>Ga0265797_10008090_pt1 | contig 14146 bp, 23 predicted proteins | sample P2T30metagenome_FD_192433 | JGI IMG/M metagenome (GOLD analysis project Ga0265797, IMG submission 192433) | Plant litter microbial communities from East Loma Ridge, Irvine, California - P2 T30 | ecosystem: Environmental > Terrestrial > Plant litter > Unclassified | place: USA: California... | reverse complement strand
GCTGCCATCTCCTTGTCTTCCAGATCGGCAAAGCGCTGCAGACGCTCGGGCCTGGAGAGGCCCTCTATGTTCCAGCGCTCGAGCTCGACGAGCTGTGGATGCGGGATACGCTTTTCAGCGGGAAGGAGGGTAGAGGAGAAAGCCTTTGCTGCATCATCACGTGTGAATTGGCGAGACTCGGAAGTCGGGTAAAACAACTGTTGGCGAGTGGCAGGGTGAACAGGGAGATCATTAATGCTCTCGTGAGCCGAGGCGGCAGCGCCAGTTTTGATTGGTGTGGTGGGAAGCATGGCCAAAACGGCATCATTGTACGGTTTAGCCAAAGTTGTGCCCTGGATGTTGTGTTAGCACGATGATCATCTTGATGTTGCAACGTGATGTAGTGTGGAGTGTGCTGTAAGATCAGAGAGGCTCGCATGCATTTGTTTTGTAACCATGTAGTTGTCTTAAAGACTAATCGATTTTAAATTGAAATCATCATAAAAGCAGCGTGAGGATGTGGGAGGGTTCGGGGGCTGTCAAACTTACGTCTTCAATCCACTGCTTCTCAATGGTCTTTAAACGCACCACGGCAGCGACGCGGCGCATGTCAACACCGTACGCGGCACTGACACCTTGGAGGTCCATCTTCTTGATCACGACCAGGCGGTACAACTCTTCCCTCATCTCTTCGGAGAGAACAGATTGACTCCTGAAGTTCGGGTTGAGTGGGTACGGATGCATGTCTGATGGCCTCTCCTTGGGCAACGTTGACTCGGAGGCTCTCCGTAAACGCTCTGCGGCGCGACCTTCAGCTCTCGCAGCACGCTCCGTTTCATCAATGCCTTCTTCCTCTTCCTGCTTCAAGACGGCGGCCTCCTCGGCTTCCTCATCGCGAGCGGAGGGTCGCCGCGCTGCCCTCTCGTCACGTTTACGTTTGAGGTTGCCATGTTTGTCGTAGGCGGACAGGTAGTTTGTGCTGCCTGGAAATTGCCGTCGGAACTTGTAACCAGGACCGTTGAGCCACTCCGCCATCTCGCGCCGCAGAAGTGTGGACTTCCCAGGTGTCAGCTTCTTCTTACTCATGTTGCCCTCAAGCGCGGCAGGGGTTGTGTGGAAGGGACGCGAGGAGGTGTGAAGGCTGGGCACGACCTGGGGTCTCGCGCTCGGCCATTGACATTGTGAAGGCTGTGGCAGCCTGTGAGGTTGTACGCGAGGAGGCATGGTGATGTGATGACACAAAGGAAAAAAGGTGATGATGAGAGGAAGAGGAACAGGAGGGCGCCGGCTTGCGAGGTGCAGCAAGTCAAATTTGGCAGGGATCCACTTCAGCGGCCAAATCGGACTTCCGCGGCGAGGCCGAAGCAATCTCACTTGTTTTCCAGGTTAACCTCACTTCACTACAGTATCATCTTTCACGTGTCAACCTCACCCCGCAACGACATGTTCGTGATCGTTGGAATCGCGTCGATAGTCGTTGCAGACTCTGTCTTGCTGAATTGTAGAGCGGTGGCCATCAACAAGCATACTGATCTCTGTCTCAGCCATCTCTTCCTGATACCGATCCTCCGCCAACCCGTGATACCAGTCAGCGTCTCGTGATCATCCAACTACTCTCCAATCACAATCGCAAGCAAGCTCAATGGCATGCATGATCTCATCGCAAATTCCCAAGCAAGCACTACCTCCCACTCCCATTGCTCCTCTCAGTCACAACCCTCTCTCCAATCCACCCCTCAAGCGTCGCAAGCGTGCTAGCTCTATGCACTTGAATCCGAGCCCTCTCAGACTCGAGGCCATGGGCTGCTTCTTCTTCCAGCCTCTGCATCTCAGTGGCCTCTATGCGCTTTCTTGCGCGGGTCTTGAAGTCCCAGACCCCAAGGATGCTGGCGGCGGCGAGGAAGGCGATGCTCAGGAAGATGCTGAGTAGGAGCTTGGTCAGGAAGTCTGCTCTGGCTGAGCGGTTCCTGGCTTCGATGCGCCCATCCTGGGGGCGGCGGTGGGAGCGTTCTGGCTGGTGCTGCTGGTACGTGCTTCGGCCATGTTTGGTTTGTGGGTGTGTTTCTGGGACTTCGCCGATGGTTGGTGAATGCTCTCTCGTTGGGAATGAACCGATGTACCGCGAGAAGTGGTTTGGCAGTGGCAGTCGCAGTGGCAGGTTTGTTGCTCGAGACAGCAAAGAGCGTGGTCAGTCACTCTGCTTATATCGAGTTTCATTTTCGAGTCCCACGTGGCAACCAGTTTGACATGTGAAAGAGAGCACACCATCGCTCCTGCCGCCTTTACCGACAATACAGACATACGCATATGAAGAGGGATTGGGAGCATGAACACGACTTTTCGAAATTGACTTCTGCAATTTCGTTTATCGTAACTTTAATCGACGACAACATCGCCAGCGATGTCAAACCCTCCTCTTTCACTTAATTACTTCCTTCCATTCACAAAATCATACTGAGCACCTCCCAGTACCGCCCAGGCGCAACTCGGAGCAACCTTAGCCGACTGTGCTTTTCCCTTTGCAGCAGCAGCAGACCACCACACCTTTCCATCACTGTCGGAGACAACGAGCCTGGGAATCACGCAGTTAATCGCCAGCCTCGACTGCTCAATGTGCTCGTCGTCCGAAGGGGCCGCTTCCAAGCAGCCCGTCCTGCGGACTTCCTTCAGCAGCTCTGGGATGTCTGTTTCCGCGGCGGGTAGCACGAAGCCTTCCAAAGACATCTCCATGAGGGTGGCGTCGATCGAGTCGGAGGCGCTCTGGAGACGGGGGTCGATTTCCGATTGCGAGGGGTCGCAGCAGCTGGTTGCTGGGGTTTTGGAGAAGAGGCCCATGACGATGGGCTCGTCTGAGGTTTGGGGCTTGCTACTGTTGTAGCTCATACTGGCTGGTCGGTTGGACATTTTGACTGGGAGTGGAATTTGCTGGTACTGGAATGCTTGTTTCGAATGCTGAGATGCGATGTCAGTGAGACACTTGGCGACTGTACTTACTGGGTGATGTTCTTTCCGAGTATTGCAATCGTTTTACGATTGTAAGCTTGCTTTACCAGAAAGCGAGTTTGATGTGGAAGGGTCGAAGTGTCGATAATGTCGAGGATCCAGAATGCAATTGTCATGTGCTGATGCGTCGCAGATTTGTACTCTTGCCGGACTGACATGTGCAACAATGAAACAATGCCCTCGATCAAGACTAAGACGTCTTTGTGCCGGAATCACAGACAATGACTTGTCGGGCCTGTCAGTGAAGAGACAACGAAGTTTGAGACCATGTGCTTTGTTCCAGCCACTCTTACTATGTTTAGTGAAGGACGAACAAAGGACGAGCGTCGATGTGTCGTCGCCGCCAGGACGCAACTCGAACGTCCAAAACATCGTTTCATCCAGGCTCCCTCTCAATGAGAAGTCCCCAAGTCCAACCCAACACCGACCAAACTCAACGCAGGCGCTGAGCACAGTCGACGCACAACCAACCAACAATGGGAACCACCCTCATAACCTGGGCCTGCGGCCACTTCGTCCAACAAACCTCGCCAAAACACAGAAGCACCCCCGAATTCCTCGCCGCCGTCCGCGAAGACTACTGGTCCCTCTGCGAATCCACCCCCAACGATCTCGCCAACATCCCGACGGAAAACCACATCCCTTCCCCCGACCACTGCCCAAAGTGCCAAGAACCAACAACCGTAGACGCCTGGCACCGCCGCGCCCTCGATGACATCGCAGTCCTCCGCAACCTCGCCGCCGGCTGTAAGGCCTACTACTTGGAGATCGGAGCGTAGTACCACCACCTCGACTTCTCCCAGAAAGCACACTTCGCATCCGACGCCAGGTGCGCCACCGCCCACTCTCAATTCTGGCTCTCTCGGACCCCCCGATCTTTCGACCCTTTCTTCCTCCCGATCACCACCATCTCCCACCTCTGCGGCAAAGCAGAGAACACCGTCCAGCGCAGTGAGACGTACGAAGACGTCAAAGCCGCTTTCGCTCACATCAACAACGCCCGCGCGGAGCTGGGCCGGGTCATGACTCCGTTGCAGGATATGCTGACGTGCGTGTGTTTGATTTCTGGGGCGGTGGAAAGGCGCAGGGAGGATGCGGGTGCGGGTTCTCATTGTGGGCTTTTGAGTAGGGAGTCGATGGTTAGTATTTCGAAGGCGTTGGCTTGGGTGGCGAGGATGGGGGATTGGGAGTTGGATGCTGCTGGGGCGTTGCAGAAGGAGTTGAGGGGTTGATGGTGAATGGGGAGAGAGGGGGGGTGGAGGTCGAGTCCCTCGCTATGAGATGGTCTCACGCATCACGTTTGCGAGTGTGTTGATATTCCTGGTGTTTCCGTTGATTGGTTAGATGACTTTTCTTTTGAATAGCGAGCCAGCGAGCGAGCAAGTTCTTGTGCTTTCGCACCAATTGAATCAATTTGAAAGATTCAAAAATGGGGGTTGATTCCAGGTCGAAACAGTTGTACTTTACCTTCATCAATATGTGCACTCCCAAGGACATGGCGGGACTATCGACTTAGTAATTCCTGATGGTCGCGCTGTGCTTGCACCAAACGATTGAACGATCGTCGACTTTCAAAGATCGAAACCGTACATGTAGTAGTTATACATTAGTCTGCTAGTGAATTACAAGCTTCAGATCTGGCCCTCTCGGTCGAAATCCTGGCTCTAAACATCACAATCGGACTCGACTCACTCTCTGAAACAGGACGCACAAAGAGGATCGGAAGCCCTGTACAGCCAAAACATGTTTCATTGTTAGAAAGTAGCAGTAGTCGTAACGATCTGTCTCGGGGGTATAATCAATTTACCCAACACCTAGCAAGGCTTAAAAATAAGAAAAAAGCCAATATCGATCATCGTGTAGAGTCACTCGCTCCTACACACACAAATTTCCCACAAATGAAACGCTTTTTCCAGAATCCAACATCCCTCGCTCGTCCATGGCAAGCCGGATATGCTTTTACGAAGCAAAATGCGGCGCATTGAGGAAGAGCCCCACTGTGACTCGTCGAGTCCTCCCAGCGTGCCCGCGATCGGGATTGTTGTATTTCAGCCAGGCCGTGACCAACAATCCGATACGCTGCCAGTTGACGGCTTTGTAGGTTCCGTTGCAGAGGCCGACGCCGACGATGGCCCCAGTGATGCACACGGAGAACGAGACTAGGAGGGAGAATTGTGAGAACACGAGGACGGCGACGACGGCGCCCATATCTTCATGCTGCAACCGCGAGCGGGTGATGCAATTTATAGACCTCGATGTATTGTTATGCGGATTGTATCATCGGCGGCGACAGAGGAGAGAAGGTTCTGAGAGGCTGGTATGGTTCGGGGGGAGAGGCTCGAGCATTGCCTGATGAGAAGTCCCGAGACCAAGAGAGTACGAGACAATGTGATAGAGTGTTGAAGCAAAACCTACGATCCAGCCGGAACTTGATCAGAGGTACATGCACGCAGGGCATCGTCAACAGCCTTTGCGACGCTCATCAGCGAGCCGTCTTCTTGTTTCATCCCCACCAGCTGCACGGCAAGCGGAGCATTGCGGAAGTCGTCGGGTCCAGAGTCTGTCAAGTCGTACAAATCAGCATCATCCTGTCGCAAAAGTGACTAGCACTCCCAAACGAATACTTACACATTTTGTAGTTGGCCTCATCCTCAGGGCCGAACTTTGCATTTTCTCCAGAATCAGCCTTGTCCGCGCAAGACACCGTGCCAGTCGGGATGATCACGGTGGGATAGTCAAGCATGTTCCAAAGCGCGGTGTACGTAATGCACTTCCAGTCGTCCAGGGGCGTGGCAGTCGTGGCAGCCGGCGGAACGAGAAGCGCATCGAGCCGGTTGTCCAGCCAGAACTTTTGGAAGACGCTTTGAGCTCGGTATCGGATGGCGTTTAGTTCAAAATAGTCGTCCAGTGTGGAGGACGGGATTGCTGCTAGATTGGTACGTTTCACCGACTCGACTTCGGGCTCCTCGCCCTGCTTGATCAGATTCTGGACGAACTGGCTGGCTGTTAGCAGTGCCTCGTCGAGTTCATTCGGGGCGGACTCACTTTGCAGCCATCGAGGGAGAACATGCGATAGATCATCGAAGTCGCCTCTTGAATGTCTGGCATTCTCAGCTCAACCACGTCGAAACCTTCGGAGCGCAGTTTGGCAGCGGTCTCTCGCATTGTGCGCCGGACCGGAGGCCAACAAGTAAACATTCCATCGTCAAAGGCCACACCGATCCGTGGCTTCTTATCCTTTGGGCTGTCCGCGGGGTAGGGTATGTGTAAGCACGAGGCATCGTACTTCCATGCCTCGGCAGCAGCAAGTGATTTCATGAAATACTCGCAAGCCCGCAAAGAGGTCGCCATGGGGCCTGCCACTGGAGCGATGCCATCCATCCCAGGGGCCGCAGGGCTCTTTTGCCCGGCATATGGCACCAGTCTGCTACTCGTGCGTAGCCCATAGATGCCGTTGCAAAGGCTTGGGATGCGTATACTCCCAGCGATGTCGGTACCGACACCAAGGACACTGCCGCGCATGGCGATAAGCGCCCCTTCTCCGCCGGATGAGCCGCCAGCCGTGAGACGGACATTGGCAGGGTTGAGCGTACGCCCAAAAACGTTGTTGTCAGAGTCCGCTGTCATCATCGTCTGTGGCACGTTGGTCTTGCAATACAGCACGGCTCCAAGATCCAGAAGCAGCCTGGCGAGAGGGGAGTAGACCTCATCTGGCTTGTTTGCGAAGCACGTCAGTCCGATTACCGAGTCGTAGCCTGGAATTGTGAAGCTGTCTTTCAACGAGATCGGCAGGCCATGTAGAGGTCGCAAGGCACGGTTGGGGTTGGAGGCTCGCTCTTGGTCTAACTCCTCAGCGCGTCTGATGGCGTCTTGGAAGAAGATCTCCGTGAGACAGTTCGTCTGGTAGAGTTGTTAGTTGAAGGCTCGCGAACAGCTGTTGAGGGAGTTAATTCACCAGTTGCTGAGCGACTGCTGCACGCTTACAGAACGCCAAAGTGACCTCTTTTGCAGAGTAGTTTCCGGCACCGATCTGTTCAACGATTCCCACGGCATCGTGCTGCTCGGTGATGTCCAACTCACGGTGTGTGAGGATGCCACACTGCCCCGGGACCGCGAGGAAATCCGATGTTTCCAGAAACTCTTGTTTCAGCAGCCACTCGTTTGGAATTCGTTGCTGTCGTTGCAGCTGCTTGCTGCGGGCGATATCGAGGTAGCCCATTCTGAGTTTGCGAATGAGCCCATGAAGTTGGCCACGTTGGGTGTTCTCCTGGAGAAGACCTTGAATCTTCAAAAGGGCAGTAGTTATCTACATATAGCTCCGGGCTCGGCTATGAAGAGGTGGGGTGCTCCGGGATACTCCTCACTCACTCCACATCTGCTTGATAACGAGACTTGCTTGGACATACTTCGACTTGGAGCGTGAAGGTTTGCAAGCCCGTTAAGCATGTTGATAGCGCAAGTGGGGTAGTGAGTGGGATCTTACTTCGAGAGGCAAACACTGTCAAGGATGATAGATAGAAATCGTTCCAACCGAAGGTTGTTTCGTGTTGCGGCGGGTCGCTGGTGAGGTGTGAATTTCTTGTGACTTGTTTCACTCCATTTGCAGGTTCGCCTCTTTTCAAACGCATCGCTTCTCCGCAGCGCATGTTTCTTATTACCGGGCTCGCATTTCCAGCTTTTGCACGCGTAGATCTGAGACTTCGAAGGCTGATGCGTCTGAAACATCAATGCATTTCACGCTGGCATTGATACTGCGAGTGGCGCTCAAGAGGAGTTTCGAAAGAGCACGCTTACTTGGTGCTGGTAACAGAAGAATTTTACCGAGCTGCTCTCCCTCAGCGACCACGATCTTGAATGAGAACAACGCAGCGAAGACCGATCTTCCTATACTGCGTTTCAAGACCACGGGGGGATCAATATGCGAACCTGCAACCAACAGTCCCACGTCACAGCGAGCATCGTCGAATTGTTATCAACGATGATGATGATGCGTGCAGATCAGCCCTACATCTGCCAGCCTCATGTGACGACTGACGAGGTATTGGTAAGGAGTTGGGCAGCATGAGGCACCGTGCATGACTGTAAGGCGAGACAGGTGGAGCATACATGGAAGCGTACATAGAACAGAAGTTCGGAGGTTGGTCTCATTCGGCCGTATCATGGACAATGACGTGAGGGAGTTCCGTTTGGTTGATAAGCACGTCGTGGCAACAGACTTGGACGCAGATATAGGGGTAGATAAAGAATGAAGTCGTGGTGTATCAAGTTACAGTAGTATGCACATAACAACTATAACGGTACCGAAAGTTCAGCCCAGCGTCACAGCAATATAGGGCGCAATCACTGTGCAGATGAAACAGAATCGACAGGCACACACGAGCGACGATCTTGGGGATCAGGGTGCAATTGGGCAAGCCGCGTGTTTGGAGACTTCTGACAGGTCGATGGAGGATGGAGCGCATGGTTCCATCTTTTCCTTCTCCCTTTCCTCCCGCCTCCTGCTGATTTTTGACGTGCAGTATGGTGGAATTGCAGTGCAATGATTTGCTCTTGGTCCAAGCCCACCATGCCTGTTGGAGATGTTTGGGGCGCAGGTGGCAGGCCAGGAGAGGCAGCACGAGGAGGATCTGCCAGGGTCTACATTTTAGCTAGAAGGGTACGTCATGGCGCTGGTGTTGCAAGCCCCGTGACCTGTGTGTGAGCCGGAGTCGAGGCTGGTATATTGGACGGGTTGAGCGGATTGCATGGGTTGGATGGGATGGATGCGTGGCATTGGACGGACGAGGCGAGGCGAGACATGCAAAGAGTCTGCTGATGTTGAGAGATTTCCTCGGTTAAGATTGGAAGAAAGGTAGGTAGGTAGCACAGTGTGAGATGATGATGATAGATGATGATGGAAGAAGAAAGGGACTTGGGTAAGGAATACGACGGCCTGACTCCACAGGCAAACGCGCACGCCGCACCACCCGTTACGCACTAATATTTACCTTCCTGACACTACTCAACACCAAGATTGTTGCTGCTGGCAGTCTGACACTCCAGCAATCTTACCTTGCCTTGCCTTAGCTACTCCCTGCCAATCCGACAATCATCCTGCTCGTCTCCCACCCAGTCCATCTCCATCCCGTCTCCATCTCTCCCCGCCATGTCTCCATCCCACCAACAACGGCCTGCAGACCTTCAGCAACACCAACACCACCAATCCGACTCCACAATGAACCCGCCAGAAGATATAATCGACCCCAAAACTGGCAAGCGCAGGATAGATTTGCAGCAAAAGGCGCATCCACGCGACAACTCTCCCACGATCATGTCGGATACATCGGCTGCCATGCCTGGCGCACTACCTCCTACACCCTCGACCGAGAACCCTACAACAACAAGACCAATCCCGATCTCGCCAGCACGACAACCTCAAAGCAACACCCTCCTCGCTTCCTCACCTTCGAGATTACGATCCAGCTCGCCGCGCCTCCAAAGTCCAGCCTCGACCGAGATCTTCGAGCGCAACGTGCAAGAACCCATACCAATCGCAACATTGCAAAACGAGCTCTCTCCCGCGCACAGCATCCCCAATCACGTCCTGACCGAAGATCACATCCCCGCCGCGCTCGAAGCCTCGGCCGAAGCAATAACCAGCTCGGATCTCGACGCCGACGACGTCGAGATCGTAACCGCTACGTCCCACCAACCTGCTGGAGCTTCTCTCGGAAACAACTCCTCCAGCACGGCCGATGTATCCTCCCTCCACGCCGCCCACCTCCCACCCTCACTCCTCCACCAATCCTCCGACGCTTCCGAGCCCGCCTCCCTCAACGCAGCCTCCTCTTCGGGCATCCTCCCACCCACCTCATCCCACCCGGAAGATGAGAACGCAAGCAGCTACGGCGCTCTCGACCCAACAGACGTGCACCGCCTCTCCTTCATCTCCTTCGCCGACGTAGTCCAATCCGAGCACGCCCACCCCACAGCCGCCAGCGACCTAGCCATGGGAGGCAGCCGCGACAGCCTACACATCTCATCACAACCGACCACCTCACCCCGGTCTCCCAGCTCGACCTACTCCAGCGCCGGTGGCGTCGTAACACCTCCCCTTACATTCGGCACCCCCAACGCCAACGCAATCGGCAGCGCACTAGGAGGAAATCCTCGCAACTTAGAGCAAAGCCCCGCCCGCAGCATCCCCATGCCCGTCGGCAGCCCGGGCGCAAGCTCCACGCATGGCGAGCTGACGATCGAAACGATGCGACAAGCCGTGCGCAAGACCGGCAGCGGCGATTTGAGCGGCGTGCGTAGCACGAACATGAGCCCTGTCGCCAGCACGGCGACGGCAGACGATCTGTTTGCGAGGCAAGGCAGGAGTCGGACGAATACCTGAATGGCGTGCTGTGCTGCTCTGAGGGCTGAGTAGAAATACGGAACGGCCAATCACAAGCCATGGTGGCGAGGAACCGAAGCGTGGGCAAAAAAATGAACACTGAGACGCCGTGAACATGTAGCACGAATCAAGGAGCGGGATAAGGAGAAAGGGGAAATGAGGGGAATGGGGAGAAGAAAGGATTGAAGTCTACTGCGCTGGGCGTGAGTGAGTGAGTTATTAGTGAGGTTTTCAAACAACTTCCCCCCCGAGTTCACTATATTTCCCTCGATTTTCCTTTGGATTTCCTTTACTCTTTTTCAACTCTCGATTGAGCCTGATTGAATCTCGTCAACGATTTTTTTATTTTTTTTGATCTTTTAAACCAGAGTCTCGAATACCAAACATACTTTTTGCATCGCTTGACTGCCCTACCTACCTACCATCAATCAACAAACAAATCTCTCCATCAATCTCAACCAACCGATCAATATCCCCCTCTGCAGTAAGATCTCGACAGGTCACCGAAGAAAAGAAAGAGAGAGAAGAAAAAAAAAACTCCGTGCGAGAAGTTACCCTATGCAGAGAATAGTAAGGTAGGTAGGTAAGTAGGTAGGTAATTAATCAAAACCCTCTCTCTCTCCCTCTCTCTCGCTCTCTCTCTCTCTCTCTACCATATCCATGAATATTATATGTTTGAGACTGCGCTAATAATGAGACAAGAAAGTATTTCGACGAATAGAGAGGCGATTGCTTGCAAGTCTCTTGGACACGAAGTGCGTTACGGAGTTATGAGGTAAGTGATAGTGGGTAAGTGACGGTATGTATGTATATATTCAAGTAGTAGGCGGAGGAGGAGGAGGAGAGGGAGTAGTAGTAGGAGTAGTATCATACAAAGTACCTACATGTGAATAGCATCTTATCTTATCTCATCTCATCTCATCTCATCTCATGTTAGTAGGGGGTAGTAAGTTAAGGTATGTAGTTCTAGAGCTAGGAAGTTTCAATCAACCTAGTAGGCTACAAGGCATTAGGGACGTATTGATGAGACGAAACTAAAGGAAAAAGTTAGAGATTTTAGGATTAATTACCACGCAGGTTTTATCGTACTGATGACGGGAGTGTAGAGAGGTAGTAACAAGGCGAAGTAGGAGTGGGGAGAGAGATAGAGAGAGTGCAGTGCAGTGCAGTGCAGTGCAGTGCAGTGTAGTGTAGTGTAGGGCTGGAGTAATGACGGACGAGTAGAGTGTCTCTTATCATCTCATGCTTGATGGCAGCAACAAGAACAGCAGAAGCAGCAGTAGCAATACAAGCAGCATTAAAGCGACTACGATCACATATTACGTTAGGCGGAGTTGAATCTTCATGTGATGATGAGACACACGACGAGGACACCAAACTCCACATACAGCAAAACCAGTGAAGACGGAGTAGTAAAGCAGACAGGTGCTTGTACATGTAGGGTTACCGTAGGTAAGAAGAGAAGAGAGGTGTAAGCACAAATTGGGGGGGACAAAAGAAAGCACCAATTTCCATTTCCGCGTGGAGAGAACAACACGGGTGACGATTCTAAAGGGAGAGAGAGACACAAGGCATCCCACGTCTCCCATCATCATCGCCACCACCCACTCCCCAACTCAGAATGGCGCAGCAGTAAGCAGTATATGTACAATGTACAATGTATTGCAAATCGTCGCTCTCTCTCTCTTCCTCTCTTGAATTCGCTTGCATTCTTTGATATCAGGCACACACACTGCTTTCTCCTTCCTTTCGATCCGCTTGCCAACCCCCTACATTCTCGCCTCTCTCCTTCTTCTGAAATCTCCTCTTCTTCTTCTTCTTCGTCTACACACCAAGAGCCTGGGCCCTCTGGTCCTCCAACTTGGCGTAGAACATGTCGCGGCGGCGGACGGCGGGGACGTGGTAGCCTGTCATCGAGGAAGAAGGGTCCAAGTCAGTATATCCGTTCCGTCTGTTTGTCCTTCATTCATTCATTCATTCGTTGTTCTTGCTTTGCTCGGGCATTCGCATGCCTCGGGGGGCAGGCAGGTCTGCGCCGAGTCGTGTCGTGTCGCGTGCAGGAGAAGAGGGGAGGGGAATCCTTTCTCCCAACCAGCAAAAGAGGGCCGGGTTTGCGTTGAATAGAAGGGCATGTTTCGTCTGTTCCCTGTTACGTACCGTACCACCAGAAGTAGCCAGAAGCGGTACCGAGACCTATAAGATAAGAAAATCATGTCAGCTCAAACCCGATTCTTCAGCAAGAAAATGCTTGTTGGTAGTGTAAGTCCGTCCGCCCATCGCAAGCAAGCCCCATTGCAGGCAAGGCAGGCAAGCAGACATCCATCCCCTCAACCCGCGCTCTTTCCCTCCTTCACTCCAAATGGATCCAGAGAGTTGCTCGCCATGCACTCTCCATCCTCCACCTCCACCTCCACCCTCCTCTCCCATCCATCCTCCTCTTCCCCTTCTTCCATCTTCCACCTCCCTCCCCCTCCCCCGGGGTGCGCGCGCGCGCGCGAGCGAAAGGGCAAGCAAGAAAACACCTACCGAAAGCGACCGAAAGGTCAAGAACAAGGCCACGCCTCAGCATGCCGGTGATGGGCTTGACGGCCATTTTTTAGTGGGAAGATTGTGTAGTAGGTAGTTGTGTTATGGCGGGAGACTGCGTGGGTAGTAGTATTAGCGCATTCGGTGAATGGGCAAGCGAGCAAGCTCGCATTGGAGAGGATGAGGTTGGTGCCAAGCTTTCGGCTTTGGCCGGGGACGGGGATGGTTGGATTGGACGACTGGTGAGGTACGATTGGTTGGCTGGGATGGGATGCTGGAGATTCGATTCGGGGGAGGGACTTGGTCGCTACCTTACATAAATAGTACATGATTGGACTGATTCTTTAGAGGATGGATGGCTGTATTGATCGTTCCTTGCTTGCTTGATGTAATGGGACTCTTGAGTGAAAAGAGGTTATTTGAAACCATTTTCTTGTCATGATGGTGAGGTGAACTTTTTGTCTGTTCTATATGTACCTATCCATCTATTCAATGATCTTGCAGCTCGAGGCCAACAGGGTGATTGTTACAACAAACCTCACAAATCGTCCATTGAAGCATATCTACCATATGTTGCACTGAGATCACAGGGACACCGAACAACAAAGATATCCAAGCACGGAAAGAAAAAGAAACACCCGCATTACCTCGCAAGGTTAGCACTTCCCATCGCGACAGACAGATGCGTAATAGAGGATAGGGACCACCTGATAAGTCTTGACAAACAACGAGCCTTCAATCAGTGCCCAATACTGTAGGTAAGGGTTTTGACGAAATAAAATACATTGTGAACGTATGGCGAAAAGTGGTTATGAACAGCGCCCACCACATGCGTTCTTTCTGAGGTCGATGCGCCAGCCCTTCTGGTGATATGCGAGGCCATCACCTACATTGGCTGCCAAGAATAGGCAGTCTTTGCCGCCGGCGACCCGTCGACAAGTAGCAACAATGGCCAATCCATCCATGCTTTTGCCGTGCCAGAACACGCTGATTGACCGCCGCCTCCTGACATCCGATCAAACCGTGATGACAGTATAAAGTACAAGATGTAACCCTCCATCCCTCCATGCCTCCAATTTCCTCCAATCCCCATCACTTACATCACACATCCCTCCCCCAAAGCGCCTTCCTCGTCGCCCTATCCTCCCTAGCCTCCGTCTTTTTCCTCCCCCACTTCCTCTTGATTTCCGCCAGCTCCTGATCCCTCTGCTCCTTAATCTCCGGCGCCGAACAGCACAAGCTGACGAAAAACTGCGAGCA
>Ga0265797_10008089_pt1 | contig 14148 bp, 11 predicted proteins | sample P2T30metagenome_FD_192433 | JGI IMG/M metagenome (GOLD analysis project Ga0265797, IMG submission 192433) | Plant litter microbial communities from East Loma Ridge, Irvine, California - P2 T30 | ecosystem: Environmental > Terrestrial > Plant litter > Unclassified | place: USA: California... | reverse complement strand
TTTTCTAGAACCGAAGCGTGGACCTCCTCCAGCCCATATAACATTCCACATCACAACAATTGATCGGCGGTATGCGGCGCACCAACGGCCTTCCAGATAATCTGCAACCCAAGTCATGTCGAGATCGAACTTCCGCAAATCTTCCGCGACAGGGATTCCCTTGAAGAACCTTGGCAGCCTCATCAGAACACCCATCACACGATGCCATGTGCCACGGTAAGCCTTGTTCCAAGATGAACTCATGCATCTTATCTGAAGATTCGCTTAGGACGCATAGTCCGGTCAATAATCTGTGCTATTTAAGCTCTGGGGTTTTTGGGCCGTGAACAGCAGGAAACTTGGAAGCTGGGGGACGCGACACGAACAGCCCCTTGGGCATGAGTGGCGACAAACACGTACATACTGTAGGCAACACTCGAGACTGCAAGTCATGGCGTTAGCCTTTGGAGAATCTCCTTTACTAACTCAATCCTTCAATTACGCCTTGTACCGGTGCGCGAGATCAGCACTATATCGGTTTCCAGGGTGGCTTAGAAACACGAGTAGCGGTGCTCTGACATCAGTGAATCGCTCAGATGCGCTAAGCGACCTTCTCGAAGGATGGAACGATGGGCGTTGCCGGTCAAGGACGTGACGGATTCTGGAGGGCACTTTATGGCGGCCTTCGAAAAAAAAGTCTACGTGCACACCAAACGCTGGCTGAAACGGTTCGATGTAGGGTAGCAGAGGTCACGTGATTTCGACGGGTTAGAGTTAAGGTATACGCTTATCTTCAGTGTTGACATGACACCATCCAATAAAACAACTACATGTATATACGTCATCGATAACACACGGAGGGAGGAGCGTATGTATCTTTGTTCACTACTGGGTCGTAGCCATACTGGCTAGCAGGTTGTGATTCATGTCTTCGGAACAACGTGTTTTAATATGGGGTGGGTTCGGAAATCGCTAGATAGATGGTGCAATTGAACGAATATGTTTATGTCCAGAGATGGAACGAAGGAACGAAAATTTAAATCCGAACAATCCGACTGCATGGGGCTCTTACAAAATCTCCGATCCAAACGAAAATGAGATAAAACGACTCGAAGCCGTACAGGATCTTTCTTCAGCTGAGCCTCGTCTAAAAGACCCTGTCAGACTGAAGGATCGCAACGATCATTATAATAGAACACAATCTCACCTCCGGGCATGCGCTTAAGAGCGTGAAGATACAACGAACCCCGAGTAAACCAGGAAAACTATGGCCAGCTCGCTACCAGTCTACGTCCTCATCACAGGTGTTTCCCCCGGTGGTCTAGGCGACGCCCTCACGACCGAACTCCTCAAACGGCCCAACATCCACGTGCTGGCCAGCGGCCTTGAGACTGCTCACCTCTCACACCTTCCCAAGCATGATCGCATCTCGCGACTCCAACTCGATGTGACCTCGCCCTCATCTATCTCCGCAGCCGTCACGGCTGTAGCCAGCATCACGAACGGACGTCTCCACTACCTGATCAACAACGCTGGCTACGGCTACATGATGCCGCTGCTCGACGCCGAAGCACAAGCTGTGAAGCAGAACTTTGAAGTCAACGTTTTCGGGCTGTTGGCTGTTACGCAGGCTTTCTTCCCGCTGCTTAAAGAAAGCAAGGGAACAATTGTTAATCAATGTTCGATTGCATCACTAGCGGGCGGCAGACAGCCCTATATTGGCACGTACTGTGCCACGAAAGCCGCGGTGGTGAGCTTGAATGATACAATGAGAGTGGAGTTTGCGCCGTTTGGGGTGAAGGTAATTTACATTTTCTAAAAGCTCACAGGTGAGCGTATGTCTACTCGGTGGAAATTACTGACGATAAAATCCATAGGTTGTAGAGCTGGTCACCGGCGACGTCCGCACCGGCTTCTGGGCTCATACACCAGCCGCAGCAAGCGGCTTGCCTGCCTCTTCGCTTTACGGGCCGATAGGCGCTCACGTGGAGCAAATGATGCGAGGCGAAACGAACCCACCTGGCGGGCACACTCGTGAGCGATGGGCGGCGGGTGTGGCGCAGGATCTCCTCAAACCGCATCCGAGTCGTTTCATCAGACGTGGTTTCCTCGCCTGGACGATGATGGTCGCTAGCTTGCTGATGCCGGTGTGGCTGCTCGACTGGCTGTTCACGAGAGCCAGCAGATTGGCGGATTTGAGGCGCATTGTGCAGTCTGAAGATGCTAAGAAGCAAGCGTAGAGTCTGCAAGCATGATCTACCTGCGCATCTTCTTGTCCATGCGACGCTTCTTCATGTCGAAAGCGCCTCCCATGGAATCGCCCATGCCATCGCCGCGAGGACCATCCTCTGTAGCCCTGCGCTTGCGGCTCTTGTCAAGCGCAGTGTCCTTGCCCTTCTTGCGCGTAAGGTCCCCAATCCTGTCCAAGCTCTCGCCCAAGCCCTTCCACTCCTCTCCACCATAGTTCGCACGATCCTTCTGCTTGTACTTGGCCAACTCTTTCTTGCTCTCCTTTGGCAGACGAACCAAGTTCGTCTCTTCGTAGTTGCGCCTCTCCGCCTCTCTGGCCAGAGCTTTTGCGTTCTTCACAGAGCGACCGCGGTCCGCGAGGTTGCTACCAATACTGGGTTGCGCCACAGGGTTTGCGGAAAGCTCGTTGGTGATATATTCGTCGACAGTAGCAGAGTGACCAGGTCTGGCAGCGCGCTTCTCGCGTTGCTCGGTGGTCGGCATGGAAGTCGCGGAGATGCGAGGAGGCCTGTACACGCCATCCTCGCTCTTGCCAGAGTAACGACCGACCTTCTCAGGCTCGGCCTCAGCCTTTGGCGCGGCGAAGGCAGCCGGGTTGGGCCTGTAGGACAGCTCGTCGATGTCTTCGCCAGCGGAAGCTGCGCTCTCTCCGTCCGAGTCGTCGTCCGAGTCGTCGTCCGAGTCGTCGCTGGAGTCTTCGTCGGCCTTTGCGGTGCCGTTTGCGACAGGCTTTGGTTGCTGAGTTGCTGCACGTTGTTCATCCTCGGCTGCCTTCACAACCTTGTCGACCTGGTACTTGATGCGTTGCTCCAGAGGTTTGACACCACGGTCAAGGTAGACTCTATGTTCGATGAGCTTCCTGGTGAGCTTGTCGCTGAGCTCGCTTGCCTCCTCCGCCTTCTTTCCATTCTTGATTCCTCTGAGCACGTTCAGGTTGCGCAGGGCAAGAGACTGCAGGTAGGAAAGGAAGATCTCATTCTTCGCATCCAGCAGAGTGATTCCAGAGTCGGGTGGTAGAAGAGTCTCGGATTCTGGGAGACCAGTAGAGGCCAGCTTGGTAGATGCCGTGAAGCTGGACAGGACGTCCTTCAGCGATGCGGCGGCCATGGCGTTGGGCGATGTTGGTATTCCAAGACAAAGTCGCGGAAGTCTTCACATGAAAGGTTGGTCTCGGAAATTCTTCCTACAATTTTAGACTTCGCCGAGGAAGCGCGCGCCTCGACTTTTGGCACACGAAGTCGAGATCGTCCCTGCTCAGGCTCACTGCACTTCTCCACGCCGCGGCTCTTTCCATCCGCAACATCAATACCATTTCAATGAATTCAAGGACAACACTGCACTACGACTCAGTATCGCAGTAGATTGGAAACGGCTCAACCCACGCGTCCTCTCACTATTCGGTTGAAAAACATTCAGATTGAGCGCTTGAGGCTTCACTCTTCATCAACAACGACAAACATGCAGTGATGATCAGTGCGGCCAGCAGCAGCTCAGCACCAAGCCAGTGATACTGTCGCGAACAACAAGCTGAATACTTCTGTATACTCTCACACGTCTCACGTCATTCACCATGGTGATCAGGGTTCTTCCAATCTTTGACTGCAATTCCGACGGCGACTCAAGCAAGTGGCCAAGTGCGGACAAGGGCTACAAACGCAACGATGAATACTTTCTGCAAAGGATCGCAAACGACTTCTGGGCCAAACATCGCGACCAGAACGATCTAGGGGGTCCGCCATCGAGTGCGACTTGGCGACTAGATCGACTTCCCAACGGCTACGCTGGGTTCGAAAAAACCAGGTCAGACGGGCAGCATGTCGACCGGTACTTGTACGGTCACCCACGGGGCCAGTTCAGGTCGTTGGCCGAATTTTACCCACATTTCAAGCACTTGATGGATAATGGAGGACCCGTTGGTTGTCAGTGTAAAGTGTGCAGCAGCAACAAGCGTGCCAGTACTGGTGGTGCCAACAGTGCGAGCAACGGCACGAGGAGTGTTAGTCCCGCTCAAACGTCCCGTTTCTTCACTCAGACCCAATCGAAACCAAACGCGACTCAACAAGCACCTCCGGTCCCACTTTTCAATACCACTGCTAGGCCCACTGGGCTGCCTCTATTATCACAAGGTCGCCTTCCTTCGCCGACACCACCCCGAGCACCTCACAAGCAAATCGACGAAGACGGTACCACGGATGTTTTCCGCACGCTGCTTGACGAGCTGAAAGCCGCCGATGATGATGTCGTGATTGACCGCAAGATCGTCGAGTCCACATCACCTGACTGGCGAGTCGGCCATGACTTGCTCAAAGAACTCCTGGATGACTGGAAATCCCAACCCCGATTCGCACCACGTACTGGTGAGCTGGTACTTTTCGTCAGCGACCTCAAAGTAGGAGAAACGCTGGCTTGGGACGACGATTCACACACATGGCGCAAGGCTGAACAAGACACTGGCATCATGCTCGCGCGGCCAAAGTGGGAGGCCGGTGTGATTACTCAAATGCCTCTTCAGCTCGTTGATGCGGTAGACTTGACGCAACTTCCAAACACCAAGGACAACGTAGTCAACTCCGGCTACAGAGTTGAGCCGCTTGCTAAACCTGGAAACGACGACAAACGCTTCGCAAAGCAGCATCGCTACCTGCCTCTGCACGGTATCAGGCCACTCACATACTGGCAAGATTGCCTTCATGATCTGCCCGAGACAGACTGGCATCCCACTGTGAAGCACGCACTCTCAGTCACCAACACGTTCTGCGTGATAGGCAGAAACAGATTCAAGGCAGTTCGAGACGAGCTTTCAGGGTCTCAGGCGACAGTGTTTTGTCGAGGTGCCTACATCGGCTCTGAGTTGATCACTGTTGGTGATGCCGTACGCTTGTTGCCAAATCCTGACGAGCAGAAATCAAGCGAGGTGACGGACATCATGGTCGTCACTGCCATCAAACTTCGATTGGTCAACATCGACGATGCCGGTAGCGACGACTGGGACGACGGCCGCCCATACAACATCTGCTTGCACATAAGCGGAAAAGCTTTCACCCTCGACCGCAAAAGAAGCTTTGATGGCGTCGGAAAGATACCAATTCCCTCAGACTCAGACCTCTTGCCGCCAGGACTGCAAGGTTATGGCCAATGGTATCACTTTACCGATCCCAAGCAAACGAAAGCGCGCCTCGAAGTTCCCTACACTCGAATCTTTGGCCGCGTTCAGGAGAGCGTCGCCCTGGAGACTTGGTTCCAAGCACCCGCATCCAAATCGCCACAGAATGGCATCCAACAATTTAGAAAGCCCGCTATGGCCGCTGGCTACAAGCGCCTCAGCCGTGGATTATCCGGACTGGTGCAAGCCAGGGCGTACGCTTACGCGGAAGACCCACGCATCGACAAAGCAGCCGGCAAGTCCTGGTTCTGGGCTGATACTCGGGTTGAGGCCCTTGACTTGCACGAAGTTAACAACCGTTTCGTTGGAACCAAAGATGATACCAGGACCCACGAACAGATGGTTGATTGGCGCAAGCTTCTCAAAGCGCTTGATGGCAACAAGCATGGATTGGCAGCCTACCACGCTGAGAGGGTCAAGCGCGAGGAAGAGATTAAGAAGGAGAAGCAAGGGCTTGCTGCTGGGAGCTACGGCATGGTCGGCGCCGCTGTCACTGTGCCAGATGTCACGAGTGGAAGCGGTACTGATGACACTCCACAAGATGTGGAAGATGCCGACGAGGATCATGACATGGAAGACGTTGGAGAAGACGGAGAAGACGGGGACGATATGGACGAAGATGATGATGATGAAGACGAACTTGCTGCCTCCGAAGTCAGGGCCGGAGCACCGGTGGTGAACAAGGATGGAGTGATTGAGCTCTCGGATGACGACGATTGATATCTAGGCAGGCGGCCTTGGATGAAGGAGCAGTGAGTTTCGATTATACCCAATGAGCGAGCGGTTAGTGGTCATCCTCACTTGAACTTTGGAAGTGATGGATAGTTTCTTGGCATTGAACACCCCCTAATGTCGAAATCGACGACTGGGTGGAAACAGTAATAGTAGTGCTAGCTGACAGTCAGTGTCGAATCGAACCGGCCAGAGTCACCAAGCCCAATTGGGTTCCGAAGCTATGTTACGCGCTCTGAACATGTGAAAAGCACAATTGAAGGAAATATCACATGCTAAATCCGAACTGACGAACTCATCGATTTACGTCACTACCCCATTTTCGCCGCGCATGTGATTGTTGTGCGCACTGTTGCCCACCGCGCTACAAATCCGTGCTCACTGCTCACCAAAACATCAACAAACACAAAGCGCGCTGCTCGCCCCCACTACATCGCGCCTCGACAGAACACACTACACTTTATCTCTCACCTCTCCTTCACCACTCGACCGAACAAACCGCACCTTTTCTCTCACCTCCTTCACCTTCACCACTCGAAAACCACGGACGCGTAACAAGATGTCTGACAACGTCGGTGTCGGAGCTCAAACTGGCGGCCGCCTGCTTGCCTTGCCCAGCGAGATCCGCCTGCTCATCTACGAGTTGGTCTTGCCACCCTGCAGTATTGACCTCTACGGCGCAGCCACTGGCTCTCGTCGTGGTCGAGACAATCACGACCGCCATCCCGCCTTGCTCGCCACGTGCCGCACCATCCACGATGAGGCCAAGCCGGTGCTTTACGAGAACACTGAGTTCCACGTCCAGAGCAAGTATACCCCTGACTTTGCAATTGAGGACGCACAGGACTGCAAATTTCCTGCAGCCATCCCCGCAGCGACTCCACTCTGTAAGGAGATGCGTAAGCTATCACTGGACATCGCACTCACGGACGACGACATGTGGGTAAACTTCGAGGATAGAGACGGCTGGTACAGACGACTGACCTGTGAGCTCGTCTTTCTGCTTGTTGCTCCGCACCTGAAGCAGGTACACATCGAGCTCAGTGCTCCATATGGACCCGCAATCGCAATGGAGCTCAAACCAACGATCAGCGTGCTCAACCAAGTCATGCACCGTGTCACCCCAACAATGTCGATCGGCTCATCCCTCCGAGGTACCGACTTCGAGCCGTCGACCTACTTCGACTTCATCGCCAAGCTCAAGTGGTAAGTGAGCATAAACTTCTTGCTCTGTGTAGCAAGAGCTAATTCATGCAGGGCCGACACCACACACCAGATCTACTCAACAAAGCTCGCTGGCCTGGCGCAGGAAAGCTCGCGCATCTCTCGTGAGTATCAAAGCAGCTCGACTTCGCTAGTGACCAAAGATGCGGAGTACCGCGACATGCATGACAACTACTACTTCCACGGCGGAGACGCTGCTCTACGTAAGCAAGCTCTACTATCAATCTATGGCGAGATCCAGTTCGAGGTAGGACACAATTCCCTTTTGCAAGACCTGCTTGGCGGGTTGACTACGGAGGTCGCTTCCGTGGAAGAAGATCTGGAATGGGTTGCGGCGGAGCGTGCGGCACACGCTGCAGCAGCAGTGGCTGGTACTGAAGAGGTGCCGATTGTCGTCGACTGAGTCTATCAAGGTTGGTCAAATTTCCCTTTTTTTTTCCCCGAGACAAGCTTGGCGATTTGGCTACGAAGGTCGCTTCTGTGGAAAAGGATTTGGAATGGATTGCGAAGGTGCATTCGGCATACGCTGAAGCAGAGGTGGCTGGCACTGAAGAGGCACCAGTTGTCGTCGATTGATTCTATGACTACGTGGCGCCGCAAGGGCTGAAAGTTCTTGGTGCTCATGGGAATAGCTATGTGGTTTCCCTATCGAAGAGTGACGAGAGAGTAAGAGGGAAGTTGGGTAGTGTTAGCTGCCAGTCAGTGCCTGGTCACACCATCAGAAGACCCGGCACTGACTTGAGGCTGTCAAGTTGCGCGCTTCGGGCGTGTGAAAGTGAAGCCAGGCTCACATGCTGGAAATAAGTAAACAAACAAACAAACCTTCGTGCGTCATTCAGAACCCCCCTCAATCCACACATAACCCCCGAGTGAACTGCAGCCCACACAGACACCCTCTCGCCAGAGCCCACCAAACCTGAAGCACACCGTCTGGCATCACTGAACCGCAACTTCACATCCTTCGCTCATCTACGCCACTCGACAACGTCCACTCAACGTCCACTCAACCTCTCGAGCCGCACAACTGCTCCTCGCTGTCGCCACATAAGAACCTCGCAAGCAACTTCAGAATGTCGGACAACCTCGACGCCCAGCCTGGCGGTCGTCTCCTTAAGCTGCCCAGCGAAATTCGCCTCCTCATCTATGAGCACATCTTCCCTCCTTGCAAGGTCGACATCCACGCTCCACACGACAGGCAATGGGTAGACGACGACGATGACGCCCATGTCAAGAAGGTAGACATTGCTCTCCTGACCACATGTCGCACAATCCACGCCGAAGCCACACCCATCCTCTACGCGAACACCGAGTTCTACATCAGTTTCGCATGCAGCGGCCCAGACCTCTACCTCATGAAAGCTGGTAAACACAGAGTCTACCCACGCCTGCTGCAAGATCTGCAGGGAAGGGTGAGGTCACTCCTCAGTCTGGCGCGCAAAGTCTCCCTCTCAATTGTGTTCACAGACAACGAACTGTGGGAGGACTCCGAGAAAGACTGGTTCCAGCAGTTGCTTTCTGAGCTGGCTCGGCTCGGCGAGGCTGTAAAACTCAAGCAGTTACACATCACGTTCGAAGCCGACGAACACTCACTTTCCACGCGTCATGGAAGCGCCACGATAAGGAAAGAGTTCGAGAACGTCCTCAGCATGCTCAGCGAGATCCAGTGTCGTGCCGCCGTGACATCCGCGGTTCATCCATCGCTGGGCCGGACCGACATCAAGCTAGGAACGTACCTTGACACCGTCGTCAATCTGCAATGGTGAGTACACGTCATGCCATCAGTCATCTTGCTACAAACGTAAACCGCTAACACAGACTACCCAGGGTCGACATCACGCACGATTTGTACTCGAAGAGGCTCGCGCGCGTGATGACTAGCAGAGTTCCAAAGCTCCACCAAGAGATCCTAGAGGACCTCAACAACTGCATCGAGGACATCGAATCCCTTGGTTGGTTTCAGGTCGCTCGAAGCCGTGACCGTTACGGGATGGCGAGGTTGAAAGAAGAGCATGACGATCTGCATTTGGAGATGACAGCTGTCGCAGGACACCTGGATTGGTTTTCCCATGAGAGTTGGGCACATAAAAGGGCACACTGATTGGCTTCTGAACGCTCAGCGTTCGACGGCGTGCCACTCTTGGAATAACCAAAAGGCTGCGAAGTCTGTAATTGAGAACAGCATCATGGTTTGGCGGAAAATAATCCCAATGTGCCGTAGCGGACGTGATACTCACAGAGTTTGTGAGTGGCCATCGCTGCTGAGGACGACAGCACAGGGTTTTGCTTTACTAGTGGCGCGAATACTGCTCCAAAACACAAATGTCTGAGGTCAGACAGCGAAGCAATCGTGCAGAATTTGGGTCAACTAGGAACGACACTAGCATCAGTAGATAATATGCAATTAACAACTTTCATAACAAACTCCATCGCTACCCATATGCATAAATCAAAGCGTAAAATGTTGCTCGACTCCACCAACGACATGCTGTCCTGTAAATCCTTGCACATGCTACCACCCCTGCTCTTCCACCACTGTAACGATTCTATAACTCAAACTTCTCTGCCCAGTGCGAAACCACCACCTTGCCTTCCCAGAACGATTCGCGATTTGACCGCACGACGATCGCAGCATGTGTATGCATTACGTTCTGGATGTGCACAGGGTACTTAGTCAAGCCAACGTCGTTCAGGCTGTCGATCATAGCAAATTGCTCAGGCGTCAGAGCGAGAACAGGAAATGACGAGGACTCCTTGTCCGTTTCTTCACGAGCAAGTTGTTTCTCTTCTGATAACGGAGCCGTAGATGCAGCGGAAGATGCGGGCTCAGAAGCGGGTTCGGGAGGTGGCGTGGGAAGGTATTGCTCTCCCTGATTGCTGATAGTCCTTGAGATGCGGTCTTGCATGGCTTGTGCGCTTTCGAGCAGAGGAATGCGGTAGCGGTCGATGCTGAAACCAGACTTGCCTTCCTCGTGCTGGCGCACGCGCTGGGCCGAGCGATAGCTTTGAATACCGGCATTGGCGAGGAAGAAAGTGGCGCCGATGGGTAGTAGGACTGTGAGAGCCGCGTAGAAAGGAATGTTGTTGATCGTGCTTCGCGAGATCAATGAGCGCGTGGCTTCTGGACTTTGTCGTAGTGAGACCGGATTTGAAGGATCGAGGATGACTTGCTTTTCGGGTTCTTGGCCTGGGAGGTAATTGACGTCAATGGCATCGAGGTCCACGAACTGATCGACTCTGCTGATACCAGAGGTAAAGTATGGAACGCTCCGGTCGTTCTGGGTGTTCGCGTAAACGCTTCTGTTCTTGAACACTCGCAGACCCTTGATGAAGATGCTGTTGGGCTCGGCGAGCACGCTCAACAATGGCTTGCCAGTATCTCTGAAGCTGTCGGCAAGGAACATCTGCGCTCCACTGGTAGAGAGAGTCTTTGCGCCGAGTGAATTCCACACCTGTCCGCCATATCCAGTCGAAGGTGATCGCACGCCCAGATGGGGTGTAGCGAAGGTGGTGAAGTTTACAGGCTGTAGCCTGTCGAAGAGTCCATTCTTGTAAAGCAGGCCTATCGCATAACGTGCGATCAATCCTCCAAGCGAATATCCAATGATGCTGATCTTGGTCAACTTCGCGCCTTGCTTGTCTAGCTCTTCCACTTTCTGTTCGATCTCGTTTGTAATGCGCTCGGCTCCAAGTTCAATGCCATCGTATGTGAGGTATTCGGCATTGCTGTTTGGTACTAAGACATAGAGTCGGCCGTCGGGATACTGCTCCGAGATAGTGGTCTTCAGATGGTTCAGATGCAGGGGTTTGCCCCACAGACCATGAACAAGAACACAGAGGTGTTCTGCTTTGGAGGCGTCGCCAGTCTCCATGGTGTAGGTAGTCTCAGAGTAGATTGCAGTCTTCAGAGAGGTTCTTGAGAGATTGTGTGTAGCCAGGAAAATGGTATCAGAAAATGATCTACTTGGTGGTGATAAGAAAGGCAATGGGCCAGGCACCCAGCGTGAAATGATGACGCGCGACGGGCATGTTTCAGCTCCGTGCCCGTGGGTGAGTTTGGAAGAGCGAGTCCGAGTCGGAGATATCAAGGCCAAAAGCCGCCACCGCGGAAGGAAGAAAGAAGGGTCCAACCCTTTGTTTGGGCGAGAGGCATCACTGCGACATCCAATTGCATGCCTCACCTCAGCAAACAACATGAACTGAACACATGCAGCCATATCGTACTGCAGACAGCCGACATTGGTGAAGCTGAGGCGTGGACTGTTGTTGAAGTAGCTGCTGTCACCTCAACCTTCTTTCGCCACACGCCGCGACATTCTGCCTGCGAACATGGTGTGAAGGGTTAATTCCACATATCAACATTGAATTTACCGGCGACATCTGCTGCACCCGTACTAGGAACGGTCTCACCTCAAGCCTGGTTTTAAAAATTGCGCCTCGGATAATCACGCCTTTCCTTCACATGCGCAGTACACTTGAAACAAACGACCACACAATCACACCAGGAGTAACACTACCAGTCCTTCTGTCAACATGGTCTTCTCAACCACCAACCTCTTCAAGGGGATTCAGTGCCCTGAGGGCACACGCTGTAAACTGACAAACTGCATTTACGGTCACCAGCCATCACCGCAGGCAGCCGAGACATCGGCGTCAGCAGTCTCTATCACAGCACCGCCCAAGGTGACACCGCCGTCTAATGGAGCTCACGCCTCAGCACAGCCTTCAGCAGAACAAGAAAGTGAGCCTGCAACCAAGCGTAGACGAGTCACATATGAGAGTCTCGCGGACAAGCCACTCAGCAGGGCTGAGAAGATCAAGGCAGATCTGGAAGCATCAAGATCTGCCAAACGTGCCGATGTGCCATCATCACAGATCAAGCCTGTGGCATCTGCGACAAATAATGTGAACACCACTCCCGCAAGTCTCGCCAGGCCTGTCTCGCCACCTGTAGGCGGTGGAGTGAAATCGGGATCGAAGCAAACAAATGCAATGCCGACTTTCGTCAGCATAAACGCCCCAAGTGAAGCGAAGAAGCCTGCAACAGTGAAGAAAGAGGCGCTGAACCCGCGACTTTTGACGAGCGCTCCAGAGTCTCATGCAAAACGAACAATCTTCATCCAACACCTTCATAAAGACATGTATCGACTTAACAGCGAGCTCAAAAGCAGCACAAAGCCGATTGGAGACCTACCACCAGCCAAACTGAAGTTGCTCGCTCTCAACGACCAGGAAGTGATCAAGCTGGCACTGGACGAAGAGGAGAAGGCTGCGCGCGATCAACCGAAAGTGTACGCGAATGTCATCAAGAATCGCATCGCCGCATATCGGAAGATGAAACCTGAGGCGTTCATTGATGTTGTGAAGACTGCGTTCAACAAAGGTATGCCAAAGCCTGCACAAATGAATCAAGGGAAGGTCATACACACTGGCCTTACACCTGCCGAAGAAGTGAAGGTCGCGCACCATCTTGTCGTCCCTGATCAGACTGCACTCGTCCCGCACGGCTACGTGCCCACGCCGCCAACTGCTGCACAAGCGGAAGAGGCTGCGAGAGCTGTCGAAGCAAGCATGAACTACGAGGAGTGCGACCGTTGTACAGCCCGCTTCCGAGTCTTTCCTGATCGCAACGAGGAGGGCAAGCTCACCACCAACGGGCCTTGCAGGCATCACCCAAGGAAGAAAGTGTTCCCTACGAAGCAAAAGACGGACTTCTACACAGGTGGCAATCAGCCGTACTACCCATGTTGCCAGGAGCAAGTTGGCTCCCAGGGTTGCACAGTAGCCGATGATCATGTGTTCAAGACCAGCAGCCCAGCACGGCTTGCAGCAGTGCTTCCTTTCATCACGACCCCGGAGAACCCAAGTCCGGCGAAAGATCGCAAGGGTAGAGTTGTCGGTGCTGTTGGCTTTGACTGCGAAATGGGCTACACAGCCTTTGGCCTGGAACTCATCCGCATTACTGCTGTCAGCTGGCCCGAGCATGGGCCACTTCTCGATGTACTCGTCCGACCTCTGGGCACCACTATCGAACTGAACAGTCGCTTCTCCGGCGTGTGGCCAGAACATTTCGCCAGCGCAATTCCGTACGCCGACTGGCAACCACCATCCGAACCCCAAGATCCAAGCGCGACTCCACCACCGCTTCCTGTCGTCGATAACCCTCAGAAGGCGCGTGAACTTCTATGCTCATTCCTCACTCCAAGCACTCCTTTGATAGGGCACGCGATTGAGAACGACCTGAACGCTACTCGTCTCTGCCATCCCAACATCATCGACACGATGCTTCTATACCCTCACCCACGCGGCTTGCCTCTACGCTATGGACTCAAAATGCTCACGAAAAAGTATCTCGAGCGCGACATTCAAACGGGCGGCGATCGCGGACACGACTCGCTGGAAGACGCGGTTGCCACGGGCGATCTTGTTAGGGTCAGAGTCGCCAGGCAGTGGAGGGAGATGCAGAGCAAAGGCTGGAAGTTTGAGAATGGAGAACTCGTTGAGCCTCAGGGAGGCGCTGTGCCGTCGGTTCAGTCGAAGAAGCGCACGAAGAGACAGGCGGGACTTGACGGGGTTGATGAGAATGACGGCGAGGATGGAGACCTGGATCAGAACGTGGCTGGTGAGGGTTTGAGCGTGGAGTATCTGGAGACGAAGTAGTCTCGATCGACATAGTGCTACGAGATCCGGAGCCTGTCGTAGTCAGGATCAGGAAATCGAGATAACACTGAACGCGTTAAAATCAAAGTGATAAAGCCTCTTTTGACATCATATCAAACCTCCATTCTCTAGCACGCGTTTCA
>Ga0265797_10008088_pt1 | contig 14150 bp, 6 predicted proteins | sample P2T30metagenome_FD_192433 | JGI IMG/M metagenome (GOLD analysis project Ga0265797, IMG submission 192433) | Plant litter microbial communities from East Loma Ridge, Irvine, California - P2 T30 | ecosystem: Environmental > Terrestrial > Plant litter > Unclassified | place: USA: California... | reverse complement strand
CCATCAATTCCTGGCTGCCTGTGTACCGTGTTCTGAGATGGCAGATATCCCTTGATCGTATCTTCGTAAATAGCACACATTCCTACAACCCCCATGTCTACAATTTCAGCCAGCCGCAACCCAGTCCCCACCCGTCTACATACTGTTGAAAAATTCCAAACCACCGAGAAACCATCTATGTCGTGCTTTTGTGGGGTCGGCACTTGCTTCAGGGATGCTTGCACGAGTGATCTGAGGTACAAGATCTGGGTATCGAGCACACAGCATATCCCAGACGACGCCAATTTGAACTGGATGCCAATTGGCTAGCCAGGGCCAGCGTTTGAGCCGGGCTTCGAAGTCGTCGCAGTTGTTGATGCGTGCTTTGCGCAGCGCTTGGTAGAGAAGTTTGACCATGTTTGATGTTTGGGGGAGTTCGTGTGCCCGTAAGCTCGCAACCAGAGTGAAGAGAACCCACAGAAGAGATTCCATGCCGGCGGCAATGTACCATTGGGTAATCATGTCTTCGAAGCTGTCGATGGTTTCGGACGCCACTTGGATGAGGCCTAGATGTGTCTCGCGTGCTTGCGGTGTGTAGAAGCGGGCGGCCATCCATACGTGCAGCTGTATTGCGGAGGTGACCAGTAGAATTGGTGAAGTGAATACATCGCCTTCACTGCGTTTTGCGCGGGCTTGTACCACCCTTAGGCCATATTCCAAAGCGTAGACTTGCCCAAATGGTGGCGTGTCAGAGTGTCCGAGAACATCTGTACAATAACAGAGAGCGTGGAGTTTCCCAAAGAGGTCAGAAGCCATGTCCAGCGTGAAGACCGGCGATCTTGGACATAGTGAAGCATTGCTGGCGCCCATCCGGAACGCTTCGCGTTGTTGCAAGCGTAGTGCTTCTGGTACCTCACGAAAGACCACAGGGACATAAAAAGGCAATGATGGCTCAGAATTGGTGAAGAGGGCCTGACGGAAGTCTATCCAGGAGCAGTATAACCATCCCTGTGGCGGCATAGTAGTCATGTCGATAAAATTGCGCACTGCACGGAGATGTGTTCCGGCGGCCTCAAATTGGTCATCGCGAATGTCCAGATATGCTAGCACTCCCATGGCAAGTACTGTTGCTGGATCCGGTCCATTGGGTGATTTTTGGATATCGGACACGATATTTTGAATAATTTGGCCTTTCTGCTCGTAATATTGAGATCGTGCAGCACCCTGTCCAAGAATGGATTTTTTGTGCAAGGCAAATGCACCGAGAGCTGCGAAAATAGAATGACTGTCTCGTCCCATTTCCCAGATGCCTTTCACCCAGTTGTTGTGGACAGCACCGAAAGACTCGGCATCCTTTTCAGGCAGCTGGCACGCAAAATACCACTGTCCGATCTCCTGGACGTCCTCACCATTTGCACCAAGCAGAAGGTGTTGAGATGGTTCGGTGAAGTCGGTAAGAAAAGGCATGCCTGCTTGATTGATATGCATCTGGGGCGGTTCTGGATTTTGGCCGTATGCAATGACGCCTCTCGAGATGACTTCCTCGTCGGCGCTGTCATCGTCATCGGCCATTGTGATTGTCGGTGCGGTGCTGCTCTCATCCACAGCCTGTTTCTGTGGTGCCAGCAGCTGTTTGCGGTCCGACATTCTCCTGTGCATGAGTTTCTGACGATGTACGCGAGGCGAGTGTGTTGCCACAAAAGCCGGTTTCACGGCATCGGTGTGCCCAGGAGCCGACTGGTGGGAGTCCCAACGCGATATAGGGTTTGGCATCTCGTGGACCATGCCCTCTAGCGGCCACATGTTTTCATCTGGAGCGTAGGCAGCCATGCCTGCCGGTGTCGTTCATAGTGTGTGTGATGTTGATGTCGAAAGGGAAGATCCACCAACGCGTGCTATCAGCTTACATGCATGGCCTGGTGTGCTCGCGCGCCGCTAGGTCATAACATCATGTCGCAGCTGAGCCATATTTGCCACGTAGCCCCGCACGGAAACACCAATTAAGGTTGCCGTTAACCGACTACGACGGTGGGCAATAGGGTTGCGTGGAAGGGAAAGTATAATTGAGTGCAGGCGGTTGTGTGGTGCTGATCGAGCCCTGGCGGAGATGTAGTCCGCGATCATCGCTCTTGGCGCACATGGATCTGCCACTGGATCTGCGACGTGCGTCCATCATGGTACGCGAAGCTACGCGAGCCGTGTTGACCTTGGTGCTTGAGCCCCCGGGTAATGATAACCGATGCTTTGTGGTCTTTGTTCGTCCTTCCACTTTACAATCTGACAGGCTGTAAGGAGTTCATCACACGCGCCTGTGTGCGAACACTGCCATACCATTGATCTCAGCAGCTTCCACTGCGCCTCGAAGGATTGCCAGCTATGGCATTGTCGTTTCGTCTTCCGGTCAACCAAGCGTCTTTTCCAGCAGTGTACTATGCACAAGCAGGTAGGTCGCACTGCAGGCACAACATGGCTGAGCGCGTGTCGTGAGCTGCATCTCAAGGCTTCTACAAGAGCTTGGGATTGGTTGCCAGGCGAGCTCAGCCGGGGGAGGGCGAGGCTATGAGCTTCCTCAGCCTCGTTTTATGACTGCGGCAGAGTAGCTCAGCCTTGCGTTCTTCTGCCTGGAGCAACAGTCCATCATGATTCACATCTACTTACGATGGTTGTCAGGTTCGTGGTCGAACTATCAGCCTAATAGATGCTAATACAGTGGCAATCGAAACGACAAACTCGAAGGACCGCGAAACACTATGGATCCACTATCAGTAGCCTCCGGAGTTGCGGGCCTGGTCACCCTTGCAGACGTGGTCATATCGAGAACCTACAACACCATCATTGCTTGTAAACATGCAAGCGAAGACTCGCGGAAGCTGCTTCGCGAAGTTCAAGCGCTCGCAGGTATTCTCCAGGGCCTGTCATCGCTGGAAAGCAAAGTTGGTGCAACCGCCTTGCAATCCCACATACCAGCGGCGCAGATTCTCTCTTGTCAACAGACGTTACAGCACATCCGTGAGAAGCTTGAGAAGTCTGACCCGAAAGAGGATGGCATATCGCTATTTCAAAGAGCAAAGAGAACTCTCAAATGGCCTCTGAGCGCATCGGATACCGAGAAGTACATGTCGGAGATGGAACGGCACAAGGCAACGTTCGACCTCGCGCTGTCGGTGGACACTCTGGACACAATACTTTTTTCACAACAAGCCCGAGAGAAGATAGATGTCAAGATTGACAAGGTCGCACAAGCACTGAAGAAGCTTTGCAAGATCGAGAACACCAAAGAAGAACGCAGGATCCTCGAACTCATTGGCGCCGGAGATGCTGATGAAATATATCGCTCCAACTTGAAGCTTCACCAGCATGGCACGGGTGAGTGGTTTCTCGAAGAACACAAGCCTTTCAGTACATGGCTTACCACTCCATGCTCGAAATTATGGGTGCATGGAATCCCTGGAGCTGGAAAGACTATACTGTCCGCTCTGGCTATTAGCAAGATTGCGGAGTCAGTCTCTCCCACTCATGGAGTTGTATTCTACTATTGCAGCCACAGAGACAAGCAATCTCGGACATTGACAGGGATCCTGAGATGTCTCGCTGGGCAGCTTGCTCGTCAAAATAAGACTTGCATGAGTCTACTGGAGGGCCAGGTGGAGCTCCACGAACATACGTCTGCGCAAACTTGGATGCGCAATGACGATCAACTCGATATCATGCTACGCAAAATGATCCGCCAATTCAGCAGTCTGTCACTTGTAATGGACGGCGTCGATGAGTGCCACGAGCCGACTGTGGTCACAGATACCCTTGCTACGCTCGCAAGCGAGAATCCTGGCGTGCGAATCGTGATCTTCAGTCGCAAAGAACCCGAGATGGAACCATTTCTGGAGAGCTACACTCAGATATCCATCGCGGCGGAGAGTGAAGACCTTCGCTTATATGTCCCTGCGCAAATTGAGGCGCGTTCGCGACTTCGGAAACTAAGGATCAAAGATCCCAACGTCAAAGACGAAATCATGGAGACGCTCGTAAATGGTGCAGACGGAATGTGAGTGAAACGTTGTGGTACAAGTTTCTGGATGCTACTGACAGCTCACCAGGTTTCGGTGGGTCGCTTGTCAACTAGACCATCTTTGCGATTTGGCCACGGACGCCGAGAGACTTTCCGCACTAAAGCGATTACCTCGCACACTCGAGTCCACGTACGACAGCATACTTGAGCGGGTCATCGATCGAGGTGACAGTGTCTGCACGTTGGTACAAAGATCTCTGATCTGGATTGTAAGCGGCCAACGTCTTGGTATACGCGAACTCTGCGAAGCTGTGTCTATCGATGTTCATGCTACGTTCCTGGACCCGAGGAAACTGATCGACGTCGACGAAATCTTGATAAGTTGTAGTAGCCTAGTCAGAGCTAGCGTAGAAGACGCCTATTTAGAGTCGGCGCATTTCACAGTCGTCGAGTACTTGAGGGGCATCGATCCGACCCATCGACCACATCTCGCACGCTTCCGCATCAACGACGAGATCATGTACAGCCACATGGCTGAGACTTGTTTGACGGCATTGACCTTCGACAATATTACGGCTGACGCAGTAAGAGACTTCGCATCACTGGTCCATTGGCACCATGGATTTCCGTTTTACTACCATGCAGCGACTTCATGGGTAGGTCATGATTCTCATTGTCAACGGACAGCTTCGATAGCTGCGTTGACTCAGAAACTCTTCTTGGGGCACGAGGCCGGTCCTTATCAAGTGTGGGTCCACGTGTATCTTTTACGCTGGCAACAATATCGACGTGGAAGCTCAGACATCACTGCTATACTCGACAGCAAAGATCACGTAGACTCAGTCACGGAACTCCAATACACCTCTGAATGGACAAGGGCGCTCGGCATTGCCGCAAAATGGAGTAGACTGCGCTTCGCTGCATGCCTGAGTCAAGAACACATCGTGAGAGAAATTTTTGAGTCAACCGAAACGCTAGATGATGCGGGCTCCGTAGGCACGCCACTTCATCTCGCGATGCTCGGGGTTGGTGCATTCGAAATACAAATGAACAGTCTTGATCTGTTCACGTATCATTGCACTTGGCGGCGAGATGATGCTTCTAGCTCGACGGTGAAGACCCTGCTCGACCTCGGTGCTGACATCAACGTCAAGTACCCACTTCCTGACGGAAAACAAGTGGCGACAATTTTGATCGCCTTCATGACAGGCCATATCAAAGAAGCCATCGCAGCCGGAGCCTCTCTGGACAAGGAGGCTGCTGATTGGCTTTACATCCACGGCGATAAGAAGGAACTTGAACCGATCACATCCATTGATGCCAACACAATTATCGAGTGTGATCGATCATCTGTCATCCGGCTCCAGCGAAAGTGCGGGCGATCTTCGGGAATCACCAGCTGTGAATTCAGCTCGTACTCGGCATCCTTCACCGATGCGCAAAACGAATTTCTTCCGGAGTATGTGAAACTGCTTGAAGAGGCCGGTTCAGACGATGATTTGACAGTCGTCCAGTGGGTTTTTGAGACCTCTCGGGTCCCCTTTGACAAGCTCATCAACGGCAGAACCATGCTGCATGTGGCTTGCTTTCATTCGTCAGCTTTGATCGTTGCGTACCTGATTGCGCAAGGGGCTCAAATAGACAAAGTCGCCGCGAGCGGCGAAACGCCACTGGGCAGTTTGCTCAGTCACACCAGCGAGCCTGACCCCTCCACGGTAGCAATTATGCGGTCCCTGCTTGAAGCCGGCGCCAACATCTGTGCTCTTGACGAAGAAAATAACAGCAGTCTTACATTCTGGGCTCGAAAGATTTGCCTGGGCGCACCATCTTCAACATTCCAAGATGTCTTGAACATCATCTTATCGTCCCAGCGAGACCTCTTACGCGTCAACGTTACTGGTTGGGGGGTATGGCATGCTCTAGCTGCAAATCCCGATGGTCACCACTTGTTTCCAATGCTTGAGGCTGTCATATCCAGAGAAGAGCTCCGAGCGTCAGTTGATCTTGCGGACCAGAAAGGCTGGACGCCGCTCCATGTTGCCATAACAGAATGTCAAGGACGGATGATGCAGTTGCTCATAGATGCCGGCAGCAGTCTTACGAGCAAAGCCCCTGGCGGTCGTACGGTTCTGGACCTGGCAACTGAAGTCCTGAATCAGTCGCATATCCCTTTCCGGATCCTTTTCGAAGCGGTATGTAAAGCTGCGCAAGAAGAGTCACAAAGTCTTCTCTCCGGGACCACCATACCTGATCCGATCATGACCATTGTTCAGACCGGAGATCTTGACCGGCTGAAGAGCTTTGTCGCTGCGGGAGGTGACCTTGACTCGCGATTCAAATCTTGCAATTGTACACCTGCCACGGCTGCGCTGGTGGCCGCACAAGTCGCGGTGTTTGAGTACTTGCAGAGCCGTGGAGTCAGATTGGACACAATGTTCTGTCGACTACATCATCCTGAAGGTTTGTCGGTGCTTGGACTTTTGGCTGCTCAAAGATCCATGCTTCGACCGCTGCAAACGACACTAGCATCTGTGGAAAATCTCACCATGCATAATTTTACTCACATGATGCATTCTGCCGCCGCCAATGGCAATCTCGAAGCATTACGCCTGATGATTGATGCAAAGCAACGCTTACGCTTGGCCAATTCTGGGCGGCACATCATGCCACCTATCTGCCGTATCTGGGGGTCCGGTCAGACGACCTTGGTTCGAGAGAGCGAAACGATATTACACACAGCTGTACAGTCAGGCCAACGCGGAAGCGTCCAGATTCTGCTGGAAAACGGGTTTGAACCTGACGCTGTAGACTCGGTGGGGCCTCCGCCTTCCCACATAGCAGCCCAGCAAGGCCGTGACGATATCTTGGAGCTTCTTTTGTCACATGGTGGCGATGTTAACGCGAGAGATGCACACTTGTTTACTACCCTCGGCTCGGCGGTTGTGACTGGCCACATGAATGTCATTCGCCTTCTTTTGAACCGTGGCGCCGATCCTTCAGCCAAAGATTATCAAGGCCAATCTTTGTTCCAAGTCGCGAGCCGTAATAGAAATTCTGCTCTGTTTTTTGCCTTGATGGAAGTTGGCCTCGACCCTGCGCTTGAAGACATACATTCATGGTACAAAACAGGCAGCCAAAAGCAGATCTTGATGGCAAGGAACCACATGGACCGCCTTGTAGTCAAGTCTGATTTCTTACTACCGTGGGGTGTTACTTTACCCGAAATGAGAGCCGTGCTCAACGTCGTACCATCTCACTACCGCAAGCTCAACCTGACTTGCAGGTGCAGAGTCGGGGAGGTCTGTTACACGGCACTCTACAATGCCTCGATCGCTGGTTTTTTCGCCATCGCGAAACTATTACACGACGCTGACGCGATGCTCAACCTTGAGGGAGGCCTAGAAGGCACGCCACTCATGGGCGCATGCAAAGCCGGACGACTCGAAGTGGCGAAGTACCTTGTACGCAACGGAGCCATTCTGAACTACGCGAAAAACGGGGTTCAAGTCAGCGCCTTTCTCAAGGCAGCTTCATATCCAAAAATCCAGCGCTGGCTTCTAGTCGAGCGGTTCACCGAGCAGCGAACGATCATCGATGGAGAGACGTCAAGCGAGCAAACGGCAGACGTGGAAGACGACGAGACATGGACGGATGAGATTGCGGACGTCACCCTCGATCTGGTGCTAGAAGATGACGTCGAAATGTACCTGGAGAGCAAGAACTGGTTCCTTCCCATGAGGCGTTTTGTCGATGATGGTCAAGGAGCGTTCGTCCGTGTTCCAATCATGCCTGAGGAGTTTGCGCGGTACAGACCACTGGATTTCAAGGTTTCGTCAACATAGGGACGCGTTGGGTGTTGCTTTTTATCTGGTTCGGGAAGATGGATTCGAATGATTTTGGCGGGCAAGAACTGCTTCTTCGCCATGTGGAGACCAAGGTTTTGTAAAAACATGGCGGCGTTCGATCTCATGGCATATTCGCTGTTGCTGGAAGTAGCGTTGTGAAATTAGCGTTTGTTTTGCATGCATTGAGGCACGTATATCTCCTGTTGTGTGACGTTATCGATACCATTACCATTTATTTCACTACAAACCAAACCGCCCCAAGCGCAAGCAAAGACCCAACCCCAACAGCCTGCTTGGCCCAGCTGCCACCCTCATGCGCCATATCAAGCGCAACTCTAGGCTGACTCTGCTTCGTCGGCAACATAACCTTCTCACTAGCCTCGGCAGGCTTCTTCTGCGCAGCAATTTCCTCCTCTTGCGCTTTCGCAAGCTCAACAAATCGCTCCAACTTCTTCAGATCCTCCTGCCAGCTAGCCGCCGACTCGTCCCCGGCGCTGTCAACTTCAACGCCCTGCACGTTGCCGAAAAAGTCCAAGACTCGGCGGTCTCGGGCGCCCTCACGGCCACCTGGGAAGAGATCGTGGCGCACGCCTGCTTCGCTGTGCACGCGCTCGAAAGTGTAGTAGTCGAAGAGCTCGCCGAGTCGGACGTCGGAAGAAGTGCTATTTAAGCGCGATTCCAGGAACTCGAGGTTTGTGTATGTCCAGCGGTCGATGACGGCTACACCAACGTCTTGGTCTGCGTGGTGGGAGTATGAGCTCTGGTCCTTCGCAGAAGAGCCAGTAGCGATGATATTGGGTGTGTAGAAGGCAGGATACATGGTGTTCGCTTGGCAGGTGTCGATCATGAACAGTAACTCGTTGTACCGCTTCTTCTCCCACATCTGCTCGAAAGCATCCGCAAGATCAAAAGATGAAATCTCCTCCGCATCCTGGAATTTCAAGAACTCGTTGCCGCCGTGTCCAGTCATGTAGATCAAGATGTTGCTCCGGTCGTCTGTCATCAGGCGCTTGCTCACGGGCTGACTACTAGGCCAGCGATCGGTCAACAGCCGTATGAAATTCTCCACCGTCACCTCGTTGCCTCTGTAGTCCACTTCAATTCCTCCCATACCCTCCTTTTGCTCCTCCGTTCCGTCTCCTGTGCCCTTGTCATCGTACAAGTCTAGTAGTCTGCTCTTGTCGTTGAAGACCGTGCCGGGGAAGCTGTTGCGCGGGTTACAGGCCATGTCATCTGGCAGCATGAGGATGATCTGGCTGTCGGGAATGCCTAGGCGCTTGACTGTGCGGTACATGGAGAGTACATTGGCGAGATGGCGGTAATTGAACCAGAAGCGCGAGGTGCTGACTAGGACCGCCCAGTTTGAGGTGTGAGTCGCGCTCACGAGCGCGAGTAGTAGCGCCAGCAAGGCGAATATGTATGTGAATGGTGCCATGATAATCGTGATCCTGTCCTCGTCGTCAAAGGGTCGGAGTTGTAGACTATGTGGTCGCAAGCAGCCGTGGCTTCAGGTGCTGCTGTGCTGCATGGCAATTACCAGAATCCTTGAATCCCAGCGATACCGATTATCAGCACGATTGAGGTGTGAAGTCGCAAAGAGCACAGTTCAGAAACATGTCAGGAAGAAGTGTAGGACTCGATTGGTAATGCTTCAACACCCTGACTTTGGCATGTGAAGCCAGTCCCACACCTTTATGCAGAACGCGGGGATATTGACCACGCAAAGTACAAAATCAATGGCCACCCAATCGGCCAGCCCGCCAAAGATGACCATTTTCTGTGATATTTGATGCAGATTAGTCCAATTCGGATTGGACTTTGATCGTATAAGGTCAATCCTTTTTTTTGAGTGAAATCTCAAATCAAAGATCTAGGAGAAGTACTGTCAAATGACTTTAGCACATCTAGAGCCAAGCCAATGGTACATTCTTGAAGTCAAAACGAAAATTACCTGTAAGGAAGGAGTATCAACTAGACAATATGGCGCTCTCCAGACAGTAATAAACAACTCTATTAGAAAGTTCAGTATGTACCCTCTTAGCAAGTTTCCAGTTTGATTTGTGTTCATTTGTTGCCGAGCCACGTTGGTTACATCGTCATCCAAGAGATTCCTTATCTTCATGGGTTCAAGTCGTCTTCCAATAGATGCACAAACTGCCAATACCATCGAAGGCTATCGTCTATATGTCAAGCATGTTTGTCCATGTACGTCTAGTCGCTGCTTCGCTCGGTACTGTTTTCCTCGCAAGTGGAGGCCAGCATCTCTCGAGCCCTCGAGTCAACGCTACGCAAGTTTTCGCCTTCTTGGATTCCCCGTCACTTTCGATAGCTTCATATAGTCATGCTCATTCGTCTAAACGGTCTACTTCTTTGACTATCTGGACGGTTTAGATGGCTAATCAGTCGTCGATGATCCACGCACTCCAAGGCCTTCCGTTCGGTCAAAAGCATGTGCCTCGAAATTTGTTGGTCGAAGGTGCTGGATGCTGCTGCTGTGATGAATAAGAATGTCGTGGCTGGTGTATGCAGTAGTGATCGGCTGCTGGTAGTGGTGAGGACCTAGAAGATTGCGCCAGCAGTCGAACCTGCCTTGCAACGGCAAGATCCCCAAGGTCTTCAGGTTGATGTTCGCCTCCAGTTCGTGCTGTTACATATAAGTAAGATCAACAACACGGAAGTGATTAGTCAACGACGAAACGTTGTTTTGCCTCTTCAAGCACCAAGATTCGAAGGGCACTTTCCACATTCCAATGCAGTTCCAGCGTGAACGTCACCGTAGCTCGGCGACAGCTTCACTTCAGACACGCCTCGTTGCTTGGCTGAGCCCGCAGCAAGTCGTCGGAAGACGCAATTGTTCGTGCGTACATCCATGAGGCTACTTGTACAACAACCCCAGAAAGGGGCCCGCCCTGTTCACCCAGGGCAGTGGTGACGTCCCCAGCTGGAGCCACCGAAGCTTCCTTCGCCGCCACCTCCCACGTTCCACCACTCACCACTTGTACTCGGTCGCCACGAACGATGCTTCTTGTACACTGCAATACCGGCTATATCATCTAGTGGTTCACTTGACGCGTGGAGTCTCGCGTGCACGCCCGAGACTTCTTCCTATGCGTCGCGACTCGCGATCTGAGGAGAGCCGGCCGATGGACGCAGACGGACAAAGAGAACATTGACAGCACTCACTCGTTCTGTCAAGGCAGGATTCGAGGGCCCAAGCCATCAATACGACTCCAGAGAAGCCTCTTTTCATCCGCAGACACAGTCAAACCTGAGCATTGAGCAGCAAAGTATCAGACAATCTGCTGGAAGTCACAAACCTCGCCATGGCGCGTCGCGCGAAACGCCGCCTACGCCTCACCATCCGCCGGCTAGCCCAGCGAGCCCTGCCATAGTAAGCAGTCATAGGCCACAGATAATGCATCCAAGCTGCGCTACACTGCGATCAGCCCAGGCAAGAGCTTCCATGCAAGGCACGAGCGTATCTCGGTGTCTTCTGCTTGACCAATAAGCACATGCAACACAAGCGACTATGGGTCTTGAGCGCTGGTTAGGCATGTACTCGCCTTCTGAGGACACACAACATTCACGATCATGTGCGAGCACCAGTGCCTTAAGCTGTGATGGTGCGTGGCGTTGCACGTGTGGACGATCATATACTTAGGCTGTCAGTCTCGACTTCAATGATGGCATATCGCCATATGTCAATAGTCTGGAGCGAGCATATTAGCCGCGAGTGTGTCATAAGATGCGACAAGCGAAAAACACTTGAGTCGGACACGCAGATGCACGTCGACCTGGCATCAGAAGCACCACCGGTATTCGCCCAACAGGCTGAGCAAGTCATGCAATTGTTCGAGACCTGGACATCATGATCAGCGCGAGCTGCGTCGATGAGGGTTACAGGATACTTTCCGTATATGTACAGGCGATGTGATCAAGGCACGCACAAATACCACATCGACAACCATAAAACAAATTGCCATACACGAACGGGCCGGACCACCTAGGAATCTTTTTGGACTGGGATAAAAAACTATGAGCAATAATGACAACTTTTTGTTTATGACAAGAACGCAACCTCAACTAAGCAAGACAAGGTCGCTGCATTGTTGTCCTGTAGCCAGTGGCGACTGTCTTCGTCGGAGCGGCAGATTAAACAACTCGTGGTTCTGTCAGTGTGAGGAGGCTTGGTTCTCCATGGTTTGAACGTCGTGAAAACCAGAAACAAAACAATTGATTCGCGTGAAAGTCGAAGATCCCGCAGAAACCACAGTGTGGCAATGCTGTCCGGTCCAGTGGTGCTGAAGCGGCCAAGATACCCTGCAGCAGCTCATGGTCCAGATTGGCCGGCAAGTATAAGTCGACAAAACTGTCGTGGTACCGCTGGAGCTACAAATTCCGCTTGGTTGCTCATCTCGAGCCATTGGGAGGGAAGCCTGGAGGGTGGAGGACTCCATCAGTCTCGACACAGCCAAGGGCTTGCCAGTCAGCACGATCGAGTGGGGCACCGTGGTAGATGCAATCGAGGACATGCTCGACGAGGACGGTGCGCTGCGCGAAGATGGTCTCTTGGACACTACCTTCCTGTGGGCGGCTGCAAATGTCAGATGCAGAGATCGTCTCCCGAAGAGAGGTGGCGCAGATGTTGATGCCTTGCGTCCAGACATCAGTGATCCCGGCCCTCTCGAGCTGCACTCTGATGCGCCTCAGAGTGGTAGGGGAGTCACAGAAGGGTGCACCAGGTATCTCAAGGTCAAAGGCCAGGTCGGAGTCTCCTACGGTTTTCCAACTCCAGCGGCCCACGTTTTCAGCAGCGTTGTAGTGGAGCTCTCCGCCATTTTTTGGCAGCTCGTCGACCTCCTCCGTGGCACTCACTTCGACAGGTTCCATGTCCGCCGCAGCCTCGTCAACATCCTGCATGTCGTCGTCTCCATCCTCGACATGCTGTTCGACATCGCTTTCGAACTCCTGCTCAGCTTGCTCTTCGACTTCATCGTCCTCGTCCTCATCCTCGTCCTCATCCTCGCCCTTGCCCTCGCCCTCGCCCTCGATCTCCTCGTCCTCATCTTCGACCTCTTCGTCATCGACGCCGATTTCTTCACCAGCCTCCTGCAAGGCTTTCAGCTCGCTAATCTCCTTCTTCAGCCTTGCTTCAGTCGCGCGATCTTGCTGGCTCCAACGTTTGCTAAGGACTCTCTGCCAGTCTTTCGCAAGGGAACTCTCTCCCTTCTTCGTATCCTCCTGGTAACTCTGTCGGTACTGGTTGTCAAACGCCTTCGAGGAGATAGTTCCAACATTGCTGCGCCCCAGGTCAGCCCGGAAGAGCGCGTTGAAGATGCTGGTCCTCTGTGGCATGCTCAGACTTTTATCCTGCATGAGCAAGTGCATGCCCAGACGCGTCTCAAAGTCCCATTGCAAGCTCGGCGTCGAGGCCTGGACGAATGCAGCTCGGGATCCAAGGCGCTCGAAGTCGCGCACGGCAGTGTCGATACGAGGTCTCCACAGGTCATGCATGGAGAGTTTGACAAAGACGGCGTCCCACTTAGCTTTTTGACTGCCCTTGCGACGTTTCAAGGCCATCTGGAGCGATTGGGCGGATCTGGGCGCTTCGTTGTTGGCATTGTGCATCACGATGTTGAAGACTTCCGCGATTCCCGCCAGACCGAGCTTGGGGTACTTATTCTTGATTAGCATCAAGACAATGCGATTGTCGTCCGAGAAAGCTGGACCACGCCCCATGGTGGATGTCTTGCGTTTTGTTGTGTTGCGGGATAGAAGGAGGGAGGGAGCGGAAGTCGCAAAGTGCGCGAAGCAAGGTATGGGGAAGAAGACGAAGCCGGGAAAAGGAAAGCTTGAGGTAAGTCGCGGGCTCCTAAGTGAATCCATACGGGACTTGAGGCTGACAGTGGCAACTTGACGCTCTCAAAGTCAGCACGGCGACGGCTGATGACGGTGATCCATGGGACCAGCATAACGCGGAAGTCTTCTCTATGAGAACAAGCTTCCCTCTCGGTGGCTAAACATCAGATCTGGATTATGAACAGGTCAGCTAACATCGCATGGTATACGTTGTCTCTGTGAGAACCAGCGATCATCTCCCCGGCAGCAGATTGCTGTAAGACAAAGACCACTCAGGGTATGAGCGCTACGCAGAGCGGCGGCCCTAGAGAACAAGCAGGTCGCTCCCTGGCGAGACATCAGCTCTGCGTAGCGAAGCCATTTGGTATGAGTGTCACGAAGAGCACTGTCCTTTGAGAACGAGCGGATCGCTCGCTGGTAAGGTATCGATTCTGAGTAGTGATCGATTCGGCACGAGTTCG
>Ga0265797_10008087_pt1 | contig 14150 bp, 1 predicted proteins | sample P2T30metagenome_FD_192433 | JGI IMG/M metagenome (GOLD analysis project Ga0265797, IMG submission 192433) | Plant litter microbial communities from East Loma Ridge, Irvine, California - P2 T30 | ecosystem: Environmental > Terrestrial > Plant litter > Unclassified | place: USA: California... | reverse complement strand
TCACCAATGGCGCCGTGAGCTCGGCGCTGGCGGCGGGCGCGGCCAGCGGCACTACCAAGGGCAGCGTAGCCTTTGGCGCGGCGGCCGGCCTAAACGGGGTTGCTAATACCCAAATCAGCCCCAGCATTGCGGGCAGCACGGTGGGCACCACCTGCGCCGCCGATGTAACGACTACCCTGGCCGGCCCGGCCACCCTGGCCCCAGCCACGCCCTCGGGCACCTACACCGTAACCTTCGCCAACGAAGGCCCTAGCGCGGCTACCGCCGTAACCCAGCAGGTAACCCTGCCGGCGGGCGCCACCAATATCATGCGCAATGGCGTGCCCTACTCGCCCACTACTACCAATATAATCGACTTCGGCACGGTAGCCTCGCTGGCCAGCGGCGCTTCCAATACGTTCACGTTCAGCTTCACGCCGGCCACCACGGCCACGGGCAGCGCTAGCATCATCAGCAACGTAGCCACGGCCAGCGGCCAGGGCGCCGATGCGGCCCCGAACTCCTCGACCATTAATGCTACCATTCCGCCGGTGGCGAATGTGGCCGCCACCATCTCGGCTGGCACGCCGGTAGCGGCGGGCACGCTGGCCTCGGTAGCCACGGCGCCCAAGTTCACCGTCAACTTCACCAACAACGGCCCCAGCAGCGCGGCCGGCGTGGTGGCCACGGTGCAGCTGCCCCGCGGCCTCACTAACGTGACGGCTACCAACGGCGGCATCTACAACCCGACCACGGGCCTGGTAACCTACACTAACCTGGTGCTGGGCACGGCGTCGCTCATCAATTTTGATGCGCCGCTGACCACCCCGGTAACCGCTACGGCCAGCATCTCGACCACCAGCAGCGAGGCCGGCCAGACGGCCGACAACCAGGCCAGCGCCAGCTTTACCATCAACCCAGCCTTCGACTTGGCCACGAGCATCAGCGGCCCGGCTTCGGGCGTGGCCGGCGACCTGGTGATGCTAGCCCTCAACCTGACCAACAACGGCCCTAGCACGGTGACTAACGCCCAGCAAACCGCCCAGCTGCCCAGCGGCCTCACCGGCGTGTACCTGAGCAATGGCGGCTTCTACAACGCTGGCACCGCCGCCACCAACGTCAGCTTTGGCGGCACAACTTATTCGGTGCCCGCGGGCGGCGTCATTTTCCCGCCCGTGGCTAGCCTGCCCGGCGGCCAAACGGTGGCCAACACCGTGAGCTTCGCCATGCCCGGCACGGACTTCAAGCCCACGGCTACCGTGAGCACGACGAGCCCCGGCGAAACGAACCCGGCCAACAACACGGCCAACCTGAACGGCACGCTCAGCACCGCCCCTGGCGCTACCCTGGCCGTGGCCACGCCCACCGGCAGCCCGGCCAACGTGTACACCAGGCTCGTGGCAACTTCGGCACTGGTGAACAATGCCACCGATGTGACCCTGACCGTAACCACCGGTAACAACGGCGGCCTGGGCTCGGCTTCGGCCAGCGGCGTGGTGCAGAGCGTGCAGCTGCTACCCGGCCTGGCGGCTACCAACCTGCGGGTGGGTGGCGTGGCCGGCACGGCCAGCGGCAACCTCATTACGTTTGCCGGGGCTAGCTACGACACTACGACGGGGATGCTGACTTTCAGCAGCACGAGCCTCACCAGCGGCACCAGCGTAAACAATACCATCACCTTCACGGCCCCGGCCAGCGCCGGCAACCGCGGCCAGCTTTTGCTGACGGCCGCCGCCACGACCACCAACGTTGACCCGGTACCAGCCGATAACCTTACGGCGGCTACCGTGGCCCTCGCCCCGGCCACCGACCTGGCTACCACCCTGGTGGGCCCGGCCACGGCCACGGTGGGCCAGCCGGTAACCTACACGGCAACTTTCCTCAACAACGGCCCCATGGCGGCCAGCGGCTACAACGCCGCCGGCACCTTCACCAGCGGCGTGTTTGCCACGGCCCAGCTGCCGGTAGGCCTGGCCAGCGTGGCCATCACCAACGCCACGGGCACCCCCGTGAGCGGGGCTAGCTACGACGCCCTCACTGGCCTGGTAACCTTCCCGAGCCCGACCTTCGACGCGGTGGGCAGCACCCAGGCGTACAACCTCACGTTTGTGGCCCCGGCCGCGGGCGTGGTAGTGAGCAGCACCGTGACCTCGGCCAGCCGCGACCTGAGCCTGACCAACAACAGCGCCAGCGTAACGACCACCCTGGCCCCGAGCGCCGACCTGGTAACGACCGTGGCCGGCCCGGCCCTGGCACCGGTGGGCAACCCCGTAGTGTACACCCTGAGCACGACCAACAACGGCGCTTCGGCCGCCGCAGCAGTAGCCCCCACTTTGCAGCTGCCCACGGGCTTCAGCACCAGCACCCTGCGGGTGAATGGCACGTCGGGTACGCTCAGCGGCACCATCATCACCTTCGGCACCAACGGCCCTACCTACGACACGGCCACCGGCCTGGTAACCTTCCCGGCCACGGCCAGCCTGCCCGCCGGGGCTAGCCTTCTGAACCGCGTGAGCTTTGTGATGCCTAACCCGGCCAGCGGCCAGGTAGCGGGCCTAGCCAGCGCTACCTCGACCACCGCCGACCTGGCTCCCAACAACAACGCCGCCAGCGTAGCCACGAGCATTGCGCCCGCCACTACCACCACGGCCGACTTGGTGGCCACAGTAACGGGCCCCGCCGGCCCGGTAGCTGTTGGCGCGCCCCTCACGCTCACGGCCACGTTCCGCAACAACGGCCCCGACGCCGCCACCAACGTGGCGCCCACCCTGCAGCTGGCCCCTGGCCTGGCAACGGGCACCATCAGCAACGGCGGTGTTTACAACCCGACTACGGGCCTGGTAACCTGGCCAGTACTTGCCAGCTTGCCCAGCGGCGACCTCAGCGCCGAGTACACGGTGCAGCTCACGGCCCCGGCCGGGCCGTCGCTGGCCGCCATTGCCACCGTATCGTCGGCCACGAGCGAGCCGGCCACTACTGCGGCCCAGACCAACAACGCAAACTCGCTGCTGATAGCTATTGACCCGACCTTCGACCTGGTAACGCGCCTAAGCGGCCCGGCTCAGGCCTTGCCCGGCGCTAGCCTTACCTATACAGTAACGACCCTCAACAACGGCCCGTCGGCCACGCCCGGCACCAACCCCATCACGCAGAAAGTGACGGTACCGGCCGGCCAGACGCCCACGGGCATCACCAACGGCGGGCAGTATTCGAGCTTCGACAACTCCATCACCTGGACCCTAGCCAGCGGGCAGGCCAGCGGCGCTGCCGGGGCCATTGCCAACCGCTTTACCCTGGTGCAGCCCACGGCCAGCCTATTGCTGACGGCTACCTCGGCCGCTATTGGCGAAACCAGCTCGGCCAACAACGGCGCTACCCTAGCCACGACCGTGCCCAACCAGCCGCCCACGGCCGTAGCCGCCGTGAATGCACTGCAAAGCCCCGAGGGCAACACCGCCGCCAACAGCCCCACGGCTACAACTGGCCTGCTCATCAGCCCGCTAGCTGCCCTCGACCCCGAGAATGCGCTTGATGCCACGGCACCCTTCACTATTGTGACGGCGCCGGCCAGTGGCCAGGGTACGCTGTACTTCAACAACAACGGCACCTACACCGCCCTGGCCGATGGCCAGCCCCTGACGGCCGCCCAGGCCAGCACGCTCCGCTTCCTGCCGGCCCTGGGCTACGTAGGCAACGCCAGCTTCACGTACCGGGCTACCGACAACGCGGGCAACCAGTCGCCGGCCGTGCGCTACACCGTGCCGGTGGGCGCTGACCTGGCCACCACCTTCGCGCAGTACAACACGGACAAGGGCGGCAACAACGCCAACAAGTACGTGACCAACGATGTGCTGGTGCAGTTTACGGACCTCAACGCGGCCCGCTTCAGCAGCACGGGCGCCCTCTACGACAACAAAGGCACAGCCGTAGGCGGTACCATCAACGGCCTCAGCAGCGCGGCACTCACCTCGGGCACCCTGCCCGCCGGCGTAAGCCTCGACCCCACCACGGGCCGCATCTACGTAAGCGATGCCAGCCTGCTGGTGAACAACACCGCGGCCCAGACCTACTCGGTAACCGTGACGACTACTGACCTCAACGGCGGCGTTACGCAGGTACCGGTGTCGTTTACCATCGGCGCCCAGCCGCTGCCGGTAGTGCTGACGGCGTTCACGGCCTCGGCTGTGCAGAACCGCGACGCCCAACTCGCCTGGTCCACCGCCTCGGAAAGCAACAGCGCCTACTTCGACATCGAGCGCAGCTTCGATGGGGCTAGCTTCATCAAGGTAGGCCAGCTCGCCGCCAAAGGCAACTCGGCTACGGCCACCACTTACGCCTTCACCGATGCGGCCGTGGCTAGCCGCGCCGCCCTGGTCTACTACCGCCTGCACCAGGTTGACCTTGATGGCACGGCCGCCTACTCGCCCGTGCGCACCGTGGCCTTTACCAAAGTGGCTACTGTTGCCCTGAGTCTGTTCCCCAACCCGGCCCAGCTCGCCACCAGCCTCGACCTGCGCCCGCTGCCCGCCACGGCTACCTACCAGGTGCAGCTGCTCGATGCCACCGGCCGCCTCGTGCGCGCCGCTAGCCTCAGCGGCGGCCTCGTGCAGCCCCTGGACCTGCACGACCTGGCCACCGGCACCTACCACGTGCTCGTGACCGGTACCCTGGCCGATGGCTCGGCCCTGCGTCAAACCATCCGCCTCACCAAAGAATAAACCCTTGGTAATCGGCTGACGCCGACGTTACTAAAAAGGCTTCTCCTACTCAGGAGAGGCCTTTTTTTATTGGTGGCGACGGCCCATTACCTGGTATTTTACACAAAGTCATTGGCCTGTTGAATTATCGTCCTATCAAGGTTTTCGGCAGCATACGGGCAGTGAAAAATTCAGAAAAAATAATTATGAAAAACGAAACCTTTTCTGCCATCCCTAAATCCATTCTGCTTTTTTACTGCGTATGGGGCTGCTGCCCGGTTTAAAAACCCGCTACCGTTCAGCAAGAAAATTGGTGCGTTCAGCGAAATATCCCATTCGCCACCTCCTGCTCTTGATAGCTTTGCCACGTGTTAAAGTATCCATTACGAATATTTTATGCAGGCTATGCTGCAAGTTATTTTTCAAAGATTATTATTTTTTGAATACAAAATCTTTTTTTAACCATATTTTATCTACATGAGACAATTTATTTGCTTGCTTCTTTCGCTATTATCGTGGTCCAGACCAAGCACAATTACTGCCAGGACTTTATGAGCAGTCATCAATTTCCGCGGCTTTCAGCCAACAGACTTACCCAACTACCCATTTTTCTTCATTCTATGACAGTATCCTTACGACGCTGGCCTTGGGCATTGGGCTTGCTTGCCCTGGCGTGGGGCAGGCCTGCTACTGGCCAAGCCCAGCAGTACATTGGAGGCAACCTAGTCACCAATGGCACCTTTAGCAGCCAGCCGACTGCCACAAACATCGCAGCTAATACCGATTTGGGCAGCTGGTTTAGCGGTCGGATTTACACAGGCTCAGGAATATATGCCAATGAGGGCCAGATAGCCGACCAGACGGGTACCGTCAACTACAGCACTGGCAATGTGGTGCAGGGCCCCTTCCCGGGGGATTTCACGCAAGGCCAGAGCGTAGCCGCATCCAATACCTGGCTGCTTTTTAATGGCAATACCGGGGGGACTAACACTATCTGGCGCCAAGACCTGACGCTGACTGCGAACACCCCTTACGTCTTCTCATTTTACGTTTCCAACGCCACAGCGCCCACCGTATCGGGACGGGCACTACCTAGCTTTGGCTTGCGCCTGCGTACTACTGCCAACGCCAACCTCTTTGACTACGGCGTGCTGGCTACGCCAGATGAGGAAGCTACCGCCAATGGTGGTAAAGACACTTGGACACGCTACCAAGTAACCATCACAAGTGCCCGAGCAACAGCTATTATCAATGCGGCTGGCTCGAATACCATCCGCTTCAACTTGTATGATGGCAGCACAACAGCGGCTACGGCTGGTGGGGATTTAGCGCTAACCGCGTTTTCGCTGCAGCGCGTGAACCAGATTCCGCGCGGCCAGCAAACGGCGCCCACGGTGTTTGGCCGGCAGGGGCCAGTAGCTATTCCAACCCTGCGCGCCACCGACCCTGACCCCGATGGTGCGGTAGTGTCATATAAGGTGACGGCGCTGCCCCCAGCGGCCCAGGGTACGCTGCTGCTCAACGGCTCGCCAGTGCGCATGAACCAGGTGCTGACGACGACCGAGGCGGCTGCGCTCACGTTTGACCCCAATACCGGTTTCTCGGGCAATGCCCTGTTTACCTACACGGCGACCGACAACTCGGGCAGCGAAAGCCTGCCCCTGAACTACGGCATTCCGATAAACAACGCGAGCTGCAACACGCAGTCGCTCTTCAACTTTGGCTCGCGCACGGCCGGCGAAAACTGGACGACCAGCCAGAATGCCACGGTAGATGGCGTAGTGATTACGAGTGCCTACACCGGCCCGACTGTCGCTGCTACTACGGCTACCAGCTTGGTTATATCGGATGAAACCGGTAACGACCCGGGTTCGGCGCAACCCGGCAATGGCCTGGTATGGACGGCAGACTACGGCGTGGGCACGGCGGCCGGCAACCGGTCGTCGAGCATCAAGTTCACCTTTACCAATGCTACCGGGGGCGGCGCCAAGCTGCTCAATAATTTCACGATGGTGGTGGGCGACATCGACCGGGCCTCGGCAGCGGGCGTAACGCCAGCAGTAGGCTTCGTGGACCAGGCCATCTTCTCGGGTACCGATGTGAATGGCAATACGGTAACGCTGACCTCGGCCAACGTGGCCGTGGCGCCCAGCAACACCTTCAGCAGCCCCAACAGTGTGGTTGGCGCCGCACCTTCGGGCAGCCCGTCGGGCAACATTGTGCTTTCCTTCCCGGTGCCGGTGAAGGACGTAACCGTAACCTATACCAACCAGGACGCGGCGGCTGACCCGGCCCAGCAAAAAATTACCTTGCTGTTCCTCTCGTGGTGCGGCGAGGCCGACCTGGCTACCACCATCAGCGGCCCGGCTACGGCCGCCGCTGGACAAACGGTGTATTACTACGCCACGACGACCAACAACGGCCCGCGCCCCACGACGAGCGCGGTTACGACCATCACGCTGCCCGGCAAGCCGGCGGCTAATACAGTGAACGTGCCCAACGGCACCTACGACGCCAACACCGGCATCGTCACCTTCAATGCGGCTTCGCTGGATGTCAATGGCTCGACGGTCAACTACGTGAGCTTTGTGATGCCTAGCGGCGTAACCAGCTTCACGGGCCAGGCCAAGAGCAGCGGCCTTGAAATCGACAACACCCTAGCCAACAACAACGGCTCGGCTGCGGCCGCCAACGTAACGACCACGGTAGGCGCCACCGGCGCCGCGGGCACGGCCATCAACTGCGCCCCCACGGCCAGCCTGGGCAAAGACTTATCGCCCTCCCTCACGGCAGCGCCCAACACGTACTTCCTGCCCACCAACAGTCCGGCGGCCGGCACCAAGACCATTAGCCTCAGCGCCACCACACTCAGCGGTACGGGCGTGGCCAACGGCGGCGCGGCCCTGGCTCCCGGCGACATGGTACTCATCGTGCAGATGCAGGGTGCGACTATCAACTCGAACAATGACGACACGTACGGCGACGGCGTGGCCGGCCCCTCGGGCAACGGCAATACGGCGACCACCTTCACGGCAGGCCGCTACGAGTATGGCTTCGTAGCTAGCGGCACCGTTACCCCCGGCACGGCCGGCTCGATTACCCTGCGCGATAACCTGCTCAACACCTACACGCAGGCGGCCGCTACGGCTACCGTAGCGCAGCAAACCTACCAGGTTATCCGCATTCCGCAGTACGCGGCCCTGACCCTGACGGGCACGATGTCGCCCCCGGCCTGGAACGGCCAGCTCGGTGGCGTGCTAGCCCTCGACGTGGCGGGCCCCCTGAACTTTAATGGCAACGCGCTCGATGCTTCGGGCAAAGGCTTCCGCGGCGGCGCGGGCCGCAAGCTGACCGGCACCGCGGGCCTGTCGGCTTTTGATTACCGCTCGGTTAACACCTCGAACGGCAGCAAGGGCGAAGGCACGGCGGGTACACCCCAATACGTGGCTACCTTCAGCGCCAACGGCACGGTGAGTGCCCTCGTAAACACGAACATTACCCTGGCGTACCCTAGCGGGGATGCTGGCCGCGGTGCTCCCGGCAACGCGGGTGGCGGCGGCACCGATGGCAACCCCAGCGGCACCAACGACCAGAACTCGGGCGGCGGCGGCGGCGCCAACGGCGGCCGCGGTGGCCGCGGTGGTAACAGCTGGGCTACCAACCTGGCCATCGGCGGCGAGCCCGGCGCAGCATTCCCGCTGGCTAGCAGCTCGCGCCTGGTACTGGGCGGCGGCGGCGGTGCCGGCGCAACGAACGACGGCACGGGCACGGGCAATGCTGGCCTGGCCAGCAGCGGCGCGCCCGGTGGAGGCCTGGTGCTGGTGCGCGTAGGCTCGGTAACGGGCTCGGGCAGCATTATTGCCAACGGCTACAATGCCGACAACAGCGTAATCAGAGACGGTAGTGGGGGTGGTGGCGCCGGTGGCTCCATCCTGCTCACGGCCCAAAACACCTCGACCCTGGGCAGCGTAGCCCTGAGCGCCAACGGCGGCACAGGCGGCACCAACAACCCTGCCAGCACCAGCCACGGCCCCGGCGGCGGCGGCGGTGCCGGCATCATCCTCACCAACGGGTCGGTAACCAGCGCCTCGGCGCAGGCCGGCCTGAATGGCCTGACCATCAACAACGGCGTGGGCGTAGCTTTTGGCGCCGAGCCGGGCACAGCAGGCGTGGCCAACGTGGCCATCAGCAACAGCATTGCCGGCTCGGCCGCCGATGCCAGCTGCGTAGCCGACCTGGCTACCGTTATCAGCGGCCCCAGCACAGTGGCCGCTACCGGCACCGTTAACCTCGCGGTTAGCTTCACCAACAATGGCCCTCTCACGGGCAACAATGTGACCCGGACGGTAACTATCCCGAGCAGCACTACTACGTCTGTTACGAACGTGGTAGCCCCCGGCAGCACCTCCATCAATGGTAGCGCAACTACGGGCTACACCATAACCTATCCTGCCGTAGCTACCCTAGCCAGCGGCGCCAGCAGCACGTTTGCCATCTCCTACACGGCCCCGACTACGGGCAGCGTAACGGCTACTTCGACCATTGGCCAGGGCACCGGCGCTAACCCCGATGTGTACACGGTAAACAATACCAGCGCGGTAACGACCACCGTGGGTGCCTTTGCTGATGTGACGACGACCATCACGGGCCCCGCTTCGGTAAACCCGGGCCTGGCCACGAGCAACTTCACGGCTAACTTCACGAACAACGGCCCGCTGCCGGCGGCTGCCGTAACGCGGACGGTAGCCCTACCGGCCGGCGCGACCATCACGCCGACGCAGCTTACGGCGTTGCGAGGTATCTACGGCAATACCACTGCCTACAGCGGCGGCACCGGCGGCACGCTCACCTTCCCGGCAGTAGCCACGCTGGCGGCGGGTGCCACAAGCACGGTGTCGTTCCCCATCACGGCTTCGGCCACGCCGGGCGCGGCCACCATTCAGAGCAACACCGGCACCACGACCTCGCAGGGCATCGGCACGGGCACGCTGCCCGACCAGGCTACTTTCGGCTTCACGGTGGCCCCGCTGGCTGACGTAGCCGTAACGGTTACCAACAACAATACGGGCACGGTAACGGCCGGTGGCACGGGTACCTTCCTGGTAACGCTGACCAACAACGGCCCCAGCGCAGCAACCAACGTACTAGCCACGGTGCAGCTGCCCGCTGGCCTCAGCAATGTGGTAGCTACCAACGGCGGCGTTTATGATGCCAGCACGGGTATTGTGACCTACGCCCCCATTGCTTCGCAGGCGGCAGGGGCTGGCGGCAACACCTCTTCGACCATCACCTTCACCATGCCCACCGGCCCGGTAGTAGCCTCGGCTTCGGTGAACACCGAAACTAACGAGGGCACCAACACGGCCAACAACACGGCCACGGCGACCGTCCTCAACGCGGCCAACTTCGACGTAACGACGAGCATCAGCGCGCCGGCCTCGGCGGCGGCGGGCACGTCGGTAACACTGAACGTGCTGACGCAAAATGCCGGCCCCGGCATCGCGCCCAGCACCACCCAGACCGTGACTATCCCCGGCGTGTATACCAACCTTTACGTGAGCAACGGGGGTACCTACACCAACAACGGCACGAACACGACCGTTACCTTCCCGCCGGTTCTCGGCCTGGCTAGCGGTGCCAACGTTAATAACAGCATTACGCTGACGATGCCCGCCACGGCCCTGAACAACATCACGGCTACGGTAGCCGCCGCCGGCGAAACGAACGTTCTCGCCAACACGGCCACCACCAGCGTAACCACGGCTACGGCCACGGCCGGCACGGTGAACCTGTACACGACCATCTCGCCGGCGACGGGCGCTGCCCCGACCACGGTGCTCACGACGCCGGTAGACCCCGGCACTACGCTGGTACTCAACGTAACGGCTGGCAACTACGGCCCGAGCGTGGCCGCTAACGCCGTAACGCAAGTGGCCCTGCCCGCCGGCCTGACCAACGTGGTAGCCAGCAACAACGGTACCTACGACGCCACCACGGGCCTCGTAACGTTCCCGGTAGTGTCGAGCCTGGCGCAGGGCGCTACGGTAGCTTACACCATTCAGCTGCCAGCCCCGGCTACGGGCCCGCTCACGCCGGTAGCCAGCATCACGTCGGCCAGCGCCGAAACGGTGCCGGCCGATAACGTGGCGGCGACTAAAGTCGACATCACGTCGCTCGCCGATGTAACGACCACTATTGTGGGGCCCAATGCCCCCACCGTGGGCCAGCCGGCCCGCTACGCCGTGACTACCGCCAACAATGGTCCTAACGTGGCCATGGGCGTGGTGCAAACGGTGTTGCTGCCCATCGGCCTGCCGGCCGTAACCGTAACGGACGCCAACAACAACACCGTAGCGGCTACCTACGACCCGGCCACTGGCCTGCTGACGCTGCCGGCCTCGGCCGTGGCCAATGGCAACCTGGTATCGGGGGCGGCCGTCGTGAACTACGTCTCGTTTGCTACGCCGGCCTCGACGGGCTACCCCGTAACGGCGGCCGTAGCTACTACTTCGACCGAATCGAACACGAATAACAACTCGGCCACCGTGGTAACCACGCCTGTGCCGACGGCTGATGTAAGCGTGGCCCTGAACGGCCCGGCCTCGACGCTGCAAGGCAACGCGGTAACCTACACTGTGGCTACCAGCAACGCTGGCCCTTCGGTAAACCCCAGCTCGACCACGACCGTGCAATTGCCCGCTGGCCTCACCAACGTGCAGGTATCGGGTGGTGGCTCGTACAACAGCGGCACGGGCATCGTCACGTTCCCGGCCATTATGAACCAGGCCATTGGGGCCGCCGGGGCGGTGAGCAACACCATTAGCTTCATCGCGCCCACTACTACGCCTCTCACCATCACGGCCCAGGTGGCCGTGACGCCGGCCGGCAACGACCCGAACCTGAACAACAACTCGGCCACCGTGAACACCGACGTAATGCCCTCGAGCACGAGCCAGGTAGATGAGTCGACGACCATCACGGCTACCGTGGGCGGCAACCCGGCCAGCAATGCCAACCCGGCCATCGCCGGCAGCGCGGTTACCTTCACCGTGACCTCGGTGAATGCGAACAACACGCCGGCCACGGCTGCGGCCAACGTTATCCAGCGCGTGCAGCTGCCTGCCGGTCTCAACCAGGCTAACCTGACCATCAGCAACTCGGGCACCTACGACCCCGCTACCGGCGTCGTAACCTTCCCGACGGTGGCTAGCCAGCCTAACAACAGCACCATTACCAACACGATAACGGTAGCCGTTACGCCTGGCAACAGCCCGACCCTCACGGCTACGGCCTACGTGAGCACGACCAACAGCGACACGAACCCGGCCAACAACACGTTCTCGGTAGTTGTACCCGTAGCGCTGCGGGCCGACGTGACGACGACCATCACCGGGCCGACTACCATCAGCCCCAACTCGCCGGCTACCTACCTCGTGACGACCCGCAACGTGGGTCCGTCGGAAGCCGCCTCGGTGAACACCACCGTGCAGCTACCCCTCGGCCTGTCGGGCGTGGTAGTGAGCAGCGGCGGCAGCTACGATGCCAACTCGGGCCTCGTAACCTTCCCGACCGTGACCAGCCTGCCCGGCTACTCGGGCACGGTAGCCGCCAACACGGCCGCTCCCCAGCTCGACTACACCATCACGATGCCGGCCCCGAGCACCATCACGGCTGCCAATGGCTACCAGGTAACGAGCACAGTTTCGACCGTTACCACCGAAACGACCACGGCCAACAACTCGGCTTCGGTAACGACGGTAGCGGCCAACCAGCCGCCCGTGGCCAGCAACGTGGTGAACACGCTGCAAGCTCCCGAAGGCAATACCGGGGTGCAGATGGCTATCTCGCCCCTCACGGCTACCGACCCCGATGGCAGCGTGGCTAGCTACCAGTTGGTAACACTGCCCATCAGCGGCACGCTGTTCTACAACAATAATGGTACTTACACGGCCATCACGACGGCTAACCTGGCCGGCGGTGCCTCGCAGCTCAACCTGACGCCCACCCAGGCCCAGACCCTGCGCTACACGCCCGGCACCGGGTTTGTTGGCAACGCCTTCTTCACCTACCGTGCTACCGACAACGGCAGCCCGGCCCTGGCCAGCAACACGGCGCTCTACACCATCCCCGTCAACGCGGATATCGCCTCGCTCTACGCCCTGACCCCGGTAAAAGGTGGTGCCAATGGCGCCTATAACAACGGCGACATCATTGGCTACGTGGTAGATACCAACGGTGCTACGTACAGCAACAACGGCACCAGCCTGGTGTACACAACGGCGGGCGTACTGCAAGCCAACGCCGACAACGGGGTGCGCACGGTAGTACCGGCCGCTACTTTCACCAGCTCCACCACGCCGGGCATCACCACGCCCGCCCAGCTGGGCCTGAGCATCGACCCCACCACGGGCCTGATTACCGTGGCTGACCGCACGCTCCTCCGGTCGGGTACCTACGTGCTCAACATCACGACCACCGACGCCAACGGCGGGGTAAACACCCAGGCCGTGACCATCCGTATCCCAAGCGGACCGCTGCCGGTAGTGCTGACGGCGTTCACGGCCTCGGCCGTGGCCAACCGCGACGCCCAGCTCGCCTGGTCTACCGCCTCGGAAAGCAACAGCGCCTACTTCGACATCGAGCGCAGCTTCGATGGGGCTAGCTTCGCTAAAGTCGGCCGGGTGGCCGCCCAGGGCACCACGGCCCTGGCCAGCTCCTACGCCTTCACCGATGCGGCCGTGGCTAGCCGCGCCACGGGGGCCGTGTACTACCGCCTGCGCCAGGTTGACCTCGATGGCACGGCCGCCTACTCGCCCGTGCGCACCGTGGCCTTTACCAAAGTGGCTACTGTTGCCCTGAGCCTGTTCCCCAACCCGGCCCAGCTCGCCACCAGCCTCGACCTGCGCCCGCTGCCCGCCACCGGCACCTACCAGGTGCAGCTGCTCGATGCCACCGGCCGCCTCGTGCGCGCCGCTAGCCTCAGTGGCGGCCTCGTGCAGCCCCTGGACCTGCACGACCTGGCCACCGGCACCTACCACGTACTCGTGACCGGTACCCTGGCCGACGGCTCGGCCCTGCGCCAGACCATCCGCCTCACCAAAGAATAAAACCCTTGGGTGCACTCGCTAAAAAACCTCCCGGCCGCTGGCCGGGAGGTTTTTTTATGGCTGGCCCTGGCTAGGGTCGGTGCCGGGCAAGTAGCCGTTCTTTGTACTTTCTATCCTTTTCTTATGTCCGATTCAACTTCGCCCGGCCTCACCCACATCGGCCCTAGCGGGCTGCCCGCCATGGTCAACGTGGGTGGCAAGGCCATTACGGCCCGGCTAGCCCGCGCCCGCGCCCGGGTTATTCTCGGGGTCGATATTATCAAGCTCGTGCAGGCCGGCGACCTACCCACCCGCAAGGGCCCGGTATTTCAAACGGCCATCATTGCCGGGGTGATGTCGGCCAAGAAAACGGCCGACCTCATTCCGC
>Ga0265797_10008086_pt1 | contig 14152 bp, 8 predicted proteins | sample P2T30metagenome_FD_192433 | JGI IMG/M metagenome (GOLD analysis project Ga0265797, IMG submission 192433) | Plant litter microbial communities from East Loma Ridge, Irvine, California - P2 T30 | ecosystem: Environmental > Terrestrial > Plant litter > Unclassified | place: USA: California... | reverse complement strand
TAGGGCCCACAGTACGACGGCGCCCGCCCCGGCAGGTGCCAGGAGTACACTCACGCTGATGACCGGTGAAAACGCTGCCGCAGACCGTCCCGCCCAGGGTCCCCTTGTAGGGATCCTGGGCGGTATGGGTCCTGCCGCCACTGTGGACTTTTACTCCAAACTCATTGCCGCCACGCCTGCGGCCACGGACCAGCAGCACCTGAGGGTGATGATCTGGGCGGACCCGACGGTCCCGGACCGTTCCCAGGCGATCGTGGGGCAGGGTGAGGACCCGACGCCGAAACTGGTGGAGGGCGCCCAGCACCTCAAAGATGCAGGCGCAGCTTTCTATGTGGCGGCCTGCAATGGCTCTCATGCCTTCCTGCCGCGGGTGCGCGAACAGGTCGATCTGGAGTACGTCTCCATGATCGATGTGACCGCAGACCACCTGAGTGCACTTCCCTATGTGAAGTCCGCGGGGCTTCTTGCCACCGATGCCACTCTGACCGCCGGGCTGTACCAGCAGAGTCTCCAGGACTACGGCGTGGCGCCGATCGTCCCCGAGGCTGCTGACCAGCACACGGTGATGGAGGCGATCTACGCGGTCAAGGCGGGGAACCTCGGGCCGGAGCTGCGCGCCTCCCTGGTGCGGGTCGCGCAAAAGCTGGTGGAGCAGGGCGCTGACGTCATTGTGGCGGCCTGCACGGAGATCCCGCTGGCCATGACCACCGAGGAGTCCCCGCGCCCGCTGGTGGACCCTGCGGTGCTGCTGGCCAACCGCGTGGTGACCAAGGCGAATAGCCAGCGGTGAGCACGCACTCGGCGGCTCCTGTCGTGCCGTACGCCGAGTCGCCCACGCTGAAACTCGCCGGCTGGGCGGCGCTATGGATCCTGGCGATCACCGCCGTGATCTTCGGCGGAACCCTCGGGCTGCTCTTTGCTCAGGATGAGCCCGACCAGTTGGCGTTCCCGGCGCTGGCGATTGCCCTGATCGTGCATTCAGTGCTCGTCCTACTTGTGCTGCTTCATCTGATTCGACGCTCCCGCACTCCATTTAGTGCGGTGGGTGTTGTGAAACCCTCCTGGCGACTCCTTCACCTGCTGTGGCAGATACCGGCAGTCATCGTTCTGGTGCTCACCGCGCAGCTGGTGACTTCAGCGTTGACCAACGGCGCGAACAGCGAGGCCGGTGGCTCAGTGGAGGCTTTGGCCGTGGGGCTGAACCCGGCGCTGGTGGTGCTGGCGTTCATCGCGATCGCCGTGCTGACACCAGTCTGGGAGGAGATCTTCTTCCGCGGTCTGCTCTTCGGAAGTGTCCGCGCGCGGTGGGGCGTGGTCCTGGCAGTGGTGGTGTCCACTGTGGTGTTCGCAGCTGTCCACGGGGTGCCGGTGCTGCTGCCCTACTTGGTCACCCTGGGACTGAGCCTCGCGTTGCTGCGCATCTTCCACCGCAACATCTGGGGGTCACTGGCGCTGCATGTGACTATCAACTGCCTCGCGTCAGGGACGATCCTGACAGTGCTGGTGTGACTCGGAGAGCTAACGTCCCAGAATCATGTGATCGATCATCCGCACACCGCAGCGTCGAGGCTCCCCGTAAGCGGGGTAGGTGAACTCACTGAGATTCGCCTGCGGAATCACATCTGCGACGCGGGCGCCCGCTGCACTGTCCAGGGCGGGAGTCCGGATGTCCACAGCGGTCGCGTTCAGACCTGGGAACGCCCACATGGCATCGATCGCGAGTCCCTTGAGCTCATCGCTGAGCTCATCAAAAATGTCCACGTTGACACCGCCTCCAGCCGCGCCGTGTGGCTCCGCAGGCAGAGTACGTACTTCTCCGGCATTCAGGACCTGATCCGCGGTCACACCCATGCTGCCGAGGTGGTCTGCATTGATAGCTGGGAAGCGCTGGCTCAGATTCTCACAGGCCGCGCGTCGCTTGCGTTCCGACTCCACTAACTTGTCCACTGACGCCATTCCGTCTCCGACCAGATAGAACGGCACGCGAGCTATCGCGGCGACGACATCTTCCCCCACCACGAAGACACGCAGTGAAAGGTCATCGGAGAAGTTCTCGAGGTAGATCTGCTGCCTCGCGCTTTTCAGCCGAGCCAGGGCCGCGCCTGCTCTCTCCCACTCCCGGTCCAGCTCCAGTGCTGAAGAAACCGGAAGAGAGATGACTGGCTTACCTAGGTAGGTTCCAGGCCGGACCGTGAGCACGGAACCTTGTGCGCTCCGGTAGGCCTCCGCGCCTGATCGATCGGACACGTGGAAAGACCTGCCAGAGACGGTCGGCACCTCGGAGGCGTGGAGATGCGCATGGCACACTTCGAGACTCTGAGTTGACTGCAATGCGTGGCCACTGACCAGTGTTGTGACGCCCGCGTCTAAGCCCCCGATGCGTTGGCCTTCACGCTTCAGTAAGAATCCCGATCCGAGCTTGACCGCCGTTGTCCTTCGTCGCTTCTGGGCGTCCTCCAACAGAATGTCCTGGTGCTTCTTGACGTCGCGCCAGAGCTGAATCTCGTCGCGCCGCGGTTCAATGACCTCGGTGATGAACTGCAGGGTGGGGGAGGCAGGGTGGTCGCTCACGTCAGAAGGCATACCTGCCAGGATATCCCCGGCCATAGGATGGTAAGTGATGGAACATCGACAAGACACCGCGCGCGCAGCCCTCCATGAAGCCAGCCGTCTACTGGACGCCCTGTTGCCAGAGCTAGATGCACTCCGTACCGACGTGGAACTGAAGGCAGACGACACTCCAGTCACGGCCGCCGATCTCAGAGTGCAACACGAGCTCGAAGCGCTCCTGCGCAGCGCTCTGCCGGGTCTCACCTTTGTCGGTGAGGAGCAGTCCGCCGGCTGGGAAGAGTCGCTGGACGGCTGGGTAGCTGTGGTGGACCCTATTGACGGCACGGAGAACTTTGCCTCCAGTTTGGTTGAGTGGGGGACTATGATCAGCGTTTTCCATTCCGGTGTACATGCTGCCAGCATGCTGGCTTTGCCCGACCTCGGACGGCGCATCATCACTGGAGACACGGTGGCTTACGCAAGCTCCAGGATTGCGGCTTTCTCTTCCGGAATGGACCAGTCTCTTGTCGATGAAATCGCCCAGTCAAGTCAAGCCCGGATATTCGGTGCTGCTGTGTACAATTTCTACGGTGTCATCACTGGACGTTTAGCATCTTTTACCAACCCGGTGGGGGCATACTCCTGGGATCTCCTTGCTGGTTTGTCCCTAGCCCGAGAACACAACTGTGAGGTCTTTGTAGATGACGAACCCTACGACGGACGATATCTCGAGCCTGGCCGCAGATATCGCGTCGAGGTACACCACCGATACGATCGTCATCCTCGGTAAGGGTCCCTCCGCTGAAGAGGTGCACTCACGGGTCTTTGACGGCAATCTCACCATCGGCATCAATGACGCCGAGCGGATCCACCCCATGGATATCTCGATCTTCTACGAGGATTGGGTCGCCGAATCGGTCCAAGCCGAGGGCATGCGATCGCAGGCCTACGTCACCTCCACAGATCTGGTGGCCCCCGGCAGGAAGGTCATCAAGCTCCCGTTCCAGCCTCTGAGTAATGATGAGGAAGACCTCGTCCTGCTGCGGTTCCAGAACCGCGATGAGATCGCGATCGAGGAAGCCATTTTCCTCACCGCGCTGGAAGTTGCCCGCACCGTGGCGGAGTCCAAGGGTCGCGCCCAAACCGTATACATGGTGGGCTTCGATTTCACCCCAGCGTCGGGCCACGCAAAGTCTGCGACCACGCGCTACGCACCGGATATGGACAGCCGACGTGCCGCCGGAATCCAGATGCAGGAATACGTCTTCCGCAACGCGCTCTACACGCTGGAGGACTCCGAACTCAGCGTGCACCACGTCGGGAACAAAGACTTCTCCAGTCTCGGGCCCAAGGAGCTGAACGAGCACTACGCCCTCGAGATCGCAGAACAGCCGCGTCAATCCAGTGAGGCCACGCCTGCAGCGGTGACTCATGTGGATGTCACCGCAGAGATCACCACGAACCACTTCGGAGACTTTGACCGCCTAGAGAAACTTGTTCGCGCGGCCCATGAGGCCGGAGCAGACTGGGTCAAGGTACAAAAGCGAGAAGTCGAGACTTTCTACACTGCCGAACAGCTGGCCCAGCCCTATAAATCACCTTTCGGAAGCACCTTTGGCGCCTACCGCAACCAACTCGAGCTGGATCGGGAGGGCTTCAGGTTCCTCGATGAGCTCTGCGCCGATCTTGGCATCGGATGGTTCGCCTCCGTACTGGACCAACCCTCCTTCCAGTTCATGTTGGAGCTGGACGTACCGATGATTAAACTTCCCTCCACCATCTCAGAGCACAAGCAGTATCTCAGCTACGTGGCGGAGAACTACACCGGCTCATTGGTGCTGTCCACCGGTATGACAGATCACCGGTACGAGGAATGGGTTCTCGAGACCTTCAAGAAACAGGACAAGCTCTACCTGTTGCACTGCAATTCGGCCTACCCCACCCCCGATGAGCACACCAACATTGGGGTGGTCCGGCATTACGCGGAGCTGGCGAAGGACCATCCCCAGCTCATACCGGGGTACTCCAGCCACGATTTCGGGTGGATGGCCTCCGCCCTCGCTGTGGCGGCCGGGGCGCAGATGGTGGAGAAGCACGTCAAGCTCGGCAACACCGAGTGGGCCCATTTCGACGCAGTCGCTGTAGACCTCAACGGTGATGCCTTCACCGAGTATGTAGCGGCCATCCGCAAAGCACAGGTGCTCGTCGGCTCTTCGCAGAAGCGCATCACTGACAGCGAGCATCACAAATACCAGGCACCGTCGCAGGTCTGACGCAGTGCCGATAACAGGCTTTGATAGCCTGACGCTCGGTTGCCTTGCCCAAGTCACTCTCACGGATCGCAGGTCTATGAAGTTCAAGATTGTCAACTACCAGGCCCATCGAATCAGTGGCTGGGTCTATGACCCAGTTGCGACTCAGGGGAGTGCTGTTCTTGACCTGGTGGTCAATGGAGAGATCGTCTCTGAGCTTACGTGCGATATCTTCCGTGACGAGCTCTCCTCGGATGAGTTCGTCACTCGAAATGTCGGCTTCCTCGGCACACTTCCTCCGCGATTTTGGACCGGTGAGACGTACGACGTCGCGCTCCGGCTCCGGGGGACAGGCGAAGTCCTCATGCAGAAGCAGATGAGCACAGCCGATTCCAGGATTCCCGGCGCCGATACTCTTCGCGGTCATTTCATGATCACGCCATACGGTCAGGTTGCTGGATGGGCCAGTGCGCATAGCGAGCCGGCCTACGCCCGCCTCGCTATCGACGGCACTGTCATCGATGAAGCCCGCACGGACCGCCGCATCCTTCCATGGAAGCGGGATGTGGTGAAGTTCAGTGCCCCCTTCGGATTCATGTACGGGGCACAGATTCCGCCGGAGTTCTTCGATGGCCAGACTCGTCGAGTTCAGGTCTTCGCGGGACAAGATACAGATTCTTCTGTGCCTGTTCTCGATCAGACAGTAGAACTTGCGTCCGAACACGGCGAGGCGGCGGCACGTGAAACTCAGCGGCTGCAGCACGACGCCCCGGATACCTCGTCGATCTGGGAGAAGACTCCTAAGGAGCGCCCGGAGATCCGCGTCGCCCGTATGGAACTGACCGAGTGCTATGCCTCGATCACCCTGGTGGGGGAGATCCAGCACCGTCGTGTGGTGCTGCGCATGGGCGAGGCCGAAGTCGTCCTGCTGGCGCTGACTCAACCGCCAGAGGGAGATCCCGAAGCCGAAGGCAAGCAGAGCTACGCCGGGGAGATCCCGCTTGAAGGTAGGTTCACGGAACCGATTTCGCTCTTCACCCCAGGTGCTGAGGTTTCCAAGACCTATGATCTCCGTCTGGGCGACGCCACAGGGCGCAGGCCAGCAGGTCTTCCGGCGAGCGTCGGTCAGGATTCCGTAGGAGAACTCTTGCTCTCTGACACGGTCCTTGACGGAGGAGTTTTCACCGGGTGGGCTGCCCATACCGCGGGGTTGGATTTCCCCGTGGAGATTGTGCTTCGCGAGGTCACCGAGAACGGCGAGATAGAAATACACAGCACTCCTTCATCGCTCAAGAACAAGCGCGCGAAGCTGCAGCACGCGATCAGCCACGCGGGCTACGCGCTCGCGTTGCCTGCATCAGTTCTGGTGCGCCGCAATGCTCACTTGCGCCTTCTTGCCGTTCATGGCCGTGGCGAGCGCGTGCTTTGGGAAGACCGGTCCTTCTACGCAACGAACCACTTCCTACTCGCCCAAGCACTCCAGGCCTCCACCTCCACGCATGCGCTCCAACTCCTGGGCAATGCCAGGGAGGCCGGACGCAAGAACTTTGTGGAAGCATTCCTCGGCACCTATAAGCATTCCCGCGCAAACATCGGCCTGGAAGAGCTAGAAGCGGCGATCGCGTCGCAACGCCAAACTGCTGGCGCCACCCTAGAACCCGCCAATGGTGCCATCTGGTATTGGGTGCAGGAGTTGCGCTCGAATCCCGGCAGACTCCAGTGGTTCACCACGAACGCGATCCGAAACCGCAATGGTGGAGCACGGGATGTGCTGGCCTATGCCGCATCCAAGGGACGCTATGACTTCGCCCAGCTTCACGGAATTCTCGAGTCTCACCGCACGCGTCTCTTCCGCAAGGCCGCGACTGACATGTTGCAGTCGGAACACTGGAAGTCCGGTGTGCTTGCGATGGCGCGGTTCCTCTTCGCCGCCCCACGGGATGAGACAGATCAGCTCGATGCGCTGACTCTGTATTCCATGCTGGAGGAGTGGCGGGGGCTCAAAGAGATCACGGGAGCGGATCGTTCCTTCTACGGAGATCTGCTGCGCTGGCGTGGCGAGTTTGATGATTCTGCCCGTGTGCTCACCTCTGAAGACCGCGATGCCCAGCACGACTATTCCCAGAATCTGCTCTCGCTCAATGCGGTGAATCCGCACGTGACTGGTGTGCCGAGCTATAAGGACGCATGGCTCGCAGGTTTCAATGAACTCTTGGACGAACACGACGTCGCGCCGATCTCTCTTCGGGGTGACCGGGTGAGTTTCTATGAGGTGACAACTGATCTTCCCGCGGTGGCAGCGGCGCCTGACGCACCGACCGTCACCGTCATCATGCCGATCTACGAACCAAGCGCCGCAACAGACGTTGCCGTAGATTCTCTGCTTCGGCAGACCTGGAACAAGCTTGAAATCATCATGATCGATGACTGCTCTCCCCAAGTGGATGCCGAGGGTTACCCAACCCCCTACCGCCAGCAGCTGGAGGACCTCGCCGCACGCGACTCACGTATTCGCCTCGTGCTGAGCGAGGTCAACCGAGGGTCGTACTCTGTCCGCAACGAAGCGCTGGACCTTGCCACCGGTGATCTGATCACGGTCGCTGATAAAGACGATTGGCACCATCCGCAGCAGATCGAACTACAGGTGCGGGATTTCCTTGCCACGCCTGAGCGAATTGCCAATATGACCAACTGGGTCAGGGTGGACGAACAGCTTAAGTTGATGCTGCGTTCTGCCACAGGCAAGGTGTCCTACCCCTCGATGGCGTCACTGATGTTCCGCAGGGATCCAGTGCTGAACGACCTTGGCTACTGGGACACCGTTCGGAAATCCGGTGACTCCGAGTTCAAGAGCCGGATGGAGAATTACTACGGGATCGATATCGAGCCCATCACCCAGGCTCCGTTGGCGTTCGCTCTCATGGACGGGGCGAACCTCACCAAGGACGATATGGGCGTCGGGTATCTTGCGCCCGAGCGGCGTTCCTACCTCCGTGGATACAAGAGCTGGCACCGTGAAATTCGAGAAGCCGACGAGTCACCCTATATGCCGAAGTCCCTGGAGCAGCGCAGGTTCGTGGCTCCTGCCGGGTACCTTCCGGGTGCCCGACCGGAAGGTCCTGCCCAGTATGACGTGGTTTTTGCCTCCGAGTTCGGCTTCCTGGCAGGAAACTCTACGTCCTTGTTCAATGAGATATCCGTATGCCTCAATGCAGGGCTCAAGGTGGGCGTAATCCCGTTCCAGAACGGACTCATCCCCTCGGCGTCCAAACGGCAGTTCAGTCGAAAAATCGATGACCTGGTGCTAACCGGTCAAGTGGATCGTCTGTCCCTGGAGATGGATGCTGAGACGGATCTACTGGTCGTGCGATGGCCCACTGCGGTACAAGTTGTGCCAGACATTGTTGCCGGGTTGAAGCCCAAGAAGGCAGTCATCGTTTCGAACCACCCGCCTTTCGAACCGAGCGGCGAACGGCGTAGCTACGACATCGGCGTGGTCACCCGCAATATTGAGAGACTCTTCGGCGTCCGTCCCCTGTGGGCGCCGCAGAGTGAGCAGATCGGCGCCATGATCGCCCCGCTGATGCCAGCATCCGACCTGACCAGTTTCTCCTGGAAGGGAATCATTGAACTCAAAGACCGGGCCACGCAAAATCGATACCGTGCGGGACGTCCCACTATTGGACGTCATGCACGCGATGACGCCGGGAAATGGCCTTCCAATCGGCAGGTATTCAAGCACGTCTACCCAGCCGATGGATCTGCTGACGTATGCATCCTCGGCGGCACCAAGGTTCCAGTGCAGAAGGGATTCCTTTCCCGGAACCCGCCCTCTTGGGAGATCTACGCGTTCAACGAGATCAGCGTAGAGAAGTATCTTTCCGAGAAGATCGACTTCTTCGTCTACTTCCACAGTGACGGTTGGCTAGAAGCATTCGGGATGGCGATCCTCGAGGCGATGAGCTACGGGGTGGTGTGTGTCCTGCCGCGTCACTTTGAACCAGTATTCAAGGATGCTGCCGTATATGCAGAACCAGACCAGGTAACCGACGTGGTCCGAGAGTTGTGGGACAGTGAGCGATACGCTGAGCAGCAGCAGCGCGCGGTGCGGTTTATTGAGCAGGAATGCACTCCGGAGGCTTATCTAAAGCGCCTCTCGGGCTTAGGGGTAGAGGTGGAGAAAATTGAAGGCTAAGAAGACGTCGATTAAACATCTGGACAGCGTTCCCCGCTACACCTGGGGAGGCCCCGAGGACCTCGATGTGCAGGAAAGAGGCCTCTACACGGAGCATTTCGAGGGCGAGCAGTACGACTTCATTTTCGCTCCTAAGCCCGAGACTAAACGACTCATCGTGTTCTTCTCCGGAGACGCCAGACGCACTACCTTTGAACCACCGGTGTTTCAGAGGTGGAGCTGGGCTTCTAAGTTCCCCGCTAGCTGCCTTTACTTCTCAGACCCTGCGTTGTATCAGCAAAGCGACCTGGGACTCGCGTGGTACGCGGGAAACAGCAGGGGCGATTACCTCGCGCATATAGCTGACATTGTCCGTGACGTTGCGAAAACTATAGGGGCCGGCGACGACAACGTGTTCTCTTATGGTTCGAGCGGTGGCGGATTCGCAGCCCTTCGCTTTGCGCGGTACTACGAGGGTCTTCAAGTCATTGCGATTAACCCGCAAACAGACCTATGGAAGTACCCGGTGAAGTGGACAGACCGAATGTCACACGCTTGTTATGGGGTTGAGAACCTCGGGAGCGTTCCCGAAGACCAGCAATATAAATTCTCCGCCCTTGATGCTGAGGTCGCGGCCGGCGCGCGCAGCATCTTCTTAGCCCAGAATGTGCAAGACACTGATCATTACGACCACCATTTCACACCGTTCAAGGACTACATGGAGTCCATTGGCCAGACTGCCAAGCTGACGAGCCGTGAATTCTCTGACGAATCGGGCCACGCCGGCGCCGAGAACCAAGAGACTTTCGATTCAATCTTGGAAAGATTTCAGTGACGATCTGTCATAAAATTTACTGACATTTTTTCCGGGCCCAGGTGAAATTAACCTTCCAACAGCTTGCAACGCCTCAAAGGTTCGGCCTGATACAACGTTGTGTGCACCAGAAACTATAGACTCGTAGAATGACAGCTCTCGGAATGCTGAAGTCTCGACCGACCAGATCCTTGCTTATCCTAGTGGCATTTGTGGCGCCTCACGGGGGACTTCACGACCATGTAGAAGCCCAAGCGGGGGCGGCGAAAGCAAGTGGTTGGTCAGTCACGATAGCGTGCCCTCCAGGGGAATGGGCAGAGAAGATGGGATCTAACTATCACGTCTTAGCACTGGATTTCGACCGGACAAGTGAGGCGGGGAATAGAATCCTGGCTGTCGGCGGATTCGATATGGTCCATACCCACCCCTACCGTTCGCGAAAAGTCGCACTGAGAGTTGCGCGGGAACTTGCAGTGCCTCTCATTGGGACTTACCACAACCCGCGGCTCGATCAGCTTGACGCTCACAAGGACAGTTTTTCTGCAGTGGTCGCCGTCTCTGACTCAATTCGAAGATCGTTGATAAAAGACGCCGGAATTCAACCGTCAAAGGTTTTTGTAATACCCAACGGGGTTGATACTAAAGTTTTTCAACCACGAAAAAAATCAATTAATATAAATAAGACAATATTTATCATTACCCGCCTCGACAGAGACAAAAAGTTAATTACTGATATTGTCGAGGAGACATTTGAGATTTTGAAAAATTCGCCACATCGGTGGCCAAAAATCAACTGGGAGTTGGCTGGCGACGGGACAGAATATCGCAGGTTCAACGCCATAGCGGGTTCGGTCAACGACGCACTAGGTCGACAGGCGATTCGCCTGCGTGGTTGGCTGGATCCAGCCAGTATTGCGATTCAGGCGGCTAGATCCAGTGTGGTTATCGCTCCCGGCAGGTCTGCATTGGAAGGCATGGCTTGCGGTGTTCCAACGATTGCGCTTGGCAGTCGAGGATACGTGGGACTTATCGACTCAGAGCTGGCTCTTGCGGGACTCGATGAGAACTTCGGCAGCCTAGAGACGGGCCTGGAGAACTACACCCACGGCAGAATGGCCCGTGACATCGACACTGCACTCTCCGGTTCGAATTCCGACCACCTCAGTTATTTGGGCAGGGCGATCGTGGCGGGGCGCGACCAGAACCTAGTGGATGGTCAGTATCAGCGCCTTTGGGAGCTCGTATATGCGATGCGCGGAGGGGGTTCCTTGAATGATCAGGGGTGACAGTTAAGCGCGCATGATCTGTCGAAGAGTGTGACAGGTACGGATCGCGAGCCGTCTGATTAGATCTGCTCACTGGTTAGGTTTTTGCGCGCCCCGGAAGACCTCTGTACCGCTTCGGGTAGACGCCGGCCTCGTTGCACCAAGTTGTCTTCAACAGATTCAAAAGCGTACAGTGAAATCGGTCACATCTACAAGGAGTTATATGGTGCAGTCCTTTCCTATTCCCGGGTATAAAGCAAGTTGGAACTGGGCTAATCTCTGGCACCTGGGAAACTCGGAGACGACTGAAGTAGTCCTTACCGAAGCTGGCCGCCTTCGCATTGAGAAGTCCACGGATCACACAGTGCATTTGATACTCAACGGTCAAGCTTCAGACTTAAAGTCACTTGCTCCGGGGAGGGGATGCGAACTACCTAAGGACCGAAATGGGGGACTAAGTCTTGCTCTCATTGGAACTACCTCGGGCACCCTGTCAGCGCAGTTGGTGCTGCACGAGTTTGACGCAGAAGGTAGGCGACTGTCGAGGGGCACAATCGCGAACGGGCTTAGGAGCGTGTACGTCTCAAACGAGACGGCTGCAGCGTTCCTTGTGACAATAAGGCTCAGCGGTCTAGGCAGCTTTGAGTTAAGTGGCGTCGAAGTTGTTGACCACGGTGGATTCGAGAACGTTGCTCCCGGACTCCATCCAATGGGGAGCGCTGGTGTGGCCATGGAGGGTGGTTCAGCCGGAGTATCGGTCGGCTTCGGCGCATTGATGTCGCTCCGCAGAGCCTTGTACGACGGCCTACCGCTTTCAGTAGTCATTTCTGCCGCAGAAGCAGCAAAACTGGCGCCTATCTTGGTCGTGGGCGACTACCTTCTGGAAGCGAAGGCCCTGGTTGAATTTTTCGACCTGTATGGGACGATGTCGAGCGATCAGCTGCTCAAAATGCTGACACACGCGAGGCAAACGGGGTACCTAGTGCACGCCCTTGCGTGTGCGGAGACTCTAGCGTCCATGAGCGGCGCCCCTAAAGACCAGCTATTGGCTGCCGGCCTTGCCTACGACGCCGAGTTCCTCAAAGATTATTCGAGATTCCTTCCCAGACTTTCGGCCTCGGAAAGTCATGACTCCAGCGGGCCGGTGATCCATTTGGTGGGCAAGTCAATGCCGTACATGCAGAATGGCTACACCATTAGGACCCAAAACACTGTGGAGAGCCAGCTGGAAGTAGGACTGGTACCTCTCGTGGCGGTTCAGTCAGGTGGTAACAAGCGCGATGGTGTGCCCGACAATGCGAGAGAGTTGTCCGGTGGAGTGAGCCTCGTTGAGTTCGCAGGCCCCGCTCGAGCGGCCATTCCGAGCCGAGAGTGGCTGGAGGCTAACGCTTCCCAGCTCTACAGCCTGGTGAAAGAAGTTCGACCCCGTGTAATCCACGCACACTCCGATTACGTGAATGCGATCCTCGCTACTCACGTAGGAAAATTACTGCACATCCCGGTGGTGTACGAAGTTCGAGGGTTATGGGAGGAATCGTGGTTTGCCCGCGTAACACGTTCCCAGGGGTGGGCAGACACCTCGCATTTAACTCAGACCTTTGGGGTGCCAGAGTTCTATACCTGGACTCGGACCATCGAGAGACGAGCCCGTGCTGAAGCCGACCATGTAGTAGCGCTTTCTCATACAGTCCGGAACCTGTTCCTCACAGAGGACGCTCAGACTTCGCAAGGCACGAAGGTTAGTGTCGTTCCGAATGCAGCGACCAGGGCCATAGAGCGCTCGGATACAGCCGATTCCCGCATACTGGAGCAGCTGGGGATTCCCATTGACGCGGTAACCATCGGGTATATCTCAACACTTTCTGCTCACGAAGACATAGAAACCTTGATTTCCGCATTCGCAGCATTGCCGGTCGACGAAACCGGCACTTCGGAGAATGAGGCATGGCTCTTAATAGCAGGCGGTGGGCCTTCACTGCAGGAGCTTCAGGACTTCGTGTCTAAGAGAGAAGTAAAGAAGGTCGTCTTTACTGGACAGATACCTTATTCCGCAGTGCCCGACTATTACGCGGCAATCGACATATTTGTGACTCCGCGCTCGGCCGCGTCCGTTTCGCAACTAGTAACCCCTCTCAAGCCGTTCGAAGCTCTGGCCAGCGGTTGCGTAACAATACTGTCTGATAGTCCTGCCTTGAGAGAGGTGGGGAGCTATGTAGCGGAAGGTGTTGAGTACTACGCGCCCGGTGATGCGTGGTCGTTAACGGCACTTCTACGCAAGCACGCCAAATTAGGCTCTCGGGTGCTACGCGAAAGAAGGCGATTGCGGCCACCTGGTTTACCCACGTGGACCGATAACGCTAAGAAATACAAGAATATATACGATGTAATCCAGATAGAAAATGCATAAAATGAAACGAGCTTGCATCTAACGTCGCATAGAAAGAAGTTCCAGTACCGATATGTCGTTTCGAATTCTCGAACAGCGAACCCAAATTGAGTCACGAGTGGGTGGCCTGGTCAGGGGATTTGTGACCATCTCGTGACGACGACGAGTCGCTGCTGTATGTCCCGGTAGACTCTGTTGCCGTAGGTCCGAGAGTCAAGGATCCTAAGAACCGCTGATCTGATGAGCAGACGGGCAGAGACACGACATAGTGAGTGCATCAGGTTTTCGTGCTGGTGTTTAAGGCTAAAGAAGAGGATCCATGCCGAAAAACTTTCCAATTGCAGGTTTCGAAGCGGACGACCATTGGCGCAACCGGTGGAACGTCAACTCGAACCATCGAATCAAAGTTGAGCTGGACGATCTGGGCCGAGTGAACTTCGTAAAAGAAGACAGTCATGTTTCTAACGTCGTTCTCGAGGCGGAAGCCTCCGATCTCAAGAGACTCCATTCAGGTCATGGGGTCCGCGTTCGCGACAACAGAGCATTTTCATGCCATCTCAATGGTCTCAATTCGGGAGATGTTCGTGGCAAGCTCGTCGTGCACGAATATGACGCAGAGGGCAATCTTATCTCCCGGCAGTCTGTGTCGAACGGGTCCAGGGCGCTCTTCGTCGCGCGGGTAGAGACCGTCGCTCTCGTCCTTAGCATTCG
>Ga0265797_10008085_pt1 | contig 14152 bp, 14 predicted proteins | sample P2T30metagenome_FD_192433 | JGI IMG/M metagenome (GOLD analysis project Ga0265797, IMG submission 192433) | Plant litter microbial communities from East Loma Ridge, Irvine, California - P2 T30 | ecosystem: Environmental > Terrestrial > Plant litter > Unclassified | place: USA: California... | reverse complement strand
AAAAACCGGAAAACGACGACGTAGCCGACAATGCTAATCACCAGTTGTTGATGGTTTTGGTCTCGATTGGACTCGATTAGGCCATCCATCCACAGCATCGGCACGTGAAACTTTCGCGGCATACACCTTACGAGAGGGTAATGTTCGTCGACTCGTCTCAGTATAATTTGAAACGTCGTGGCGCCGATGACCTGTAAGGTGTCGTTCCCTATCGATAGGTACATTTAGACAGTGACTTAGCGTTGAACGCTTTCAAGCCTTCGTAGTTGACGCGTGGTGGCTTTGCTGAAGCGTGGGAAGTTGTTCCCTCGATAAGTTATTTGATGCATATGATGTGCGGGGATAGTATGTAAGGCTGTCACCATCAAGAGGACTCTTTGAACAGCGCAAGACGGATGCTGGGTCAAAAAGGACGTCTTCCAGAGGACGAAAGGTCTGTTTACACCACGGACAGATTGCTTCCACTTCCAAAATTAACCCAATGTACATTGTGTAAATCGAAATTGGTGGACCCACGGTACATGGCGGAATAATGCATTGTTCGAACTTCGAGGACCGCACGTTCATGTTTACCGAGGCCGTATTCTCGTAGCAATACTTCTCAAGGCGCACAAGCTTCAACCGTCTGTTCGCAAAGCTCAACCTCGCTTGGAAGCCCGATGCCGACAGTGAAAGGGAAAAACTTCTTCAAAACATCTCTCTTTGCAATCTTTTCACTGAACGTCATTGGAAGCTTTTCTTTGTCGGAAAGCAGACGGAAGGCCGTAGGCAACATTCTCGGAGGCAAGTGCGGCGAGAGATCTTGTCTCAAACTGTGGAGGGTAACAGGGCTCCGGAAATGACCAATGACGCCCACTCTTCTGCCGACATCCTCGTCTTCTACGGGGACGACTACAGCATGCACAACCGAGGGTAGGCTGTTCAATGCTTGTTCCACCACTTGAATTGGCACTGGATCTCCTATGACTTTGATGACTGAACGAGACTATTAGTTGGGTTCTCAGTAGTATGCGCTTATATTCAAGAGACTTACAATCCATAGATGCGCGACCATCAAATATGTAGTACTCCCCAACTCTATGGGCGATGTCACCAGTCTTGTAGTAGCCATCCCGGTCGAACATGTCGGTAGTGGCGCCCTCGTGGTTAAGGTATCTGAAGAACATCAGTCTTTATTCTAAGATAGACGTGGTTTGAACGAGGACTCACCCCTGAAAAGTTTTGAGACCCTTCACAAGGAGCTCTCCATGATCACCGTTAGATAGTCTTACTGGATATTCGGGTGATAATGACTTTCCCATGCATCTCTAAAAATGTGTCAGATCATGATGTAGTGTAAAACATGTTGAACCGCTCCTCATACCTCAAGCAAGTCATCGTTGGCGTGTGTTCCAAGCACTGCAAGAGATATCTCTGATGATCCGTAACGTGTCGCGAGTGGAGACTGGAGTTCATGTTTCCAGAACTTCAGCAAAGAAGATGGAGGGACACTTCCGCCAATCACGGGATCTCGAATGCTTCTTACACCCTGCAGGTACTCAGCCTTATTAGGCAGGTTTGCTATCGTCTCCCGATAGGTTTGAGCAAGACGGTGCCACAAAATAACGGTGCCACCCACAGCGGTCAATCTCCTAGCACGGAACAGTTCCCAAACCGTTTTTGCATCAGCATCTGGACTCACGATCTCTGCTCGTGCACCGGATAGTACGCACTGAAGTAGTGGTTTAGAGCCTGCAATCCAGCTCGCAGGCCGACAGATCAACAGTGCTTCGTCTTCGGATGCGGGCTGGTTGCCATGGAGTATGGCTCGACTGTGGATGATGCCTTTCGGCGTGCCGGTTGATCCAGAAGAGAAGAAGATAATGCCGGGTCGGCTAGCAGCTATCGTCAAGTGCTTGTCGATTTCGAACGGTAGATTCCATATTGCTGCTGGACAATGATTTTGTACCGTGATAGTGCCGACTTCGATCGCAGCTGGCTTGACAGCAGCTTTGCAGAGGGCCTGAAATTTGATGGCCCGGGAAACTTCATTCTGTGAGGCCAAGACGAGCTTGGTCGGGCTTGTTAGGAGGATATCGGATAACATTTCTGCAGTGCATTTGTTCGCTAGGGAAGTCAGGATCAACTTCAGAGGAAAGCAGACGCTACAGCATTCGACACTTACGTAAAGGCACAATTGTGCCACCAATCGAAAGGATCGCTAGAGCTGCTACTGCGAATTCGTAATTTGCAGGAGACATGATGGGAACGAGCGAGTTTGCTGGCAAAAGCCTTGCCCCACAATTGAAGTGGGGTGAAAGTCGTTGCCTAAGCATATGGCGTACGTGAATTACGTCCGTCAGGAGTTGATCATAGCCAGCTTCCAGCGGAACGGACGGATCACGAATAACAGTTCGTTTTGTAGAGCGTGCGAGAGGCAGTAGGCAGTTGAAGATCTCATCGTTTGGGAAACCCCCGTCTTCGGTGAGGATACTGGCGATTTGAGCTGACATAGTGCCAGGTTGAGATTATGTGTAGTGGAGAATATGTGACAAGCACACCAGGTTGTGTTTTGGGATCATGAAATATTATATAGGCCACCCGAGAACTGTTCTTACGCCGATCGGCTGTCAAGGCCACAAAGTGGTACAGATCGGGCGGAGGTCCGATAGAGCAGAAAGCAGGACTGAGATCTGCGACTAATGCAAGCTACGGAGCTGTATGATGGAACATGCCCTGCGCTTGTCGGAATATTGAACTTGATCTACGGTACACTTACGACGACAGATCTTGTACCAAGGTAGTGAGATCACGGTGAATGGGTGTCGTAGTATGCGTCGTGAGTCTTTTAGGACCATGCGTTCAGCGTATTTAACAATGAGAGCCGAGATATATTTGCTGTGTTCCGAAGCGAAGTGATGGCTAATTATATCAGAGAAGCTGGGCAGCGATCATGTACAATTGTGCACAATTAATGATATTTCAACATAGATCATTGCGCACGCAGAGTGGGAGACACACGGACGATTGGCGCCATGTATCGCCAATAGTGGATCGCGGCTGCAAAAGGACTGGGAGGAGCAGCTGTACACTGCCGATGACTCCCGAGCAGATCGTGTGTACCAGGCGGTCGTTCACTGTTGGAAAGTGTAGCCGCAGATAGATCGACCCACACACGTGGTTGACCTCGGGGACACCCTTGAGCACGGCACCAAGAAACGGATCCAAACTAGCGCTTCTGACGACGATCGTGCCAGTGTGATGGGCTCAAGCGGTGATGATCCCAATGCATGTGAAAGACCTCGTATCGCACATCGAAAGGACTTGAGCCGTAACCGTGTGCGTAATGCACGATTTTGTCAATTGCTGAAACAACCAGTTCTTGACGTACAGCTCGACGTCAGCAATATCATGAGCAGTGCTATAAACTAAGACGATATGCTGGCTGAATACCATGGACCAGGTTAGTAGTTGAAGTGCCAGAAATGGATCTTGAGCACCGTGAGCTGCTGGGAGAAAGCCGACCAAGGAAGTCAAAGCCGGACATCCTTGTACTTCGGCGGAAGAATATTGCAGGACGAGAGGAGGCCTTTCCTGAAGCATCTGATCTGGGATGAAGTGACAATGTAGCATGCGAATAACCAATTCGCACCGTTGAACATCATTCGGTTGGATCACGGTGGTCTCTTTTGCATCGTCCTTGGGTGTTCGAGCTTTGAGCAGCGAGTACACTTTCTGTACTCCGCTGTGTTGATTACAACATTGACGCTGCCCATTCAGAGAGAGCAGCCCTAAGTGTCCGTTCCACGCCGCTTTCTACCCAGAAGTGACCTGCCCCAGCAACCTCGACGCTCGAGAATTGAGCTTCCGGCATGGACGACATCTGTGCGCACCAGTCACGAAGCTTCCTGGCTGAGGTGAACGTGTCTTCGTCGCCGTAGACGACTAGCGTTGCATGTCTGCCAACAACGTCCTGCTCACTTTCCTTGGACCTGTGCCAGAATTTGGGACCTAGAGCGGGTGCTGCGAGAGTTGAGATTGGTGGTGTAAGGGGCGAGAGGAGTAGATACCGCACTTCTGGTATGTGAATAGCCACATGGTCTTCCTTCTCTAGCGAAGTGATAGGGCCTTCGCCCTTGCGTCTGCGATGGCTGAGGCTCCTCAATCTGTTGCCAACGTCGGCACTCAAGCGTCCATCGACGCTGCGGCGTATGTCGCGGCTTGTCCTCCTCTTGTCGGGGCTAGTTTCCTCCCCACCCATTGTGACCGAAGACTTGGTGTCGTGGCTTCTATGGCTCGACAGCTCTCGTTCCTGGCGTTGAGCAAGGTTGATCCACGTCACGTTGCTCTGGTCTGCCAACTTGTGTGCCCTCATAATGATCTCATGGTGAGCAGAGCCAGCGAAAGGAGTCGTAAAGGGTTGCAGCATCGTTGACACTGGCGCAAGATGTCTGAGAATAAGAGAGCCATATGAATAGCCTCCCAGTATTACAATGGGACTTTGTCCGTTTTGAGCACAGGCTGGGTCTGATCGAGTGGCTCGCGGCGCATGAGACGATTGCTCTCTTGTAAAGATATCCCTTGGTGTGGGACTCGCTCGAAGGTAGGATACATAATGCATGAAGAACCCTGCGAAGGACGTATAGTCGTCTAGCTCTGGTCGTCCAGACCAACTTGTGCGGCCTTTCGAGCCGGCGGCGCCTCTTACACGTGTCAGATTGATGGACCGGATCTCAGGGTATTGTTCTGAGCATGTACCTGAAGTTGAACGTACCAACAATCCATCCAGCCTTGAGCAAGTCTTCCACCACGATGCCCACAACTCGATCATCGTAGCTACCTCCCATAGTGGCATACGGGTGTGCCATGACAATACCGCGAGGTCGCCAGTGCTTTTCGAGATCTCTACCGTCGCACAATGAGCCGCTCAGCGAGTCCGGATGGTACACGCGACAATCGAGGGCCGTGTCATCGTGAATGGAAGGAATCGTGAAGCTGTAAAAGGGCTCTGGGGGCTGGCGCATCTCTGTTTCTGATCATGACCCATTTGTACACGTCAATTCGCACCTATGAGTGTCAAGACCGAGGGGCAGCCTTGGAACGTAACGGTCGGTGGAACGTAGACGTAAAAGCATAGTTGCGCCTGTATGAGTTCCGAGGTTGTGGCGGTGGTCCGGAGGTGCCTGCCAAGGATTTTACGTGAAGCAGGAGCTGTTCGTGCTTCAGTGGAGACGCCCGATCGCTCCTGCCTCGACACCCACACATGAGAGCCGTAGACTCTGTAGCGCTATGCGCTTGCAGTGCATCTATCGTCGTGATTTCAGCCTCACACACCGACACATGAGGCGCGAGGTGACCTCTCTAACGTGGAAATGCCAACTACCAACCCCAATTCACTCCCTCGCTATCAGCAGGCCATCTTTGCTCTCTCTGGAGCTCTAGCAGCCTACACCATATACTCTCTCTACACTTCTGCACACGCATCCGGCAGCAATGACCTGCACCGGAGCAACGCGGTTCGGAGGCCAAACACGCGTCGACGAGGATCGCGAAGTGCACATCTCAACGCGCGACTGGGCAGCAGCGTGCCGCAACTCGGCCATGTCAGAGTACAAGGCATTGAGGTTCCGTTGGGATCCAGTGATTTAATCTCCCCTCATGAAATCCGACATTTGGTTTCCGAACAGCGGCCACAAGCTACCCCAGAAGAGCTTGACAGCGCTGTCGGTCATGTGTACGACGTCTTTCTAGACAGACTGCTTGTCTTGGTATGCCGCAACCGATCGCCATCGACCGCAGAAGCAGAAGTGATCGCAAGGTGGGTCGACGACCAGCACCATATAACCTACCTGAACAGTGCCGCCATAGCAAGAGCACTCGAAAGACACATCTCAGCACTACAAAGCGGCGCCCTGAGTCCTCTGCTCGATGAGAATGAGAGCGTTGCAGCTACCGACCTGTCCTGGGGGAGTGATGCCGAGACAGAGGCCGATGCTGTTGATTCAGATGGCCAGACGCTTCAACGCACTCTTTACCATATCGCCGAAGACCGCGCGCGGCAGGAGGGGGTCATACATCGTGGCATCACTTGTAACGGCTGCGATGACAAACCAATTCGTGGCATCAGATGGCATTGCGCCAACTGCGCAGACTTCGATCTGTGCTCGAATTGCGAAGCGGTAAACTCTCACTCAAAAACTCACGTCTTTCTCAAAATCCGCGTGCCAGCCCCATATCTAGGGACGACCAAGCAGGAGCCGTTATATCCGGGGAAGCCAGAAGTGATGCCGTCTTCTACTCCCTCAGTCCTTAAGAAACGGCTTGTTGTGGAGACGAAGATGGAGGCCGAGGAGATCGATGCGCTCTGGGAACAATTTACATGCCTTGCAGGAACCGAATGGCTGAGCGACCCAAACACTGTCGGATGGGCGCTCGATCGACGTGCCTTCAGCCACGCTTTCGTCCCTCGCTATGCCAGCTTCGTCGCAGCGCCGAACCTGATTTACGACCGTGTGTTCGCATACTTCGACTCGGATAACAACGGCCTGATAGGGTTCGAAGAGTGGATCAAGGGCCTGGATGGCATGCATGCGGCAGACGGACACGTGAAGAGCAGGATTGTCTTCAACGGATACGACGTGGATGGCGATGGCTACATCTCGCGCAAAGATATACTGAGGATCTTCCGGGCTTACTACGCGATTGAGAAGGAAGCAACGCGTAATTTTATCGCAGAAATCACGGAAGAAATATCTGTCCGCAACGCGCTGGATACCATTCGCTCAAGTCAGCCTCTAGGATCCGCTTTCCCTCCGCATGGACTGGCCAACCATCATAGCGACAGCCATCGGATACACGGGAAGCACGAAGATGACTTTGAAAACACGGAGCCCGTACTGCACGACGATCTTCCAGATGAAGCAGACCGAGGCGAGATGCTGAGAGCTTCGAACTCTCGGAACGTAGGTCTTCCTGGACTACACGAGACGGAGCAGAATCGTATTGTGACAGACAGATGGGCTCGACGGCAGTTCTTCGTCGATGAAGAAGAAGGTTTTGATCCACCAGATCGCGCGGACGAAGGCGGTGAACGTGGAATCAACCATTCTAACGAATCAAGAGAGCTCACTGAGGACACGGGACCCACAATCAATGATAATGAGACGCGACCGCGGTGGTCGAGATCGTCATCCAGGGTTCGTTTCCAAGATGATGTTGACATGGAGACGCGATCCAATGCGTCTACCTCTTCACGACCGATAGGAGAGCGATGGGGAGGCTACGAGATACCAGAGCCCGAGAAAGACCTTGGCAGAGAAGTCTTGTATCAGGTCACTCAACAGGGCTTCAACGAGTTACTCGATCCTCTATTCGTTGATCGAGAGAACAATGCCATGGACGCGTACGAGACGCGTGGTGAGCGTCGCCAATGCGCAGCTCGTCTCGAGCAGATTATCGAAAACTTCAGGACACAAGAGCAGCTGGATTACGATCGTACGACCTGGCGAATGGGTATATTCCGATACTCCAAATGCATGGTGGAGCTATTTCGCAATGCCTTGAACAAAGACCGAGGTGGTCTACAAAGACTGCTTCGCCACGAAAAGGGTGAGAGAATAAGCCGCGAAGAAGCCAAGGCACGGCTATTGAAGAAATATCAGTCTGTGCAAAGGGCATTCCTCTATGCCGTGGGTAAGCCACCGGAAACGACAGTCGACGAGTTGACCTTGTGGAATACCTGGCTTTGTCGCGAGCAACTGCAATACGAGACTCTGAGCGCGGTCCTTGACTGTGCGTCCCGATCTGGATTGATAGACAGCACGACCTCGAAGTTGCCATACAAAGACCCTACCATGCCACAGTTTCGACCCAACTCCCTCACTGATGCGGATGTTTCCGACGACTTATCGATCACGTCCCTCAATGGCACTACACGCGACAAACATACGACGTACCCTAGTGAGGCCCACACCTTTTTGCCAAGCGAGGTACATGTCGAGTCTACCCCTACAGGGCCCTTCTTTGTATGCTCTTCGCACGGAACACAAACCATGCATATCACTGAGCAAGAGGCCACTGGAGAGGACAACGCTCCCACACAATCGTCGCTGCCGGAGTTGGTCCCGATCAACGAAACGGGGGTGGTTCAGCAAGTCCCGGAGGTGGTTCAGCAAGCTCCAGAGGTGGTTCAGCAAGTTCCGGAGGTGGTTCAGCAATTTTCCCCTCCCATACAGGAGCAAGAGCACGCCCAGCACAGCGCTGCCACTCGCATTTACACGCGGGGTCCAGTGATGCACTTCTTTCATATTGAAGTCGACGGTGGGAAGGAAGTCCTTGAAGCAAAATCAAAGGCAGTCCTACACTCATCGGATCCTTTCCACCCCGAATCTGACCAAACAAGGCCGCTCTACCGACATGTACGCGAGCTCGCCATGGACCCTTCGTCAAAATCCCATGAAATCCTTCTTGCGAGCTTGGAGGTGGTTCAGCAAGAAATCCACGAACGTAAAGGTGGTGGTCTGATCACCTTCGAGGAGTTTGATGAGCATATGCGAGGGGGTAAGCTGGGATTTCTGCAATCGTGGCTGGAGTGGGTTAATATTTGAATCTGTGGACTCTGATCCGGCATACAATTTCCTATCACTTCAGATATTATTACCGACAAGGCTGCCGTCACTGTGACCGATGTACGGCATTCACTCAAAAGGACTTTCGCCAGGCGACACATACGCCACATGCGATATCACGGCCTTAGACGAAGATGGCGTCCATTGGCATGACGCGGCTAAGGGCCAGGCGCTCATTCAGCAATGCTGACGTTCCTCAGCATTGTTACTTGGGATTGAATATGAGAGGATGAAACAACGAATGGTCAGGAACGAGGTTCATGGTACTTTGTGTTTTGCTCCCAGCAAACAGGCGAAACGATGGTCAGGGCATGGTTCCACGGAAACGGACAGCATTTCTACAATGACAAACTTGAATAATGTTTCATTTGCTTGAAAGTGCCGCTGATATTGTTCATGGACTTAACTCCGCGACTGGTGCATCTAATTTGGGTATCGTTACGCTCCCCTTGACTGGTTTCGCTACATGTGTGCGGCAAGACTGAACGTCCGTGTCGTCGCTCTCTGTGAGGACTACCGCTGTCGGCACATCGCATGCTTTGAATATGTACACATAAACGTCCTCGTATTTACAGTCACAACTGCCTCGCTACTCAGACCACGCCGATGCGGCGTGACCGTCACGGGAATCATGAATTCTGGCTCGCAAAAAGCAGCCGACGAACTTCATCGTGGCGTGCCAGTCCTACTTCCAAGATCCTCGGTCTTGAAGTCTAGATTCTGACTTCTACTCGTGTCCTCGCTCCACCTGCCTAACGGACTTCGCGGCCGCTTTTTCCTCTGCTCCAGCTCCATCTCTTCATAGTCCTCGGGAGCCGCTGGCTCACTTCTGACCTCCGTGGTGGTCACGAGCTTGATATCCTTCCCGCTAACAGAGAAACACAAATCGTCTGAAGAGTCACTCGACGAAGGAAGTGTGACTCGGCTCCGTGCGCGTGAGCGCTTGTGCGAATGTAATGCCTGGATCGTTGTCTCGCCGCCGAAGCGTCGTGGCTTTTCGGTCCAGAAGGTCGCAAATGTATCGATGCCGTTGCTATCGGCTGGCGGCTCGTCGCTGAAGATCATGATTCGCCGCGTGACTGTATATAGTAGCACATCAAGCCATCCGTTCGATGTGATCATAGCGCCAGCTAGACACAGGCGCTTGAGTGATGGTGGGTTGCCCGACATGGCTGCCATACGGGCGGATGCGAGGGGAATCGTGCAGAGGACGTATACGAGTGGGTACACGACCATGAGGTTGGAGATCGACTTGACGCGTTTCGCCTCTTCTGGCGTATAGTATCCGGATCGTATGCGTGTAAGGAGAATGGTATAAATGGTTAGGTAGATTAGGACGTTGCCGAACTCGCTGTTACTGTTAGTAAAGAATTGAACAATGTTGAGAACATCCGTACAAGATGAAAATCCAGACGTAATGCGTCCATAACCGGAGGTCTTTGAGGTCGTGATGTATCCAGCACCAGACTCCAGACCGAACGTAGAGGTTGTCCGCATGCATGCCAATGCCAATCGATGACACTCCTAGAATAAAAATCCACAGTCCCGCGATAGTGGCATAAAAGTATTTCGGCTTCAACCGGTAGTCCACAATAACGCTGGCGAACGTATGCAGTCCAATCGCAAAACACCACACACCACTACCCAAGTCGCCCGTCGAAACTAGCCAGCCTTGCGCAAAGCATACTGGATTTTCCACGTCCACAATGCCAATCCTCAACCATTCCACGTTCAACAAAAAGGCCAAGGCTTGCTGGATGTCTGCCCATAGGAGGTTGAAGATTAGAATGATGAACTGATTCGTTCGTTTCGATTTGATTTGCCAGGACACCAGTTTGTACGTGAGGAGAAAGAGCAGTGACAACGATGCGAAGAAGCTGATGAATCCTAGCGCAACGACTGCTCGGAGCCACGGATGAATGTATGGCGGTAACACGAAGGACTTGGAATCCTGATCCAGAAGTGACATCGAAGGCATGACGAAAAGTGATTGGTGCGCGCGCGCCGAGCAGGTTATAACCTTTGGAAACACAATGCTATCATATCGAAGTAGTCTAGGTCCACGGTGAAGGCCTTTGGAGGGGAAAAGGGGAGAACGTCCTTCGAACTCCAACGACGGATTGTCTACGAGATCGAAAAACACGCGAACTTGGTACCCAAGCAGCGGACGGGGTGATAATGTATGATAGCCTGCGCCGACCCGGTAGAGAAGCGACCCTACGGCAGTCAGCGTGCGCACGACATCTCGGGTAACGCCATGGGTACAGAGACACAAATGTAATCTAGCGACCCACTTTACCTGCAACTGTGCAGCAACCCTGTCCACGCAAAGACCCTTCTGTAGGGAGAAAGAACACGCTAGTGTCGCACAGCTCGTGGCAGTGACTGCGCTACGCCATGCTTGTGCTAACGGTGTGCGTTTTGGCGTAAGTGTTTATCATATTTGAAACTTAGCATAGCCGGTGGAGTTCTAGGAAGAGCGCATGCTTACAAAACGCTTGTACTAGACTCAAGCGAATGCGACCTCCCATCAGCATGCTCGATAAAGACCATGCACTGTCATCAATTGGTCTTCCCATCGGACACGGCAGCGGAGATCAGAAAAGGGAGGGGGGCCAAGCGTCATCTGACTGCACTTGCGATGCTGCACGTCCCGAGGAGGTGGTTGGACGCTGTGCATTCACTGCAAAGCAAGCCTGGGCGTAATCTGTAGAAGGGCCGTGGCGTTTTCTGGACGCCTAGGGCTGCAGACGGCTAATTTGCTTGGATCCCTGGGTGGTCTTGGAAGATCGTTGGTGGAAAGCTCGAGGCTTGGTGCATGGTGCAGCATCGAATTTGACAGATTCGGTCTAATCCTCTGCGAATAGAAGGCCCGTGGCTTGCGCTGTTGTGGTATAGAGCGCTGCAGGACGTTGGTGATCATGGACGTTGTTTGTACAACCCGAAAGCTTGCAGCACGTAATGGCTGTCAGACTCTATTCTTGCGCGGCCCCGCCTGTATGAGGAACGTGTACGCTACTAAAGAGAGTGGTGAATCTACCAGTTTAGAGATTGCATACAGACAAATTCGAATTCGAATCCTCGAATCCTCCCAGGTGCAGCCTTGTCGCCAGCCAGTCAGCTTGAACCGTGCAAAAACGGAGACATGGCCCCATTTAAGATCTCTACCGAGCCGATGAAGCGCATCAACCATGAATCATGATTGGGCAACACAGAAGCTTCGCCGCTACGACGCAGCAGCGGGAGATGAACATGCGGATTGAAGAGTCGCGCTACGGATGAAGTGCGACTGCCAACAACACCACGTGCTTGCCTCGTGTGTCTCGCGACAGCACCACCAACGTTCCGATAATCTAGTTAGACAAACTGCCGCTCAAATGTTCCAGAATCGTTCTCTAATCTCGTGTCCACGCTATCGGTCCGCCGGCCCCATATGGGACCGCTGTCATTCTCCAAGGCGCCTGGGGTCCCTCGTAAAACCTCCCAAAGACGTCTCACCCCATGGAGATGCGATGACCGCCTTGCGACACTTATCCCTCGTTAGTGTAAGGGTGCTTACCGTTTGCAATGTGTGTTCGAGTCATGCGCTGCACTCGAATCATGTCCACTCCGCCTGGCATCAGTCCATCGCTTTCACACCGATCATCAACACGTGTTTAGCGAGCTGTACTGTGCAACACAAGCGCCAAAGCATACTGACAATCCAGCGCCAAATGAATTTCAATAACATACCTTTCAGTTCATCTCACGAACAACATCCACCATCTTTTGGCACTCATAGATTCGTACTACACAGATCGCCACAAGACCCGAGACATTCGGGAATCGGGGTGGACTGCATATGTACTGTGTACATCCCACCAGTGCTCCTTGCTTGTGACACCCACCAGAATCACGTGGGCACTTCCCCCAGCAAACGCCAACTACCTATCCCAGGCAAAACGAATGAATACATGCCCGTCTGAGCGGTGAGCAGAGCAAGGTGTCAGACCCGCGATCCAGGTTGGACGTACATGTGCAAGGCAGTCAGACTGCCGGACCGGCGCGGACGCAGAGGTGTCAGCAAACGCAAGGCAGGTCGCGAAAAGGGCCGTAGCTGAACGTGCAATAATCTCACGCAAGAGCCGCAGTGAGGTAAATTGATTCTCACGCAAGAGCCGACGCAACAAGTTGCATATGTATGCTGTGAAAAATTGATTTTGGTATCTACTAAATCGCCAGCAATTCAACATCAAGCCAGAGCAAAGTAACAATACACGAAGAGTATTAACTGAGGTATCTTCAACTTTTGACCAGAGTTACGTCTAGAAGTTAATACAAAGTGACATTCGTGTCAGGCCTATAATTACCTCCTCCGCGCTCCGTGTGATATATGATATGCATGCATGCGTCCCCATTTCCAAACCCTTACTCCAAGCAATGCGCCACGAACTCCATGCCCACGACCCCAAAATCCATTCCAATAACGTAACTTCACCAATCCCTCACCATTTCTCATCGACGCATCTCCGTAACAGGCTGCGGAACACCATGATATCCCTCATCCGACGGCGGCGGGAAGTTAGACCGCCTAGGTGCGACAGGTGGCTGCGCGATCGTGTACTGCGTGCCCTGGGCATGAAAGTCGTCTTCAGGGTCTTCTTGGCTCCATTTCAGGATCTCCTGCATGGCCTGGATATCTACTATGATGGAGTTGAAGGCTTCTTGCACAGTGTGAATGACCTGGTTGCGATTGTAATTAGCGCGATTGCGCCAGATGGCGTCCATGAGCGTGGCGTTGACCTGCTCGAGCTGCTCCAGCGAGCAGCCTGATGTCTGCTTGACGAGCCAGAGATGCAGGGTGATGAGCTGTGCTTCGTCCAGGATGAGCAGTGGCTTGGGCTCTTCCTCGTTAAGGATGGCGCCAAGGTTGGACATGTGGCGAGGAGCTGCTGGAGCAGCCATTGCGTTTTGCGGCTGCGAGGACTGAGATGGGTCTGAGTTGGACGGCTGGCTGCTGACATAGTGTACTTCTGTTGGCGGGATGTGGTCAGTTGCATGTTGGGGCGAGAGACGTGGAGAAAGCGCAAAGCGCACGTTAAAGAGATTGCGCGAACCTTGTGTGTCGGGGAGCTGTGACCCGCCTGCTTGAGGGATCATCTCCTGGAAGTTGAGGCCAGGCGGGCCGGTGTTGTTGCTGCTCTGCGTATTTGACTTGACGTCAGAGGAACGGTTCGACGTCTTTTGACCCGATGTTGTCGTCGATGCGCTGTTGTGGTAGTCGTTTGGATGTGAGTTTGGCAACATGAATGTTCGTCCCGAAGCCTGTGACTTTTGGGTCTGAGTGGTTTGTGTGTCGAACCTGTTGGGAGTTTGGAACTGGGAGTCGATCTGTGTGTTCGCATCTAGATCTGGACTGTCTGCCATGGGCACGTCCTCTTCATGTCGAGAAGGAACCGTCGAGCCATTCGGATGGCTATGCTCTTCACCGATGGTGCCGTTCGATAGTGCACTGGTTGGAGGTAGCCGCGATGGAGTAACCGGTGGTAAAGCTGGTCCAGGCGGTA
>Ga0265797_10008084_pt1 | contig 14155 bp, 9 predicted proteins | sample P2T30metagenome_FD_192433 | JGI IMG/M metagenome (GOLD analysis project Ga0265797, IMG submission 192433) | Plant litter microbial communities from East Loma Ridge, Irvine, California - P2 T30 | ecosystem: Environmental > Terrestrial > Plant litter > Unclassified | place: USA: California... | reverse complement strand
GGGTTGCGCTTCGAGTGCTCGTGGTTCACGCGCGCGATCTCCGCGAAATCGGCATTCGTCGCGCCGTACTTCTCCTTGTACTCGCGGCCAGCGTTGCCGAACATCTGCGCGGCGCCAGGGGCGTTGGTCACGCCACGGGTGGCTTTCATCATCTCGCCGAAAGTGCCGGTGGGGTTTGCGCGGTCTTGGAAGTAGGATTGGAGAGAGCCTGGGTTCATCTTCTCGAAGCCGACGACGAGAACGGCGTCCGCTTGACCGCCGGCGATCATGTTGCGGCCTAGGTACAAGCCGGTGGATCCGGTGGAGCAGTTGTTGTTGACGTTCCAGATGGGGATAGAAGTCTGGCCGAACTGGTAGAAGACACGCTGGCCGCAGGTGCTGTCGCCGTAGCAGTAGCAGGCGACGCCCATGTCGATATCATCGTAGTTGACTTGGGCGTCGAGCATGGCTTTGACGCCGGCTTCGAAACCGAGTTCCGTGTAGTCGACTTTGCCGCGAGGTTTGATGAACTTGGTCATGCCTACGCCGAGGACGTAGACGGGGTCTTTCTGTTTGGGCGCCATTGTTGGAAGGTGATGTGATGTTGTGATGGTAGCACAGGTTAGGTCTTGAATGTGATGTCTGTTGGTGGCGAAGTAACTGTCTTCGTTTCGTGGAAAACAAATCAACACTTGATACAACACTTCACTTCGCCGGTACAGGTCTCTGAAGAAATGATCAACAATGAAGATCGAGTACAAAGATTCACAGTCCTCACAGTCCTCACAGCACTGAAATAGCAACGTGAAGTCGTCCGCGAAGTAGTGATAGCCTATCCCCTTCTGACAACCCCCAGCCCATATCCGGGGATAAAGTTGAAGGCGGGGATTGCCCTATAAGCGAGCATGAAGCGAGAGAACGAGTGGGTCCAGAGTGAAGTGACGGAAGAGAAGCCGAGGCCCAGTGAGAAGCGACAAATTAACCTCGGCGATGGGAAGATAATGGCAACAGCATGAGAGTAACGTCGTTCTGTTGTAAGGGTGTTTTGGGGACTTTGCACATGCATGCGACAAAGCTCCGCCAGATCCGGCGGCAGGATCATGTTAGGATGAAGAGTAGAGCCGAGATCTTTCTGTAGGAGGAGGAAGAGTAGACTGGGCGGGCCTGATATGCAGACTGCGTCGTATAGTTGTGCCTGCATGAACAACCATTCCAAGGACTTGAGGCCAGATGTGTAGACATCAGGTCAATCTGCAGTCGTGTCACAAAGAATACCTCCCGACGATTTCGTGTCGCGGTTGCAGTCGAAAGATATACATAGCTCATCTACAGTGAGTAATGTTGTTAACGGAGAGAGTTGATAGAGTTGAAAGATGATTACTCCGATTAATTTGTATCTCCAACCACGCCTATTAATATTGCTCGTTACTATTGCGTATATCATATCTATCATGAGCGGCACTTCGCCGGATATCCAAGCAAGAGCCTTCTTGTCCTCCTCTTACACGAGCTCGTTCCCAGGCTCTACTTGGTCTCTCTGCTCAAGATCAGTCTTTATCAATAATGCGACATGCTCTCCACTACCTTTGTATCGATATTTCGTGTAAGACCTCAATCATCGTCCATGACCGCACCACACACTTGATGTACGCCGAACCATGTCTGGTCTTCACATGTGTATGATGCTTCTTGTGCTTGAACTCAGAACACACCTACTCCAGACTTGCACCAGCCGTAGCATATCCGTATTCATCCAATGTACGTGTTTCCAACCAGCGGGCCGACCAGTCTTCCCTTTCCTCCTCTTGCAGCCTTCATCTCCATGTACAGTTGCGGGTTGATACCCTTCTTCTTCAACTTGGCGAGCTTCTTCTCGCTTAGCCCACTAACATCGTATTCGGAGCTCTTCCAATCCTTCTTGTCCCCGCTCTCCGAAGGCGTGTGGTTGATGCGAGAATCTTGCCAGCCGGCGACCCTGCCGAGGCTGGTTTGCGTTTGTGCGGTGTTTGCGGTGTGGATGGAAGAGAGGCTGTTCGCGCGCTCAATCTGTTGTTCGACGGATGTGCTTTTGACAATGCGAGGCGCGCTTTCGATCTGGAAGTTGCTGTAGGTCGGCTTAAGGTCCTCTTGCTGCTTTGGAGCCTCGCTCTGTCTTGGGGCTTCTCTCTGCTTCTTCTCTTTTTGCTGCTGTTGCTGCTGCTGCTTTTGCCGTTGTTGCGCGATGGTGTGAGGTGCAGGTACATCACCGGGTAATTCAGGTATCAGCGGGAGTTCTGGGTCAACTACAGAGCTGTCATTCAAGGATGAGCGGTTGCCTGGGCGGCGTGGGGTTGGAGCCGCGTAGCGCTGAGCATCAAAGTCGCCGTTTCGACGCAGGCCAGTCTGCTGGGAGCGAAGTTCACCGGCGGCGTTGTCCCATACCAGATCCGAACCGGCGGAGCGAGTGGAGGGAGCTATACTGTCGCCATCCTCACCCTCGCGGTCGGAGTCGTCTGAGAAGCGCGGCTCTGTGGGATAGTCATGCGTTGAAGGCTCGTAGAAAGCGCCTGCGCCGCGTGTGCTGCCGGCTGTAGCGCTGCTGGAAGCGGACGAAGTCGAAGCAGCATAGTGGATGTCGCGCTGGATGTTTCGGGAGGAAGGAAGATCTTGTGGCTTCGGGCGAGAGAAGTTGAGATGGCGTGGTTGAAGGTCGCCAGAGATGGGGCGAGAAGAGTACAAGCTCTCCGCGTCAGTCTCGCTGATGGACTCGCTGACTGGACTCAGACGCCCGAAGGGCATGTTGACAGGGCTGTATGCGCCAGACGGCGGATTGGACAGGTGAAGTCGGTAGTGGTGAAGAAGGATTAGGTTTTAGCCAGTATCACGAAAGGTGTTGTACCACACGTGAATGGCTCCTCGCATTGCTTTCTGCCTCCTGTGCCTTTGCTCCGACTAGGATGCGACGCGCATTGGCACTACAGTACAGTAGTAGATTGCAACGCTCGACCGGGTGCAATTGGGCAGCCGACGAGTGGTGCTGTAGTCACATACTGCTCAGGTTAGTGGCAGCGATGGAGCGCTGCCCGCCCTCCACCCGTGGATCGGCATCATTTGACAGAAGCTCCTTGCTGGTTTGTGGCAGCGCTTGCAGCTGGACGCCTGGTGACGTGCTCTTTTCTAGCGAACGCACTCCTCTCCGAGATCTGTGCCGATGTGTGTGCTTCTGGTGATTGGCGGCTGTGCGATTGACGAGCTGTGGATCGGCACTGCTAGTTCCGAAGGTTGTACAGTCTTTCTTCACGACCCTCGCACCAGCACCACGCGCTCCGTACTTAGACTACCAGTCGATAGTCAACTCTGGTACGAAGGGGACTTTTGTCTTTGACAGCCCCTGGACACCGTCAAAAGATGAAAATTCATTGGACATGAGGACGACAAGGAAAAAAAGCCATTGTCTACGCCACGGTCTTCCAAGCCAACAAATCAACTACCGACCTCACTACGTCAGTAACATCACGTGCCCACCAAGGTTGTTCTCATTCCATACTCTCCAGCAATACCAGTCGACATGTGAATACAATGTCCCACCACCCTAAGGACTGGTCTTCTGCGATGCATGCAGAGCTATGCACATTAACGCAAGAACGACTTATACGATGCAAGTGATCGAACAACAAATACCAGACCCTGCCCTACGGTCCACCTGGAAACCGAACAAACCAAACATCCGCCACCCTCTAAGGATCCGCACCCAAACCCAAACAAGCCTTCTCACCAAGCACCATCCATCCTTCTTCCCCTTCCCCGTCCCAAAGAGCCAAGAAGAAGAATTAAATTCACTCACCAACGGGCAAAAGGGGGGAAGAGCCAAAAGCGACGCCAGGTAGGTCATCAGGGTCCAAGCCGATAACATTAAACTCAGCGTCCGTTCAGACCAAGAAGACACCACAAGGAAGGATTCACAGGTACAGTAGCTTCGTGGTAGCGTTCGAAAATGTTTCCGCGCCTTAGCGTTAACCAGACTTTTTGAGTGGGAGATAAAGAGTACTTGTTACTAATACACTTGCTCCCTAATCGAACCAACTTTGATCAACTTTAACTTGCCCTGATCTGCTTTTTCTCTGTCTGCGACTTTGAACCCTAAAGAATGGTGTTTTGTGAAGCGAAAGGGTGGACCGGCTTCTCGGAACGACAGGCCTCCCGCGGAGATAGGTGACTTTTGGTGCACATTCCTCTGCCTGGGTGTCGCTGATGTACAGTAACGAGAGCGGCGGGCCTTACGGGAGGAGCATCTGAGTTGGTTTTGGGTCTGTGTACAATGTGTCGATGGGTGGGCTTTCGGTGTTGATGTCGGTGGTGAAAACAATTGGTGGTGCGTTGGGAGATACAGTTTGTGTTGTGCAAAATTTGTTGTGTCGATTTGCTGTCTGATGGTTGTACTGTCATGTGCCTGGCGATGTTCAGTGTGGGTGTTAAGTTGGAGGTGACGTTAGTCAGCGTTCGATGTCTGGTGTACGAGAAGACACGAGCTGTCGAATGCTGCAGCATTGCAGAGCAAATGAAGGAAAGTGGCAAGTGGAAGGTATTCAAGAATGAAGAGGCGAGGGAACATCATATGATGTTTCCTCTTTGTGTTTGATACGATCAAGATCGGCGACTGTATTGAGAAGCAACGCAGTCCATCCCACTCAGTGAAGTGAAGCACTGGCTTTGGCATATCAAGAAAACACCGCCCAATCCTTCTATTCCATTCACTCCCATATCTCCCTCGGGAGCTCCCATTCATAGCGATATTCGTTAATAGTTGAAGAAAAACAATTTCGTCCATGTGTCAAAACTCCGTTCGCAGTGGCCATTCGCGCTCTGCATGGCCCTGTAAATCTTTCACCCATAAAAAGTCCCTCCGGATCCCATCATTTGGGATCTCAATTCCATATGCGCCTCAAATGCGCCTTGAAAAACAATCGCTCACATGCAAAAGAATTCCCGAAATTCCCCATCGTCGCGCCGCGCTAAAAGTTCGTAGAAGCCAAAAAATGATTGACGAGTTTTCGTTAGAACCAGGCCTTGATGAAAGGCGTAAACAAGCGTCATTGCTGGTCCTCTTTCAATGCAGTGTGGCTCTTCCTCTTGCCAACCTTCATGCCACTTAGTCGACCCAGTTTTTTCCACATGTTGTTGCTGTCACGACTGGTGCGAGGACTGCCGATAGGTGAGACAAGATCACCTATGGGCGGGCTCGTGGGCGGTGTCATGGGGCTGTCGTTTGTGGGACTGGGCGTACTATCGTCGGTCATACCTGGAGCGGTTCCTGAGCCAGAGGCGCTGACAGCCGTGTCAGAGGTACCAGGAGTCGCAGATGCAAAAGGTGCAATGACGTTGGAGGTTGACGATTGAGGTGCAGAGGTTGTGGGCGAGAGGCGCATGCTAAACCTCGCCTTGTGTAGTGTTGTTGTTAGAGTTGAGGGTGCAGATTTGCGGTTGAGCATTGAAGGAGCAGAGTAAGTGTGTGCATATGGCTCAACTGCAGTCTGTGGAGGCGGAGAGCTGCGAATGTGACGTCCGTGACGCTTGAACGACTGAGGAGCGCTTCGCTCGCTCGAGTGGCTACCGGCTGACAGGCTGTCTGAAGATGCGTTGACGGGCATTGACGACACTGTGGGTGCCGCACTTTGCGGGTAGCAGCTGTTGATGAAAGGCACCAGTACTGATTCCTCCATGAGTTCATAGATTTTAGCCACAGCGGGATCCAGCTTCTCTGGTGATGGTGGGAGGTCGCCAAATTCCAGGTTGAGTATGGGGTCTCGTACTTCCGAGGGCAGGTTGACTTCCCGGGAGCCATTGGGTTGGATGTAAGCGTCGATCAGTCTGGTCCAGAGAAGCTGCACATATTCCCTGTCCTTTGCTGGGGGTGCTTCCCCATCTTCCGCTTTTGATAGCATCTTTGCATAGTGTTTCTTGTACCTTCCCGCGTCCATGGTGAATTCCAGTGTCTCCAGGCAGTGGTTGCTGGACAGATATGCCATGAAGGCTGCAAGCGTCCACGGCGAAGGAGATGTGTTGGCGAGGATTTCTCTCAGATTTGGTCGCCTAGGGCAGTAAGGTCCATGTGCCCCGGCAACCTTGGGTATAGCAACGCTCAAGGGTCGCGGCGGAGATGATTCGTCCGCCGACATGTCGATTTCGTCCGCCTCGTCTGCTGACCAGCCGTCGGTCAGGGCAGAAGGTGGATAGAGGGAGGAGCAGCGGGAGGAGCTGGTCGATGATGATGTGAATTGAGACGAAGGCTTTCGCGTAACCATAACGTTCCAGAAGGTGTTTTTGCAGGTGTTGCTCGAAGCAGCCTTGCGACGTTGGAGGTTAACTCCGACACGCACAGGAAGCTGTACTGAAGCCAGTTTGAAGTGAGGGAGACGGGCACGGTTGCCGTCTCACTTGTACGTCCGCCGTCAAACCGAGAGGTGTTGCGCGGGTAGTGTTGGGTGTAGAATTCCTGTCGTTGTATGACGTGAAGTGGGATGCGACCTTGCGTGCGGGTAGGGACAGAGGAGCTTGATGTTTGCTGGTGCGGCTCAAGTCCATGCAGGGTCGAAGTAGAAGAGTGGTGGGTAGTGTCGGCTGCTGGCAGGTGACAGTGCGCTCCCAACGGGAGGAATGGGTAGGACAACAGGCACAGGCACGGTGACTCAACGCGAAACGGCGAGTATGGTGTGCGGGCTGGCGGGCAGCAGCAGAAACAGTAGTGGGAGGTGCGGCAAGGAAGTGCTTGTGTACGACTGCTGGGAGTGGGAGCCGGCTGGCGGGCAGCGACAGGGCAGGGCAGAGCAGAGCAGTAGTAGAGCAAAGCAGCAACAGCAGCAGGTGGCCGGTGCGCGAGAGACAGAATAGTCTGGCGGCGGATGCGAATTGGGTGGGAAGGCGGTTGCGGTAGGCGAATTAAGATTATGGCCGGAGCGTCGGTTGGTGGTGCAAGAGAGGCCGAGAAGCAGAGCAGAATGCAAGAGGGTCAGGATCGAGGGCCGATTGCGCCGTGTTGACGCGTGCTGGGCCGATGCAGGGTGCGAGGGCGGTGGAATGCGATCGCGGGACTTTGTCGGCGCGCAGGGCTGAGGTGAGGGAGAGGGCGGAGGGTGGTGGGTGGTGGATGGGTAGAGACGAGTAGAGAGGCGTCCCAGTGTATGTATGGTAGTAGTAGGCAGGTAGTAAGCAGCAGGCACAGCAGGAAGGACGGTGAAAGAGAAGCAACGCCCAGCCGCGCGGGAGCAGAGACAGAGATAGATAGGTGTAGATAGCAGTGCACTCCTCTCTCTTTGATCAGCAGCGGTAATAAGGTAGCACCGACAGTCGAGACAGCAGCGTGCAAGGGTAGGGCGGGCAGACTGGCGCGCACGCAAACGCAGAGCGATGCACCAGCTAGCAGCGACTAGATGCAAGATGCAACGAGCAACGCGCACCGGCGTGTTTAACTACCTCAGCCTCTAGCCAACGGCGTCTGCTGCGGAGACGACTCTTGACTGGCTGGCAAGCCTGGCAGCGGGCGGGCAGGCAAAGGCAAGGCAAATGTTGCAAAGTGAGTTGTCTTGTCGTCGCTGGCTGCTGCTTCCACAGCGCCTTCCACAGCTCTTCCACTGCCAATCGCCCAAAGCCCGCCAATCAGCAGCCCGCGCGCTCGAGCCTTGAAACAACGAGCCGCCGCCGAAGACGCTAAGAAGCCCGCTAGAACCCCAAAGGGCTTAGCCACGCGCACGCGATCCACCTGCGCGTGTGTCATTGGCTGTACGGGATTCCATTCCTGCTTCGAGAAGCCCTCATCATCAGCGTCAGCCCACCTCGCCTGTCGTCTGCTGTCTTCTGCCAGCACCCTCTGCGTGCAGCGAGTAAGAGCCTCTTTTCCTCCCTTTCTTCCAATATCTCGTCTTTGTGCAAGAATGCGCGCAGTCTCAATAAACAATCATGCTCACCCTCCCCGCCCTGAACACTGCCGCGGCACTTTGTCTCGGGCGCCGTACGGGATGCCGAAGACGGCTTCGAGCCAAAAAGTCATCGCCGATTGCCTGCCTCACGCCTGTCTCCCAGCGCAGCCGGCGCCCTACGCGGACAATCATAGTGACGCTCGTCCCCTTGTCTTGCGCACACTAATTGGCTCCACCACTGCCGAGCACTCTCAAGCCACTCTCTGCCTGCAGGCACGCCCTGTTCAGCTGGCCTGATGATGCCACAGATGCGAGAAGGCGACGCTGCCGCCCGCTGCGTGCGACGCACCGTGATGGCTGCTGCACGTGTCTTGTGAATCCCATTGAAACTGCTGTCTCACCGCTGCTGTCGCAATCATTTCAACTGCCTCTCTGCGCACGTGCTCGCTGCAGATTGTTGGAATGCCATCCATGACAAACCGCCCACGCCCGTCAGCATCGCTAATCGCTTTGGGCTCACCGCACGCGAGTCCGAAGACAGCCCCGGTCACGTCAGCGCGATATGATGATAGCTCTGACCGTCAGCAGACAAAGCGCCCCGCTCGCGAGGAAACCATGTAGAGTGCTAAACCCACTCCTGTCTCTCAGGCCACCGCTCTAACGCATGGAAGTTTTCTAGAAGCCTTCCCACCGCAGCCTAGCACGCTGCTGCGTCCAGCGATGTGCGATTAATCTTGTCCGCCCGTTCCCGCGCCGATCAGCAAAGCGCGCAACCGCACATCATCCAGATCGCACGCCGCAACAGATCTGTGAATTTTACGCGAACAAACCACCTGCGTGACCCCTTCGAATCCTTCACATCTCCCGGCGCACCCTTTTCGACGCCCTCATCTCCCCCGCTAAGCTTTTTCTCTGCGCGCTGTGGCACTTTCCCATCACAGAGCCGCACCATAATAACGTCTTGACCATATAATCTACTGCATCGAGCGAAGCGTATTTCAAGATTCCCCTTCACCCTGTCTTAGCGCTGTCCCTCCACCTGATATCTCCTATCTGTCTTGCAACATCGCAATCGAAAATCGGACCTTTTCAAACCCCCCACCACCACCACCTCACCATGAACCTCGGACTGATTTCGATGCTCAAAGTTTCGGGCTCGATCAAGAAAACGCGACGATTCGTGTCGTTTCGTATCGCAGCCTCAGTGGGCCCCTAAAACTCAAAGACCTTGATTGACGCCGCCGCCGCCGCCTCCTCCCCGGCAGGTCCGGCTGTATTCTCGGGGCATCATTATCTCACACAACCCCAGACGGAATGTCATCATATCCACAAGCGCGCGCTACCTCTCGCAGTCTGCGTTGGCATTATTGGTTTTCGTCCGTAGCGCCGGCATGTGTGCATGGCGCGCGCAATTCCTGAGGACTATGCTCCGAAATGCACGACATTGACTTTTTGCTGAGAGACTGGTCGTCGGATCGCGGAGCCATTGGGCGTTAGGTTTGTGCATTCACTTATACATGCAAACATTAATCCGCTCGCGACACAGATGCAAGGTAGGTCCATCCGCAGGTCCTATCTCTGAACGTTTTGCTCGTGAGCACCGACCACTCAGCCTCCTGCGTCAAGCAGACAGAACGGTCTGAATGCGACTTCAGCCATTTTCTTTCGGGATTGCAATACTGTACCATGGACGTAACGTTTTTCTTTTCAACAACTCCGTCATTCTCTAACAGTAACTATTGCTACACGGTTATTGTCACACGGGCACGGAAGCAACACCGCCTGCCAGTAGTGACATGATATTTCTCCAGAATCCAGACTATCCATACCTACCAGCCTACCAGCCGCATCTTTTGAGCTACTCTACCTGCCCTCGAACTGCCCTACTAAGCCGCGTACACGATCTTGCGCCATCGCTGATGTTATCTGGGGAGCATGTCACCGCGCGCAGTAATATAAACTTCCTTCACAATGATCCTCGATGGATCTGCAAACCGCGATCACTGCGGTTTGGCCAAATTAGCCAAAAGCCGGCAAACAGTAGTGTAGTCGCAGAAACCGCTGATCTGCACTCTCTGCACATGATCTAATCCACCCTGCCCTTATTCCTTCGCCCCTCCGGTTCCCTCCTCGCGAGAACATCAACCGAGATGTCCCCAAAAATTGTGACCTGTCTCCGTTTCTCACACATTCACCTCGCTCGCTCGTCCGCTCCTAGACAATGCCCAGCCGGAACACACCCCCGTCGCTGGATGCTTGACATTCCTCTTCCAGGACCCGCGAATCCCAATGGCCTGGCCTGCTCCGTTCAATGAAATGCGTGAATCAGTCCGACAACCGCTCATAGGGCTACACGACTCGTCAGATCTATCAAAAATCCCAATGGCAAAGCCATGACATGACAAGGCAAGACGGGGCCTTCGGGGCGAGCGCATGCGCGCTTCCGCCCCATTCAGGCCGCCATGGCTTGTGTTCTGGACCTTGTCGAAACCCCATACCACTGACATCCTTGGGTGTTTCTCCGCGCTGTATAGCAAGGCCAAAGAAGCAAGTAGAAGAATCTGGACTACCGGCTGGTGGTTCTTTTGGGCTTCGGGTGGCTTGCGCCATGCAAGCCATGGCGTTTTGTTTTGTGACGACCGCCCGTCTGACCCGGGTGCGGCGAGCGCCTATATTGGAGGTTTTCGGTAGGGATGGCTTTGGGGTTCTGGATTTACTAGGAGGTAACTACTGCTGACTATATTCTTCGTAAAAATAATGCCCTACTTTACCGCCTTGCTGGGAGTTATAATATTTCCAGGCAAGACATGGTAGTCTATGAGGACGCAAACGGAAGGTACATGCGGAAGGATTCTGGGAATGAAGAAAAGACCCTGGATATGTTCTCTTGTCTTAATTTTTTTTTCTACTTCCTAAGGAACATGCCATGCCATGCAGATGCCTGAGTCGCAAAACGCCATTCTGGGCGCGCGCATGTCCTTGCTAGTCTGACTAAGGTTGAGGAACAGTACTACACTACTACTGCATGGTGCATTGTCAGCCTTGCAACAATTTTACATTCGGACTTTCGCTTGTTTCGCCTTGCAACGTTGTGCAACAGCCAACAGGACCCTTTGGTCTAGGCCAGGCCGCGCTCGCCTCGAGGAAGTTGGGATTTTCACACTTCAAGGGTCCTTGAATCCTTCGGGTTGCACTGTTGCTGCCTATATTTTTTTTTTCACTTCAACAATTTACGCGGTTGCCGACTTCGGGACTGCCGATGATACCGACCGGAATCGGGTTGGCATGACACGAGGGGAGGATTTGGATAGCTGGACTCTTCTCCGCGTCGGATTCTTATCCTGTTTGTTCGTTAAACGAGGGCTGACTGATGATGGGGATCGGAACGGCCCTGCAGTTTGTCAACAACCCATGTTCGTGGTCTGAGATTACACGGTGGCGAGATGCAGGGTGGTTTTTCGCTGGGACGAGCTTGGTGAAGAAAAAGACAGTAGTGGATGTGAGAGGGTCTGTTGCTCGCTGCATCTCATGCCGAGGAGTACGAGGTGGCGATTTTGCTGCTGGGTGCAACTGAAGTGGTAGGTGTATGCGTGGCTGGACGAGGACGTTTGATCACTGGTTTATGACACTGCGAAGGTATGGTGTCGTGTCTTCGTCGTTGACTTTGGGCTTGCGAACGTGCAACGATACGTGTAACCTACTATTTGACGCGCAACGGCCTTGTTGCTATATCCTATACGCATGCACAGAGTCGCCTGCGGCGACTGAGAGTCTCCGACCTTTTCGAAGATGGCAAATGAGCGATTTCAAGATGTCTTGAAGAGACCAAGGCAACAGCTGGTTTTATCGTCTGCCGAAGGCGAGGACCGTTGACTTGCTTCTGCTTCTATTCCTTGTAACTAATCGTGACGATCGTAGTTGTGTCGATAGTCTCGTCAGACCAGCCTTCTATGACACTTCCTAGTGGTACAATCAGCCTCGTTCACTGAGGAGGACGCTGCGGACATCGTTGTTCATAAACATCAACATGGATTCGATGTTCGCTTGGCTCGCGTCCCTACAAATGCGTGTATCCAGAACGATGAGCCAAATCGAGATCTCGAATTCATGTACGATCCAAGTTTGACTACCTACACTGGACCGTTCTCTGATGAATGCACATGGGTCGCTACGCTAGTCTTCATGCTCGTCCCAATCTTGTTTGTGTATTGATGTATTTTTTATGCCATCAACCACCATGAATAACAGGTCGGCTGGCCCAATGGCAAGGCGCTTGACTACGAATCAAGAGATTGCAGGTTCGATCCCTGCGTCGATCAACATGACGAGATCCTCTGGATCTCGAAATCTTTTGCTTTGGTAGCAAAGGATCATTTATCTTTTGCTGGACTGGGGTATGCCTTTCGATCTTTTCGTGCTACAGCGAGCGAGTTGATTGTGTTATGGGGTCTGCAATTCAGATGTGCGCGGTGTGTAACTGTATGCGTTTCGTTTTTTTCCCTTCGATGCGCTTGATCTTGGTATTCCCAATCCAAGGCGAGGACATGTAAGACAGTCAGATATGGGTTTCAGATGCTCTGTCGTATAAACAAGGAATTATACGCTATATCGGGCTTTGATGCTGTACATGCAACACTTCATACATGTATTTGTACGAGCGATTATTAGAACACTCACTCACCCCAACCCTTACCCTTGTTGAGAGTGTGCCGTCAAACAGGACGTCTGATTAACGCCGTAAGGGCGGGTGAAACAAGTTGATTTGCAGCCCTTACCATAAGTCGCTAATATATGGTCAGTTTACGTGCGTACGGTTACTCTGGTCGTAACTTATGGCAGCATGCTGCAGGACTTCAGATGTTACGAATCGGGAAGCCGTTCTCCCCTCAAGCTTGCTCGACCTCACCCCAGCTGAATATCGACATCTTGTGTCAATCAGAACACCATCGCGAGAGAAAGCAGCATTCTCACTGCGCATACGCACAAAAGCGCCGAGGCAGTGCACCCTGTGGCTACAGCTCACCCTCTCATACCTTCCACGCCATAGCGGAGTGCTGTATCATCTCATTTTGTTCGCGCAGGTATCCTGGCTTCAGAGATTTACACCAGGGTTTACGCACGCTGCTGTTAGCTAGAAGCCGGAAATTCAGTGATGGCTTCTCTTCAAGCTCTATTCAGCTTCGATTCTTGCCATGATGACATGTTCCAGGTCTAGGTCCAGGTCTAGGTCCAGGTCCAGGTCCAGTGCACCGAGCAAGCTCTCTCGCGCCTCAAGACTGATCAAGGATCTCTAGCTTCTGGTAGTACTGAGGTCTGCCGATACACCAATAGTCCACGCCAGCTTGTTGGCGCACAAGAGAGATGAAGAGCAACGTAGCTGATGACTCCGCAGGACCGGGAGTGCAGTACAGAACCTCCCCGGCTTTTGAACTCTCTTCAAAGGATGATGGAGTATAATCCTGGATTTTCACTGAAATTAGAAGAATGTTTCGCGTCAGAAGAACACCAGGTCTTTCTTCTTCACCGCCCACGGCTGTGTCAATTCACTGGAATCCCAGGCTGGCGAGTGCGCAGTATCCTTTGATGGGCTCTGAGGAAAGGACAACCCAACCGGAGCTGCGCAGGTCTTCCACACAATACCCTGCGATTACGACCTGCTGTGCTGCCAAAATCATGTTTGTCATGTGCGAGAGACTCAAGGTGAATATGTCCTTGATGTGATAAAGTGACGTGCTCTTGGCTTTGTGCTTTTGGCTCGTGACTGACTGTGCTTTGCCAATATGAGTGAAGTGAGGTATACTTTGAGAAGTACAAACTCCCTCCTACAAAGACGCAGGCTATAGAAGCATAGTATGGCTTTCCTCTGACCCAGCACGCTGATACAATAGATATACATGCCACGTGCAGCCACTGTCAAGTGTGTCAGTAACATTTGCTCATCCGCACGCAGAAGGCGCAGGCGCATGCAGTGAAGGGCACGCCTCGGCGACGTCGAACTCTACGCCATTTTGCGGCATTGCCACGCGACTTGCGACTTCACTTTGCATCCATCAACGGCCGCGCCGCTCTGACAGTCCGGCACGCGCCAAACTCGACCACAAAAGTCAGCTTTCTCGCGTCTATATACATCTTTCCACCACACCAAACCACACCAACAAGACACAGATACAACACTCCCAACATTCTCATCACGACATACACTGCGGGTCTCGACAAAGATCCCACTATGGCCTACACCACAGACCTCAACAACATCGATCCCTCTACACATATGCCGTCCTCGG
>Ga0265797_10008083_pt1 | contig 14155 bp, 13 predicted proteins | sample P2T30metagenome_FD_192433 | JGI IMG/M metagenome (GOLD analysis project Ga0265797, IMG submission 192433) | Plant litter microbial communities from East Loma Ridge, Irvine, California - P2 T30 | ecosystem: Environmental > Terrestrial > Plant litter > Unclassified | place: USA: California... | reverse complement strand
GATCTTGGCCACGGGCGCGACTTGCATGGACGTGCCGATGACGAGGATCAGGTCCGCGGTCGTGGAGTCCAGATCGTTGAAGCGCGTGAAGAAGGTGTCCGGTAGGTCTTCGCCGAAGAAGGTTATGTCGGGCTTCATTACGCCCGGGTCGGGCAGGTTGTCGTCGTCGTCTGAGTTGTCGGGGTCCGAGGAGGAATCGAAGGAGCGGGCTTGCTCGTGTTGGTTTTTGGTTTGGTTTCCTTTGTTGGCTGCTGCGGCTGCTGATGAGGCGATGTCTTTTTCGCATTTGGCGCATTTGGCGATCTTTCCCTTGCGGATGTTGTCGAAGATGGCTTCGCCGGGGATTTGGTCCTTGCACTTGCGGCAACTGGCTGTGGCGAAACTGCCGTGGCATTGGATCAGGCGGTCAGGCGTGATCCCTGCAAAGCCCTCGAGGTTGTCGATGTTCTGGGTGTAATTTGTCTGCAAGCGGCCCTGGTCTTGCAGGGCGCGGATGAAAGCGTGGGTTGGGGTGAAAGCCTTGCTGTCCTTGGGCAAGATTTCGCCGGCAAGCGAGTAGAAGGTCTGCGGGTCGTAGTCGAAGTTGAAGATGTCAAACACTTCTTCCGGCTCGCTCATGCCCATATTCAGCAGGCTGGAGTAGAAGCCCGTGTCTTTGGATCGGAAGTCTGGGATACCGAGTGAAGTGGAGATTCCGGCGCCTGTAATGACCACGATTTTGTTACGGTTTTGCAGCAGTCTGGCAGCGTCGTCGATGGTATCGATGTGCTGGAGTTTCTGCCTTTTGTTGGTGATGTACAGCATGATACCACGGAAATAGCCCAGGTATTGGTCATCGTGCTCATCGATGAGTTCTGAAGGCACGCCGAGGGCGGTGCCGAGATCGCGCAGGTCCATCCGCTTCGTCTCGAGACATTCTTTCTCGAAGGCAGGAGGTCCAATCTCGCGGAGCCGGGCTCGTAGAGCAAGTGCTTCTTGGTCGCTGGGGAGGATTAGGGAAGCTATCGTTGCGTCAGTCGATCGCTTGTGAATATCGGGCTCGCGCAAAAGACGATGATACCAGAACTACCAGAACTATTGCTTTCGTCCCCACTGCTGTCATACGCCTCGAGCTCGTCAATCTCCTCTAAAGCTGCTTCGACTACTTCTTCCTTGTTTTGCTTCAACGCCGGCTTGCCTGGCAGATCTCCTGAAAGGCTTGGGCCACGTTTCCTTTTAAGAGTCGTGGAAATCGGGGAGACGGTGGGGATTTTAAGGGTGTTATGATTAGAATCCATCTTGGATGTGGTCAATTTGTTTGCTCTGCGTATGCTCCGTTGTGAATGAGGCGAGAAACGATTTGGTAGCAGAGGGTGTATATGTACATCCAGAGCAAACCAACGCTAAGCTTGTTGGAGGCTCACTATGCGATCCAAGCTCAAATATATTGCATAGAGTTCAACTTTATCAATACAGACCCAATAGCTGGAGCTGGAATACCTAGAGAAACGAACCGAAGCTTTGTCGCGCAACACATCATGCCCTCACTTATGGTAGGAGCCGTCCTCACTTGGTGCGAGGGCCAAATTCGTTTGATGAATTGTCACTTGTGTTACATCTACAGTACACGTATTGATGCGGTTTGTGCTGGAGCCCGGCGCGAGTTCGTGCTCATGTATGCGCATCGCACGTATAGACAGTATGGTTCCCACTTCAGCATGTTTAGAGGTACTTCTGATGCTTGAGCGCGTGGTTTCGCGCTAGTCATCCCTCGAAGATTCCCATCGGACACCCTTCCCACTGTTCATCCCAGTTTTCTCCTTGAAGACTGGTACTCATATGGCAGCGACGAGATACACCGGGTATCAATCGCTTCCTGGCCACTGTCCTCATCGCAGCAGCTTGACTGCCTTGTCGAGAAGCTTTATGTTCCCGTCAGAAGCTCATGTTTATCGTGGAATTAATCCACAAAGCGCGCCTGTCGTTCTTGGGAAATACTCCCATGTTTCCACATGCTTCAGACTTCCGAATAGACATTGCCATGGACACGTTTCTGCAAACGTGGAAAGCTACAACCTCATCACCTCCCCTTGCTGGGTGCCAGACCCGGCACACCACTATAGCGCTCCTCTCTCTCTGTCTTGAAAGTAACATGCACGAAATAGTCCTTGCTGTCCTCATCAAACCACTCCCAATACTTGCCATCCTGCCTGTCGACTTCCCTAGCCTGCAGCTTGAAAGCACACGTCTCATATGGCTCAGCGGCGATGAGCATATACTGGAAGTTCTTGTCTGGCGGGTCCTCGATCTTCTGCTCATAAGCGCTCATAAAGCGCACTTTGGGCACCACCCCAGGCGTGATCTCGGGATACTGCAGTTGGAATGTCAGGCCCTGCTGTCTGGTGACCGGGTCCTTGGTCTTGGTAATTTTGTATCCCGGCCGTCCAATCTTGACGAGGTTCTTCTTGATCGCGATGGCGTTCGCGCCTGTGTACCCGCCTTCCTCGGTTTTCTTGCCTAGCTGCGCGTCTTTGGCTGCGCGACGCGCGAGGTTTGTCTGGTGCTTGCGGCCTTGGGTGTGGGCGAGGTAAGAGCCGTCATTTTGGTGTACTGTCAGGCAGAGACGGCACTCGAAGGAGCCCACGTGGTTCTTGAAGAAGTAGGGATCTTTGTCGAGGTCGATGGTCTCGAGGGCGAGTTTGCGAAGGCGCTCGCGGCGGTCCGCGTGGGTTGCTTCTTTCGAGGCGACACCACCACCACCGAATTTGGATCCGGCGCGATTTTGGTAGTCCATGATGTGTAGAGGCGATGTGCAGAGTTGATGTCGGAGCTCGTGATGTGGTCGCAATGGATGCGCCGCGTGCTAGTGTGGGCGAATTCCAGAGAAACGTCTGTCAATCGAGGTCTGTATCGTGCCAGTGGGAGATATTTTCTACGAGAAGAAGTCCTGCAGAGTCTGGAGGATGTTAAGTTGTGTTGTGTAGTTTCGCAGGTTGATGCAACGGCATGAGCAGAGTTGCGCGCGCCTTGGAGTGCTGCTGCCTCAGGTGCTAAATTTCTCAACCGACGGGAGTTCTTCAAGACAGAACCTGTAATGGACCGTGACATTTTTCATACGACATGGCTGGTAGTCACATTCCCAAGCTACACGGTCGAAAATTAGTGGAATTGAAAGTAGCCATATGGTCGACATCGCAGACATACTAGAAGGGTATTACACAGTCTTCAAAATTCGATCACACGCGGCAAGATCACTTGGGTGTTCCTTCTCATTAAAAGCACGATACCTGTAATGCGCCATAGTAAGTACCAGATGCGATTTGCACATCACAAAGCCTCGCAGCCCTCCATCGTATTCCATTCCGTATCCATTCCGACCCGACCCATCCATACAGTAACATGCTCGACTCGCTCTGTGTTTAGTCTCTGCACAAACGCCATTATTTCAGAAAGAGATGGAAGATGAAGACCCCACTACTAGTATCGGTTCATCCAATACATATGGCAGCAAGCCTCATTCCCACCGTGGAGTTGCCTTAATACAAATGCCACAGGAGAAAACGCCAGAACCGATCAAAGACTCTCTCTGTCCTCAGAAAAACGACCCAGGATTCGCATCGACGCCGAGACAGCTCATGACGCTGTTGGTGTCACACTGGGCGCCTGGGCCGGTTCGTCGGCCTTGGTGGAAGTTTCGCTCTGCTTTGGCGTTTCGCTGTGTCGAAGTCCGCTCTCGGGTGCAACGGGCTTTGGAGTATCCTCTCGGTTCGGCATACTGCCTAGCTCAGCGCCCTGACCGCTTTGCCCTCGTTTTCTGCCGCCGAAATGCCACTTGCTGTCTTGACTTGATGTGGCGCCGGGTGTGGCTTGGTCGTTGTTGCTGGAGTCTGTGAGGCGCGACAGGAAGCCGCGCTTTTTGGGCGGTGGTGCTTGTTGTGTAAGAGGTTTGGGTTCGTCGTTGAGGCCTACTTCCTCGAAACCTTCTTCTTCGCGCATGGCCGGGGCAATGGGCACGGGAGCAGGGCGCTGTAAGTTGGTGCTCTTGCGTGGGGAGGGCTGGAAGGTACGACTGTCAAGGGAAGCGCGAGGACGCTCGCCCATAGACGGTCGACCCATTGCGCCTATGACGGGAGAACGGCCGGATATGTCCTGCAACAGCAGTGTTAGTCTGTAGTTCACCTGACATCAGCAACATTGGCAGGACGGCGTACAAATGACCGACGGTATGAGTCGAACGACTCGCGGGATATGTTGAATGGCTCATTCTCTTTGATTAGGCTTCTGTGGGTGCTGCTGCTTGTGGTGGTGCTGCGCGACGAGTTGGTGTGGCCCCAGAAGCTCTTTCGCTCCTCGCCGGGTGACGGCGGCAAGCAGACGCCCGAGTCGTTGATTTCTGCGTACCGTAGATGCTCAGCTAGTGTCATGCAGTGGGTGTGTGAAAGCGCTCGTGCAATAGCTACCTACCACTCAATTTGTACTCGGTGGCCTGTTTTTCGGCCAGGTCAATTGACTTTGGCGGGGCAGCAGCGTTGTTGGAAGTCTTCTCGACGATGCCCGAGGTCGGCCGGGCGTTCTCGTCCTGTTTGCGGAACGGGTTACGCATAATAGGCATCGTGGCGGGTAATTTGTTGTGGTGATGGTGAGAGTAAGTTATCCGTAAAGGATGTTGATTGTCTGTCGAGCAGTGATAAAGTACACAATGCGACGGTCGTCAGGTCGCACGAGAGGCGGAGGAGGTGGAGATTGAGTGGGTCAGAGGCTTCTCGGGTCGTCGCAAGCTGCGATCTTCGAGGGGGTAGATCCTGGGGAATAAGTGCAATTGCGATTATGAGGTACGGTACGGTATGTATGTGGGAGTGAGGTAGATGTGGACGAGTCTCTGCAAGTCTTAAAAGTCGATGCGCACACGTGGGAGCAGAGTTGGGAAGAGGGTCGGTCGGGAAGAGGGCTGTGTTATGAGACAAAGGGCAGGCTTGGAAGGTTAAAAGAGGCGCTTCAACAAGAGAGCCTTGGAGTGGAAGTAGCAGCCCAATCTATTCGACTCGGGAGAATCGGCAGGCGCGCGGGAGATGTATGCTTGAGTGACATGGTACATCGATTGCACAAAGACCAGCTGTGAGCGCTACCTTATCAAACTTGACTATCGTAGCGCCGCCTGTCGAACCTTGGTGAGATCGAAAGATCTTACCGCCTCCACCCTATTATTCCACAAGAGTTTGCTATCTCCGTGCCACTGGGATGCCTCTCTCGTGCGCTTAAGCCTGTTCCACGTTGCATAAGTGGGCTGACATGTGCATGCCTTGATTCTCTTGGTGTCGGTTTCATAGCCCCGTGGGACATGTACAGTGCACTGTGCACCAGGTACTTTCGACCACTTCCAAGGTCCCGCCCAAGGCCTCGCACTCGGATGCATCAATCGCCGCAGTCGCCGACCATGTGGGAAAGCTAAGCGTGCCGAGGCTTCTAGTGCAAACGGATCAAGTACGGCCGAACCACTTTCGACGTCAACGCGCTTGGGAGACAGCGCCTCGTTCGTCATCATTTTCTTTGACATTGATTTACTTGTAACAATGTACTGCATGTTACCTTCATGATCCTGTTCTTTCGACTGTGTGTATCTGAAATCATTCGCTTTCTTCACCCTTGATCATTCACCTACTGGACCTTCTTGATAATGTCTAATATCAATCGCTTTGTCCTTGGTCATTGACATGCTTGACCATATTGACGAGGCTGAGTCGAATAGATACCTAGAGACGCGGTTAGTCGACCTGTCCGCCGATGGGAGACGTCCCCTTGGCGGATCTTGCGACATCCTGAAGACTTTGGTGTTTGGCGTAGGCAACATTTCGAACTGCACCAGAGGGTCGTCGATGTTGCCGTCAGCGTGGTACTTTCCGAGAACGTTCATGGCATCCTCGGTAGACAGCGGTCGCTCTTGCTTCACAGCTTGATAAAATTTGTTGGCAGCCTGGTCATCATCCATTGGTATACTGTTGTATACCACATCCCCAATGGTCTAGTGGCTATGATTTCCGCTTGTCATTCACACCGACAAGCCGCGGGAGACCAGGGTTCGATTCCCTGTTGAGGAGCAACTCATGAACATGACAGTTCTTCAAATCGTCAAAGTCTTCCGGTGCTGGCTCACCAGCATCGTCTAAACATTTTTATTCCTCCCGCGAGATAGATGGTCGGATTATTCCCTGTTGAGGAACGTTAGGAGCATCTCGTGAGAATGACGGTTCTTCAGAGTTCATCAAGAGTCTTCCGGTGTTGGCTAACGAGCATCGTCCAAACATCTTTTTCTCTTTTGGTTTCTGTCATATACTATGCGGCGCGTTGGTTGGGTGGCATTCCTTTTGAGCGATTCGATAACGACGGTTCTTTCGGACGTCGATCATGCCGGTGTTGGCTGAATGTGATTGAGCAATGTCAGGGTTTGACGATGTCTTTTTTTTTTTCATAGGTTGTATGTCACTCATAACGGTTGTAGATGGAGGTAGTAAGGGACAGTTCGACCCCAGTGTTTGAACTTTGCCTTGCTGTTACTTGGTATACTCTCCAAGAGTTCCAGATCGAACGATCGATTGTGGTTCTCGCCGGCATTTGAGAATGTTTTCATTCATATGCTCCCAACAGGAGCACAACGGGAGATCTAGGAAAATTCAATAGAAGCTGTCTACAGAGGTGAAGTCATGCCTACCAGCACTTTCAACCATCATGCATACTGTTCACAGCACCCTCCTTCTCGCCACCGCCAATCCCATCCACATCTTTCCCGCCCTCACGCCTAGCCAACTCATCCCTCACCCGAGGCAGCACATGCCGACCATAATCGATCACATCCGTCAGATTATCATAACCGCGAATCGAGATCAAATCGCACCCCAAATCAACATAATCCAAAATCGACCGCGAAACAGTCTCCCAGCTCCCCACAAGAGCCGTGCTAGCGCCTCTCGCATTCGTCGCCGTCACGGTCGGATACCACAGCGCGCGATCGTGCACCTCGCCCCGGCTGGCAATCTCAAGCAAGCGCTGCGAGCCTGCGTTTTGGGGCGCCGGCCCGCTCTGGCCGTTCTTGCCTTTGCCCGCTGCGACGTTCGATTTCAGAGCGTCGAGCGTGCGGTGCGCTTTGGCCCAGGCTAGGTCGTCTGTTTCGGCCGTGATGGGGCGGAACGTCACCCAGATGCGAGGTTTGTCGATGCGGCCTGCCTTCTCGGCTTCGCCGTAGATGCGGTCGATCTGGTCTTTGGTTTCCTTCAGCGGCTCGCCCCACAGGCCGAATATGTCTGCCAGACTGCCTCCGACGCGGTAGGCTTCGTCCGAGCTGCCGCCGACGGAGATGGGGATGGATTTGCCGTTGGCGGGGCGCACGCGGGATTGGAAGTTCTTGAAGTAGTAGTGCTCGCCGCTCCAGTCGAAGGGTTCGGTGGATTCCCAGGCGCGCTTGAGGATATGGATGTACTCTTCCAGGCGGCTGTAGCGCTGGCCTTTGAGTAGGAAGTCGCCCTCGCGGGCTTGCTCGGTGTCGTTGCCGCCTGCGATGAAGTGCACGACTGCGCGGCCTTTGCTGAGCTGGTCCAGGGTGGCGAGGGCTTTGGCTGCGACGGTTGGGTAGAGGGTGTTGGGGCGCAGGGCGACGATTACCTTGAGCTTCTTGGTGTTGGCTGCGATGAAGGAGGCGGTGGTGAAGGGGTCGAATCCGCCGCTGTCGTATGGTTGAAGCGTGTAGTTGTAATCATAGTCGTCTAGGTTGCGGGCGTATCTTGCGAGGTAGTCCGGGTCGATGGGAGCCGCGGGGATTGGGTTGAGTTCGTTGGACTCGTTTGGGAATGCTAGGCTGATGAACTCGGTGAGCATGTTGTGACAAGCGTTTGTTGTAAAGCAACTGTGGACTGATCGGCCTGAAGAGAGGAGTGTTGCAATCATTCAAAGGTATGTATGGCAGAATGTAAGTGATATGAGTTCCATAGCCGAGTGGGGCATGGTCAATTGCGACATAGCTTGGGATCACGCCTTCGACTCAACAACAAGCATGGGAAGACTGCTCGCCTTGAATTGGTCTGGTCGGATTATGAATCATTGCGAGTAGTAGCATGAGTAGTAGCCTTGTCCCGGGAGATGATAGTCCTTCAGATGGTGAAAGCACTTTGCCGGAGTTGGTCAGTGTCTCCGAGTTTTGTCAGCCACTGTATCTTGAAGAAGGTGAGGGTGTTCTTCTGAATATGGCTCGTTACCGCCGACAAACGATCACATGATGTCTCGTGGGTGTTCATAGCATTACAGAACATGAACATGTTGACAAGAGGCAGATAACAGGTCGATGTACCTTGCTGTACTTCGCTCTGTCGTGTCTGGCGCCAAGAACGACTTCACATTTAACCCCAAGTTTGACGACCTCTCTCACACCAGGGTTAGGGCACGGCAACGCCCGTCTCAAAAGGGTTTGGTGACGTTCTTAGCATGTGAATGCGAACATGCACGCGATGAAGCCCGAGGCTGTCTTCACAACTTCTAAACAACACCGAATATACCTTGTGTACGCGTCGCCAAACTACATATCGCGCTCGAACCCCTCTTGAAACACCCAACACTGGCCCCAGCGAATTCTGCAACCATGGCAGCACAACAGATCCAGATCGCAGAGACGATCCGCGCCATGAAATTGGCCATGAAGAGACGGCCAGACGGTATGTCGCAAGCTGTGACAGAGAAGTGAAGTTTGCCAGGACACTGACAATCACTCTCAAGACGCCGAAGACGACGATACTGCTCCCACACACACCAACCGCGGCAACAAGCTCAAACGCCGCTCCCACTTTGCCAGAGAAGGCCGCCTCGATACCTCTGGTGGAGCTTCTTACCGTAAACAGGTCAACCATGCAGGCTACATACGGACAACCATCTCAACAAACCCTGTGCTCCTCGACTCGGACGGCGAACCTGTCTCGCCTACTTCTTCCGACCACGACCAAGATCGACACGTCGAGCCCGTGGAAGATGATCCATTCGGCGAAGTTCAACTGCAGCAGCTCCTTCGCCCGCTCACGACAGCACACGAATTGGTTGACCACCCGAGTTTGAGCGTGGCATACAAAAGCAAAGCCCTTACACAAATGGCAGACGAGGCATTGGGAATGTTGCGACGCGAGCGAGAGACGCTGTGGAAAGCAAAGAGGCTGCTCAGGCGTTTCCGCGGTGAGGCTGACTGGGCACCCTGCGAGGCTTTCGAGACCGATGGGGATGATCTGCTGTTGTACGACCACGCGACAGGAGGGCATGTCAACGGCAACGCGAGTGCAGTGCCGAGCATCACCATGTCGCTGGACGAGGCTCCCTTTGCTCAACAAGAGCCACTGGCCGATCAAGTCGTGCCCAATGGCTTAAGCGAAGGCGTGCCACAGCCAGAACATCAAGCGGAGAATGGCGTTCACGCTGCAGACATGTTGCCCGACTCTATCGCCGAAAACCATGACCCTCTCCAGCCCAAGGACGAATCCAACACAGCAGAAGACGCCCCCAAGCCCTCAGAGCAAGGTCCCCAAGACCCAGACGCAACGATGGCGAACACTGAGCAACCAAACGACAACAATCACACCAACAACAACAACACCAACACCCCTCTCGAACACCCCAGCCTCACCGACCTCCGCCAATCCCCCGACCCAACAGGCAGCGACTCCGCCTCCACAGCCGGCCACGCAATGACCACCCGCGCCCGCGCCCGCTCCCCCCAAGAAGGCAGCGGCCCCACCTCCCCCTCCCCCAGCTCCTCGGCCTCAATCCCGCCAATCCACCCCTGGTTTACCGCCCCCACCACCTCGATCCCTTCCTCAGACCTCTCGCTCCCCGCCAGCGAAGCCGAAGAAACCCGCAAACTGCTCCTCCTCTACTGCCAAAAGCAAGAGCAAACAATCCGCGCCCTGGAGAACCTCGCGTTTGGCCTGCAGAAAGCCGACCGCCTGCGCAAGTTTGTGTACGAGAGCGCCAAGGCGAGCGAGCATTTGGTTGAAGACGGCAAGGGGAACTTGGTCACGGAGATGAGCGATGGGGAGGATTGGTATGATCCGACGGAGTGGGGGTTGAATGGGTGGGAGTTGGGCGAGGGCGGGAGTTTGGAGAAGGGTAAGGATGAGGTTGAGGAGCCTGAGGAGGAGGGCAGGAAGGGGATTCGGAGGAGGAGGGTTACGAGGGTGGTTTGATCTTGGTTGCTGGGTTGGAGAGGGGAAGCTGGTGGTGGACGTGGGTTGATCGGATCGTTTGGCACCGTCGTATGGGTCATGTGTTTTCAGATGTGGTTTTCTCTCCTTGGGGTTGATCTATTCGTAATTTCACCAGAGCTATGAGGATAGGCAGGTAGAATAGGTGGTACATGGTCCTGTATCTTGAGCGTGATGCATAAACAAACGTCATCTCAGCAGATCGCCCACATGCAAGTCGGACTAAGAATTGTATGCCTTGTACATGGTTTGATAAATGCCACAAAGTACATTCCTCACGATTGAGATGTTGTTTATCCCAACCTTCCATTCCTATTTTCTCATTTTCCACCCTCTCTCCTACCGTGTACCTACCTACTCCTTCTTCCCAGCCCCACTAAGCAACTCCTCCGCGTCCTTGTTCTTCGTCCCACTCTGCTCGCTCTCGGTAGGCTTCAACTTGGCTCCCTCGCCAGACTCGGCAGAAATGCTCGCCCGGGCGGCGTTCTTCAACCTGTCCGTATCGTCCTTGCGCAAATCCTCGGTCTTGTCGTTCGGCACGTCGTCGTCTTCGTCGCCTAGAGCGAAGGGATCGTTGTCTTCTTCGGGGTTGGGGGCGACGGAGGTCAGGGGTTGCCATTTCTTGGCGTTGTTGGGGGTGGATGAGGAGGGGTCGGGGTTCTTGCGGTCGAAGGCGTCTACTTCGTCGACGGGGCCGGATTGAGGTGGTTTGGGTTGGGGCTTGAAGAGGTCGGGGTTTGTGGGGAGACGGCTGCTTGTACGTGGGGGTTGGGCGGGCGCTGTTGTTGTAGGGTTAGCTAGACTGATCCACTGGTTAGACAGACGGGGTGACTTACGAGCTTCGTCGTCGCGCAGTTCGAGACGGCTGAACTCCGAATCGTCGAGAACGTGTGGGTCCGAGTCGTAGCGCTGCTGCTCGACACTCCTGCGAGGCGTGTGCTCGGCGGACTTCCTAATACCGTACATCTGCTCGCTCTGGCTAGGCCCAAAGTTCTGCCTCGCAGGACGGGCGTTGGAGCTTGAGCTGCCAGAGTATAGGTCCTCGTCATCATCGTCGCCGTCGATGCGCTTCTTGAAGGTCGTGATCCAGCTGTTCACTTGCTTCTGTGTCTCGGCAAAGCCGCGCTGGATGTTCCGCCCGATCTCAGGCAGGTCGTCGTCGAAGAAGCTGTGCTCGCGGTCATCCTCGTCGTACTTGGGGCGTTGTTGGTTCGGGCCCTGGCGCTCGCGCTGGTTGTAGCGGGTCTGCTGGCCTCGGCCTTGGTCCGGGCCCTGGCTATTGAAGTGCTCGGCGAGCTGGCGGGCATACATCTCGTCGGCCTCGAGCTGGTTTCGCGGCTGCCTGGGCTGCTGCTGCTGCTGCTGTCTCTGCGCCGGACGAGGTGGCTGAGGAGGAGCGGCTTCTTCGGGTTTGAAGTCTGGGTCGGTCATACCCAGCAGTGCGTTGAACGCTGGCTCGACTTTACCACCACTGGCAATGAGGACGGCCTTGACGACCTTGGTGTCGATGGAGGGGAAAGCTTCGATCAGGGTGTTCTCGGCCTGCTGCTGCGGATCCTGAGGGCGCGGCGGCTGGGCGGGCGGGATTTCGTCGTCTTGGTCTTGGAAAGAGACACGGGGCTTGGGTGAAGGCGACGTCTTGACAGGCTTGTTGTTGTTGTTGTTGTTGTTGGGACTGAGGGTCTCGTGGCCCAATGGACTGACTCTGCCCGTCTCTTGCTCGTGGTCGTTGTCTTCAAAGTCCATTTCCTCGCGCGTGGTCATCGACTCCCGCTTGTTGCTAGGAGGTGAAACGGGGTGTGTTTGGTCGGCCATAGTAGTGTTGTCGTTGCACAGTGAAGCAAAGTGGAGTTTAACGGTGTTTGTGCGCCGTTGTTGTCAAGAGAGGGAAAAGGATGTTCGAGACGAGAGGGGAGTGTTTGTTTCCACTCTACCTGAAGCTGAAGCTGATGCCTTGGACCGCGGCGTCATCCGCCAAGCTATCTGGACCCTTCCTGCCTGTTTTGGCTAAAGAGCGCGTGGCTAGAGCTGTTTCTCATTTCTGCAGGCTTGCATACTGTAGCGTGTACCGATTTATGCATGCACCTCTTGCACGCTCCATATTGTCTTCAACAGGACAAGGTACCTTACTGTACACTTACACAATTTTACCAAACGCGTTTAGACGCGTACCTGGTCTGTATTGACCACATCGACAAGAATCTCACAACATGGCCGATGACAGTGCCTTCATCCCAGCTCTCCACAAGCCGAGTTCACTACTGCCTATAGCCAGCCACAAAGATGCCTTGCTGTATACCATTGAAAGCAACCCGGTCACCATTGTAGTGGGTCAGACAGGTAGTGGCAAAACTACACAGCTCCCACAGTACCTCGAGCGGGCAGGCTACTGCAATAACAACAAAACCATAGCAATCACACAGGCACGTACCATCACCAAGTACCGCCCATTGATGTACCAAGTTGACAGCCGCTCACAGAAATGCATTAGCCCAGACGAGTGGCAGCAACTACAGTGGCAAGGCGAGTAGCTGAAGAGGTACGATGTGAGATTGGCCAGAAAGTTGGCTACAGCATCCGGTTTGAAGATGTCACTTCGGCTGCCACGAGGATCAAATTCTTGACTGATGGACTGCTGTTGAGGGAAGCCCTAGTCGACCCTCTACTTTCACGGTATAGCGTCATCATGGTCGACGAAGCTCATGAAAGATCACTGTCATCTGACGTCCTGCTTGGAGTTCTGAAGAAGATCCGTAAGCGCCGCCCTGAGTTGCGGATCATTGTCAGCTCCGCGACATTACAGGCCGAAGATTTCTTGAGGTTCTTCGCCGACGACGACGCGCCCGACGAAGAGCAAAAGCTGGAGGACGGGCAAAGCCAAAACGGACAGATCGTCAGCATAGAGGGTCGTGCATTCCCTGTCGATACGCACTATCTCACAGAACCGTGTGAGGACTACCTAGAAGGCGCAGTCAAGACTGTCTTCGAGATTCACTCTTCCGAGCCAGAAGGTGACATTCTGGTCTTCTTGACAGGACGTGATGAAATTGAAAAGGCTATAGAGCTGGTGGCAGATAGGCTACCTTCACTCCCTCAAGACTCAGATCGGATCCTGCCTCTTCCTTTGTATGCAGGCCTAACGACGGAACAGCAAATGTACGTCTTCGAGCCAGCACCGGAAAATCACCGCAAGGTTATCTTCGCCACGAACATCGCCGAAGCAAGTGTTACCATCGACGGCATCGTTTTTGTCATCGACTCAGGCTTCGTCAAGCTGCGCGCCTACAACCCAGCAACCGGCATCGAAACCTTGACACCAACCCCTGTATCCCAAGCCTCAGCAACACAACGAGCCGGCCGCGCTGGACGTACCAAGCCAGGCAAATGCTACCGACTCTACACAGAGGCCGCTTTCGACACCCTTCCATCATCAACAGTCCCCGAAATCCAGCGCTCCAACCTTGCACCTACAATCCTGCAATTGAAAGCTCTCGGGATCGACAACATCGCACGATTCGACTTCCTCACCCCACCACCAGCCGAGCTCATCGTCCGCGCCCTCGAGCTACTCTATTCTCTCGGCGCCCTTGACGACTACGCCAAACTAACCAAACCCCTCGGCACCCGCATGGCCGAAATAGCCCTCGAACCAATGCTCGCCGCCTGCCTCCTCAATTCATCACTCCCAGCCTTCAATTGCCTGAGCGAAATGCTCTCCATCGCCGCCATGACAAGCCTGCAAGGCGCCGTCTGGTTCTCGCACGACAACAAAAAAGCCGAAGAATCCGCCCGCCGCAAATTCGCCGTCGGGCAAGGCGACCACCTCACCCTCCTGAACGTCTACCAAGCCTTCGTCACGACCGGCAAGAAAGACGCCAAGTGGTGCCAGCAGCACTACCTCAACTACAAATCCATGACCCGCGCCGTCAGCATCCGCCACCAGCTCAAAC
>Ga0265797_10008082_pt1 | contig 14158 bp, 1 predicted proteins | sample P2T30metagenome_FD_192433 | JGI IMG/M metagenome (GOLD analysis project Ga0265797, IMG submission 192433) | Plant litter microbial communities from East Loma Ridge, Irvine, California - P2 T30 | ecosystem: Environmental > Terrestrial > Plant litter > Unclassified | place: USA: California... | reverse complement strand
TTTTACCTCTAGAAGGGTTGATACGAGTTCTAGGAAATTATAGCGGTGGTATAGTAAGAATGACAATTAGGAAGAAGTAAATTTTAGTAATGCCTGAATGTAGTGACAAACTAATCTTTCTGACCGACCAAACTACTTGACCAACCAAACTACCTAAACAACTGATATGCTTGACCCACTGATATGCCTGACCCACTGATATGCCTGACCGGACTGACATGTCTCGTACGTTGGTATCCGAATGCTTGTACAGGGTCGGCCCTATGTACGGTATTACTAGAATGACGTCTGTGTCACAGATACGGTATCACGCTACGGTTTTCCGGTGCAACCTAAAGAAGGCGTGCCGGATGTGGTATGGCTGCTCGGGGGGTATCGAAGTACCGCAACGCCGCCAATAATGGCTGCTTGTCTAAAGAAGGCGTGCGGGATATACCGCATGGACGCTCGGGGAGGACGCAAGCCAAGCACAGCGACGCCGCTCATGACCAGTGTACGTCTGAAGAAGGCATACTGGATGTAGTGCATGGACGCTCGGGAAGGACCAAAGTACCGTGAGGCCGCTCCGGATCAACGTACAAAAAGGACAGCAGGTCCGACCAGAATATACAAACCCAAACGCGTCCAGCTAGACAAAATCAAAAACGATAACAAAAACCATCATGTCTTCGCAGGAACCTATTGCCATTGTCGGGTCAGCATGTCGACTGCCAGGAGGTGTGGATTCGCCGTCCAGACTGTGGGAGGAGCTGGTGCAGCCACGTGATCTGCAAAAGGACGTATCGCACACCCGGTTTCCACTGGAGCGATTTGGAGAGGGCAGAACGAGCAAGATGCCTAGGACGGCATATCTGCTGGACGAAGATCCAGCAGCGTTTGACGCGCCCTTCTTCGCCATCTCGCCGGCAGAGGCAGAGGGCATGGATCCTCAGCAACGGCTGCTGCTCGAAGTAACATACGAAGCGCTAGAGGCAGCTGGCTACGGGCTGCAGCAGGTTAGGGGGACAGCCATGGGTGTGTTTGTGGGCATGTCGAGCGGCGACTTTCGCGACATACAGAACCGCAACGGCGACGACTTGGGGCGGTGGCATGCAACGAGCACGGCGACGGCGCTGCTGTCCAACCGACTGTCGTACTTTTTCGACCTCCACGGCCCATCGCTGACGGTCGACACGGCGTGCTCGAGCTCGCTCGTGGGGCTACATCTGGCGGTGCAGGCACTGCGCAATGGTGATTGCGACATGGCCGTCGTGGCCGGGGCGAATCTGCTGCTGGACCCACTGCCATTTGTGTCGAGCGCGCAGCTCGAGCTGCTGTCAACAACGGGCCAGTGCCGCATGTGGGACGCAGCGGGCGATGGCTATGGGCGTGGCGAGGGCGTGGTGGTGATGGTGTTGAAGTCGCTGGCAAAGGCCGTGGCGGATGGTGACGACGTCGAGTCGGTGGTGCGTGAGACGGGCGTCAACCACAACGGCCGCACGCCAGGCGTCACTATGCCTAGTGCGGCTGCACAACAGCGGCTTATGCGCCAAGTCTACAGCCGCGCCGGCATTGATGCTCATACCCGCCGCCCACGCTTCTTCGAAGCACACGGCACGGGTACACGCGCAGGCGATCCCATCGAGGCCCGTGCCATCCACGATTTCTTCTTTGCCGGCCATGAGCTTGATCCGACGCTGCCCGACAGCGCGAAGCTGGCCGTGGGCTCGCTGAAGACGGTCATGGGCCATCTCGAGGGCGCTGCGGGCATTGCAGGCCTTCTCAAGGCGTCGCTGGTGCTGCAACACCGCGCAACACCGCCCAACCTGCTATTCAACGCCCCTAATGCCGCCGTCACTCCGTTTCTCCACCACCTGCATGTGCCTGTGCACGCCGAGCCCTGGCCCTCGACCGCCGACGATACTGTACAAACGCCAATGCCGGCATTGGCGTCTGTAAACTCGTTTGGCTTTGGTGGCGCAAATGCCCACTGTCTGCTGGAAGAGGCGCCCGCCGCGTCTGCCTTGGCTTCCGCCCCTCTGCGTCCGCCCCTCGCCTTGGCCCCCATCGTCCTCTCCGCCAACACGGCCCGCTCTCTTGTGGGCTCGGCTGCCGCCCTTGGTGCCCACATCAGAGCCGACCCCAATCTGCGCCTCGATCACGTTGCGTGGACGCTGGCTGCACGCCGCAGTAAGCTCGCCGTTCGGACCTTCTTCGCTGCCACCGACCGCGACGACCTTCTCACCCAGATTGACAACGCCGTTGACAGCGCCCGCAGTCATGGCATCGACATGGGCCTTAGGCTCGACCACGGCGTCCGCCGTGTGCTTGGTGTCTTCACCGGCCAGGGTGCACAGTGGGCACAGATGGGCCGTCACCTCCATGACCGCTGTCCGCTTTTCCGTCAGTCCATCGCGGCCTGCCAGACCGCTCTAGACGCACTGCCAGACAGCCCCCAATGGTCCATTGCCAACGAGATGCTCAAAGAGGGCGCCGAGTCTCGCATTGCCCAGGCCGCCATCTCTCAGCCACTCTGCACCGCCCTGCAAATCGCCCTTGTCGACCTCATCACGTGCGCCGGTGTCAGGCTGGACGCCGTCGTGGGCCATTCTTCGGGAGAGATTGCTGCCTGCTACTACATGGGCTTGCTCTCGGCACGCGATGCCATCTGCATCGCCTACTACCGTGGTATCCACTCGCATTTGGCGCGTGGATCCCACGGCGCCTCGGGAGCCATGATGGCTGTGGCCATGTCGCACAAGGCCGCCAACGAGTTTTGCTCCCAGCCAGCATTCAAAGGCAAAATCCAAGTGGCCGCCAGCAACTCCCCATCCTCCGTCACCCTATCTGGTGATGAAGACGTCATTCTTCAAGCCCAGAGAGAATTAATTGACCGTGCTGTATTTGCTCGCCTGCTCAAAGTCGATACTGCCTACCACTCACTGCATATGCTCCCTTGCGCTGAAGCCTACCTTGCCTCACTCCAGGATTTGAACATTCAAATCGGAGAGCCCAGAGCAGACTGCATATGGACATCTTCTGTCCACCCCCACTCTCTTAACACCACCCGCATCCTTACACACGATGAGGTCGAGAGCCTGACAGCGCAGTACTGGGTAGACAATATGACCAAGCCCGTGCTCTTTGCAGCCGCCATTGACAAGACTCTTCGCCTTTGTGACGCACCCTTTGAGCTCGCTCTGGAAATTGGCCCGCACCCAGCCCTGGCTATGCCCGTCAAGGACACTATCGCGGAGCGTGCCGGCGCCGGCGCCGTCGTCTACACAGGTCTGTTGGAGCGTGGAAAAGACGACGTCAAGGCAGTGTCGACGGCCATGGGCATGTTGTGGCAGCACTCGGCAGATAGTCTACATCTTGGCGCATATCTCCAGGCTTTCCAAGCCCCGGGAGCCGCCTCGTTCAAAGTCGTCAAAGGACTGCCTACATACGCATGGGACCACAAAGTATACTGGCGTGAGTCCCGGATTTCTCGAGTCTACCGGTTACGCGAGCATGCTGTACATCCACTGCTCGGCAGCATCATTCCTAGTGACTCGCGTCTTGAGTTCCGATGGCACAAGTTCCTCAGCTGGGACAACCTGCCATTCTCGACCGTCCCACAGTTCCAAGGACAGAACATGTACCCCCTCGCTGCCCAGGTCTCCATGATTGTCGACGCCTGCTTCATGGCGTGTCCAGCGCAGCCGATCCAGTTCATCGAAATATGCAACCTCACATCATCGCGCGGTATCGTTGTCGATGACACTCGCAGCACTGAGATGCTGAGCACCCTGCGCCTCTCTACAAGTGCTACCGGCGCTCAGGACGGCGATGCCGTCATTCATGCTGAGTACTCGTGCCACGCCTGCAGCGCTGCGGAACTAGGTCAACCTGAACTTGTCTGTGCCGGCAAGATTGCCATCTTTCTGAACAGTGCGGAAGGCGCAGACCTTCCTTGTCGAAGTGCTACGCTTCCGCACACAACACCAATCTCGAGCGAGGACATATACGATTCCTTTACTCGTGATGGATTCGATTACTCCGGCATGTTCCGTCGATTGAGCAATGCCAGTCGAGCAAACGGATTTGCGACAGCTTCGGCATCCTGGTCCACGCACGATCTACAGCCCTTTACTTTGCACCCAGCCGTGCTGGACGCCGGGTTTCAGCTCTTGATTCCAGCCGCTTTCAGCCTAGAAACAGATGCTGTATCGGGCCCGCATCTGCCAACTCGCATTGGCCGTATTTCTTTCGGATGTGGACTCGCACGAGCTGTCAAGTCGAGCGACCAGTTGGGCATCACCATCGACGCTTCCTCAACCGAGATGGCGTCTGCGGGTGTGCAAGGAGACATTGCCTTTTACGATTCCTCTGGGACTTGCATTCTCCAAATTGAGTCGCTAGCATTATTGCCCTTGTCCAAACCAGACGCTTCTGATGATCGATCAATTTTCAACAAGGAAGTGTGGAAAGAGGACATCGTTGGCCTTGGCATTGCACCGCCCGAAATGGAGCCGGATGAGCAAAACTTCGACTTGGCTCGTGCTGTGGATCGGTCCTGTCTCTACTTCTTCCGTCAGGCTTTGCAAGATGTGAAATTGGATGATATTCCCGACTCCCATCCCCAATGTCGCCTTCTCCTGCACGACATGAGCCGTCTGGTCGAATCGGTGAGACTGGGAAGCCATTCCTCTCTATCCACACAGGATCTAGAAGACTCTTACAGCCATGTTCACAACCTGCTGCTTCAATTGCCCGACAGTTCCGTATTACAAGGGGTGCATGTGCTGGGGCAGCATCTCCCTGCCATTATGCGCGGTCAAGTCGATGCAGCACAGCTCCTCCGAGCGCAAGGCATTGCTCCAAATGAACCAAACGGCGACGTACCTTACAAGGCAATGGAGTTCTGGGCCAATCGCATTGCCTTCAAGTTCCCCGGCCTCGACGTTCTGCAAGTCGGTGCAGGAAGTGGCACTGCAACGGCGTATATTTTTGAGGCCGTTCGAGGTGCTTGTCGATCATACACGTACACCGATGTATCTGTCCCCATGTTGGAAACTTTGACCGAACCCTATCCTCCACATCTAGTCAATAGGTCCTTGGATATCACACGTGATATCCAAGAGCAGGGATTCAAAAACCATAGGTACGACTTGGTCATTTCCTCCACCCCGATCCAGACACCATATGACCTGAAGTCGATACTTGCGAATCTGAGATATCTCCTTCGTCCTGGAGGTTATCTTCTCCTTGCGATACCTGGCGCGAGCTCAGCCACTGTATTGATGTCTGGTACATTGGTTGGACCATGGCAAATGAACAAGGAAATCTCTGCTGTTTCTTTGGGAACGTCTTTATTCGAATGGGATACTCTGCTCCGGGACTCTGGTTTCTCCGGGGTGGAACAGATAGTCCAAGACTCGCCTCTTGGAGCCACGAACACCTATTCTGTCATCGCCACTCATGCGACAAGCGACATTTTTGACATGATATGTGACCCGCTTCCCTTGATGAGAAATATCATCCAGCGCCAGTCGCGAATCGTCCTAGTTGGTGGCCTCAGCCTGTCGGTAGCAAAGCTTGTTAGAGCGTTGAAAAAGATGTTGACACCCACGTGTTCGCTCATCTTGACTGTCGACAGAATTGAGAAGGTAGCAGATCTCCATCTCGGCACTGGCTTTGACTGCCTTTGTTTCTCTGATCTAGATCGGCCCGTTCTTGCCGGAGAGCGGACTCCCAGCGTTCTCGAGTCCTTGAAAATCATTTTCAAGAACTCTAGGAATATGCTCTGGTACACTAGTGGCAGACTACAAAATACACCAGATGCGGCCATGTCGGTTGGTATTGGACGCGCTCTACGTGCTGAAATGCCCCAGCTCAACGCCCAGTTCATTGACCTTACCAACACCGATCAAATTTCGCCCAGCTCTGTAATAGAGTGTTACTGCAAACTTATCCTAGCCCTCCAACTAAAGCAATCGGCAGACGGTATTATGTGGGTGCCAGAGCCCGAGCTCGTCATCGATGAAGGTGTCACATGGATTTCCAGAGTCGTAAGCAACGATCAAGCCAACGACAGATTTAATGCGAATACACGGCCCATTTACCGCTCTGGAGATGCGAAAAAAACGCATGTAAGCGTCTCGGTGGACGCTAATGGCCAAGAGTACCTGAGTGAAGAACTTCCTATTACCATCCGCCACCATGAGGACGATTCGCTCAGTGTAAATGTTCAATACTCAATTTCACTAGATCTAGTCGACTCCACAGGTACCACTCTTTGCCTAGCTAGCTTCTCAAATGAAGACGCTCGAGAGCATCAGGTCTTTGTCATCTCCGACCGGGCTCGAGCTACCATGGTCATTCGTAAGCACCTCATGCTGGAGGCTGTAGATCTTGAATTGGACCGTGTTGGAGTCTTGTCCCATATGGCAAGATACTTGCAAGCAGCCTATTTAGCTGAACGTTCAGCACAAAGCAGCTGTACGCTGCTTTATGGAGTCGACAAAGATCTCGCCCACGCCATCCAACGCAGCCCATATTGGCAGGACAAAGCTGTTGTTGTCGTCATGATTTCAAGCGAAGAAGTCGAGCAGTCAAATGGTTGCATCTCTTTGCACCCTCGTGCAACGCGACATTCAATCCAGCAAAAGCTGACAAGACGCATTGATCTTGCATTGAACTGCTCCAAGTCTACACACGATCAACTTTGGCTCAATATCCTCGAAACACTTCAATGCCGCCACGAGAACTTGGCGGAGATGGATAAACAGGCGTGCTATTCCGATCTTTCACGTCATGGACTGTTGATCGAGTCGTACACAGCAGCCTGCCAGCTGATCAAAGAATATCCAATACTATCCCGCCAACCCACCATGCCCATCCAATCTATCGGCACTGATACGCAAGTATCGTTTGGTTCTATAGTCTTGGCTTGGAAAGAACTAGACACAATATCGTATCGTGTTGCCAGCTTGGAGCCTCGAGCCCTCTTCACAGACTCGAAGTCGTATTTCCTAGCTGGTATGACCAGATCTTTAGGTTTGTCTATTGCTTCCTGGATGATAAGGTCTGGTGCTCGTCACCTTGTTCTGGCCAGTAGAAATCCCCAGGTACCATCCCAATGGCTAAATGAAATGTCGGGACTTGGTGCAAATATCAAGGTCATGAGTCTTGACCTATCAGACAAAGCTGCGCTTACTAATGCCATACTGGACATCCGTACACAAATGCCGCCCATTGCAGGCGTATGTAACGCCTCAGCGGCATCATCGGATAGTCTGCTTGCCGATGCTACTTTCGATTCATTCGATCAAGCTCTCAAGGCCAAGGTTGACGGTTCCAGACAGCTTGATCAAATCTTCTCCCGATCGGATCTGGACTTCTTCGTTTTATTCGGATGCATTGCTTCAGAAATTGGAATCCCCGGACACGCAAACGACCACGCCGCCAATCTCTACATGTCTAGTCTTATCATGAACAGGCGGAAACGTGGCTTAGCTGCTTCTATCATGGATATTGGGCTTTTCATCGATGTAGCACTTGCGCAAAACGATGGTGATAGCTCAGTGCTGAAGAAGCTTCGAAAGCAACACGTTGATCGTGTCTCGGAGCCAATGCTTCATCACCTGTTCGCCGAAGCTATACTAGTGAGCCCATTTGATTCAGGAGCCGACCCCAAGATTATCGTTGGCCCTAAGAGGGTTTCGCGGACTCTCCATCCAGACGAGAGGCCAGTGTGGTTTTCAAATCCCAGATTTTCGCATTTCTTGGTTGATGAAGAGCTGCAAATATCGGATAAACAGTCAATGAATAGCCTCCTTGAGCTGCTGTATCTTGCAAACTCAAACGAAGATATGATTCATTTGGTAACGGAAGCCTTCCAGTCCAAGCTTGAAAGCCTAATGGCAATGGAGCCAGGGACGATTGCGCAGACAGGATCGGTTTCCTTGCTGGAATTGGGGTTTGATTCTGGGCTCGCTCTTCAAGTACGCAGTTGGTTTGACAAGGAGTTGAACATCAGCATGCCCTTTATGAAGATTCTGACAGCTCCTAATTTCAAGACGCTGTCTCTGGAGGCTGTTCGGCAGGTAGAAGAGCATCGGGCAAAAACGCTTTCAGAGGCATTGGCTGTCGAACAATATCCCCGGCCCAGTTCATCGACATCCTCTAGCAGCTTTTCCGAATCCGAGGATGTAGATTCCGATAATTTGACCAGAGGACTTTCTTCGGTTTCATCCATGACGCCAGTCGGAGCGCAAACACCAGTGTTCAATCGGGCAAAGCAACTTTTGAAAGCTTCCAGCCTTTCTCCAAGTCAATCGCAGCTATGGACTGGCAGCCAACTGGCCTGCAGTGACACCGAGTACAACATGGTCTTCCAGTTCGACATCGCAGGTGTTATCGATTCGCACAAGTTGAAGTCGGCTCTCACAGAACTCATCAGCCAGCAAGAATCATTGCGGTCTTCATTCGCATCACTTGACAATGGAGAGTATCAACAATTTGTATGGGGGGGGAAAGACGTCTCCACCTGCTTCAAGCATATTCCGGATGCAGACTCAAACCTAGTGGACGTTGAATATGCACGCCTCGCTTCGCATTCGTGGCGGCTAGAGGAGGGAGAAACGTTTCAGCTCTTGTTTATAAGCAACGCCGATAACAAGAATGTTCTCATTCTCGGCGCTCACCACATGGCTATGGACGGACTCAGTGTGGCTTTGTTTATACAAGGACTCTCTTTGGCGTACAAGGGCAAGAATCTGACACCACTTGCAATCACCTACACAGATTTTGCCAGGGACCATCTTGACGCTTTATCAACCGGAAGATTGGATAGAGAAGTTGAGTCTTGGGTCACAGTGCTGACACCTGTTCCTGAGACTATGCCGCTCTTCCCCATTGCTATTGCGGGCTCGAGGAAGCCGATGGGTGGCCCCGATACGACGCCCATCACTGTCACGACTAGAATTGGAGGTGATGTTGCAAACGACATCAGAGCAACAAGCCGCAAGCTGAGATGCACGCCGTTCCACTTCTTTACTGCTGCTCTTAATGTCCTATGCTCCAAGATGACAGCTGTTGAGGACGTTTGTATTGGCATCACCGACTCTGGTCGTCATCACCAGCAGTACTCTGATCTAATCGGCCATTTCGCCACTACGGTACCGTTGCGTAGTCGTGTGGCAGTAAAGGAATCGTTCTCAAGGCTGATCCCGCAAGTCTTGTCCAACATAGCATTTGCGACAGAGAATGCAATGGTTCCATTCCAGGCCATTGTAGGAAAGCTACCAATCGTCCGTCAAACCACCCATCTGCCCATATTCCAGGTAGCCATCAACTTCATGATCGGAGATTTCGAGCCGGTTTTTGGAGACAGTAAAACGACATGGAGCCGCGTGGCGACCGCAAAAGCCCCCACAGATCTGAGCTTCTGGATATTCAGTGGGAACGATGGAAGCTACCGCCTCCAGCTGGATGGTAGACCCGATGTTTACTCATCAGATGGCCTCGAACTTCTTCTGACTAGCTTCGCATCTTTGCTGAGGACTTTGTGCTCCGAGACCGAGACGCCGCTGGAGAAACTCAATCTCTACTCCTCGCAAGCACTCCAGGCTGCTATTGAAGCAGGTCGCGGTCCGACGCGCGATCATGGCTGGGAAAAGACCCTGGTGCATAGGTTCGATAAAATGGCCGAAAGATATCCCGATGAAATCGCTGTTGTCGACGAAGCGGGCCCTACGAGTTACCGGAAAGTCCAGGAGCGTGTGCACCTCATTGCCTCGACACTTCAAGATAGAAGACTGCCAACCAGCTCCGCCATTGCCGTCATATGTGGTCCTTCGATGAACTCATTAGCAAGCATGCTCGCCATCTTGCGTCTTCGCCATGTTTACGTTCCTCTCGACCTCAGTCTCCCGGCTGTCAGACACTTGGCCATGGTCGAGGACTGCAAAGCAAGGATTGTTCTGTACCAAGATTCAACGGCAGATAGGGCGATGGCTCTGCAGACGGGCAGTTTGGAACTCATCAATCATGGTGAACTGTCTCTTACAGGTTCAGCACGTATTCCTGTGCCCAACGTCAGTGAGGCCAATGACCCTGCTATCCTGCTGTACACTAGCGGGTCCACCTCGGTACCGAAAGGCGTTATATTACCGCAAACGGGTTACCTAAACTATCTCGCCGACAAAGCCGATTATCTTCAGCTTGATAAAGAGGTTGTGCTGCAACAAAGTTCCATGTCCTTTGACATGGGACTGGCTGAGATGCTGCATGGGTTTTGCCATGGAGGAAGATTGGTCATGGTTCCGCAGCACGCCCGCGGCGATCCTGTTGCGATTGCGCAGCTGATGTTTGCCAACAAGGTCACGTTTACCATCGCCACCCCCACTGAATACATATCGTGGCTGAGTGTCGGTCTGGACACCATCGATGAATACACCGACTGGCGTCACGCTTGCTTTGGCGGCGAATTCTACTCTGAGCGCCTAGTATCCATGTTCCGCCAGCTTCAACGGCAGCATGTGGCCCTCAACAATAGCTACGGCCCTACAGAGACGTCATGCGCCACGACGCTGTGCAAGATTCCCCCTAAGGGAGACTCAATGTCTGTTGGATTCGTTGGGAAACCGATATCCAACTCACAGATTTACATTACAGACTTGGCGTGTAAGCTACTGCCCTTGGGCCACCCAGGAGAGATATGCATTGGCGGAGCAGGGCTAGCCATCGGCTATCTCAACGCAGCTGAGACACAAGAACGATTTGTTGTGCCAGAGTTACCATTTCTGTCGGATTGCCACAAAGACAGCGAATGTAGGGTTTACAAGACAGGAGATCGTGGTAAACTGCTCCATGATGGGTCTTTGATCCTCATGGGACGTATGCATGGCGACACTCAGATGAAGCTACATGGTCTTCGCATTGATGCGCATGAAGTCGAGCACGCAATCATCAAAGCCATCCCCAATCTCGTCGCCGAAGCTGTCGTCACGCTACGTGGAACAGGGGACGATGCATTCCTTGTCGCACATGTTGTTCTGAACGCTGGCAAGACTGCAACCGAGAGCGAGTTACAATTGATTACAAGAATCGTGCCTCTACCTAGGTATATGATACCTAAAACCATCCTCGCCGTTGCTGCGCTCCCGAAGACACAAAACGGCAAGATTGATCGACGCGCCCTCGCCAATCTGCCACTGACCAAGCAATCGACCAAAAGTACGACCGCCGGTAGGCTGGCCCAAGCGGAACTGGGTCGAGTGTGGCGTCAAGTCCTGGATCCAGATGGAGTCATGGCACCATTTGAGTCAGAATCCGACTTCTTCTTGGTTGGTGGCAATTCACTGCTTCTCATCAAGTTGCAAGCAGGTATCAAGGCGTCAATGGGGGTATCTGTGCCTGTGGCCGACTTGTATGCAGCCAGTACGTTGGGTGAGATGACAGAGAAGGTTGCAGAGCTCGACCGCAGGGCACCACCCACTGAAGCTGTTGATTGGGATGAGGAGACGAGAGTTCACAGTGAAACATTGAAACTCGTGAAGGCAACTGAGTTCGTTCCACGTGTGCATACAACACCTGGAATGGGCAAAGAAGTTCTCCTTACTGGCGCAAACGAGTTCCTAGGCTCCGAAATCTTGTCCTCCTTTCTGACTGATGACTCCATCGCAAAGGTACACTGCGTAGCCGTACCAGAAGCCTACCAAAATCGCCTTCCTTCCCACTCCAAGATAGTTGTATATACCGGCAGTCTCGGGCATCCAACATTGGCCTTGTCAGAAGAAGACCGTCTCTTTTTCGAGCAAGGCATCGATGCTATCGTCCACGCTGGTAGCGAAGGGCATTGTCTCAACAAATTTAGCACGCTTCGTGCGGCGAACCTGCTCTCGACAAAATTCTTAGCCCAAATGGCAGTTCCACGCCTCATCCCCATACATTACGTCTCTGGGACTCGCGTGACGCTTGTATCCGGCAGCACAGCTCTTCCGCCACAATCGGTTGCCGCATTTCGACCAGCACATGATAGTCGAGATGGATTCACGGCTAGCAAATGGGCCAGCGAGGCCTTTCTGGAGTCGCTAGTTCAAGCCGCCAAAGGTCTCGCCGTCACAGTACATCGGCCTTGTGGGCTCATTGGCGAAAATGCCTCGCCCGAGAACGTCACCAACGGCCTTGTGAAGTCGTCGGCCATCATTCGCGCCGTACCACGCAACGACGCTGCCCAGGGCTATCTAGACTTCAAAGACGTACAAGAAGTGGCTCGTGACATTGTGTGCCACGTCAAGCAGAGCCTTGGTGAAGCCAACTCGGAAGCGGAGGCACTCGTGCCGCCTACTGCTGGAATACACTTCATACATCATTCGAGTGGATTCAAAGTGCCTGCGCGCGACCTGGGCACGCGCATGGAAATGATACATGGTGGCTCTTTTCGCAAACTCGACATGGCCGACTGGCTCAAGGAGGCTGTAGATGTCGCTGGCCTGCATCACATTGCCGTGGTATTTCTGGAAGCTATGATGGACCACCATGTCACGAGCGTGTATCCTTATATGGGTGAACCAATAGCACAGTCGTAGTAGGTTCTAGTTTGTATACATCGTTGTAATTATCTTTCAGAATACCCCTTTCTTTGTTTATGATTAGATATATGAGTTTTTTTATACATGGGGTTTTGTCGTAGATGCCCTTTCAAACAAATACTTTCTTTTAAAAGGCCTTGCTATTCTTTTTAAAAGTGACATCGATGCTTAACAGCAAATTTCTACAAGGCGATACTGTAGTAACATAATGTTGATTTGTATAAATCAATGTTGCAATCGCCAGCCTAACAGCTCGCTCACAAAACAACATTGATACATCTAGTCCCGGAACATATAGCAGGCTATTGTTTACCAATATCGATGAGCGAATGCTACAGAGCCCGAGGGCAAGTAAGGGTACTGCCAATGCCCAAACCCATGCCAGTCTTCACAACAACCTGATCTCATCGATTTTCCCTTGTGTTGCATACCCACGTATATCTCATCGTTGCCGCTAGGCCCCCACTCTCTCTTGACAACCAACAACGAGAATTCCTCCGAGGTCCTCACGCAACTGTGGAAAGCCATGACGAAAATGACTATATCACCCGAAGATCCTAGCGTGAGGCTCTAAACCCGGAGTTTTTATCTGTCACGCGTCCGGTTCGACGCAGAAATGTCCACGGCATGTACTCTCGGCACCACGCGTGCACAGGATCCAGCAGTAACAGATAGAAATCGTCTTCGCCGTCAACTAACCACTTGTAGAAGCAAAAAACGTCTTTCCTATCTAGGTAAAACAAATGTCGGCCTTTCGCGTTTATATTACGAGCGAACCGAACCGGCTTTTTAAAACGCGGCGCCCGAAGATTCCGATGTTGATATGTCACTGTTCACGTGGCTCCGCTATACATGCCGGTATACAAGGCCCACTCCATACGGACACTAAAAGTGAACTAAGAAATCACTCACATGGAAAATCATCTTAGCCCAGAACGTCATCTACCGCCGGCCCCGCCCTTGCATATCCCCGGTACCCAGTCAGAGCCTCCTCTAGCGTGCCCAGACTCGGCGACTTTTTTTGCATATCATCATCACGCTATAAGGGTACCATTGTCGGTCGCTTGTGCGGAGGGACCCGGAGCTCCGTAACGCTCCGCCTCTACAGTACTAGGTAACTAAACATAACCGGCCCGAACAAAAAGTCAAAGCTCTAAGAGCCGCAGAAAGAGGCCGCAGAGCCGCATACCATGGACGGCCCGATAAAAAAATAAGCTTACAAGAGCCGCATGCTTTGTGTCTGTGCGTGCAGCGCACCGGTCAGAGGAAATGTAAACGGTTTCGGAGCAATGGATAGACACCTATTACGAATATGTAGTTTGGTTGATTGAAGTGGGAACTAAGTAAAAGTTTCAATTCATCACTATACTCTTTTACTTTGTGCTTTTCTTACTATAGTTAAACTTCACGATGTGTTTCAATTAAAAAATAAAATAACACTGTACAAGTATATCATACTTGTTTTCTTAAGGATTTTGACTGCTAACGTGGAGTATAAACTAGAAATGTAAATAATTTAATATACTTGAGAAAAATAGTTTAGCTACGAGTAGAGTACACTACCTATAGGTAGGCTAAACAGCTAAAAGAACAGCGAT
>Ga0265797_10008081_pt1 | contig 14158 bp, 10 predicted proteins | sample P2T30metagenome_FD_192433 | JGI IMG/M metagenome (GOLD analysis project Ga0265797, IMG submission 192433) | Plant litter microbial communities from East Loma Ridge, Irvine, California - P2 T30 | ecosystem: Environmental > Terrestrial > Plant litter > Unclassified | place: USA: California... | reverse complement strand
ACCTCACCAACCAACCAAACCCTCCCACAACAGGCACCCCCACCGACTGGGACAAAACCGCCGCCTCGTACAAAAAATTCGCCTCAGGCCCCGGCACCCAAGCCATCGCAACAATGCTCGCCCGCACCAACGCCATCCACCCCTTCGCCTCCGCAACGTCCATCCTCGACAACGGCTGCGGGCCAGGCCCCATCACCTCCGCTCTCATCAAGGAACACGGCGCCGAAATCCCCGAAAACTGCGAGTTCCTGGCGGCGGATTTCAGCGAGGGGATGGTGAGGCAGGTTGAGGCGGCGAAAGAGGAGGCGCTTCTTTCTCTCGCTTCCGAAGGAAGCCAAGGCCAAAGCCCCCCGAATCCGAATGCGAAGGCGTGGGCGCGCGTGCAGACGCGAGTGCTGGACGCGACGGACCTGCAGGGCGTGGCGGACGGGTCGAAGAGCCACGTGCTGGCGGGGTGGGTGTACTTCATGACGCCGGACCCGACGAAATGCCTGACGGAGTCGCTGCGGGTGCTGGAAGAGGGCGGGGTGCTGGCTTGCACGGCGTGGGAGGAGAGCGAGTGGCTGCAGGTGATGATGACGCTGAAGGAGGTGCGGCCGGATTTCACGATGCCGGAGCTGCCGAGGGCGTGGTCGGATGTGGAGTTGCTGGGGCGGGAGTTGGAGGGGGTGGGGTTTAGGGGTGTGAAGAGCGAGAGGGTGCCGGTTACGATGGGGTTTGAGACGCATGAGGGGTTGATTGATTTCATGGCGGATACGATGCCGTTGATGACTGCTTTTACGAAGCTGATGACTGCGAAGGAGGTCAAGAGGTTCAAGGAGGTTGCTACGGCGAAGTTGAGGGAGTTTTGTCCGCAGGCTCCAGGGAAGTTGCATGGGTGGGCGTTGTTGGCTACTGGGCAGAAGTAGTGGTTGTGTATTAAGTTGCGGTGTTATTACAAGATGAAGTACTTCTCTCAGTCGGTCAGCGCGATACATTACGAGCGATGCCATCGCCCTTCTTTTCACTTGTGCTCTCGTCGCTAGAAGTCAGAGCAGGAGCCTCCACAGCTTCGGTTTGCTTTTCGCCAACCGCAGCTCCCGCTTCCTCGTCTCGTCGCTGTTTGTCCTGTTGGAGATCCGGTGCTGGTGCGAACTTGCTCTTCGCCCTGATGCGTTTGCCGAAGAAGTAGAAGATGAAAGGCATGGGCGTGAGGAGAGCGGAGAAGCAGCCGCAGACAGTCATCCCCCAATTGACTCCTGAAATGTTGTTAGCATGTGCATCCATTGTTCGGATTTCCGTCGTATACATACCAATGCCATCATACATCTGAGTCGCGAACATGGGGAACGCGAATCCGCACAGACTTCGCAGCATGGTGTTGCCAGCGATGGCCGAAGCGGCAAACATCAAGTAGGAGTCGATGATGTAGTTCATCAACTGCAAGAACACAGTATAGATGCCGAAGCCAAGGAAGATGCCGGCAAGCGTGGGGACTATCCAATGGATGCTGGCGGTGTAGCCAGTCCAACCGAACCAGAAGAGCCCAATGGTGAAACAAACTCCCCCAATCATGGGCCAGAAAAGGCGCCATTCGGGCACGGGAATGTTGTTGTTTGCTTGCAATTTCTTGACGTAGCCGGGATTGGTGGCCGTCACGGCGGCAAAGCCAATCATGACACCAATGATCATGCCGATGTAAGGCAGGCCCGAGACACCAGGGCTCATGCCGTGGATCTGACCGAAGACGATACTGTAGCCGGTGAGAGATAGGTACAGCATTCCGTAAATGAAGGACATCTGTAAAGAATTCAGTCAGTCGGTTGTGCAGGCAGCGTTTGAGATTGTCGACATACGTAAATGGAAACGAGGAGGACAATGGGCTCCTGAAATAGGATACGAAGCGGTCTGCTGACGTTCTTCGTCACCAACTCTTTCAAGTCAACTTCGACTTCTTCCTGTTTTGCATGGATGCCCCAGTTACGTGTTAAGCGGCGCAATTCGCTCGCCTTGGCGACAAGAACGATTGGAGGATAAGACTCGTCCAGGAAGAACAATGCCAGTATAGCACACGTGAAAGCCATGAAGGACGGGATGTACTGGGTCCATCGCCAACCAAGATAGCTTTTTGTGATGAAGCCTCCGATCCTATTAAAGATGTTAGTCAACCGTGACAGTGAGCAAACATGGACCATTTGCACATACATCGGACCACACAGCGGACCATTGAACACCGAGGCCGCGAAAGCGGCGATCGCCATACCTCTCGTCTCATTGTTGAAGATGTCGGAAAAGATTGCTGGAACGATGGTGAGAGCACAAGATCCAAAAAGTCCAGCGAAGAAGCGGCAGATGATAAGCGTCTGAATGTCCTTCGACACAGCGGCTGCGATCATGAAGATACCAAAGCCTGTCGATGCGATGATGACGGGAAGACGACGTCCGTACAATTCCGAAAAGGGAGCCCAGAACAGCGGTCCGAAAGCATAGCCAAGGACGAACAATGAGGTAGCAGAAGTGATCGTCGGTTGGTTGACGCCGTAGTAAGCGCCTACAGTGGGCCCGGCCGGAGAGAAGACAGCAGATGCGAATGTTGCAGACAGGGAATTAAACACCAGAATCGAGAAGATAATCATTTTCCTCTTCAATAACCAGTTTTGTGGATGTGTGGGATCATCATGCCCATTGAACTCCACGACGTATTCTTCTCTCTCCGGCAAGAGAGGTGGGTATTCTTTTCCACCACCGAATGGAGGCAGCTCTTTCCAGGGTCTGCTGCGCGTCGTCCCGACGGTTTGTGAATGTTGGAGGCGATGTTCATCGATACGTTTGACAGCAGTCGGGTGTCGCTCAAGGTAGGCCAGGACAGCATTATCTCGCTGCGCCGTGTTCATGCGGGAGATGTCATGCTCTGCCTGGCGGGTAGAAACAGTGCGTACACTCTGTGAAGTAGGGACACGTCTGGCTACGCTTGATCTCGAAGAGTTCGTGGAGCTCGACGACGTGGAGGCATGGCTACCCTGACGCCGGACTGCCGATATATCCTCTGCTTCCTCTTGTCCTGATTGAGCAGTGTGCTCCTGCCATAGGGTATCGTCTGTATGCTCTGTGTTTGGGTGTTCGGCGTACCATCGCTCGCGGATCGTTTCGTTAGGGTCGTATTGTCGCCAGCGTTCCGGACTGGCATCTCGCTCCGCCCTGAGCCTGGCCGCGTCCTCGGTGTTCATGATGAAAAAACGAAATAGCGCGTTTGCTCGGGGTCTCTGCGGAGTGAAGGGTATCGAGTGGTATGTGCTGCTGTAATGTTGTGCTTTGTAAATAGCGGCGCAGGGAGTGCACAGGCTCCAATGCCAGTAATAAGTGCGAGTCGAGTCGCGGCCACAGACCTACTGTAAGTGTCGTGCTCGAGGGATGTGAGTACACGAGTGTGAGATATGGACTATGGTGGCGTACGCGAACATTTCAGCAGAGCGGTGCCGTGCAATCCGAGGGCAATCAAAAGAGAAGTTTCCGCTGACGTACGAACAGCATCTTTCGCGCGCTAGCATGGCTTAGTAACAATCTTCTCGATGAGCAATGATCGCTAAGCGTTCCCATGCCCTGGCCGACTTCACTACCGAAAGAACCGACAATGGCACTTCGATCGGCTGAGACCTCCTGGCCATACAACCGACACTTGCAGGAGTGCCATTCCCGTGCAAATTCTCTATTCTTCTTAATCAATTGACCGGGGGTGAATCCTCACCCTTCTTCTTATTCTTCCCTCAAGACCCACCCAAGCAAGCCACGTCCGCGTATCAATTGGTCTTATCTTGACGATATCCGCGGATATCCGTGGATATCCGTTAGATACACATTGTCATGTTGCCTATCCGCTGCTCGACTATGCGGATTGCAGTCTTCTTTGAGGCTGTATTCGACTCGCGCGCGGCTGTCATGATATCCAGCCATACTGGACATCGTTGCAGCAGCTTGCGTGTTCACGTCTTTTCTCGCAAGTCACTCGGCTCGATCACGACGAGTGCCAATGAGATGATATGCCTACTTTAATCTATCAAACAGACAGTGGTTCCAGTTCCAGCTCAATTTTGTGTCTTTCTTCTTTGCTGCTGTTTTGCAATTTGCGACAAGTGAATTTACATTATTAACCTACTCAGACGAGGTGGCGTTATAAACAACATCCAAAACACCAGCGCCCTGCTCCACCGCCGCATCAACTCTGACGGTAAGCACACGGCCTGTCACAGGCGAGGTGAGCTCTTCAAGCACATCGCCCCACGAGTTGTACACCGTCCCAACAGCCTCGCCCTCCGTAACATCCTGCAGCGGAGTGACATTCAGCTCCACCCAACCGCTATGCATAACCGACACGCCGGAAACGTTGGTCGCCTTGTAGGTCTGCGACAGATCGACGGGCACAGGAGACGTCTGGTTAGCCGACTTGGTGGTGTCCATTTGCAGGTCGTCGATCAGGCGGTAGATGAAGCTCTCTGCGCGGCCGATGAGGGTTTGGTTCCAGTTCTTGGCTGGGCCGACCTCGAGCGTGATGGCGGGGATGCCGTTGTCCACCCAGGTGGTCTCCACACTACCTGGCTCACCGGGGTCGATCTTGATGACGTCTGGTTGTGCCAGCTCGGCGAGGCGCTGGACGCCGGGGAGGGCAAAGTCTGCGTATGCCCAGAGAGGTCCGTCGGAGCCGGTGGAGAGGGTGTCTTGGGGATTGTCAGTCTGGGGAGTTGTAATATCTTTTCATCTACATTTCACTTACGCAAGTCCACAGCGATGTCGACGTTGGAGGTGTTGCCCCAGATGCGGTTCCAGATGGCGTAGTCGTAGGAGTCAGGAAGACTGCCACCTTCTTCGAGGCTCACGCCCGGCATCAAGCGGTTCAGGTTGTAGTAGAAGCCATTGTTTGAGCTTGTCCAGAAGTTGCGCTGGTTGTGGATGTTTCCATTGGGGTTCATCGTGGGGAGGCCGATAATGGTGCCGTTCAGTCCACCGGACGAGACAGTCTCTCCCAGACTCTTGAACACCCTCTGCACAACGGGAATGCCATTGAGCTCATCGCCGTGGATCGAAGCCGAGACGGACAGCTTGCGGCCGGTATGCAGTGAACTGTTTGTGCCTCGAGCCACGAATATGGGGATGAAGTAATCAAGACCGCCCTGTGCCTGGGCGGCAGAGATCCAGTAACGAGAGATGGTGTTGGCGGGCACATCGGCGACGTCCAGATTCGAAATGACCGGGTAGCCGTGGAGAACGTCGCCAGTGAAGGTCGTCTGGCCGAGAGCAAGGCCACTGCCCATGAGCGCTCCAGCTAGCATGGACTTCACCGTCATTATTGTGGATGTGATAGTGGTGGAATGTCGAGAAATCCAAGACATGAAGCCTTGGTGCTCTTCCTCGAGTATGTATACTTCTTCATTGTTATCTTCCCTTGCTGAGGATCTCAAGCCAAGGAGCCGCTTGGGATGTTGACCTTCCTGATGAGAGCAAGGCTGGGAGATGCCAAGAAAGATCCAATGGTTTTCTTATATCTTTGGAGTCAGTGCACGATAGCAGAGATTCTGTCGAATCTATCAGGTAACTTCCATCATGTAAGCAACAGACGCTAGTGATCTTTCTAGCCCGGTTGCCTGCCACGGTAGACTATTGCATACCACGGACATTTCGGCCATTATATCGGCTCTTTGCGGTCGGGACGATGCCAATGGTCACAGAAACCCCTCTTGACAACATCGTCCCCAACCTCCCAGCTTTTCCAGCAAACAAGGATCTCCACCATCTCCGCAGAATGGCTCCTTGGCAGCAACCTTCTTCTGCGCCCTGACGCAAGCGGCACCGTGCGGACAGCTGAATCGAAGTGAGGACGCGACTTGGCGCACGTGTAGGACGGGCATTTCATCGTGTCCGCCGCGTGTAGAGCTTCATGCGTGGCGTTCGTTGCTGCAATTGACCTTGGCGAGGAAGTCAGCCAGTCAGCCCTAGAGACACGATGCCATCATCGGTCGAGGGAAGTGAAGCCGACCTCGGATTCAAAATATCTCTACATGTATGCACTACGCCGACCCAACATCATCTTCTTCCGACTAGATCAATTCTTCCGGTCCATACACAGGACATCTCAGAGGGGTATTCATACTCTGTCAACAACAACCGCCTAGCAAGATGCACTCCTCGTGGGCACTTGCATTGTTGCCTCTGGCGTCCGCCTTGTACCAAAATGGATCAGTCATCGCTCCTTGCGACTCGCCACTTTACTGCCAGGGCGAGATCTTGAGGGAGATTGAATTGGCTCGTCCCTTTGAGGACTCGAAGCTTTACGTCGATCTGTATGTTGTGTACTGCCCAGTCCGCTTTGGACGTCAGCATTAGCTAACCATGCTACGCAGCCCAACGAGACGGCCAATTGACGAGGTCATTGCTGCATTCGAACAACTCTCCAAACCTCTAAGCAACAACACCGAGTTGAACGACTTCTTGTCCGAATACTTCGGCGCAGCCGGTTCTGAGCTCGCGCCCGTGCCCTCGGAGGATCTTACTACCGACCCTACATTCTTGGAGCACGTCAACAGCACCATTGTCCGCGACTTCATCAGCCAGGTCATCGACATCTGGCCCGATTTGACCCGCCAGTATGTTGGTGCTGAGAACTGCACCGGGTGTGTGAGCTCGTTCATCCCAGTGAACCGCACGTTCGTCGTCGCTGGCGGACGCTTCAGGGAACCTTACTACTGGGATTCGTTCTGGATCGTCGAGGGTCTCTTACGCACCCAAGGGTCTTTCACCGAGATTGCATTGAACATCATCGAAAACTTCCTGGACATCATCAACGAAGTCGGTTTCATGCCCAATGGCGCCAGGCAGTACTACCTCAACCGCAGCCAGCCCCCTCTTCTCACACAGATGATCCGTGTCTACGTCGAATACACCAATGACACGAGCATTATTGAGAAGGCTCTGCCAACTCTTGAGAAGGAGCACCAGTTCTTCATGAACAACCGCACAGTCGAGGTTGAGCTGGACGGCGAGACGTACACTCTGAACCACTACGAAGTTTCCAACACGCAGCCACGACCGGAAAGCTACTACGAAGACTACATCACCGCGACCAACGAATCCTACTACGCTGAGAGTGGAATCATCTACCCAGGCAAGCCACTGAACGAGTCCGAACGTGCAACGCTTTACTCCGATCTGGCCTCTGGCGCAGAGTCCGGCTGGGACTACACATCTCGCTGGCTCAAGACTCCCGGCGATGCGGTCAACGACGTATACTTCCCACTCCGCTCCCTCAACACCAAAGAGATTGTCCCCGTCGACCTCAACTCCATCCTCTACCACAACGAGATCGTCATCGCCGGATTCTTCAATCAGACCGGCAACTCTTCCGCAGCAGAGGCATGGGCCGAACTCGCCAGCAAACGCAGCGAAGCCATGACCGCCGTCATGTGGGACGAAGAGCACTTCCGCTACTTCGACTACAACCTCACCTCGTCCGCCCGCAACGTCTACGTCCTCGCAGACGAGGACTCCACAGAAGCAGAACGCGCCGGCGCCCCCGAAGGCCAAATGCTCTCCTTCAACGTCGCCCAACTCTACCCATTCTGGACCGGCGCCGCCCCAACCTGGCTCAAGAACAACCCAGCCAGCGTCCAGCGCGCCTACGCCCCCGTCGCCGACCAACTCCTCCGCAAAGCCGGCACCATCCCCGCCACAAACCTGCAGACAGGCGAGCAATGGGACGAGCCCAGCGCCTGGCCGCCACACCAATACATCGTGACCGCCGGCCTGCTCAACACCCCGGCGACCTTCGGCGAAGACGACCCCTCCTACCTCTGGACGCAGGCCCTCGCCCTCAACCTCAGCCAGCGCTACCTCGACTCGACCTTCTGCACCTGGCGGGTCACGGGCGGCGACACCGCCGACCTGCCGCAGCTCGAAGGCGCCGACCCGGCCGCCAACGGCACCATGTTCGAGAAGTACGCCGACAACAGCACCAACGCTGCGGGCGGCGGGGGCGAGTACGAAGTCGTCGAGGGCTTCGGCTGGTCTAATGGCGTGTTGATCTGGATGGGAGATATTTTCGGCGAGGAGCTGAAGACGCCTGATTGTGGCGATATCACGGCGGCGGAGGTGCACCCGGACAGCAAGAAGAAGAGGAAGATGAAGATGAAGAGGAGTGCTGTTGAGATGAGCCACTATGACGCCAAGTTTGTGAAGAGGTGGCAGAAGTGAGTCTGCACATTTGTTAGGGCTGTTTGGCATCATGAGTAACAGCTACGTTGTTTTTTGATCGATAATTGGAACGATTGCGAGATCGGTCTCGCTCGCCTTGCTCAGGGATTACACACCGTGAGATCCCAACTTTGGCATAGAGTTCGACTATTGGCCATTCTAATGACATGTATATCCCAATCTAACCACACGCCGACGACACACCTCCATCCATCCCTCTCCCCATCATTCAAAGCCTATGCAAAACACTCCCCAAAGCCCTCTCCATCGCCTCCTCCGCATCCTCCCTCATCCCCATACTCCGCCAACAAACCGTCCGATCAGGCCTGCAAACAACCACCCCATCCTCCTCCACCTCCCGCCTATCCGCCCAATCCCCATAAACATCCTCCCAATCCTGCATCCAACCAATCGTATGCACACGCACCTCGACCCCAAACTTCCCCGCCACCCTCTCCGCAGCAACCCTCCACCTCTCACCCCCAATCCCCGTCAGAACAGCAAACGCGCCCTTGCCAGCCAGATCGATCGTCGAAATCGGCTTCCCGGGCTTCCTCGTGTTGAGCCACGCATGCGGCAGCCGCGACCCAGGGAACGTCGTCAGCTGGTACTGCAGCACGGGGTCGTCAGGCAAAGGCCTCCTCGCCTCCCTCTCGTCCCCCAAGTACACAGCCCCAGACTCGTACCGCTGGTTCATCTCGATCCCTATGCCCCCGAACTCGTGCGTCGTGTAAGCAACAGTCTCCTTCAGCTTTCTCCTCCGCTCGCGCCCTTCCGGCGTTGCGGCGCCCAGCTCCGCGTGCCGCCGCATGCGCTCCTCTTTGGGCAGGTCTGCGGATACGCCGAGGGCGTCGAAGACGGGGACGTGGTCGCGCAGGCCTTGGTTTGCGCGCCGGATCACGCCCTCGCCGATCGGCTGCCGCTCTTGGCTGTAGGTTGCCAGCAGGCGCGGGGAGGCGAGGCCTTTGTCGACGTAGGCGATTTTCCACGCGAGGTTGAAGGCGTCTTGCACGCAGGTGTTGCTGCCTAGGCCGTTGAAGGGGGGGTGCTGCGCGGAAGAAGATTGTTAGTAGGGATCGTTTTTTGATGTAGGACTTGAGTGCTTCGAAGTTCCTCACTACTCACCCTGTGGACTGCATCGCCCAAGCAGAAGATGTTGCCATCGCTATATCTCTCCGCCACAATCTCGTTGATGTACCATTTCGCCACGTCCAAGATCTCAATCTCAACGCTGTCGTCCCCCACACACTGCCTCATACGCTTCATGCACTCCTCGTGTGAAGGCTTGACCGTGAAATCAGTAAACCCGGGCTCCGGCAGCACAATAAACATCCACTCGTTCCACGGCTCCACCATGCGCACAATCACACTCCAAGCCCAAGGCGGGTGGTCAAGCTCCGGCTGGAAAGTCCAGTGCAACACTCCCTCCTTGTGCTCCATGAACCTGCCCAGATCCATCCGAGCATGCACATTAATCGCCAGCCCCTGCCCAGGCTCCTTCTTCAACGGGATCGCAAGCTGCCGAATAACCTGGCTGCGCCCCCCATCGCACCCGAACAAATACTTGCTGCGGATCCGATACTTCTGCCCCGTCAGCGTATCCTGGATGATAGAAGTCACCGGCCCCTCGGCGCTCTCGCGCTCAAACTCAAGAAACGCCGAATCAAACCGCACCTTCCACCCCCCGTTCCGCGCGCGATTGATCAGAATCGGCTCGAGGATCGTCTGCGGGCAATCAACGTGCTTGCACGGACTGGCGGCCGCGTACTCGCCCTGGCGGTCCGGCTGGCAACCCCACGAGTGGATCCGCGCCCACTCGTCGCCGGCCATGTCGTGGCACCAGCGCGTGTGCGACATGTTGACTTGGGCGGTGCCTTCTTGCAGGACTGCTTCTTCGAGGCCGATGTCGCGCAGGCATTCTTGCGCGGCGGGGTTGGTGATGTGGGCGCGGGGTTCTTTGGCCGTGCCCGAGGCGGCGGAGAGGATTATGCCGGTTAGGGAGTGCGAGGCGAGGAAGCAGGCTAGGGAGGCGCCTGCTGGGCCGGCGCCGACTATGAGGTAGGGGGTTTCTATGAGGGGGAGGGGGGAGGTGGCGTTGGGTTGGGTTGTGGAGGCCATTATTGTTGTTGGGGATGATGAGGTGTTGGTTGTAGTAGATTCGTCCTGTCCGATAGTGCACTTTGTTTTCTTGAAGACGATATGCTCCAGTTCCTCTGTCTAGCCTGATCCAAGGAGACGTGAAATGAGTGCAGTATGGGTGACGTCCTGGTATGTGATGGGGAAGAAGTGTAGTAAGTAGGTATGTATAGTGTGTAGTGAGGCCGAAGCCTACCTAATCTTATACTGTAGATGGGTTGGAATTGAGTAATCACAGCAAAATAGTGCATACCTTGTATCTCTGCATGCTAAAGTATGCTACTGCACCCTGGACTAGGCGTGCTCGTCTGAAGATTTGCCGAGATCATCGCGCCTCTCCACAAGGTGGAGACGGATGAGGAGGCGGAAGAAGGCGAGCACTGAGCAAACTCTTACTATCCCGGCCATCGATCCGGTGGCTTGAAGACATAGGTATCTTTGAAGTGTCAGTCATGGTGGATGATAGGCAAGAAGACACGACATCTCCACTGGTATTGTTGTCGTGAAGGGTGCAAAGAAGAGAACAGCCGACAGGTGTACCTCTTACTTGCCGACGTGAAAGACAATCTCAACCCTAACCCTGGACCTATAAGAACATTGACTTTCTTCAAAAACGTGGCGATTAGGAATACCTACAACGACGTTGCTAAATCACAGAAATTAGCAAACATTGATCAGCACAATGGCGAATTCTGCACCAGCCAAATCGATCAACCAAGTTACATTTCTGTCACTCGTAGCATCGTGCGATGAGTAAGGTCCCAATCCTCTTCACCCGCCAACACTACAACCAACTTACCGACTATACAGCTTCCCCTACGACGCAGCAGCATCAGAACAATACTATCGACTATTCCTCCCCAACGACAATGAACCACACGGCTACATGCTACCCGAAGTGGTCAACAAGATGCCCTGGACCCCCAACTTCAACATCCAACACCCCAACCGCACAGTCCAAGTCCTCGATCCCTCCAACGGCTCAAACACCGCCCACGCCGTAACCTCAGCCTTCTCGGAAATCGTCACAGCCTGCATCGACCAAAACCTCTTCCACGTCCTCTGCGCCCAACACAGCGAACCCGTCGCAATCCCAGGCGCCACGTACGACGACTCCCCCGTCTCCATCGAGCGCTTCGCCGCCGCCCTTTTTGGCGTGACGAGTCGCGGCGCCCACCTTGTAGCTTACTGCTTTGACGAAAAGAGCGGAGGCGGCGGCGGCGACATGAAAATCTGGATCCCGCGCCGCTCCGCACATCTCTACACGTCCCCCGGCAAGCTCGACACGAGCGTCGCCGGCGGCGTCAAAGCCGGCGTGTCGCCCTTCCAGACGATCGTGGAAGAGGCGCATGAAGAGGCTTCGCTGCCTGGTACTCTGATCCGCGAGCGAGCGCGGTGCAGAGGCGTTATTTCGCATATGAACGTCACGGGTGAGGGTTTCCCTGGTGAGAAGGGGCTGGTTACGCCGGATTTTGTTTATGTGTACGATATTGAATTGCCGCGAGATGTGGTTCCGCGGCCGCGGGATGATGAAGTTAGTGGTTTTATGCTGATGAGTTTGGAGGATGTCAGGGCTGCTTTGCTGAGGGAGGAGTTTAAGCCTGATTCGGCTGCTGTTTTGGTCGATTTTCTGGTTAGACATGGGGTTGTGACGGCTGAGAATGAGCCGGATTTCGTCGAGATTAGTATGCGGTTGCATCGGAGGTTGCCTTTTAGGACTGGGTGATGAGGGTCATGGGTATGGGTATGTATGAGTTGATAATACACTTTTTCCGCTGGGAGAGTTGGGCCTGCTAGTAGACCCGACTGGATCGATATAAAGCAATGCTGGACCTGCTGCGACGATAAGTCTTGCCATCGGTTGGCGGACGCCAATTCTAGTGCTTGGTGTTTCGATACTTGCTCGGGGAGACAACATCCACCAGGCTTGTAAGAAAGACGAAGGTTTGACAAGTGACTACAGTAGTATTATGAGAGTATTGATGACACCGTCGCCTGATAAAGCATGACGCACGAATGACATGTCAAGTAAACAAACACCTCGACTGTCTAGATATCGATCCAAAATACGACCTCCACTGCGCTACAGAGAACTCCATGAACCCCACACAATCCATTGCCACCTCCACCTCATATAGCCGTGTTCGAAACGCCACCCTTGGTAACAGTTCCATCGCTGTCCACCGGTGGGTACACAGTACATTCAGGTAGGACAAAGGATTCCATCATGCATAGAGAACTCCACATCATCGCATCCCCCAACGTCATGACTTTCTGTTCCTCGTTCCTCGCATCTCGCACTCTCGCATCCATCACCACCTAACTCGTCCATCCGCTCCAGTACATGTAATGATGACGGCACCATCGTAAGGTGTAAGAGGGAATATAATGGCAGTGCAACATCCAAAGGAAAAGGAAGAAAGGTATAAGTAGAAACAAAAGAGATGTCTTTCCCCCCCATCTGATCGATTCTAAACTTCCCCATCAACACCAACAATCACATCCACACTAGAAACAAACCTACTCAAACTAAACCAACACCAACACCACCAACAACAACAACACCACCCAACAATGTCTTCCGGCCCAACCAACGAAAAAGGCCAAGGCGCCTCCCACGCAACCCAATCCTCCGTTCCCGGAACAGTCCAAGACAAGGTAGGTACCTAACTTTCGCATCATTCCCTGGAGGCCGTACAATCTCCCATGTCCAAAAAAAAAAAACCTCCAACTAACACGCCCCCCTCACCAGGCCCCCAAATCCGTCGAAGACAACCTCCCCGACGCCCTGCACGACACCGGCAGCAACCCGCAGACGGGCAAAGTCAGCCACGCGACGGGCGATTCCAAGGTGCCGAAGACGCTGCAGGAGGGGCTGCCGGAGAAGGTGGAGAAGATTGTGCCGAACAAGATTCATGATACTAAGGGGGCGGTGTTTAGTGATGGGAGTGTGGATGAGAAGAAGTGAGGGGGGTGGGTGGTGGGTGATGGATGCGGGATGGGTTACCTAGGCACAAGGGTGTGGTGGTGGGTGTTTATCTGTGGTTGTTTGTATGATATGATACGCCCATGAATTGATTGGAACGGATGCTCGAGGGTTTCGATGATGGATTCTTTTTCTTCTTTTTTTCTTCTTCTTCTTCTTTGGATTCTCATTCGCATTCGTTAGTGATGGTTGATGTTATCATACAATGCTGGCTCATTACATTCAAGACGGCTGTCAGGTAGCTAGCGAGAGGGCAACAATTAACTTTCTCGAGCACAGCATCTTACCACACTACCTATAAGTCGTCAAATCGAACCAGTCAATGCCTGCGGTCGGTCGTCGATTCATTGGAAAACAACGAATCAATTACATTTTCCAATTGCGATCGACCTCGGTTACATAGGTACATGCCATGTAATTGTTATAGGGTAAACAAAGGGAATCTATAGGGTAAAGTATAGGGTAATCGACCGAGTTCCACCATGTTATCTAACGCCGATCTGCCGTGGATAGGCGACTTCACCCGCTCAAATCACTTGAACACGCCCTATCATCATCATCCCACCTGCACTTCCAACGTAGTAGAGTTCAAGAGGAGAGGCACCTGGTCATGTTTGCGCGGCGAGTAACAAGGCTTGCAACAAGGCCAAGTATACATCACACTGCTGTCGCCCCTTCTTGCCGTCTTCCTTTCACTCTCTCTCCCCTCCACCAACAATCCCACCCCCCCTCCACCAACACAAGAAGAAACATGGTCACCTCCACCAACGAAGCACCTGCCCTCGCGCAGCACAACATCGAGCAAGAAGCCCACCATCA
>Ga0265797_10008080_pt1 | contig 14160 bp, 16 predicted proteins | sample P2T30metagenome_FD_192433 | JGI IMG/M metagenome (GOLD analysis project Ga0265797, IMG submission 192433) | Plant litter microbial communities from East Loma Ridge, Irvine, California - P2 T30 | ecosystem: Environmental > Terrestrial > Plant litter > Unclassified | place: USA: California... | reverse complement strand
TGACAAGCACAGAACGCCATCAACGAATGCGGAATTGGAACAGTGCCAAACTTTCAATATCCTCCCATTGTCGACCCTGCATTCAGTCAAACGATTGAAAGCAGTGCTGACTCACCTCGGCGAGTGGTGTGAGCCTGCTTACAAGCTGCCTACATGAGTATCTCACCAAGAATCAGCACATGCAGGTAATGCTTACATGTTGCCAACCTCTACCGCGTGCACAACAAGCGGCCCTATGAAAATGCAGGATTCGACTGCTGATCGTTATTGGCAAGTTCTCTAAACAGTACCAACAAGCAATTTAGGTGTTCAGAGAGAGAGATGTAGTTTGGGCATAAAGATGGGAGTTCACTACCATGTTTGTTTGCTCAGTTAGATAAAGTCTAAAGTCGACTTTTGATATATGCACAAATAGCACGATGCTGTTCAATACGCTTATTCCGGCGCTATCATTTACGGTATGTATCTGCACAGTAACCGCGCCATTTTCGAAGTTTTGCTCACGTATTGTCATATAGGCTGTCGTAAAACTGCCAGCACGTCTACATTATCCAAGGAAACTTCAGGGGTTGTAGTAACGCTATATAGATTGTCGTCGGACCCACAGCGACAGGTTCAACGCAAATGTATGCAGATGTTGTTACCGGCGTCTTAACCTCCGAGCCCAGTGTCAGTGTCACTATTCCTGTCAAAATAGGTATGGAACTAACGTGTAAGAAAGTTTGAGCCATCAGTCAAAGCCACAGTAATTCGTGGAGGTGACTGGATTTCTACAGACCCGCCAAATCCGAATTCCAATGCTACTGTGCTGAGACTCCATGTCGACGTGCTTGTCAAAGTTGATGGAAATTCAGAAGAAGATGCGTATATCCGGATGCGATGTACAGGCGCAGAGATTGCAACACCAGAAGTCGCTGCTATTGTAAGCGGCAACCGAAATGCCTCGTCCGTCAAGTTTGGCGACTTTCAGGTACATTATACTACTTCTTCAATACTGTCTTGATCCAAGTCGCTCACACAAGGATAGGCAACGTCATCTTGGACGTTTGAAACAGCGAGTAAGAAGTACTGGGAGTTACAGAATGCAGTCTTCGTGGGCAGCACTAGTCTACGTGTTGGAGAAGATGAAGGTACATTCGTTGTAGGCTTCAAGATTGCCAAAGTGTTGAGTGCCGAGACTGATGTCAGTATATGAACGGATGGCCTCTTCCTCGATGAATGTGCTTTCGAGTAATGGTCAGTGAAAGGCATAATGATTGGAGCATTTCGCAGTATTACACCCTTTTCTATCAGGTACATTCAGGCAGACTCAAGCACGATCATAGTTTCTCTGAATGTTCGCGCAGCGATTGAATCAAGGTTGCGAAACTTTCACGCGCTGACTTGAGTGCTGTAGACTACTTTTCCTTCCCCTGTAAAACATTCCTCTCCATGGTTCTGCCTCAACCTCTCATACACTATTGTCATCCTCGCTTTTCCCCAATATGAAGGCTTATAAACCCCTTTTCGTTGCCGCGCTAGGCACACTGGTTACAAGTGAGCGTTCTGTGTCGTCTCCCGAGTCCCCTCTCGTGAACATCTCGTCACTCAATACCGCCGACCAAGACACCTACCCAGCCGACATCACGATCGCCAGCGGTACAAATCCCGATCAACTCGTTCACACCTCTGCAATCAAAGATGTTGACTGGGACAAGTCCGTGTGTCGAGGCCGAAAACTCCTCCTCGCAATGACCCGAGATGCCAGCCAAGGCACACGCTATATCAACCCCCTATTTACACCGTGGGACGGCGATCTTGAAAAAGAGATGGTGGAATGGGGATGGGATAATTGGCAAGAACACAAAGGCTGGTGCAACTTCAAGGATAATGGATTGTCGCCGGCATTAAAAGCTCTGGGCATCAGTGACCAGCATGTCGACGACAAAGGCGATAACCAATGTTGGGTTGCGAACCATTTCGATGGTCCAGGTGTGCTCTTCAATCCGGATGACCCTGATGATATAGATGATTCGGACGATGAGATGTTGGCCATGGATGATCAGTATTATATGGATCCAAACGGGCAAAGAAAGAGGGTAAGTCGGATTTTCGTGCCCAGCTAACTAGCAAACTAAACTACGCATCATGGTAATTCAGCAATTCCATTAATTGACGATGCTTCTAGTGCACAGGCGCGTCATACGCTATGGGCATCAACGTACCCGCCGGTGTCCTATACTTCATCTCACGTACAGGGCCGCTAGAAGCAGCAAAGTGGTTGTGGGAGAGAACGCCGCAATCTTCCGAACTTCCCAATCTTAGGACGAGCTCCGATCTAGCATGGAGTTTGTGGCACAAGATCATGTGGCCTGACCACCCCCTTAGCAATATCCGCAAGATATTCAGTCTATATATTACCAATGAGGAGACGAATGATATCGTGGAAAGGGCACTTGGTATAGGACCAACAGACGATATGAAGAAGTGGCCTGGAGTGAGTTTCGACTCGACATCGGAGGAGGGTTTGGCTATCCTTGGTAAGCTCGTGCCTTCGTTGTAAGCTGTACCAGTCATACTGATGGAACTTTGTCGATAGGATCAGCCAATGGTCGCGCAGTGGGTTACTTCCTTGCTCAGCATAAGCATCAGTTGGGTGGAGACAAATACGTCTCCAAGATGACTGTCTTTGAGGATGAAAACGAGGGCAATCCGCATGCCACAATTCTCTTCTGGATCGATGATGTGCCTTCGCCACCGCCGGAGTTGCCGGAGCCTGGCGCGCCGCCTGGTGATCATCCCATGGACACTTCGCCTGGGATGGTTCAGTCAAAAGTTGTGAGGAGGAGGGATCATGGAAGGAGTATCACAAGGAAACACGTGATTTGGGTAGGCCCGGAATAGGTGTAGAGGGGCGGAATGTGAGCTGGTTTTATTGTCGTCGTGCTTCGAATGGAAGGTTATGTACAACCTGTTTAAGATTACATCAACAAATCCGGTCCAGAATATCTATTTCGTACTGTAGAATGCAACACCGTGTGTGAAGCGTTATGTAATTAGAAAATCGAGCTGACTGGCACTGGGAACTCTTCTACGCTCAGATGTAAGACCATAAGCTTACGAACGCGTTTCCGAACCGATTGATTCAAGTATCTGTTCCAACTCCTGCGTCGCTGCCTCATTACAACTTTACCCAGACCTTATGACTCCTCACAATATTCTTTCCATCTTCGGATCGCTCTAACACTCGCCCTTCATCCACAAGATCACGCTTACCGAGCGCCAAATCAGTTCCTCCGCCCATTATCTCATCGGGGGGTTGCGGTGCTGGCCACGGTGCCGGTTTAACAACGAAACACAACCACGGCAAGATGCCCGTCATCCAGACTGGGTTCGCTGGTGAGCCTTGAAAGACGTGTATACTGGAAACATATCTGTTGTGACCAAACTGAGGCTTGTGCTGCCCAAGAAGGTATCCTATTGCTATTCCGTTCGGAGACCCTATACCAAACTTGTTAGTACTATGCGCATCATAAGCATCATGGGTGCGCGATATACCTAATAAAGCCCAGTACTCAGAGGCTTCTCCAGCTACGAACTCAGTTCCTGGCCAGGTTCTGAGTGGTTGACCGTCCAAGGCCCTCAAAATGATCTGCCGAGTTTCTTTGTTGACAATCTGGTGGGAGAAGATGTAGTTGATATTACCCAACTTGCCAGGGCTCATTCTCTCCCACATGCCCCAGGCAATATCTGAACTCGACCTCAGCGCTGGTAGCTCGTTCTTTGGAACATTATCAACTCCCCACTGATTTTTGGCCGCTGATTCTGGAGACTTGCGGTTGATCATATGGATGACGCCATCCCGCGCGTTGATGCCTATGGTGTAATAAGCGTTTGTGACCTTGTAGCTTACTCCGTCAACAGTATAACGTTGTTGGTTTCTGGGTGGCATCTGGCCGTTTGGCAATCGGTGAACGGTGGGGCCATCTCGGTGGACATAGGAGAAACACTTGTTCGGTCCGCCATACTGTGCACTTCCTGCGCCGATTCCTAGGGTCTGGAGGACAGCTTCGAATATAGGTTTCATGGTGAAGTCGCACTGGTCCTGGATGTCCTCATTCATACTGTTGTCTTTATAACCCCAGGTCGTAAGTTCGTTTTCGAGGGTGCCAGTCCATGGACTGTTCAACGGAGTACCAAACCTAGCAGCGTTTACTGGATCGAGCGTATTCATTAGCTGGAGCTTCTGGCCGCGACAGCCGCAAGTCTGCCATAGGAAGTCATCAGCTGGGCCAGGAGGCGCTCTCTTGACTATGCTACCACTATTTTCAACGGCGAGACTCCATGTGTCAAGTGGAGTTTCGTTCGGAGGGGGCGGCGGAGCCTCGCCCACGACCAGACTGAGGAGTGTGGCGAGACGTAGAAGTAGTACGGTTTGCATGTTGCGGATCTGTTGACGGAAGTCGCGCAGAGAAACGGTAGATCAAAGGACAGAGAGAGTATATGGAGAAATGGCGCTAGATGTGGTCATGTAGCGCGCACAAACTGATTTTCAAGCAGGAAAAGCCCAAGCTTTGGCCATTTGCGTCCAAAGTGAAGGCGGGTGGGAAAGACTAGAAGTGTTAGCGTAGCAAGCAAGACAGTGAAAGGCAAGTGTTGGCCCATACTTGAAGCAGAGTGAGTTTAGAATGTCTTAGGGCTACCACGAGACATCCGTTTGATTAAGCTGATATATCACAACCGAATTACATGCTTGAACTGACAACATACACGAATGTGTAATCTGGAAAGAATTGCGCGATCATGACTTTATCCAAACCTTATGACTCCTCACGATATTCTTCCCATCACCGCTTCTCTTGATCACTCTACCTCCATCCGTGTTCGTGAGGGCTTCCATACCAAAACCCGGGGGCGGTACTAAAACATCCATCGGATCGGGTGGTGCAGTTGGCGGTGGAGAAGGCGCCAGGCCAACAGCGAAGATCATGTTCGATAGCGACGATCCGGTCTTGCGGTAAATGCGGATCCCCTGAACATAATAGTTGCTTCCCAACTGTGCCTTGTGTTGAGCAAGAAAATATCCTACCCCTATAGCGTTTGGACTACCTAAACCCAGGCATATTGTCAGCGCCGTTCTGAACTCAAAGCATCAGACACCTCGTTACGTATTACCAGAAGACTTTTAGTGAGAACATACCCATCAAGGCCAAATAGTCCTCGGATTCTGGCGTGACAAGAAACCCAGGAGGATTCGGCGGCACTTCATCTAGCCCTTTGTTCTTCAGTATCCTGTCGATAACCTGCTCGGTTTCGCTGTTGATGATGGACATGGATGCAAAGAATTTGATTTTGTTCAGTTTGTCGCCATCTTGAATTCGATTCCAATAGGCCCATGCTATATCTGAACTCGCACGTAGAGCGGGCAACTCATCAAGCGGAACCGGATCATCATCACGTATGCCCCATGTTTCGCGGGCCTCAGCTTGAGGGGAGCCCCGATTGAGGAATAATATGTAGCCATAGCTCGGGTTGATTACCATGGTGCCATGAGCGGCCGTGACCTAAATAGGGAAGAGCGTCAGTAAAGAGCGCGAAGACTGTAGTAGTAGAACTCCCTGGCGTGGGCTTACCCTGTACTTCCGACCATCTTTAGTGTAGTACTGCTCGTTGAGAGGTGGGAGATCTCCATTCTCATCCCTCACGATGTCGCTATTGCAATGACTGTATGAGACACAATGGTTTGGCCCGCCATGGAGCGAGTTAGTTATTGGAATCCCCAGCGTAGCGAGGTATGGGGCGATCCCGCTAAAGTCGAAGAGATCTGGGTCTTTGAAGTTATCTTTGTAACCCCATTCTGCAAGCTCTTCCCTCATCTCGCCATCCCAGAGAGATGCCAAGGGACTCAGGAACCGAGCGGCTTCGGGTGGATTTTGGGTCATTGCAAAAAGCAGTTTTGCTCCTCGACATTTACATTGGTACCAAAGCTCATCGTCAGCAGGGTTGAGGTTGTCGTCGTCATCGTCGTCGTCGCTGTCGTCGTCGTCGTCGTCATCGTCGGGGTCGCTGCCTGGGTCAGACCCTCTTGCGCCTAAGATGAGGTTCTGGTATCCGAGAGATTCGACGCCGACATTGGTAAGATTGAGCAGAATCTCAGTCGCACCGAGAGCGATGAGACCCACAACGAAGATGATGTACGTGAGCTTCATGTTCAGAGTTTGAATGTCTGAATGCCTATAGGTGGGTGCTTCGGTTTCAGAGCAAGGAAGAAAACAGATATAGCGTTCACCGGATGAGCGAGCTATACTAGCGGCCGGAAGTCAAGGTGAAAGACCAAGGTGCTTGGATAGACCCGTTCCAAAAGCTAGTTCACTTACTGCGGGATTTGGGGTTGAATTGATTCTAAGTGAAGGGGGAAAAGGCGTTGAGATGAGGTGTCAAACAGGCATCTACCGACATCATTCCATCATCTTACCCATGCTTTCACGTCAAAGCTTTGCCCAAATCTTATGTGTCCTAATGAAATTCTTCCCATCTTTAATCCTCCTCACTGCTTTTGCCTCTTCCATCGGAGAGCCAGGAGTGTCGTCCGGGTCAGGCATCGGTGGCGTGTGCTTGTCAATGTAGAAGAGGAGAGCAGGGTCATCATAATATTCGTCATCATCATCCCCCTTAAAGATCTTGATTTTCCAGATAAAATTGTCGCCACCAAGTTGCCTCTTGTGCTGGAGAAGAAAGTAGCCGGCTCCTAAGCCCTAAATGTGGGTATACAAAGTCAGTGTATGTCTCGTAAGTAGTTCGTGTAGGCGTAATTACATTTGGCGAACCTAGAGAACGTCAGCGTGAGTAGTGTCTTGATAGAGAAGGACTAAAATGGAGTATGAGACTACACAGTAGGCGAAATAAGGCGTACCAATAAGTGCGAGAGCAGCTTCAGCTTCAGCCCCTCCATTTGCTCCCACAATGAGATCAGTTCCAGGCCACTTCTCGACCTCAGTCTTTCCCATCGCTTTCAAGGCCCTTGGTATAATGACATCCACAGTCTCATCGTTGATAATGTTTAGAGACATGATCATTTTGATACTTGGTTCGCCTTCGATCCTATTCCACAACCCCCAAGCTAGGTCCGAGCTAGAGCGAAGTGCCGGCAAGTCGGCTTTGTCGATTTGCTCCTGACCCCAGACCGTTTGGGCCGATTTCTCAGGCGAAGTGCGGTCGAGGAAGTAAACAATACCGTCTTTCCGGTTTATGCCAATTTTAGAATAGGCGCCCGTGACCTGTTATGCTATCAGAATTAGCCTGCTGGATGATTTCAATTTGATGGAGCTACACGCGTCTGACCCTGTACATCTTTCCGTCCGCCTCGTATCGCTGCTTGGATATACTGGGCGTTTCCCCATTCTTGTCCAGGATAACTGTTGGTCCAAACCTATGCTCTAACATGAAGCAGTGGTTCGGCCCACCCTTAAGTGCCGAACGCGGGTCAATACCGAGAGCATCGAAAGCACTCCTTATATGATGCTTCGAAAAGTCGCATGAGTTGTCGTTCATCGCGTGATGATTGTCGTCGTCGAGATATCCCCATTTTCTTAGTTCAAGCTTTAGGTCGCCGTCCCATGGGCTCTGCGTGTAAGGCCACCCCAGCATCCTCGTTGAGTCTTGTTCGTCGAGCGACATGGCTTTGACAAGCGCGGCGCCACGACAATATGTCTTGTGCCATATTGAATCATGATCTTCGGGATCGACGGTGGCAGTCAAGAATGTTGAGCTTGAGTTGACAATGGTGAGATCTTGATGTAGGTCCGGTCCAGGCGCAATGCTACCCGCCACAGAGGCGATGAGGATAGCAAGATGACAGTAGAAAAAGAGCTTCATACTCCGCTATTAGTCTAAGTCGTGGATTCCGGAGGAAAGGAACAAGTTGTATTAAATCCAGGGGAATTTACTAAACCCCGACGACCTGTAAGGGCAAGGGCAAGCCGAGCGCCATGACGCAATACAACAAACGGAACGATCGTTCCCATCACGAAGTGAATACAAGGATCCATGTAGAATCTCGACCTAGTGCGGCCCTTATTGTCTTACACACTCCACTTCTTCTTCAAGGCCGCGACCTGAGTCGCGTTGACGCCTAGTACACTCCCGTGCCTCAAATTCTGAGGCCAGGCACTCCGGTCACTCGCTGTCCATTTTCCACTCTTCACGTCAGAACTTTCATAAGGTCTGTATCCGTCTGCTCCATAGAAGTCAAGCAACAAATGCGCCTTGCCAGCAACTTGATTGTCCCAGTAAGGCGCAGGACCTAAAGTTTGGTATACGAGGTCAGTATGTGTCCCACAATCAGTTCGTATAGGGACATGACTAACCCTCTACACCAGAAGCGATAATAGCGTTAGCACCTGCAGGTCTAGACCAGGTACCAAACAGCCCATTAGTAGAGATTTCTGTGAAAACAGTCTTTGCACTTTCATCCTTCAAGAAGCGTGCGTATGCATTGTTTCCCAGGGCCAGAAATTCCTGGTCAATAATATTGGTAGGTGATCGGTTGATGTAGTCCTGGGGTGCACTGAAAGTCTTGAAGTCTTTGGTGTACGCGTAACGAATTCGAATCGATGAAGGCGCACCCGTATGTTGCGGGTCGGAAGTAGGGTAAAATTTGCTAGCCCAGTGAACGAAGTATTGGCCCTTGGCTTCGTCCCAGATTGCACTGGGTGCCCACACCATACCTGCTGTAGAGTCTTCAACGGTGACAAGACGTTCATTGGTCCATGTTACAAGATCGGTAGACTCCCAAACGAAGATTCCACGAGAGCCTGTACGTTGAGATGCATCCCATGTTGTCTTGCCAATATCGAGGTCTGTGCCAATGATGTACCATTTCTTGCCAGCTTCGGCTGCTCCACCAGATATGATAGCAGGATCACGAACGCCCTGAGTACCTTTCGTAGGAATTATAACAGGTTGGCCCTTATTCATGGCAATCATGGAGTTCGCATTGTTGCCATTGGAAAGGTAGAAGTAGACAGAGGGCTTGTCACCAAGGAAGAAGACGCCAAGGTAGTTCGTGAGGGAAGAATCGGCACGTGGCGCTACGCCGTACCTTGCGAAGTCGAGAGTCTGAGATGGAAGAGCAAGGACGCTAGGGAGCAGGGTGCACAGAGTGAGAAGACGCATCGTGAGGGAAGTTTCGTGAGTTCGGAAGTGACGAGTGAAAAAAAGGCTGTAGCGACAGTTTATAGAACTCTTGGGACATGTGCCCGTCTAGCTTTGCCACGCAGTCCGTGTAAAGTACCATGTCCCGAGCATCCCGCAACGGCTGTCCCTCCCAAGAGGGCAAGGTACCCAGGCCTCGGTGGATTTAGAAACATCAAGTCAGGAAATCGAACACATGTGCGGGGAAAATCCGGCATTACTTCAATAAACCCCGGTTTGGCAAGAGGGTGTGGGGTTAGATTAGAGTTGTATACGAAGGATGTGGCATTTCTCCGGCGCTACCAGTTTCCAAGACGCTACGTGAGCAGCCTCGGCAGTTCGGACAAATGAAGTGCCATAACAATGTTGCGATTAACTATAATAATAAGCTCGTGAAACTTTCGTGGTTGGCTACCGATGCGACTAACCATGTTCTGGGGTACATGAGATCCTAGCAGCTTTCCGCGTGACCGGTTAGTATTACAACACTGCGCCCAAACGTCATAGTATGGGATGCAGCGCAGCACGGCGTTGTGGTTTGTATGCCGCGATTGCTATTGTGAGAATGTACGAGATGGTCATTCCAGGCGTGGCTCAGTCATCATCGCTGTCGTAGCCAGCTACAAGCATGGTGGATAGTTTTGAGGGTGGCGCAGCAGCTTTCGTCTGGGGCGCAGGAGCCGGTGCAGGCGTCTTCTTCTTGATGCCTAATGCGGCGCTGAAGTCTTTCTTTTCCTTTGGCTTCTTGGTGAAGGTTGTGACCACAGGTACTTCGACAGGTGCATCGAACATATCTTCATCGATTGTCTCCTCGCCGATATCAGGCATGCTCCGGTTTGAGAAGGCTTGTCGTGCAGCCTCTGCATCTTCTTCCTCTTGCTTCTTCCGTCGCTCGTCGGCCGCATCGGGCGGGACATCGGTTCTTTTGCCTTCGCGGTCTGCCTTCTCCAGTCTAGCGTTTCTCGACCGAATCTCGTCTAGAGCATCTGCGATGGCCATCTCTGTCTTCGCATCGTGAACTTTTGATTCGAGTTCCTTCATCGCATCGCGCTCCGCTTCCTCTCTCTCTATGCGATCTAAGCGCTCTTCTTCGGTCTCTTCGTTTAGCTTGGCCTCCCTCCATGGCTCGAAGTTTCTCTTTGCGCCGCGCTCGCATTCGTAGTCCATGTTCTTGGGGTCGGTCTTGAAGGTGATCTCGCCGGAGCATCGCGTGCATCGGATGTAGAAGCGGAATATGGCGATGTTGTAGTACTTTTCATCCGTCGTCTCTTTGCGCGCGTTGAACTTGCGCCCTTTGTAGATGAACTCGCCGCAGTGGGTGCACTTCATGGAGAAGGGGGCCATGAGACGGACTGTCATCAGCTTGGGACCAGCATTCTTGGGACCGCGTTGACGCGTGATCTTCGAGGGGTCGAAGTCTGGTGGGTAGTACTTGGTGAGCACTTTTCGTTCAGACATGGCGGCGGATTATGCGAAGTCGACGTTGATCGGGAATTCAGGATAGTAGTTTTGGGATCCAGAGGCGTTTTGTGTTGTGTGAACGAAGACGTCGCGTGATGCGGCCGTGATGTGGTAGCGGATGCTGAGTGTCGGAGATCACGTCTAGGTGAAGGCGACCTTGGAGCGGAACTTTTGGCTGACTAAGGCGGCCCGCTGCTGCAGGAACCCCGCAAACATGTGCTCTCGCGTCAGGTAGGCGCGACCCTGGCACCATCACCGCGCCGCCGCCTACTGCAACCTCGACTGGAGACACGTTTTTTTCTACGGAGAAACCTGCTGACCTGCCTAGACAGACTGTGTCCGATGCAATAGCAAAATTATGGAGAAATATCTTCGTGAGTGGCGCCAAGAAGCCCTCAACCGCTGCCAGTACGACACAGCCATCTTCGTCGCAGACAAACTGCTGGCCTTGACAGGTATGAAGACCGCATGTATGAATTAGCGCATACTGACGGAATATCGTAGATGACGACCAAGATGCATTTTGGCTAGCCCAGGTACACTTCACCACCGGCAACTACAACAGGACGCAATCACTCCTGGCACGCGGAAACCTCGTGGAACGCACACCACAATGTCGATACCTCGCCGCGCATTGCTCCCTAAAGCTGGGCAAATTGGAAGAGGCTCTGAGCATACTGGGCGACAAGAACCCGACTCATCTCATCTCAGCGCCAGGCAACACGCGTACCAAACTGCGGCATGTCGATGTCAACACACGGGCAGGCGCAAGACAGAACAAGAACGGCTCGCGCAACGAGCGCTTACCCACCAGCGAGGAGCGTGATCGGGAGGATGTTAACAACATCAAGTCGGAAGCAGGCATGTGCTATCTGAGAGGCGTATGCTATGCAAAGCAGAATTCCTTCGATCGGGCCAAGGAGTGCTACAAGACAGCGGTGCAGATTGACGTGCAATGCTTCGAGGCCTTCGATGCGCTCATGTCCAACTCACTCATGGCGCCCGAGGAGGAGTGGAAGTTCTTGGAGTCGCTCAACTTCGACACCATCAACGTCACCAACAACCCTTCGCTATCGCAAGAGGCGGCTTCGTTCACCAAGACACTCTACACCACGCGATTGTCCAAATACACCAGACCAGAGGAGTTTGCCAACGCGACCGAGACACTCACAACCCACTACAATCTTGGCGAGAATCCAGATATCGTCCTCTCCAAAGCCGACCTCATGTTCACCCTCTGCCGCTTCCGTGATACCCTTGCCCTTACATCAGCCGTCCTCGCCAACGACAAGTACAATTTCAACATCATGCCTATACACATAGCGTCCTTGCATGAGCTTGGGGAAAAAAACACTCTGTTCCTGCTTGCGCACGAACTCGCGGACACGAACCCCTCAGAACCATGCGCTTGGTTTGCTGTCGGTACCTACTATCTCGCCATCGGTCGCATAGCTGAAGCACGCCGCTACTTCTCCAAGTCCTCAATGATGGATCCACACTTTGGCCCTGCCTGGATTGGTTTCGCGCATACTTTTGCCGCAGAAGGAGAGCATGATCAAGCCATCTCTGCCTACTCTACCGCCGCACGCCTCTTTCAGGGCTCGCACCTCCCACAGCTTTTCCTCGGTATGCAGAACCTTCAGTTGAACAATCTCAGCCTGTCACGAGAATACTTGAAGACGTCATATGATCTGTGCGAGAACGATCCGTGTCTTCTTAACGAGATGGGCGTTGTCTACTTCCACGAAGGACAGCTGCTAGACGCTATACAATTCTTTCGCCGTGCACTGGCCTTCTCGGAACAAAATGAAGCAGATCCGGATGCTTGGATTCCCACACGGATAAACCTTGCCCACGCACTTCGAAAATGTGATCAGTTTAACGAAGCACTTGCGACATTTGACGAGGTTCTTCGCCACGGCAACAAGGACCCTAGCGTCTTCACCGCGAAAGCACTAGTGCTCCTGAACCTTCATCGAAATTGGGATGCCATCGTTACCTTACACGAAGCCCTCGCCGTCTCACCCCAGGACCCTATGGCTACCGATCTCCTCAATCGCGCGCTGGAGATGAACGAGTCAGAAAGTGGGCTCCTCGAATCTGGACGGGCTGATATGGCCGAGGGTGCGGACGAAGACGAAGAGATTGAAGAGTTAGAACGAAGAATGAATGGCAAGCTGCGTGAGATTGAACAGAATCGCAGTGCGGGCAGGCGAGGTCGTAGGAGACGGCATGCACAAGGCGTAGCAGACGAAGACCTTAGCGCTTTTGGGGAGAGTATGGTGGTCGACTCGGATGAAGGCTAGTACTTGCTGGCTTCTTTTTGGATATACAAGCAACAGCCATGGATTTGGACATCCCTCATAGGCAAAAAGGCAAGGTACTGCGCAACTATAGGATCACGGTCGGGCGTCACATGGGCTTTGGATCATGGCATAGCGTGGAGTGAGCGGAGTCTGTAAACATCTTTTTCTGCATAACCGATACCATATCACAAGCGTTTGTTCTTCAAATGCACTTCATTCTTGCAATTCTGCAATGACTCCTTGTGCCTATTTGCGCTAATGTCTTGACCCATTTCTCGCAAAAGCCCCCCCACTCGTGCTCGTGATGAAACCATCGTGCTTACATCGACTACGAAGAGGTTGGACGCACCCCTGGAGTTATTCTTGTATATGGAATCTAATCCGAACTACGAAGTGACTGGATCTGGTTACTCCATTTCCTGAGTCATTAAAGTCACCGTTGACTGTTTCGGTGGATTTAGCTGGGTTTCTGCTTGACATCACCTTGTCGGTAATCTTTTCGTCCTGATCACGCCGTCGACGTTTGGCGTCAGGTGGGAGAGACTTCCAGCGGGTCGCTTGCGTATAACTATTGTCTACTGGTTGTAGCGAAGGTCAGAAATGGTACCGAATCTGGCTACGGTCAGCGGACTAACAGATATAGATCATAGGTATCTGGCTGTTGACTCACGTCCTTGTATGAGAACAAGCATAGTTCAAGCCAGTCCTTCAGAAGGTGACTTTCTCTCTGTACGGAAATACCAGGATAAATCTTGCGATAAAGTCAGTCCATTAACAAAGGTAAAGGTAGCGCTGCTTGATTCGCACCTTTGGCGTATCCCCATCTTTGCATTACTGTCTCAATCCCTTTCCTTGTAGTTTTCCTTGCGATTTCCCTGCTCTTTCCCTTCTCCAGTAGAGTATCATAATCGGTGTGCATATGCCGTACATGCGCAATGACAGCAAGCAAGACTTTCCGCGATAACGGTAGCGAACTTGTTCGACCGACTCTCCCAGAATGCTTCTTGAAGCCGTGCCTAAGTACCGTTTCCTTGGCCGCTGCAGGTATCTTCGGAAACTGAACGTCTACTTCGGCAGCTGCTTTGGCGATACCAATAGCATCGCGTTGCGCTGTTGTAGCGCGGCGAGTAGACAGCGTTTGTTTTGCTTGAGTGTGAACCTTGTGCAGGACACTCAGAGGGACACGAATCCCGATCGTCTTGTTCTTATCTACAACAATGTA
>Ga0265797_10008076_pt1 | contig 14166 bp, 13 predicted proteins | sample P2T30metagenome_FD_192433 | JGI IMG/M metagenome (GOLD analysis project Ga0265797, IMG submission 192433) | Plant litter microbial communities from East Loma Ridge, Irvine, California - P2 T30 | ecosystem: Environmental > Terrestrial > Plant litter > Unclassified | place: USA: California... | reverse complement strand
GTTTTTTTTTCATTTCTCATATACATCTCCTATCCTTGACAACACAAGGTGCCCACCTTCTTCACCACATGCTTTACCCTCCCCTTGATACTAGCGCACTCCTTCTTGCGCTTCCGCACAAGCTCAGCAAGCTGTCTGTACTCTTCCTCTTCCGCTTGCTCCTGCTGTGCATCACGAGTGGGAATGCTAACTTGACCCCGCACCACATCGGCGTGGGTAACGCGTGTGACGGGGAGAACAGAAGCGGTGCGTACAGAAGGCATAGACGATGCGATGCTACTGGGTGTTTGTCGTGGTGGCCTATTCTGCCCCTTTGCACGCGGATATGCAACGGGATTGCAGACTGAAGTTTCGCTTACAGAAGACAAATAGTGCGGTTGCGGACGCAGATTAGTATCCAGAGTCCGGTTGAGGGAGGAGATGTAATGGCTACTTGCACTCGCTCTCTGTCCTCTAGATGATGAAGATGAAGATGAAGATGAAGATGAGGAGGAGGATGAGGAGGGGGAGGAGGGGGAGGAAAAGGAAAAGGAAACCGCATTCTGCTCCTTGTTCTCATCCTTCCGCTGTTGCAACGATAGGCCAAGAGCAACGTCTCGTTGTCGCACTTGTTTGGCTTCTAGTTTGCGGGCGAGATGGGGGTGGAGTGAGGGTGGTGGCGTGGTATCTTTGTTTGGCTTCTTCCCCTTGCCCTTTTTAGTCCCACTCTCACTCTCACTCCTACCCTTGCTCTTACTACTATCTGCCTCGCTTCCCTCTTCATCCACACTATCCACCGTGCTCTCACTCGGGTTCAGCAGAAACGGTCGGCTGAGATGCCACTGTGGTTTCGGTGCGGAAAATAATGTGGGTGTCTTGCGGCCTTGTGGTGTTTCGAGCACGCGTTCTACCGCTTGTTGTTGTTGTTGTTGTTGTTGTTGTTGTTGTTGTTGTTGTTGTTGTTGTTGTTGTTGCTGCTGCTGACGATGGTCGTGAGTGCTCGAGCAGGCGTGAAAGGGGGGGAATACGGGTGTATCTGGCCGCCGAGGAGGAACAGGACTGCGGGCCGAGGCCAAGGCAGGTTCGCTGGCGGCGCGAAGTGTACCATGTCTACGCTTCGCCTGGGTTGCTGGTGAAGAAGGGGATAGGGAGAGTGTGACTTCTTGTTCGGCTTTGCGTCGTGGTGTCGTGCTTGTTGTGTCCATGCCAATTCCAGAGTCTTCGAGTGAAGGTCCTTCCTCATATGAGGCGGCGGTTGGGCTGCGTTGTTGTTGCGCCATCGGGTCTCGTAGGGATTTTTTTTTGTAATTGGCTCATCTAAAGAAGGATGTTCTAAAGGGCTCGTCCTTTTTTTCTGTCGCTCTCTCTTATGAAATGAAGCGAGAGAAAACTTCAAAATAATTACTACACAATTCGAGTGAATGATGAACTGCGCAGGAAACAGAAAAAGAAAAGCCTTTTATGGCTACTCTAGGCGTGGGAAACATGGTTGCAAAGGGTCAATTTTATAATGGACATGGATATCCAATGTACACTATACTGTAGACCTACAAAACACAAAAAACAACCCATTTTTCACATCGCTACCAGCATTATAAGCCTCGACTCACCCAAACTCATTGCAAAGCCGTACTTCCTTCAACATCTAGCCCTGGATCCTTGGGTAGAGCAAACATGGGTCGCTTGCGACTTGGAGTCCCCAGCGGGTTTTGAATTTCCTCGATTGCTGGATCGTGGTCTTGTACGTTTTCCATGGAGTGTTCAGAGGCCAGTGTAGGCGCTTTGGGCGACTGGAGATTCGCTTCTGCAACTTTTGCTCGGATGCTGGCGAGTGCTGATTCGTTATTTTCGTAGGGATGAGTAGGGTGTGGTGGAAGCGTAGTTGACGAACCGTGGTTCGATGGGTTTCGTTGATGGGAAATTTCGGTACCGTTGGGTGGATTCACATGGTGGTGGCTTTGGGATTCTACACCCACGTGTGTGCTTTGCACAGTCGACGGCTCACCATTAGTCTTTGGTGTGTCTCGCTTTTGCCGTGCTCGGGCGATTAATTCATCGAATTCGGACTTGTTCGACTTTGCGTAGCTTTGCCCATCAAAGTCCTTTTTCATAATTTTATTCTCTCTTACATCCGCTCTTCCACCCTGTGTTTTTTCCCACTCGTCCAATTCTCTCAACAGTTGTTTCTTGCTCTTCCTCAGGTTCTCCTCGGCGTCGCAGTTCGAGTTGTGAATGTTTAGCCACTCAATGTGGCGGCGTTTCATTAAGTCCTTGGTTCCCCAACTCGGTATGCCAGCTTCTTGTAGCTTCTTCCGCAGTGCACTCTCCTTCAGCATAGCGTAGTTGAACTGCGATAACCTGGTCGGCGGAGGCGAGGCGTCTTTCTGTCTTCTTTGCAGCGCAACTGGAAATGCCGCTGAATTTCTAAAACAACAAAGTCAGTTTGTTCTCAAGCATTCCGACATGAGACTGTGCCTACCTAGAGCGAGTGTTGCGCCCCTGCGACTCATCCGGCCCTTTGCATACATCTAGGTGGTTGTAGACTAGTTCTTCTTTCATCCCCTTGTTGCACAGTGGACACTTGACTATGCCATCTGGTACAAAGTCCTCGTCGCCGTCGTCTTCGCTATCTGCGACTACGATGGCTCCACCATTACGCTGCCCTCGGCTTCGCGTTGTCCGTGATCGCGTATGCCGGGCGTTGTCGTCGTCGTCCTCCATGTCTGTGTCGTCCAATTTCCTCTTCTTCTTGCTAGCTGCAGCCGTCTCTGCTTTGTCTGCGCGCGCCAATTCCATAGCCTTCGGCCTTGCCTCTCGAAACCGCATGACGACCTCTCTGATAGCAATGTTTGGGGCCAACTTGTCGCTGGAACACACAGTCATGCAGCTTGGACATTTCCCGTCCGCTGCGATGCATCTCCGTATACATATCGAACAAAAGGTGTGGTGGCATGTTGTGATGACGGGGTTGTTGTAGAATTCCTTGCAGATCTCGCAGCGCAAAGCAGCCTCGAGTGGTTCAAAAGAGGGCAAGGTCGTTTGTATCCAATCGGTGGAATCGGGGAGGTCGAAAGAAGAGTCCATGGGCCTGTTGCAAACTGCAGGTACTGGAGATGGTTGAATGCCGACGGAGGAAGCGGTTGCGCTGGAGTGCGACGCGCCGACCGCTTTAGTCGCGTCACGTCCATCACGTGATGCTTCTGGTACTATATCTGCTTTGTCATCTTTCTCTGCAAACGATAATCGGGTAGTAGGCAGAAAGGTCAAAGTAGCATGATTCAGTGTTTTTTTGCGTTGTTTGGACATTTTCAAAGAACGGGGGCTTCCTGTGTTGATCGAATGTACAGGTTCAGAATGAAGGGTGGGTGCCCGGGTGAGAGAGCAAGGTGATAACACACTGATCTTGCTCTCACTATTCCGTGCTACAATTTTGGCACGGGTCTATCTTGTTTGAATCTTCGTTTATGTACAGCGCTACTCAGCGCATGCTACCGCATCAGCAGTTATCCTGGTGTGAGGTTGTGCTATATCAACTCCGTAATGCTAATTTCCCTAAACCAACCACGACGTTTGCAACGCGTCTACAATATGATCCTATACTGTAGCTAGATCTACCTCTCTTTTCGGAAAGCCGCATCTGAGGGTGCCTCGGCTACAGAAGACGGCATTCGCACACTGCATCGACATCTTTGCATGATCAGCGACTTCTATATGCATATCCTCATTAGACCTTGAAGACTGTGCTCTTGCTCCTAATGCCATCGAAAACGCAGGTGTTATCAACCGGGACGTATTGCTCGGTGATGGCCTTGATGATCTCCTGGGACACTATTCCACCAGTCAAGGCGCCGATATTGTGTAATTCGGCACCACCGGCTCGTACACTGTTGAATTTTTAGCAAGATGTTCTCAGGAAGGCTATCTATTCGATGCAGGGATTATGTATACTTACAGCTCACGTGTAAACTCGCCGATTTGCCCCTTGATCAGTGCATACTGGTCCTCGTCGATGGATGCACTGGCCTCTTTGACCAGCTCGTCTGCAATCTTGAAAGCGATACTGGTAAGCTTCTCAGAATCTGTATCTGGGTCACTCTCTCCAGCTATTCGGGATGTGCCTGCTAAACCGTCTTTGTCATGGGTTGCAACAAACTCATCCCAAGCCAGAAAAGCAATGTACAGCGGGATTTGCGAGTCGGGGAAAGTAAGCATTTGAGCTGCACAATGTGAGCATTAGTCTCCAAAGCCTACATGCATTCACTTACCAATAGGCTTGGCCCGGTCACCCCATTCGATCTTTGTGCCCGGTTGTGCAATGTGGAATGGGCGGCCACGCACCAGCTTTATGTGTGCAGCGTTTTTGCAGAAGATCTCGATATCCTTCTCTTCGATGGGCGTGCTGCGGTTAGCATTACGCTCCAGAAATCGTACGCTGTCTACCACTTCAGCCAAGTCCTTTCGTGCTTTGGACTTGTACACATTCTGGAGCTTGATGTAGTCTGCCGAACGCGCCTTCATATCTGGTACGGATCCAGGAACCGGGAGGACATTGTATTTTGTATAGAACAGGCCGATGGCATTGGCAATTACCCAAAAGCTAGGCGAGTTTTCGCGGATTAGAAGGCACTCTGGCGCTGTGAAGATCTCCTTGACGGAGCTGCTCGCCTGGGGTGGGTTGAGCGACTTCAGTACTGCGGCCACTGCCTCGTCAAAGTTCTCTTCGCCTCCTTCTGGGTTGTTTGTGCGTGCGGCATCAGCAACAGATTTCCTAAATTCGGTCTTCTCTTTGTACGTCTGCGGTACCGCTCCGCCGTGATCCTTCTTCCACTTTTCGAGAAAGTGCAATAAGAGGGCTATCCATGGGACGTGTCCGTGATCCTCTGGCTTCATGTTGTCTAGGTCGGCCGTCTTTTCTTCGGCGTACTGCAAGAGCTCGGGCCATGGCTGCAGTAATCGCAGATCTGATGTGGATTCGGGGCTGGGGTGTGTGTCTACGATGGGAAAGGCGGGTGGCAGGTGTACGGAGAAGTGGGCGTAAAAGCCGACTGAGTGTACGTAGAACAACGGGACAAGCGCAGCGCTTGCATGGACGGAGAGTTTGGTAAGGATATCTGGACGGATGGGTGCGGTGGCGATGATGAGCGTGTACGGTCGTAGGGCGTCAGGCTGGGTGAGCCATGATTCTATGGGCTACTTCAATCAGCGATTGCTGCAGCCTCATGGATTTGTAGCCTTACTTCTGTCACAAAATGACCGTCTACATCCGGATTCAGCTCTTTGAGCAGGTTACACGTGTGTTCAGCCCGGTGGCCGCCTAGATGCCGATCTTCCAAGAAGAAGTTGACACCGAGGTCTGCTTCGGTGACGATGGCCGAATCTTGGATTGTAAAGTTGCCGATGCAAGGAAGGACAAGATTCTTGAGTGTTTCGACGCCAACAACGCCAGGTCCGGAGTTTATCAGCAGGATATGCGACTGTTCCAGTGCAATTTGGCCGGTAGCTCCCCAGAGGCGTAGTTGACGATCATATCTGCATGTATTAGATATCGTCCTATGCTGTGTTCATGTACACGCCTACTTCTTCTCCTTTGCAGTTGGACCCTGCACGGGAGGGGGAAGATCCTCCATGATCGCGACTCTAGAGATGGCGGTTAGAATGGTGCAATTTGTTTGGATACATGACAGCAAGAGCTCAAGAGCTGCCAGGCACCAAACGCGCCGACAGTCGACGCTAAGCACATCCCTGTCGCGGGGTCGGCTGTTGGTGGGGCACACATCGTCATGAGCAGTCGGTCACGAGCAAATCATTCATTCAATCTCGTCTCGTTCGCGGCTGGCTGACCTGTACGCCTCAACTCAATTGCCTTGTCCCCACGTCTGTTGGTTGATGCCGCTGAAGCTAGAGAGAATTTGGGCGGTCAATATAAACCATCGGCTACGCAGCATCAGTCATCTCAGGCCTCGACTGCCCCTCCAACAACTGCACGAGTCTAGACCTACAGTACACCCATTTGGCACCAACAGGGTACTGTTGCCAAAACCACTCGGCCAGCCGGAAATTCGACGCAGAACTCTCCACACGACTACGCCCCCTGGGAAGGAGAACAGCATGACCGACACAAACGTTGAAGCAGCCAAACGGGCCGCTGCACACCAAGCGGTAGCCGATCACTTCGACCCAGCAGCCACCCACGTCGGCATCGGCTCCGGCACCACCATTGTCTACGTAGTCGAAGCCATCAAGGAGCGGTCTACAAACCCAAACATACTCTTTGTACCTACCGGCTACCAGTCCCGCCAACTTGTAATCAATGCCGGCCTGACTGCAATCTCCTTTGACAGCCTGCCAGACCGTGTCATGCTCGATGTAGCCTTTGACGGCGCAGACGAAGTCGACTCTGAACTCAACTGCATAAAAGGAGGCGGTGCCTGCCTGTTCCAGGAGAAGCTAGTGGCGGAGCGCGCAAAGAAGTTTGTCTGTGTAGCAGACTACAGAAAGAGGCAGGACCGCCTCTTGACCAACTGGCCAACGATACCCATCGAGGTTGCGCCATTGTCTCAGCTCAAAGTCGCCGCTGCGCTTAGGATGCTGGGTTCTACCGGCCCCAAGCTAAGAACTACACTATTGGAGAAGTCAGGGCCCCTGAAGACGGACCAGGATTTCTACATTCTCGACGCCCCGTTTCCTCCCCTGCTCACTTCGGCCGATGTGGCGGCCGGCAAGGGCAAGGGCGATGGCAGTGATGGTACTTGGGAAGTCAACAACATCAGTAGGGCTATCAAGGGCCTCACCGGCGTACTCGAAGTTGGCATCTTTGCTGGCCTGAATGGCATTGATGCGCAGGCTCTTCGCGAAAACGACCAATCCACAAAGGCCGTAAAGGGCGGCCAAAAGCCTGTTGCTGTCTACTTTGGAATGCAGGACGGCAGCATCAAGGTACGAACAGCCGAAGGCGAGAAATAGACGTCGTCGAGAGGTTGAGCGGTAGTATAAAAGAACATGATTGCTAGCGACCTTCTCGTAGATATATGCACGCAAAGTGACACAGAATGGTTGACTGCTACCCAGTTTCCCACAGAAAGTCACTACAAAAGAACACCAAGCAAGCAAGTGCAAGAAGTAAAATAGACGTGATTCTCATTTCATTTTTTTGCCTCTAAATCCCATCATATGCATGATTCCAAATAGGATCGAAAAAAAAATCTCAAAATCAAACAGAGCACAATAGCTCGCGATGTAATCCACTCGCAGAAGTGAAAAAGAAGAAGAAGAAGAAGAAAAACCCCCGATCCCTTGTTATCCCTATCCTCAAGAAGACCAACAACAACAACCACCACTCGGCCTGGACTGAAGTTAAAAGTTCCTAACTACCCTCCTCTTATACCCACTTGCCTTGTATCCCGCAGCCGGAGTAGCAGCAGCACCACTGGCATCGGTCACGTACACGGTCTTTGTAACGACTTCAACCTCGTAGACGCAATGCACGCCCTTGGGGCACTGAGGTGCATTACCAGGAGCAGGAGCAGGGGTGACAGCTGGCTCAGGTGTCTTGGCAGGCGTTGGCATGGGAGCAGCGCTGTAAGAGTCTTCGTCCTCTGAATCGACATCAGAAGAGTCGTCGTCATTCGCGTCTGTATCGTTCTCTGGTTCAGTCGGGTAGCCAGCAGCCGGAGTCGGGGTAGGAGCCGCAGGCGCAGGTGTAGAAACATCCTTGTCACTTCCATAACCATCACCCTTTCCGTCATCGGCAGGTGCCGGCGTAGGACTCTGCTTGGCTGATGTGGTGGGCGCGGCACTCGACTCGGGCTGAGCGGCATAGTTGCCGCCATCACCGCCCGATGAACCTCCTCCCAAGACTGGGCCTACGTCCACACTCTTCTTGACAGGCGTAAGCACCTTGCCCTTGTTTGGAGGACCTGTCCACTCGCCTGCGGTACACTTGTTGTTGATGTCGGTGCACTTGTCCTGCCAGATCTTGCAGCCAGCATTGCCGGTTGCCGGGCTGGTGTTGAAGCAGACGTCGGACTGGTCCCAGCAGTTTTGCGCACTCGCCCAGCACGCTTTTTCGGTCGAGTATTCGGGAACCTCTTTACCGCACCAGTTTGCGTTTTCCATGATGCAGTCCGCGGGCTTGAGACCAGCGGTTTGCACAAGGGCAGTGGTAGTGGCTTTGTTTTGGCCAGGGCTCGCCGTCAACTTTGCAACTGGGGGACCGGGGATTTGGTACTTGGAAGCGGGTGTGTTGTAAATGTCAAAGTTGGTGGACGGAGTATCGTACTTCAAGACGCCTGGAATGGAGACTGTGCTCTCTGGAACAAGGTTGCCACTGCTTTGGAGGAAGATTTGTGCGCAGCCAGTGTATTCCTGTGGGTCACGGTCCTTTGCGGCATGCAGGGCGAGGATCTCAGGCCGAGCGAGGTAGTCACCCCCTTTTAGACCTTTGGGCAGGCTCACGGAGAGGAGGCCGTTGTTGTCGATAATTTCGTCGGTGCACCACCGGTCTGTGGCAGAGTTGTAGCCGTGGTCGAAGATCTTGAACCAGCCATCTCCCGCAGCCGTGTCGGTTACAGCGTCATCGACCTTCTTCAGATAGACGGCGCAGGGACCCTTGTGGCCGCGGTCAAGACGTTCCTTTGAAGGGTTGTTGGGCCAGGCGCGGATCTCAAAGGTGAGGACGGCACCATCTGGGACGGGTTGCACGCGAGAGACACCCTTGGTGCCACCAGCGTCTGGGGATGATTGTCAGTGATGTATGTGGAGAAAGGGGGCGGGAGAGTCATACTGCAGGCCATGTCATCGCTATCGAAGCTGCCGATAGGACTACTCGCTTTCGCAATGTTGGGGTTCATACGCATGGCGACACCATCACCCTAAGTCACTATCAGTAAGTCGTTCCTATCGAAGTCTTGAGAGCCATACCTGGGGCATGCCATCGACGTAGAAGTCAGTGAAGACAGTGTGAGCAAGGGCAGCAGGGGCCGAAGCCAGGGCCGCAAGAAGGACAGACTGAGTCTTCATGGTGATTGATAATCCGTAGACGAAGTTGTAGACTGTGGGTCGAGAAAGGGTAATTGTGATAGTATATGACACACACGAACGAAGACGACTTGGTCACTAGGACTTTCCAAAAAGATTGAATGAAGGAATGAATATGCCGAACTAGCGACAAGTGAATGAATGAAACAGGCAGCAAAGCGCCTTGGAAAGAGAGACAAGAAGTTGGCTTTATGAACAAGTAGTCTTCGTCCGGTAGGGTGAACAGAAGAAGGAAGACAACATCCAGGGCGGGCGCTTGGTAGCTTTTTGATTCAAACCAGCTCACTGGTGCGCACTCGCCCGTCACCAGGATTACAGCCGACTCCTGTAAACACCGCATCCCTTGGCGGCGCATCCGCACTGCCGCCGCTACGGATTAGATTCCTTGCGACAGATCGCAGGGCCTTCTCAGCCCGCTGCTCGGGTCGTGTCCTCAGCAGAGACGCTGGCCTCGGAAGCGTGCGGTCAGCCTTGAGCAACGCTCGGCCAATAGGCGCACACCTGTGGTTGTGCCGCTGAAACGTGAAACACAAACGGACGATTTTAGCAAGACGCCTAGTCCAGTATGTGGAATGGTTCACCCGCTAGATTGACACGGCGCCTTGTTTAACGCCACTTACTCAGGTACCGCGCCTTCATTTCGACATGGGTCTTTCTCAACCTTTCCCAGCTCCCATCTCGGTCATTACCACACGCAGTCTAAAGACTCTGTAGAACGTCGAAAAGCGGGGGTATCCATAACCTCAGGAGTCGGCCCACCCACTCCTTTTGCCAGCGCTAAACATTGTCGAACACAATGGACATTAGTTTTTTTTTCGGAGAGGGGGAGGGGGGCTCAGGAGGAGCTCGCTATTTTTGCGACATCGCGTCACGACAGCGATCGATTAAGTAAGTAATGTCTGAGGGCGGCCCAGGCTGACCGATATGTCGCAATGACGAGCCCTCCGCACTGCAATCTCGGCCTGCAGCCAAGCGTCCCCGCTCTCATTACCCTCCTTCCGCTACCGGGACCCGAGTGTGAATCCAAAATTGCAAAGACTAGCCATTCGTAGGGACGGGCGGCGATGACGCTGCAAAACCCGTATTTGATTGTTGGGCGTCAATCTTGCGAGGATGCGTTTCAAGTCCGTTGTCCAGCATCAAATGTGCAGTTGAGGCCGTGCTCTTTCTTTCTTTTCTTTTACAGAGGCAAGGACGCAGGAGGCCTGCAGTCGTGCTCCTCCTCACTTTTCCTCTGTCGTGACACACCAGCCAGGCCTTCCGACAGCCGCCCAAATTTCCCCTCAAAACACTGCATCGACCATGTTAGAGACCTTCCGTACCGGTGGCGACTCCCAGAAGCGGGGCCCGACAAGCCTGGATACTACAAAACCTCGCACGTGGAGATTATTACGGAGCGAATGTTTGCAAGACCCCGTTTATCGTCTAGGCTCTGGACAATCTACTGGTCCAGCACTCGCACCGTGCGGCACATGTGGATTATCGGAGCAAGCGCGTGTCCAGACAGAAGCCTTGGTGGAATGAAGCGCTGAGCGTACGTCTCGCAAACAGCCTAGGACCGACTACAGCCTACAGGAACGAGGCAAGCCCAGGTTTACAGTGGCACCGTCATGCTACGCGGACATGCTGCTTCCGAACAGCCGAGTCTGCCTCTGCCTCTGCCTCTGCTCTGTGCAGGATATCCCTGACAATGTCTCTACAGCGGGTCCTTCGTTCCCCCCGAGCATCAGCTGTCGGAAAACGCCGAGTAGCCCACTTTGCATCTGTTACCATGACACCATACAAATTGCGAAATGGGAGCCGTCTGAAGTGTATCTCAACACCCTCGTAGTAAAACATGTACTTCATCTCTGATTTGAAACAACACAAGATTGCTGGGTGGTTGGGATACTCGCCATATGGTATCTTCATCCTATCGAGGCCTTCTTTCACAGCATTTATTAACCATTCGAGGCCTCTTTTAGTAACATGTTGCAACCTGTCTGATTCTCCCAGTGGGTTCTTTGGTATTTGACGCTTAGAGAGAGGCCTGCTGATGTATCCTGGTGCCCTGATTGTGTTCATGGACCATGCCAGATGCATTAAACTGTTGGGCGAGAAGGCGGGATCCCACTGGAACAGCCAGTCGCTAGGAGAAACAAGGGTTCCTAAGAGAGAGGCCTCTGTAATCCTGCGGTTGCAGTCTGGCCGAGATGCTACATCAGACAGTGGAAGCGACTGCGAGCTCAACAAAGCCCCACCATCTCGTCCGGCCATCTCGTAGACACTATTCTTGACAGACTCGATCAGATCGCGCTTCTCCACGATATTGGTGGAAAGAAATATAGTTGTGGGGTCGAGGCCAAGCCGAAACTGGTCCTGAAAACGTCGGAACATCTGGAGCCCACCTACACGCTTGAGTTCATCTCTCACTTGTCGCGTACGATGGTCTTTGTTGCCGAGACGGCCAATGGAGCCTTCGTAAGCAACGCTGTATGCAAGGATGGCATTCTCGCGCTCGTGTGCTTGCAAGCACACATCCCCTAGCCACCGCGCAGCGGCTACATCGCCGTCATCGAGGTTTTGGCGGTTGAGGTAGATTCCATTGAAGACACTCTCGAACAGGCTTTTTGCTGTAACAAAGTTTCCGTCGAGTGTGGCGCAAACCCCAAGGAGATGTCTGAGAATACGACGGTCGGGCTGAGTACCAACCGCACTCGTTTGCCCACGCTCGACCGCTATCAAATGCCTTCTGAGGAGTTGTTCTGCCGTACAGACATCATTCCGAATCCATGCATCTACTATCTGGGCTGCTGATGCCTCCAAATCTACCGTGCTTATTGTATCCTGTTCCTCATGCGGGAGAGTTGCAACAGGCATCGATGAGTCTGCAGAAGATGCGGCTGAGCGGAAGGGTTCCGGCTGTGCATACAGCGGATCCGGATCAAAACCACTCGATTCGGGTTGGAAAGTTGTAGGAGAGTGTCCTTCTGTCGTGGTGGAAGGACTAGCATAAGCTGTTTGGTCTTGTGGTACTGTCGGGTCAGAGATGAAAGAAGGCAGCGGGAGCGGAGCTGACGAGCTCGCTACTACCGGCGAAACGACAGCCGGTACATCTAAGCTATATGGTGACGCTACGGATTCAGGCGTGAAAAGAGCTGGCTCCAGGTCTTGCGATATGGTTGTAATGATATCTCGGTCTTGCGGCTCTTCCAAAAGTCTTCCCTCATTGACAGCAGCAACAAGCCAGTCTACAATGACAGCACGGTATCTCAAAGCCTGCCGCTGAGAGACCCCTACATCCTCGAGATCGCGAAGGATCTGTGTCCACGCTTCGTCTTCGTTCTCGTCCTCATCCTCGTCCTCTGTAGTTGCAGATGTAAGCCTCGCGATCGAAGCGATACTGTCTTCTCGATGACCACCTCTGTAGTCCTTCTCCAGCCTTTCTAGGGCCTCCAGTATAAGTACGTGGCTATCGTGAATTAAAGAAGTATAGAAGGAATTGAGCATCAACACGCTAGAGGTAAGCCGCTCTCGTAACCCTCGCGAACGACTGGGATCGTATCTGAGGCGGTCCCATGCACGTTTGCTCTTTGTGTCGAGCCCGTTGTAGTGCAACACAAGCTTGTCGAGCTCTTCCAGAACCTCGATACACGGTTCATACACGTCTATAAGCGCTTGTCGTTTGTTCCCCGGTATCTTGTCATACTTGTCTTGTATGTCCTCCAGCAAGTTTGATAGACTTCGCGCTTCAGATGTCAGCGTCTTGTACTCCCCCGAACAATCGCGACCTGTGTTTAGCTCAGCTTGCGCAACGCTTCATGGTTTGCTGGGACGCTGACAGTTCTTATATACCCTCCCAGCTAGCTCACACAACCTGATTACGTCTCCGATACTGATTCCGAAGCTCATTTCGTTAGCTAACGGGCTATCCGCATTTCTAGTCGAAAGTGGCCAACGCCGCGTATCACCACAGATTGCACAGAGTTAGACACGGTAACACTTATATCCATCCAAGGCTGGGGGCCTGACATTGTGGCTTAGAAGGGCACTGTTCAATTAAAAGCTAAGACAGAACGACGTCAGCCTTATACGCGAACATGCGAAAGCACCTATATGCCACCAGGCTACAAAGGAACATGACTCTGTAAAAAAAAATTCATTGCGGCCACTTGTGATCATATTCATTGCGATCTGTGGTGAAGACGAATGGTTGGCGGAGTTTGGTAGACGGCTTATACTTATTCTTCCTCAACTTGGAAGGTGGGGCAATATCATGTACTAGACTCATTTCGATCTAGCGACAGTCGTAGTCAACACGAATGATGCAAGCGTATTCATGCTCCCGTCAGCTCCTCTTCGTATAACGATAACTGTAAAAATATAGTCGGGTTTGGACGTAGAAAGCGCAACGGTATATTCGCATACCGGTCTCAGCCCAAATTGAACTCGCTCGCCATACCAGCGTGACGCATAAACTTCTCTCGCGCGCGAACTGCCTTTCTCATCTTTGCCGCCTCCTCCGTATCGTGACTCTCGGGCAAGTCCAGATCCACAGCCTTCTTCGGTGGTCCTTCGCTCTTCCGGCTCGCGCCATCCACCTTTGCACCTCCACGGACCTTGGCAGGCGTCCTGTCACCTCGACCAGCTCCTGTTCGTTGTCCAGGGACCTTCATACCAGATGGTCGCTCCCGGAGCGCAAATGCTTTGGCTAGATGACCCAGATGCAGGGATTTGATGTCGAAGTACTTGCGTTCGTCAGCGACGTGGGTCGCGTAGGCGCGGATGTGGCTTTGGAAGGCTCGGCGGGCAGCTTCGAGGCGGGATGGCGAAGCTAGGGCCCAGCGTTCAATAGCAAGTTGGAGATCTGTGGCCTTGTCCATGTAGGCGTTCTTCTCCACTACGCCGCTAGTGATGAGACCACGATTGAGAATCTCGTCCGCATCTTGCCGTGAAATGTGAATCCCTGCTTCTGTATCTTTGCGATCAGATTTCAGAACATCGACGTAGCCTTCTTCGCAGCCGGGCATCAAGAAGATGCATGCTCGTCCGTCGCGGCCTGCACGGGCTGTACGACCAATACGATGCAGATGGTCTTCTCGGGCAAATGCAGGGTCGAACTCGATAACCAAGTCTACATTGGGGAGGTCCAGACCACGTGATGCTACATCA
>Ga0265797_10008075_pt1 | contig 14166 bp, 9 predicted proteins | sample P2T30metagenome_FD_192433 | JGI IMG/M metagenome (GOLD analysis project Ga0265797, IMG submission 192433) | Plant litter microbial communities from East Loma Ridge, Irvine, California - P2 T30 | ecosystem: Environmental > Terrestrial > Plant litter > Unclassified | place: USA: California... | reverse complement strand
CTTGTTGTACTTCTGTCGTTGGGCATACCGTCGATTGCGTAGCGTTCGACGTTACCGGAGAGCGTCTTCTAACTTCTTCCAACTGCGCTGGCGGTGAATCAGTAGCCTGTCGACGACCAAAGCGCGTTTGCAAGCGTTCGACAAAGCGAGAGGGGGAAAGGGTGGGAAACTTGAATTTGTGAATGGAGGTCTGCTGGTGATGGCCTTGGGAGAATTAGGGTGACGGAATTAGCAGGCAATGCTTGAGGGTCGATGACGGGCGGACGATGGACGGGAGACAAGGCGGCCTTTCACACTCTAAAAGTCAATAGATGTTGATTTGGTGATTGCATTGCGCTGTGACGACTCAAGCTTTCCTTTTACTCGCATGGCATGTACACGTGCCAATGAGAGGCGAAACGAGAGCACTCGATGCTAGAATTACGGACATTTGGTGTGTTGCATATTGAAGGATGCACAAGGACAGAGCACATCGAATGTAGACATCCCGCTGGAGCAGGAGAAAGACAACACAAGACATAGCCCAAGTCCTTGACAAGACCTAAGAACGACACATTAGCTTTTCTTTTTTGAAACTGAATCCTTTGCAAGCTACGCAAATACGCGCACCTAGAGCATATCTGTGTGAAGACCTCACTCAAAGAGTCTCAGCTCAATCGAATTGCTGCTGTCTCGCTACAGGCAGAGGTATAGACAGAGACAGGGGAGGCAGCAGAGACAGCAGAGACATGCATGTAGCGTCTCACCGTCGCAGCAATGACAGTCTGCCAAACATATATATTAGCAAGCCATTCTGTTCGTCAGTCAACTCGTAGTCAACAACACAACACAACACATCACAACACAACACCCAGCACCACCACCACCACATCACTCCATCCACTCACCCGTTGATCAAACCACCAAAACTTTTCATACCACAAACCAACCAACCCACCCGAACCCAACCCAATCCACAAACGCAATGGCAATCACCCGAGCCAAAGCAGCCCAAAACAACACCACCACTTCCACATTCTCACAGTATGCAACAATCACCACCACCACCACCACTTCCACATTCTCACAGTACGCAACAACCACCTTCACCACCACCACCCCCCACACCCGTCCCAACAACACCCCCAAGAAATCAACGCCGCCGCCTCCCCCCGCCTCACATCCATCAGCAAACTGAACCTCCTCTCCGCCGTATGCCTACTTCTCCTGTACCTGCTCTTCCTGGCAGGTCCCTTCGTGTCGGTGTACTGGATGCACACGTCGGAGTTCTTCTTCACGCTCTACAAGGTGTGGTGCCTGCTCGATCAGTGCGTTTTTGTGTATAGGCAGGTGCGGGGGGTGCAGCGCCAGATTGTGCATATTGGTTTCGAGGAGAGAGCTGCGGGCTGGGATTGAGAGGCTTCTTCTGGAATTTCTGCTGGCTGACGAGCGTGGCGATTGTCAAGCATTGTGGGCAGGCGCGCGAGATGATGACGAGGGAAAGAAGCGAAGGGCGGATGGAAGTCCGCGGAGCATGTCCGAGTGAGAGCGAGAGCGTCCAGAGACCAAAACAGACAGGCATCTGCAGAGACCAGAGAACAGCGTAAAACGACAAGAGCATGGCGACCAGTGGCCACCAAACCAGCGAATGTTGATTGGATTTGCATTTCATTGCGACAGACCCTTTGCTCCCCGTTCTCTGTCCGCGAAGCACCAAGAGAAAGCGGGAAAGAGCAGGAGCCTCCGAGATATCTAAGTAGTAGTAGTAGTAGTAGCAGTAGTAATAGTAATAGCCATTGATGAATACAAGAGAAATATAAAGAAGAGATCCTCCACATTTCCTCAAGAGCTGGCTTTTTGGGGTCTGCCCCATACTACTCTGTTGCGAGAAGGGTGATTGGTATTTTTCCCCTCGCAAGATGACATTTGTAAAAAAAGAGAAGAGTTGGTTGGAAAGAGAAGAAAATGTGTTGATTTGACTGAAAAGAAAAAAATTGGCTGATGAACCCTATGACATCCCCTATCCATCCCAAGACTGGAGGAGAGGGGCCGGGAATATATGATTGGGCTTTCCGGTTGAGGAAGGTTGGGAGAAAGTGAAGAAGGAAAGGGTGGTGGGTTTTCCTTTTCGGTACAGTCGTTGATGAATCGTCTCGTGTCTTGTTGCTTTGCTTTCGAGGCGCCATGGAAGCGCGTCTTTGTTGTTTGTGTTTCTCTGGTTTGCTTAGGTTCTGTATCTTCAATTTGGACACCATCGCTCGTGTCTATCCCTTAAATAATGTACCGCCTATGCTTTGTGCAATTTCGCGGCAAGGGAATAACGTGGCTAATGGTCGTCAGGGTTTGCAACCTAGGAACGGAGGTGTCAGTGTTCGTTCCTCAGTTGGTATGACTCATGCGTGCATGCTTACCCTCAATATCCTTCTCGAATAGTCCTGGTTGTCTGCAATACTTCCTGTCGAGTTTCGCTTGTTGGCTTCCGGGTCTAGTCGAGAGTCGGACATGTTCGAGTATCCGGTGTTGGGAGGTTTGCCCTCGCCGGATGTTCCTCCGTGGCGCATGAAGTCTCCGACCTGGGTACGCTTGTACTCCTCTTCTGCGGCCTTGCGCTTGCGGTGGCGCAGGAAGAAGAACAGGCCAATGGCGATGCCCGCAACTGCGACAACACCGACAACAACGCCAGCAGCAATACCGGCAACATTCGTACCGGATCCTCCACTAGACTTTTCTGCGGTTGCTTCGTCGGGGGAGCCGGTCTGCTGTTGGCTTGATGGCATGGTGACGACGACTGTTGTCCCGGGTGCTATACTTGTAGAGACTGCAGCGCTGGCCGGAGCGTCTGTAGTTGCAGGAGCGGATGTTGTTTTGGAAGCAGATGCAGATGCAGAGCTGGAGCTTGACTCGTCGCCAGAGTAGCTGTCGACATTGTTCTTGGTGCCGCTGAGGTAAACGGAGAAGAAGTTGTGACCACCACCTACATTGCTGTCAGTAAGGTGCGCGCGAGTTTATGCAAAAGTCTGATGACATACACATTTCTTTGTCGTATCCATCGCAGGGCGTGTCGCACTTGTCGTCATCGACCTTGGAGTCTTCCGAGGGCAGCATGTCACCACACCAGCAGTTGCTCCCCTCGCTGGTGGCCAGGACGGCGTAGTTCTGTTTCACACATGTTTCTTGGCAAGCGCCTTTGCTTTGATAGATGTTCTCTCCTTGGTCCTTGAGGGGTGTCCCGCTCGAGTAGCAGCCGGATTCTGTCATGGTCCTAAGGCCTTGGGCAGAGACTGACGATATGAATGCAGCTGAAAGTAAGAGAAGCATGGTCGCCGCCCGTGACACGGGTCTGGTGGAAGATGTTGATGGCATGGCGGGAGGGTGGGCCGAAGCGACGCAAGGAGTGAAGTGGTTGGGTGTTTGTGTGGCTCAAGGAGCGCAAGCGAGCGGCTCGATCGGGCGACTACAAGAAGAGGGCTGTCAGCACGACTTTCACACGCGTCTGGCGTCACAGTGAAGGTTGCGGCGGTGATGAAATTGGTTATTGCTGACCTTTGTTCGCGGGCTGCCAGCAGCGCGCACGAGGGGATTGACAGGGTCGGGTGATAGCCTACCTGAGACCAGCAGGGTAGTGCAGCACTCGATTGCCTGTGCAAAATTCCTTGTCTCCTCACTGCACTTCTCAGTCGGTGGATGCGTGGCTGTCCGAGGCTTTGTGGTGCAAAACAACGGTGGATGTCGAGGCAGTTCACAGCAACAGCCCTACAGGTGCGCAGCCGAGTCTCTCCAAATCCCACGTCTCAATGACAACCGTCTCCGCGCTGTATCCGGTGCTGTTCGCTTTGATGGCCGCGTGCTGTTGGCCGAAACAATACAAAAGGATCCAAGGCGTCGGGTTGGAATGCGCGTGTCGTGCGTTTCAGAGGCGGCCGTGACCCCTTTCCAGTGTGAGAGTATGTAGGTATGCGCAGGTTCGCTGGTCGAAGGAGTGAAAGCACGTCCGAGAGTGAGGTAGTGGGTCGTTGGTGTAGTGAGTGGTGGGTGGATTGTCGAGCGAGTGTGAATATGGATGCAGTGTAAGGACCGTGGTGGTGGTAGTAGTGGATGGTCTACAGGGCGGTAGTGTAGGAGCGTGCGAGAAGCCACTCCTCTCTGCTTTGCGCGGAGGGCCTGCGCTCGTTCCTGGCTCCTCGACAGGAATCACAGACCAACGCTAACGGGAGCTAGTCAAGTAGTTGACGGGCACTAGTCTTGTTCCTGTACTAATTCAACGCTGGTGAAACGGCGGCTTAGTCGGACTTGCAAGACTGGATAATCTCGCTATTTCGCCCGCCTAGACAGGCAGCCGGCCTCCTCTCGCACCACCTATCTGTGTATGCACGCCCAAGAAGTGCCCGCATATGCCATGCCGCTGTACAGAGTTACACATTTACAAGGCCTGTTCGCTTGGGCCTGGCCTTTGTGTAAGCAAGCCATCTATCTACAGTATTCTTCCATCTGTATGCGAGGCGTCGGCCACGGCAACGGCCACGGCCACGGATGCATCGGCTTCGAAAATGCCTCTCTCTTTCTCAACTGCACAAATATTAATACCTAAGCACGGTCGACCTCCGTCTCGGCAGCCTCTATCTCACTGGCAAAGTCCACCAAAAATACTCGATCGTCGACAGAAGTCCGTCATGGCACGGGAAGCGAGCATGTAGTCCATTTCTTGTGGACGCCACATCAAGCAGCGCCCAGTCTCTCGTATCGGTTTTTCAGTCGTAGTATTATTGTTTTCATCCTCTACAAGCGAGATACCCGCGTGTTTACATGCCCTCCACGCGTCCCAACCTGCCAGCCCAATCACCAAACGGCACGCCGGTCAGACTGGCTCCCAAAGTTTCTCCTGTCAAACTCTCCTACTTTTCCGCCTGATGAGTCCTGGAGTGCCTGGCCTGCCTGCCTGGATTAGAAGAAAAAAACGCTCTGATCTCTTTCCCACACGAGCGACCGCTCCAAAAATGCGCAGCTGGGAGATTAATTGCATTAGCATATACCCGCGCCTTCCCGGCCGGCCGATGCGTGTGTCTTGCACGCGCGTACCCGGGCCTGGAAGCCAGACGTTCGAGAACGCACGACAGCTTGGACAGCCTGAACGATAATAATAACACACAATCATACGGAATGTATGTAATCATGGTGGATATCCTCAACATCCACTTGTTGACGTTGACGTTGATGTTATTAATGATGATAGACGTGCCATGTTTTTACCACCACGCTGCTTTTGACACACATACCGATACATGTATCCACCCCTCCAAGGCACAGCAGAATCACAGCCTCAAGCCTTCGCCCTACAACAATACTCGTTTCATACCTTCCATTCCGTGTATCTTCCGGCGGCCTTTGCTCTCGCGCACGGCTATAGCGACAATGCCATCTTACCTTACTCATCGTCTACACCACTTACCCATGCCCTTAATCCGCACACGCTATTGCCCTTGTCTCGGCGTGGGACCCCCAAAATACTCCCAAGGCTTCAGGGAGCGGTCTCGCCCACATCTCCATAACTATTCATCTATCAGTGATTGCGGAGTTCGAGATCTGTAGACAATCTCCTTCGAAGTCTTGGACGACTTCTCACAAGTGGTCGACTACTTTCAGCACTGAGAGACAACCCTACATGTAGGTACCACTCGCTCTTCTATGGATGTAGGTACTATATGTGATCGACTTCTTCACCAACTGAGGCATGCACGATCGAGCACATGCAGGGTCTTCACCGACAAGTGCCAGTGTTTCAACTCCGACACGCACATGCACTACTTTGCATCTTGCTGTGGCTGGTAAGTAGTATGGTCCAAGGATCTATAGAACAGATGAGAAGATCAGGGTATGCCGCATGAGGGACCTGCCACTACTCTGCCACTGCAATAATCCCTCTGCTACAACAACCACCACACTGCGCAGAGGTCACTTATACCTCCAAGCGCCACGGCAAGCCACACATCTACAACCGATGTCCCAGCATTCAGGCACAGTATTTGCATGTAGTACCTTTACCCAACTCCACCGACGACCAAAGCGCAGAAATGGTGCAACGAGAGAGGGAGGGAAAATCGTTTAATTGCGATTGCTCAGATGCCTCCCCAGACAAAAAAACGGGCGGGAAGATAATTTTGGAGAGAGAAACGCTCAGCCTAAGCCCATCTCTCTCTCACTCACTTACTCCCACTCATCCTCGTCCCTGGGCATGTTCACGCCCATGGCTCTCATCATATTACCGGCCGGCCCAGACATGCCGGCTTGCCCTTTGAAGGCTTCCAGCATGTTCTCCGCCAACAGGAGGTCGACGTCGTTGTCCTCTTCGTCGTCTGAGGAGAGCTCGATGTCGCCTGGGCCGATTTCTTCGTCTGCTTCTTCTTCTTCTCCTTCTGCTGTGGCGTTCTTTGCGACAGCAGCAGATGCCATCATGCCAGGGGGTCTTTCGGGGCCGAAGTGGACTGCTCTCTTCTTACCGGCTGCTTTGCTCGCTGGTTTCTCCTCCTCTTTGCCATTGGCTTTGTGCTTCTGTTTTTGCTTTTGCTTCTGCTCCTGGTTGAGGTTCAGCGCGCCGTGACCCTTGAGTTCCTTCTCCATCAGCTCCATCACTTTGCGCGTCTCTTCGTCCTCATCCATGTCGTCTTCCCCATTGCCCTCCTCTGCGTCCTCGAGAGCAAGTTTCCGCGCTTCGTCCAGCAGGCCTGACTTCTCAATCTCCGACGCGGGCATTCCCATCATCTCTTTCATCGCACGCTCGAACTCTGCTTCGTCGAAGGAGCCGTCTTTGTCTTCGCCAGAAGAGCTCGCGGATGAAGAGTCGTCATCAAGGCCATCATCGTCAATGCCGTCAATGCCCGCAGCTTCATCATCTTTTGCAAAGTCCGCGAAGCGCGAAACCATCTTGCGCAAATTTTCCTGCGCGCTTGCATCACCGAAGCCTTTGCCACCACTGGGGCCTCCTTTCTTCTTGTCGCCTGCCAGCTCATTTTCGAAATCATTGTAGTCAATGTCGAGCCACTTCTCATCGTCCTGAGTCCGAGGCCAGCTCGCCAAGTCCTTATCCGTAGGTAGCTCGTCATCACCCGTCTCAATATCCGACAGCAGGATCTGAATCTCTCGCACCACACGCTTGTCTGCATTCTGCGGGTCCGAAAGTAGCATTTCGAATCCACACGTAAGCTTCATCCCAAGTTCCACCGGCGGCTCCTTGAGTCGAGCGAGCACGCCGGTCCATGCCGGAGGAGGGCTGAAGACTTGACTGCGCAGCTGCGCGAAGCCGACTTTGGTGAATTTGACGCTCACTGTCACGAAATCCTCGGGTGGAAAATGTAGGGTCGAGATGTCTTTTGTCACCAGTGGCTTGACTGCTATGGGATCTCGCAGGTAGAAGGCTTCCACGGCATGGGAAATGTAGGAAGGGTTGGCGTGCAGGATGTGTGCGAGCTTGCGCGGGATGGAGAGGAGCGAGTGGTGCAGAGAGGATGTTATGTCTCCTGGGTAGTTTCTGATGCGGTGGAAGGCCTCGTCTTCCACGAACGGCGAGATGAGGAGCTTGTCTGGCTTTTGCCGGATAAAGTCCAGGGCTTGCGTGATACTTAGGTTCTGCGTCGTCTCACCGGCGTCTACTGGGATGAGTCGTAAATGTCCGTTGCTGATCCATACCCGGTTTTCTGCGATTTCTGGGTTGAGCCATTTCGGCAGCGCGTTGGCGGCTTCGATCAGCAAGAACTCGCCGTCGGTGTCGTAGACTCGTATCCAGGCGTCCGGGAACTCCTTGCTCAAGTCAAGGAGGAAGTACACAATCAGCCACTCGTCTGCTATTGAGTCACCAAAGTTCGTTCGGCCTCGAAGATGTAGGGGTGTGGTAGCATCAGGGAGAGTCTTGGGGTTGACATTCCCACTTTCCTGTCTTGTGATGTCCGGATGTATCTTCAGTGCGAACTGGTCTCGCTGCCATATGTAATCTTTGAATAGTTGTTTGCCGGACTCGTTTGCCGTTTTCAAAATCTCGTTCAGTCGTGATCGCAGCTGGGGAGGTGTTGTGAGTTCATTGTTGACAACATGAATGATATACTCCACGCAGTCCTCGGGCAATCGTTTGGGGAAGCCTTCAAAGCCTTCACCAAACCACTTGAAGCCATCATCTTGAGAGGGCTCCATGATTTGCTCCAATTGAGCCCAAGCTTACTGAGTGATCCCAAAGAGCTTCTACCTCTGACGATTATTGTAGGGCAACAAGGCAAACCTCATGCTCGCCACGTTCACATGCACAGAAGAGTGGATGTATTTCTCTTCATTCGTTCACAGGCATCGGCATCGGAACTCACGGGCGCTGCCGGCGCTAAGCTCACTTGATGCCGCCGCTTTGTTGATTTGTTGATGGTTTCCCGCTTCCCCAAAACACGAGATGAAACATTAACGACGAGGATTACACGGCGCATTCTTCCACTTACACGCGGCATGCGCGCGATACAACACTAACTTCTACTTACCGCGACCGATCACGTTGCTCATTATGGCCGGCAACTACGTCGACACACCCGGCACCGAACGCGTGGACGCAACGTCAATCAGTCATGCCGGCGACCTCGACTTCTCGATCGCGCAACCTTTCGCGTCGCCGTCCAAGAACCCGGCAGAGGATCTAAGGAATCAGATGCGCGGACTCCGAAATGGCAGGTCACATCAAGTCATGCAAACACCACGAATGCGCAATCCGCTCCTCGACAGGCGCAATCCCGCCGGCGCCGCCAGGCAGGAGTTCACGCCATTGCTGAAAAGTGCGACGCGGAACCAGCTTCTGCAGCAAAGTGTCATTGAAGAGAAGGAGAACTCGATCAATCGCGGCATTCCAGACACTCCCGCCGGGTTCCGTTCCAGTTATGCTAGCGAAGTGCACGCTTTGCCAATCGACAGCTCAATGCTGGATGAGCACACTGGAAGTTCCGCGCCTCCGAACGACGCTACCCCGATGGCTCCAGCGGCGACTTCGAGCATGCTTAGCTCTACACCCATGACGGAGGTACCCAGAAGGGAGAATGGTGTCCTGGACCACGGGAATGTCATGACATTGCGCGATCAAGAAGCGAAGCTTGACGAGATCCAGAAGACGAACTTCTCACTAAAACTCAAAATCCACTACTTGGAAGATGCTCTACGCAAAACTGGGTCCGAGTTCCAACAAGCAACGCTCAAGGAAAACGTGGAGCTTAAGACGGAGAAAATGACCATTGTCGCGGACTTGAAGAAGCAACACAAGCGCGTCAAGAATGCCGAACACGAACTTGAAGAGTACAGGAACAAGCTGGCCGATTACAAGGAGCAGATGAAGAAGCGCCACACCCACGAGCGCGACGATGAGGAGGTACAGCGGTTGGAAAAGCTTGCGGAGCAAAGTCGCGTTGCCGCTGAGGAGCGGCGCCACGAAGTGGAGGAGATGAAGCAGCGGCTAGAGGAAGCGGAGCAAGGGAATCAAGACGCTGAAGAGCTGCAAGGCTTGAGGGAGGACATCCAAGACTTAGAGCGTGAAATCCGGGATCGCGACGGCCAGATTGATGCTAAAGATGAAGAGCTGGAGGCACTACAGGAGAAGCTCAAGTCGGCAAACGGCTCGAATGATCAGGTGGAGCAGTTGCAACAAGAGATCGATGAACTGGACGCCGAGATTCGAGAGAAGGACGACGATCTAGAGTCGAAGAAAGCTAAAATTGCTGAGCTCGAGGAACGCGTGAACAGTGTCTACGATCGCGAGAAGTCTACGAAGAAACTACGTCTGGATGTTTCAGCTCTGGAGGCGCAGATGCGCGAAAAAGATCAAGCGCTAGACGAGGCACACGAACAAATCCGCAGCATGCAGCAGAAGTCTCGATCAGCCGAGTCACATCTGAGCGAGCAATTGAGCGAGAGTCAGGCGCAATTGAGCGAGAAAGAGCGCGCTCTTGAACTCAGCGAGGAGCAGATTGACGAGTTCCAACGCCGCGCTAAAGCTGCTGAATCCCGACTTAGCGAGAAGGTTTCCGCGCTCCAGAGCAGCCAGGAACAGATCGAAGAGCTCCAGCGGCAACTGCAGGACGCCAACGGGAATGAGAGTGAGCTTCGCCAACGAGATGAGGAGGTCCGTGGCTTGCAGAGGAAGCTTCAAGCCGCACAGTCTGCGAACGCCAGCGAGCTCCGCCAACGCGACGAGGAGATCCGGGATGCTCAACGGCAGCTGACTGACAAGGACGGCGAACTTGAAGCGCTTCAGGAACGTCTGAAGACTGCTCGTGGCAGCTGGGATGCTGAGTCGCACCAGATCGACTCGCGTATGCAAGAGAAGGACAACATCATCCGCGAGAAGGAGGCTCGACTGCGTGAGAAGATGACCACGATCGAGCAGCGCGATGATGAACTGGACGATCTCCAGAAACGCCTGCGTGTTGCTGAAGCTGGACAAGATGAAGCTGGAAAGAAGCAGACTCGGCAAATACAAGCCCAGAGCGAGCAAATCCAGGAGTTGCAGGAGAAGATCCGTGTCAGCTCTGCGTCTGCACAGGCGAAGCTCACCGAGAAGGATGGCCTCATCCGGTCCCGCGAGGAAGAGCTCCGTGTGCTGCAGAACCGTCTCAGCAGCCTACAGTCTGGCGATCATGCTGAGGTGCGTCTGAAGAATGACAGGATTCATGAGCTGGAGTCCGAGCTGCGACGCAAGGAGACCAGCATCGCAGACCAGTCCAAGCAGGTCACTACACTCAAGTCGCGTATCAGCGCCGTTGAGACGCCTTCGAAGAAGGATGGTCTTATCAGGCAGCAAGTCGATCATATCCGCACACTCGAGCAGCAATTGCAGAAACTGGCGCAGGACAAGGATGTCGAGCTTGACACCATGGAGCAGCAGCTTGACGCTTTCGAGCGCGAAAATGACAATCTGCGGCAACGGGCTGACAAAGCTCGAGCTCTTGAGTGTGAGCTCGAAGACGCAGAGACTCAGAACGCAGAGCTTCAACGGAAGATCGAGCGACTCAACGAGCGACTCAGTGCTTCAGATAAGGACCAAAGCGTCATTGGCCACCAGGGCGACGACCTCAAAGCAAGTCAGCAACAGATCGAAGAGCTCGAGGATGAACTCGACCAGTTGCAGGTCAAACTCCAGCGATCTGTTGAGCAAAGGCAGTCTGATGTTTCCAGGCTCGAAAGTGAACTCCAACACGAACGGAAGACCGGTGACATCAAGGCTGAAGAGGCTCAACGGGCCTTGTCTACGCTAAGAGCCAACCTCGAGAATGAATACCTTGATGCGAAACAAGGGCTGGAGGACGAGATCATGGTACTTGAGAACACTCTGGACGATGTCGAGGCTGCAAAGGATGAGCTCGAACAACGAGTTCAAGCGCTTCAGCAAGACGCGTCGCGCGCGAAAGAGAACGGTACGCCGGTCCGGGAGCGCAATGAGCTGCGACTCAAACTCAAGACTGCAGAAAACGAGCGCCAGACGATGAAGAACACCATCTCAGATCTACAAGCCGATCTACAAGCTGCTTTGCGAGCCAAATCAGACGGCACTCCAGTGCGTGAGCGCAATGAAATGCGTAATAAGCTTCGTTCGATGGAGGCGGACCGACGAGAATTGAAAGCAACCATCGCCACATTGGAGGCTGATCTCGAGCTCGCGCAACAGGCTTCTCGATCTGGTACGCCAGTACGTGAGCGCAACGAACTGAAGGCCAAACTGCGAGAGTCTGAGACCAGGATCTCACGCTTGCAGGACAAGGTAGAAAATCTTCAGTCCGAGCTGGTGCGCGTACAACAAGACAGAACTATAGCTGAAGAGCGTGGCAACTACCATGGTGTTCTCACTAAGGTCCAGATCGAGAACGAGGATCTCCAAACCCGACTCGCAGACAAGGATCGCAAGCTTACAGCAGCTTGCAAGCGCGAAGGAGAACTTCGAGGCCAATTCGAAGCCGCGAAGCTTGAGCTTGACGACGTCCATGCCAATGTTGCAGAGTTCGAAGCCAGGCTGCAAAGCCATGTGGCCAGAGAAAAGGATCTCCGAACTCAGCTCAAGAGCCTGAAGGACGCCAAGATCCGTCTCGAAGACGTCGAAGCCCAGCTCGGAGACCGCGAGGGCTCATCTTCAGGCCACATGAGAAGGGAAGCAGAACTCCGCAAAGCCCTTCGCGACGCGAAGCTCGAGCTGGAAAACGTGCAGTCCGAAGCTCAAGAGAAAGACGACCAGGTACAGCTCCTGGCGCGCAAAGAGAAAGAGCTTCGCAACCGCCTCCACAAGTCCCGCGCCGAAGACACCATCCAGCTCGACTTCCAAACGCAACTCGCCGACGCCGAAGCCGAGCTCGAAGCCCTGCAGCAGCGCTTGCACGAACGCGAACGCGCCCTGCAGCACTCTCAGAAGCGCGAGCAGGAGCTCAAGACAAGGCTGCGCAGCTTGCAAGTCAACGCAGATAACAACTTGACCCTGGACCAGAGACACGTCGAGGCGCGCGAGAAGCGCCACGAGGGCGAGCTGAAGGGCCTGGCCAAGCAAATCTCTTTCCTCCGCGCCCGCTGCGAGAGGGAGGAAGGGTTCCGCAAGGGCCTGGTGTGGACTAAGCGCTGGTTCCTGATGCAGGTTGACATGTACAACAAATGGTGAGTCTGTGAATGATTTCCAACCAATTAATTTGAAGTTGGAAGACCGAGAGATGGCAGAGAGGAGCCCATGCTAACATGATGTTAACAGCAACGCCGCCGACCTCCAACTCCTCGAGACCATCGGCATTACCCCCGACGCCACCATCCGCGAGAAGAAACCTACCCTGCGCGCCGTCGGTTTCGCGGTTATTGCTTCGCTGCGCATGCAGAAGATGCGTGAGGCGTGGGCGGGGAATAAGAAGGTGCAGGATGCGCTTGTCAAGAAGTTTGAGGCGATGAAAAGGGGCAAGGGGGGGAGGGGCAGCATTGGCGGCGGTGGCAATATGAAGTGATGAATGGAGTTTGAGTTGAGTTCACTTGAGGGATCGGATTCGGTTCTTGGGGAATGTTGGCCCCGGTTCATGATGATTGTGAATGACGATTCTGGGGGGGTGGTTCGGATTGGTTTGGTTCTGGTTTTCTTGTGGGTATCGTAGCGGTGGCGTTGGTGGTTCTTGTCTTGTTTAGCTTTTGTTATTGCAGATTATTGTTCATCATCACTTCTTCCTTTCTTTTCTCGATACCTATATAGGTTCACCATTGGCATGCGTGCCTGCAACCGCTCTCCTTTCTTGGACTTCGGTGCTTCTGCATGTATGCGCTTGGGCAAGTGCTCCAAATGTTTGTGCGTTGTGGCGAATTGATGATGTTGTTGATAGGTACCTTAGCTGGATAATCGACGCGGGTAGAAATTGGATGGGTTTCTGTGTATCGCAGCAACCACGCCACCTCGAAAGCAATGGGCACCATCCTAAGCAGACATGTTAAGCCTGAAGGCATTGAATCTACTACAATATCTTCTTGCGTCTTCACTGCATTTCCATGACTTGTTGAGAGACTCGATGCGACTGTGTTCAGGGTTAGGGTTGGGTTATGCAATCATGACATTCCGGTTGGACATTAATTACTAGCTGGATGATTAATGATCAGCTGTCGAAGTCAATGCCGTTATGATGACTCACCGCCGTGGAAGACGTGGAGATCATCACTGCATGTAATCGGATCCAACCCCAGGGGGCCCATCGACCAGAGATTCGGCTACTTTCACTGCTCAGGGGATAGATTCTGGATACTGTAGATATATACTTGTCTCTATGAATTCGTGATTAAGCAAAGGTAAGCAACGCCATTCCATGCCATGGGTATAAAAGCTCCGAAAAAAGCAGGGCTAGTAATGATATTTTCGATTTTCCTCCGTGAACATTCCTCGATGTAAGTGTGACTTCGTTCGTTTCGTCGGGGATGTAAGTTCTTCTTCAAGCGGAGTAGACGAGCCAGCCGTATTTCTTCCCTGTCCATTTCCTCGCCAGCTTCGCTCCTACTTCTGTTGGCTGGCTGAAAGCTATGTTGTCTTTGGTGATTTGCTCGATGGGGTTTCGGGTGGGTGTCGCGGAAGTGCGATCTGAGTCGGCTTTTGAGCGTTCGACGGCACCTTCGTTGGCACGGTTGTGTTGGGTGATGCGTGCGTTGTAGTGTTCTAGGGCTCGATCCAATAGGCTC
>Ga0265797_10008073_pt1 | contig 14169 bp, 8 predicted proteins | sample P2T30metagenome_FD_192433 | JGI IMG/M metagenome (GOLD analysis project Ga0265797, IMG submission 192433) | Plant litter microbial communities from East Loma Ridge, Irvine, California - P2 T30 | ecosystem: Environmental > Terrestrial > Plant litter > Unclassified | place: USA: California... | reverse complement strand
CGGTCCGGCGATCGCCTTTACAGACGGGCGGGCGGCGCGGTCGCACCGCTCTACTGGTAATTTATCCTGGTCGATAAGTCCTCGCGACAATGATTTCATGAATGTAAACAGTGCTATGGTGCCAAAGTGCCCAGCGCTGAGGGGTTGCAGGAAAGACCGTTTCCTCGCGCGCGATAATTGATGTGATGCCGACTTCACACCCCGTAGACGCAGCAACCAGCGCAGTTCCTCCACGTCCTCACGCACATCTGCAAAAACACCGCTGACCACATATGTGCAAGTACTGTCATCAAAGACCGCCCCCGGCACCTTCAGACGTCGGCATGCCGAGGCGGCCCATCAAAGAACAACGACGCCCAAAAAGCCAGCCGCCTCAGGTCCAGACCGTCGGGAAAACTCCCTTGTCCTCAGCGCGCCACCTTCACCGCCAGCTGCGAAAGCCCCAGCACCCAGTACCACAGCACAAGGAATCCTGATCTCGATCTCGGTGCTACGTGTTGCATGCATACGCGCAGGCAGGCATGTAGGCATGCATGCACGTCAAGTAGAGATCACAGCCTACAGGCCCCCGCCCGACAGGCCTCTCTTCAAGGTGCCCATTGATTGCTATTTGCTATATACCCCCCGTCACACTGCAGTCGGTAGCGGGCCGGGGCAACCGGGCGTGAAGGCCCGGCTGGGGTCGCATTGCATTGGCGTTTTGGCGTGAGGCGCAGGCTGCAGGCTCTCGCAGGCTGCAGTTCGCGTTCGAGCGAATGATTTGGCATTTGCTTGTTCGAGCGAATAGGTGGACATTTTTTGCAGGAGCAAAGAGCGTGGGGTGGTGGATACTTGGGAATTGGAATTGGGAAAAAACGTTATACGTCGCGCAAACGTAAATTTGTACATGGGTGGTTTATATTAGGATATGTTTTCGTCGCGGCGTGCTTCATCTAGAGTTTGTCTGATTGATTGCGGTCGGCACAGCGAGACGATGTATTTCTGGAATGAATTGCGATCGTTCGGCGCAATATATATCCTTGTCTCTTATGAATGTCTTCGTGCTTGGTGCGTTACCCTAATTCGGTTGAGTACATTGCACTCTGTACATGTTGTCTCTAGGTGGCGAGATCAGGAGTACCCGACTACCGAAGCCGCGCGGTCATTATGCTGAGAATATCTATGTATACGATCATGCAGGGTAATGATAGCAGTTAGGGCATCCGCTTGTCGCCTACCGAAACCAAATGTGCATGTACAGACGTGGAGTGAAGTGTGGTGTGCACTTCGTTGGCCTGTGAAGTTGGCTTCAAGTTCGGAAGGTCGAGACAGCTGAAATACGTGCAAGTGATGACAAACACCACCAGGACATGTCAACCATGTCAAAACAATCGGACAAGTCGTGACAACCATCGTAGATGCCATGCCAGGATAAATGGCAGGTATAATCGTGCAATTCCTGCCCAGGTGGTGGACCACAAGTCCGAGTATAGGGTACGGGTTGGGGTTCCTTGGACGAACTACATGTAATTCAAGAGTGATCCAATGCAACGACTGAGACATGCTGAGTGTATACTTAAAGGTCGTTTAGATGGTTGTAAGGATCCGAATTATGACAGACCGATGCCATCTCGGATTCGTCGGTCTAATCGACCCGGTAATTCTTGAACTCCCTCGTCTTCACACCCCGTGCAAACATGACATCCAACTCCTCGTACGTCCTGCCCTTGGTCTCAGGAACCCTGAACCACGCCCACACCAGTGAGATCAAAGAAAGCCCACCAAAGAAGAACCCGATCTTGCCTCGACCATTGGCCTGATCCGGATTAATCAAATACGGAATTGCAACAGTCATGGCAATCGCCACCGTAGCCTGAGCAGCCGTCGCCAACGCAATCGTCTTACTACGCACGCGTGTCGCGCTCGTTTCGCAGATGAGAACGAAACACACGGGTCCAATCGAAACGTCGTATGTGAAGTTCCAGAGGAGCATGAGACTGCTTTGAGTCCAGGCCAGAGCTGGGCGAGCGGAGTAGTTGGGTACACAGTCGAGGATTCCGATAATTAGCAGGAGTACAATGAGGGCGGAGAGACCGACATTGTAGATTCGACGACGGCCGAAATAGCTGAGTAGGACCCACGAGCAGCATGTGCCCAGGAAGCCGAGCGCGAGGAAGCCAACGCCCATGGCGAATGCGTGCGCTGTCGCGAGACCTGCGAGCTCGAAGAAGTATGTCGCATAGCCGACGAGGTAGATACCCGAGAGGACTTGGATGGTGTAGACGCCTACGCTGATTTCCGTGCGGCGTAAGTTGATGGGCTTGAAGCAGTCCATGTACGTGCTGCCGGCTTCGAGGGCGTGTTCGAGCTTGTCCGTCTCGATAATCATGGCGAGAGTAGGTTTAACATCAACCGTCTTTGAAGCCAGTTGACGAAGAGAACGTTCCGCATCATCCAAGCGCTCTTTGCGAACAAGCCACCAAGGAGACTCTGGCGCAAACGGCCACAAGACCAGGATAATGAGCGGCCAGACCCATTGTGCTGCGAATGGAGCCGAATAGGCCCAGTGGCTGTCAAGTTTGGAGGTTCCAGCGATGACTCCATTAGCAATCAGCTGCCCAGTAACGAACGCAATATTAGTAACCGAAGTCAATATGCCTCTCAGCGCAATCGGGCAAACCTCAGAAGCGTAAGCCGGCGCAACAACAACATACGTCCCGAGTATCTACCACAAGTCAGTCAAAGCTCCCCATCCAATCATCTCAGAAGCAACGATACCAAACCACCAAGCAGTTCTCCAGCCAAAAGCACAGGCAAAGACCTCGCGAAGAACTGTATGAAAGTGAATCCCGAAGATATGATGACACACGCGCCGAACGTCTTCTTGCGGCCGAACCACTCCATAGGGTAAGATGCGCAAAAGGCACCAACGACCTGGCCGATCGGACTGCCCATGGATAGGCCTGTCTGCCAGGGTGCTGAGATGATCCATTCGCCGTTAAATTGATATCCGAAATCTCGTTGGAAAGCTGGCGTGGCGTAGAGATTGCCTAGGAGTTGAGGATCGAAACTGTCGATAGTTAGGAAAACCGCTCATCATCGTCCACTACATCAATTTGGATGACAAGACAACACACCTTGCCATGATAACCTAAAAAATACCCCCGTCAGCTAATATCACACCAGCTTCCAGTGGTATGCATGCTTACCCCAAGTGAGAAATAAATCGACCACCCAACAGCAGTCGGATAAAGCTTCACAGCTTCCAACAGAGACAGCGAATGCTCACGCTCCGTCGCCTGACGAGCCTCCTCGCCGGCAATAGCTCCAATAGTCACATTGCCCGCTTTCACGAAATCCGAGCGTTCTTCTTCATCCACACTGGCACCCATGGTTAAAAGCCGTGAGCGGTCCCGATTCTGATCCGTATCCGTTTCAGACGACGTGATAACAGTGTCCGTCTGCGAGTCTCGTGCCTATCGTTACCCAGTCAGCAGTAGCACAACCATCCGAAGAAGAAACCCCACAAACACCTACAGCAGCAGCGATACCCTCAAAAGTCCCGTACGAAGTCCTCGCAACAGAGCTACCACTACCACTCGGCGGGGTCATGCTTCACGATATGTACACCAGCACCAGCAATCATCTAATCATCAGCCGACTTCTGCCGGGTGAACAAAAGCCGACGATAGCAACAGTAGACAACCTTATCTCGTATTTCGCAGTAGTGCAGTAACGGTAGCAGTCAGGAAGCCAACTTATCAAGGGAAACGACCAATAGAGATGGCGCAATGTTGCCAGGGAGGCGATATGCTTGTCCATGAGCCAAGCTCTCAGCCCCGCTTTGGCGGAGGGAGCTTGTTCGGATGCGGACTGGGAGGGTAGATAGAGGGAAGCCGAGGGTAGAGGGAGGGAAGATAGGCGATAGAGGGAAGATTACGGTTGATTGATTGATTAGAGGGCTGGCCGTGCAATGGCTTGTGATTAGCGATAGATAAAGTGTCTTGGTCGATTGATTCTGGAGATACGTATGGCATGAGCGGTGCTTCAAGTGCGCGAAGGCAGTCACGATACGGTTAAGGTGTCTTGCGAGCATGCTCCAGAACCAGTAACAGGTCACGAGATGAGAAGAAAGGGAAGTGAAGCCAATCAATCAATCAATCAATCTCACATCAATTGCTGAAAGCAAATCGGTATATGACACTTCAAAGCCCATCTCATTTATCCAGAAGGCTCGCCAATCTTTCCCTCCCAGAGAGTAGTAAGTCACCCTCAAAAATCCTGCTTGCAATCTCGTGTCATGGGAATCAGAAGCGCGAGTCAAACAAAGTATCTCCCATCCCAACAAAATGCAGAGTTGGGAGCAAATGCTCGGAGAAAAGAAGAAGAAAAATGCCCAAAACCAGCCGCCATGTTGCGTTGGCGGCGCGACGCTCAATGCACTTGTAATGCGACATCGTGATTGGACCCAATGATGGCCTTATGCAATGCAAAACCTCACTCGTCGTCGTCATCGTCTTCGCCAAAAACTGCATCACCCAGCTCCAGCAGTGCCTGCACTGCGGTGCGTTGCGCGAGCATATCGCTCATTTCCCTCTCGATGCTGCTGGGCCGCATGATGGTAGGAGCGAAGACGACGGCAAGGTTGAGAGAAGTCATGAGGTTCTTGTCCTGCATGCTCATGACGCGGCGCAAGTGCTGGCACAAGTACTCGAGACAGTTGCGGTGGTGCTCAGGAAGATCATTGACGGCGCTGCGAAGCGCAAGAGTCTGCTTCTCCGCCCTGCTGCTGGCAGCAGAGTTGTTCTCGCCGTCAGTGGCGCCGATGTTAGACAGCTGGCCAGCTTCGAGGAGAGAGTCGTAGACGTCGTAAGTGATCAGTGGCGTTGGTAATTTGCGGAAGTACTGTTTGAGGGCACTTGTGACGGCGTGGATGTCGAGATCTGGGTCGGAAATATCGTAGCTGCTGTACTCCTTTTCGAAGCCGGCTTGAATGGTTTTCACTTGCCCGCTGCCACCAGATTTGCGGTAGACACCTTCCATGTCCATACCGCGCTCTTCGACTTCTTCGATGCAGCGACTGACAATGGCAGGAATGAGGCGTTTCTCGAATTCGCAGCGTAGCTCGAGGTCGGTGCCGAAAAGAACTGTCGCTGATGTTAGTATGTGCTCGGGAATGATCTTATCATAGTGGTCATGATTTGACTTACCAGAAGGATCGTTGGATGGCGCCACAAGGTTTGTCGTGCTGTTGCTCTTCATGCTGCCAGCCTGTCCGTTCTTCAAACCACCGTTCTTCTGTCCGAAGAATCCGAAACCTGCACCACCAGGGCCGGGAACACTTTGCTTAGAACTGAAAGAGCCCGCTTCGCCTCCACCGACTGCTTGCTGGGTCATGCCGTAAGGCGTTCCGATTTCGAGTCCTTCTCTTGTTTGCACACGCTCACCTGCGAACGAGCCCTTGAGACCCTTTGTCACATTCTTGGCCATTTTCTCGCCTCCCTTGCGCCAGTTGAACTTCTTCGGCTGTCCCTTGCGGATATTGACGACCTGAGGTGCCGTGAGAACAGTAGCTGGTTCGGCCTCGGTCTCATGGAGGAGATGTGGCATGGAGCCATCTGCGTGCACAATGTTGAGGTTGCGCACGTCGTGCCCATCTTCCTTTCCTCCTTTGGTGCCAGAATTGTATATGCCTAGGCCGTTCGCGCCACCATTCTTGCCGGACTCGTTGCCACGGTTTGACTTGTACGTGCCTTGGATGTTTTGTAGCAAGCTGTTGTTCAATTCCAGTAGCTGTGCGTTCTTGCTCGACAAGGACTCGTACTCCTGGAAGCCTCTATCCTTCATCTGAATCAGGTTGCCGATCTCGTCCGTGAGCTCGGTTCGCTTGCGTATGAGATCTTCGATTTGGCCTCCCATGTGATCCTTGAGCTTCTGAAGCGAATCCGAGAGGTCACGGAAGATGGATTCTTGCAGTGCCGGTAAATCCAACGGCTGGTTTTTATCCTTGACCTTACCGAGGTGGTCTGTCATGACCTCCAGCTCTCTCACAACCATCTCTCGCTGGGTGTCGAGGAATGCCATCGTAGTGCGTTTCTCACGCAGCTCACTGTTGACTTGCTTGATATCAGACGATCCGCTGACCCGCTCCTCAAGCAGGTTGTTCTGCGCCTCGAGCTCCGCAATCTTCGCTTGCGCACGTCGTAACGCTGCTCGCATTGAGTCCGGAGTATCCTTGGAAGAGGGTGAGCCCATGATGGGGCTGCTGATCATCATTGGTGTAGTCAAAGTGGGCTCGATCGGAGCTCCGTTCTTGGGCACCCCACGGTCACTGAAACTGCGACCGTGCTTGACAGCGTTGGACACACGCCGCAGCATTGAAGCTTCACCTCTGTCGCCTTGCGATTTGTCACCTCGCATAATCCTGGCCATCTCTTCCTCCATGTAGAATGCACCATCCGCGCTGTGCTTAGGCAGACCAGCACTGCGCAACGCAGGCGAGAGCTGGCCTTCGGATCTGGTATCAGTACTGTATTGTGTGCTGCTGACAGACTCATGTCCTCGGTGACGCTCAGCCGGAGGCGGAGGTGGTGGTAGTCGTGGTGTAACAAAGTCGCCAGTGCTGTTAACCGATTTGCCTGGTGCTGACGGACGGCTGCTTGCTCGAGGCGGTATTGCGTCGAAGCTGCTCCTAACAGGAGGGGACTCTAATCCCTTGCGTCCATTGTCGCGAGAAATAATGCTCTGCGCATCAACGAACGAGCTGTGTATGGAGGACGCACTCTCCTGGCGACCATGTGACGGCTTGAGTGAGGTTGCAAGCGTGGTTGGGGTAGGTGGTTCTGGTGATGATCGGATTGAGCCAGGCTTAATCGACGACGCAGCAAGCGAATCGCCGCGGGCTGGTCTGTCTGGGAATCTTGATAGTGAGGCGGCTTGCGCTGAAGGATGGCCTTCCTTTCGCCTGGGATCGTCGAATGGATTGACACCTGACTGTGGCGATTCCGCAGATACTGGCGATTTAGTAAGAGTCCTGTCCAATTCGCGACCCTTATCCTCGGCATCGATTGGCGATACCAGGCTTGGTGACTTGTTCTCCTTGTCCAAATCAGTTCGGGAGCTGGATTTCTTCGCCTTAGGTACTTCTTGAAGCTTGAAGCCCTCGCTCCGTCCAAGTGTGAAAGAGCTGGTATCGAGAGTTGTCATCTTCGGCCGTTCCGGCCTCTCTTGAGCACCACCTATTGCGGGAGAAGCAGAAGAAGCGGGCGTGCTCTGACCAGAGGTAAGGCGCTTGGGTGCGCGACCCTTCTCTTGATATGCAATGTGTGGACTGGCTTTGGGCGCGCTCGCAGACAGAGGCGCCACATTTTCGCGCTCCGTGGATTCTGATCTTGAAGATGAAGGCCGGTCTTCACGCAAGACATCCCTATGCGCCTTCGAGGGAGGCCTACCAGTAAAGTAGTCTCGTGGTGGAGGAGGATCGATTGGCGACACTTCATTTGCTTGTGGCACTCGCTTTCGTGGAATGACCGACGGGCGTCGCGCGGGGTTGGGGTCGAAAGCCATTGGGAGGAAGCCCTCGTTCTCATCATCGTCTGAGATGGAGGACATGCGCGAGCGGCTGCCTTCTTTGTATGTGCTCGCCGGCAGTGTTTGAGCGTCTAAAGAGAAGTGTGTCAGCCATATTCAGGTACCGTTTCAGCCACTGAGCGCATGTGAACCCACCTCTGCGCATCTCGTCCGACATGGGCGAGACATCTCTCTTGAAATTGCTCATGGGCGCATCTTTTTCAGAGCGCAAGGTCCTTTGCGCCGACGATCGGCCTCCAGGTGTGCCCGAGTACTGATCCACGGGTGGCGTCTCTCCCTCAGGGGAGAAGGCGCTCTCGGTGGCCGCACCGGGTGGCAGTGAGGGAAGAGCCTTTTCTACCGTTGTTGATGTTGTTGTTGATCCAGGCCCACTTGTCCCGCCTGTGACTGACCGCGTCCCTTTTGCTTTCTTCCGCCGTCTTGCCATCAAGCTTTCGTGACAGCTCATGCAGAAGATACCCTGTGAGGTGCGCGCATAGCGCAGATTCTCGATCTTCCTCTTGCAGTTGCGACATCTGAAGCAGCTGGCGCAGAAAGCCTGGTCGCCAGTCAAGATGGCCAGGTCTTCGATCTTGTTGCCGCAGGCATTGCAGCTGTAGGTGCAGTTGTTGCAAATGAGGGAGCCGTCGCCGAGCAGGAGCAGATTGGCGTCGGAGTCAAGCAAAGTGCCGCATGTGTTACAGCGGAAACAGTCGATGTGCCATCGGTTACCGGCTGTGAAGAAGTTAGAGGGATAGGTTGACTGAAGTTGGTCGACGCTGCAGAACATACCAAGCTCGAAGGCTTTGCCCTCCTCCAATATCTGCGCAACACGGCAGGTCAGTAATCGTGCCCTATGTACAATGCGACGGAGACGATGCATACCTCGCCGCAGCCCTTGCATGGGTAGACGGCATCCTCGCCGTCCATGGGCGATTCGGGCGCGGGTGACTCCATGGCTAGGAGTGTCGTGTGTGCGGGTGGATGGCTGCTTCTCCAAAGCAGTGACAATGCCTCCCGGCGCGCCTCAGACGGACATGCAGAGGCAGCGCTCGCCCGATAATGTGTAGTCCAGTTTTTGTGGTGGTGAGGAGAGTCGACGACAGATGCGCATGCAGCACCACGCAAGGTGTCGTGGTGGTGGTATTGGCGGTGTTGGTGGTGAGTCGGGGTTGCCAGTAAGGCGGGTGGTGGTGGTATGCTCAAGCAGCCGGCCCTGAGGAGACAGACAGTGCGGCAGAGAGAGCTCTAGCGCCTACAGTGCGCCGATCTCACCAGAGCCAGAGCCCTAAGTTCGGTGACGAAGACGCCACCTCTTTGATTACAACGTGCAATGTGCCCATTCTGTTAATTATATTTATACAATACCCGGAATTGCTATGTGTATTTATCATGTCTGCACCATACACCAATAATCTCACCAGCGATTGCAGCTCGCAGCGGGACATGAAGCTCCTGAAGGCGCATACCTTAGGTATCCTGCTACCAAGACCTCCGTATAGTATCAACGGTACCCTAGCCACTCGTCTGCACACCATGCCCGCTCCCCTTAGACAGCAGCGACGCGGTACGCTGCCATGAAGAGTCCTCACCTGTACCCACGATCACCACCTGATCATCATCTATGTCCAGCCTCTCTTTCTTCCCTCTTCACTCCAAGCCCGTAATTACACCCATGATCCATCGCTATCACAGCGCCACGCGGCTGATCACCTTCTACCGCTTACCCACACGTGAGCGCATGTCTCCTTGTTTCTATCAAAAAGTCCTCGCGTCCTCTCTTCCTTCACTCACTCTATATTAATCCCTGCAGGCATCGCTGATGACACCCAAACACCCCTGCCCGACCTGAAACACCAACCTGCCTCACACTCACATTAATGCCTGCACAGCATCATTAGCATGCAACTGTATTATCACGATTTATTATTGCCGTCCTTGATGCTACGTTTCTTCTTCATCACCTGCGAAATCCTTCTGCCTTGCTATGCTCGTCAGACGTCCACTTTGATCCACGCGCCGTAGCCGCTCATCAAACCCCTTCACTACTCCCCATCATCACACAATCAACTCCCACCCCAGTTCCCGTCCCACCATGTCATCCTCGTGGCCTTCCTCCAGCACACCCGCACCTCGCACGAGGAAGCATGGCTAAAGACGCTGTGCCACCCCGGCTTCCCAGCTCTGAAACTCCCGACTCGTCTAGCTCCGCTGTAGCAGTCGGAGTACCTCCTAGCAGTCAAACAGTTTTGTAAGAAGACCAGAAACCAGCCCAACTCAGAACGAACCCCGTCGTTCGTATCCATTCCCGACATCTGAGAGTCTTCGTTTCTGGCTCATACCGTTTCACGCACATACCCGCCGAACGAGTCGCGATCGTTCGTTCCTCAATTCGAGACAAGCGAGGTGGGCAGGGCTCGCAGGGCAAGGCCAAACCAGCCGGGTTCTAGCCAGCGAGCCAGCCAGCCAGGGCCACGGCAGTTGCTCGCGCGAGCAAGAAAACAACGACAAACTGCACAACGGGCACAAAACGATCATGGAAAAGGGTGTGGCTTGACGATCAAACCGTTGCCTCGAAATCGGAGCCTCAACCTGTCGCTGGCTCGAGCGTGATGCGTAAGGGGTCCGGAGTCAGCAGAATAACGACTTTTGAACCCTTACCCTGAATCGGTTTGGTGGCTGGGTGGTGTGTGGTGTCTCAGTGTACCTACCCTTGAAGTTATTATTGTCGTTTTGACGTTAATTTATCTCGTACATGTGGCTATCATTAGCAGGTTGATCAAAACAACTGCTTGGAGTTCGTGGACCGGCCAAGGAAGTTTCTATTCTTTTCTCGGCAAGTAGCTTTTTGCTGGTGAGAAAGATGAGGAGAGGAAGCTTTGTGTTTCTTTTAAGGCTGCCACAGATCTAGCATCTGCGGTTGAACGATTTGTTCGCAGAAGCTAACTGTGATTGGGTCGGACATAGAGACGTTTGTGAGACGTTGTGCCATGTTCTAAAGATATCCACGTCCATGCGAGCAAGAATCTCCACGTAACGGCTTCATCAAAGGTATCTACCTCGTGCAAACGTGAGCGCGTCGTCCGCTTTGAACAGAACAACAGAACACAATTCGAACCGATCAAATGTACATGTATGGAACAAATAAAAATACCATATTACACGAAATCCTCTATCTATCTATCCCCTCTTAGACCTCTTTCCTCCACCACCACCAGCGCCCTCCTCTCTCCCTCTCTTCTTACCCTCCTTCTTCCAGAACTCATCCCTCTCCCTCTTCTCTCTAGCCCTCCTGTTCTCCTCGTTCTCCGCAACCTTCGCCTTGTACGGCTGCTTGCGCTCCTCCTGCTTCAAACGTCTATTCTCCACCTTCTCGTTACGCAGAAGTTGCACCTGTTGCATCAGCCTGCGCGCCTTCTTCTCATCGCCGTTAGCCACCACCGCGCGCTTAGCAACGTAGCCCTCCTTCTTCTGCGGCTTCATCTGCACGATCTGCGATTTGAATGGCAGCTCGGCCTGCAGTTTGCGCGGCACGCGTAGCGGGTTGAAGTGGCGCTCCTGGCGCTCGATGTTGCGGTAGGCAGAGTTCTCGTCCTTGGGTGTCGCGATGTTCAAGTCCGCGCGCACTTGGCCGGTCAGGCGCATGCCGCCCCAGTTGTCGGCATCGCCGCCTTCGAGAAGGTTGGTGACGGGGTTGTAGAAGCGGTGCGGGCGCACGGGGTACCAGGCGCGCAGGAAGACGATGTCGCTCATGAGGATCTTGTCTTCGAAGGTGGCACGATAGTGGCCGTCGGGTTTGCTGAGAGCTTTCTTGATCTGACCTCTGATACCGGAGACGGTGCGGATGGAGGCGCCTTCGAACTTGGCGATTTCGAGAGACGTGCTGAACATGTCTTTGATGAATGCCGTGTTCTTGAAGATCTTGTATGGGTGACCGGTGAGCTTGAGCTTCTTGACGATTTCAGTGCCTTCGTCGACGTTGAGAACGACACCAGTGGCGGCGAGGCGGAAGCCAGGATTCTTGTTGGAGAACGACTGGACGGCGCAGAAGCCGGTATTGGGCGCCGCGAGGGGACCGTAGAATGTGCCCATGCAGTGCATGTGTTCGGGGGTGTATTTCAGCATGCGGTGACGCATTCTGTTTTCGTGAATACTGTACACGGGGGTGGTTTGGAACCTGCGCCATCCCAAGCTGACGATAAGAGGATCATTGGTCTTCAGGATCTTCTTGTGCCATCTGTGTCGCTTGATGCGAACTTGAATGAAGCCCATGCGCTCTTCCGTGGGCTGGAGTCCACCAACAAGCAGGGGGTACCTTGGGTTGAAGTGCTCGATGAATTCGGAAGGAACGTTGTGCAGAACAAGTCGCGCGTACGTGCCAGCTTTGTAACCCTCAGCGCGTACTCGAGATGCCTCGTCCAGTTCGTCGAACTCCTTCCTGTTGATGTCTTGTTGCTTTTGTAGCAATGCTTTCTGTGCGTCGTACCACTCGTCTTCTCCGAACTCTCGCTCGGCATTCTCGCCGTTGGCATCACGATTGGCGTTCTTCGGGTTCAAGAAACCCTCTCTGTCTTCCTCTTCGAATCGGAGCTTCAGTTCCTCTTTGCGGCGAGCGTTCTTCTCGCGCTCGGTCTCAAGATCTTCAGCCTCCTCCTCGCCATTCTTGTCACCAGCATCTCCGTCGCCAGCTTCCAGATCCTCAAACTCGCCATCACCCTCGTCTTCATCATCACCTTCACCATCGAATCCTTCGAAACTTTCACCAAGGCCCTCTGCGTTGACGCCTGTTGGCGTCCTTGCAGCGAAGCGCTTCTTCAGGGCGTCGATTTGCTCTTCGTTCGTCCACTTGTCTTCCAGTGCTTTGTCGTCAAATGCGGGCACCATGCGGTCCTCTTCATCTGATTGTCCAGGCCTCCTCCTCTTGAAAAGCTCGTCCTCTTCCTCCTCATCGTCTTTGTCGGCCTCATCCGCATCGTCGCCACGCCACTTGCGAACGACTTCGACAGCGGACAGCATATCGTCGTACATCATCCTCGCAAGTTCAGCCACGCGGTATGGCTGCTTGCGGGAGTGTTTGAGATGCGCATGTTCCGCCAATTTGCTCTTCCAGCGAGTCTCGCCATCATCATCGTCGTCCGAATATTCCTCGTCGTCCAGCTCGTCGCCATCTTCCAGCTCTTGGTCAGAAACTGAGGAAATGCTTCCAAGATCGCTGTCTGAGTCGGCAAAGGCAATGTCGCCCTCGACTTCCTTGTCCTTGCTCTTACGCGCACCACCCAACTTCTCAGGAGCTTGTTGCAGACGCTCAAGATCAGCATCATCGTCAGAATCAGCGCTGTCAAAGCCTTCGTCGTCCGGGGACTCGCCGGCATCGCCATCACCTCCTTCCGCAAATCTCGCAGTACGGCGACCTTTTCGGCCGGTATCTTGAACATCATCCTCTTCGACGTCCTGAATCCGTTGACCCTTACCGAAGAGACTGATGCCCTGGTTGTCCTCACCCAACATCTTCTTTCCTCCTTGTAGACCGACCATCATCTGCTCGCCAAATCCACGCTCGCCCTCATCATCCGAGTCGAGGTCGAAGTTGTTGCTCTTCACGTCGATATACACTGCATCCTTGTCCATGAGAACACCACCGACATCGCTCATAGGCGCGTAAATGACTTTTTGCTTCTGGTCAAGCTTTCTGCGCTTCTTGATAATGCCGGCCTTCTCTTGTGCCTGCTCAAATGCTGGCGTAGGGCAAGGGTCGGGCAGGGATTCAATCTGGCTGACTTCGAGGTCTCCAATACCAGGAACGTGCACGCGAGCGTTCTGCGAGGGGAAGTTGGTTCCTCTGAGATAGCCGTAGAGAGCGACTGTTCGGTCGCATTTGGCGTCCTGCTCGATAGCAGTTGGTGGTGTGAGGTCCAGCATGCGATCCGCGAGCGCGTAAGGGTGGCTGTTGCGCCACACGAGAGGTCGAGGGTTCTTCATGACACTGAGGAAACGGGACAAGTTGAGAATCTCGCGATCCGGGTATCTTCCGTTGATCACACCAGACAGGTAGAACAGTTTTGCGCCCTGGTAGAGTTCGCTCCAGAAACGGTGCTTCAGTCTCTTCTTCTGGGCCTTGAGCGCATCCTGCTTTCTGAATAGATCCAGATGGGTGAGAATGCCGAAAATGTTACCAGGCATACCAGAGCTTGACAAGACGTTCAAAAACTCCATAGTCTCCATCTCGAAACCGAAGTTACCGTCGATCATGAGCAGGACAATGTCCACCACCTTCGCAGTGTCGATCGCGGAAGCCAGACTGTCGGAGGGTACCTCGAAGAATGTCAAGCGCCTCTTCTTGCTGGTGACAATCGTGATCGGACCCTGTGGCTGAGAAATGGTCTGTTTCGTGTACTTCTTCACCAAGCTCTTGATCAATGTCGTCTTGCCCACTCCCGGCGGCCCAACGACACCCACGACGAGTGGCGGCGCCTCCTCTGGCAGCCTGTCCACGAGCGGGACGTGCAATCTCTTTTCCTTGACATCGCCGCTACGCGCTGCGTTCTTCAGCAGCTTTCCAGGCGCATTGAATGCAAAAGCCTTCGGGTTAGGCTGTCCAGATGTTTTCGCCTTCTCCTTCTT
>Ga0265797_10008072_pt1 | contig 14172 bp, 10 predicted proteins | sample P2T30metagenome_FD_192433 | JGI IMG/M metagenome (GOLD analysis project Ga0265797, IMG submission 192433) | Plant litter microbial communities from East Loma Ridge, Irvine, California - P2 T30 | ecosystem: Environmental > Terrestrial > Plant litter > Unclassified | place: USA: California... | reverse complement strand
TGTTTCCTGTCAATCAGCGCAACAATCACCACCGCCATGCAAATACTCATGCCGCAGATCCGCGTGCGCAAGCCATTCGCAGGTGAGTGTTGCAAGCAAGCAGTGCTCTTACACCTCCAGCTAATACCACCTTCTGTATAGCTGCCTTCGTTGTGCTATGTCTCATTGCAGCATACCTAGGCCTCACGCCTAATCAGATCCCTCAATATGGCCAGAGTGACAAGGGTCTTCACTTCGTCACCTTCTTCCTCTTGACAGTAAGTTGTCTTCACTCGCCAGCAATCACATGCGCCTCGCGCTGTGAGAACTTCAAATGATCTTCACTTGACAGCAACTCAACAATGGAATGCTCCTCACATGCAATCACTACTCAATCAAACCCAACCATTACTTCACCGAACCCAAACTAACAACACCACCCCTCACAGCTAACCTTCTACTGGATCCTCGAAACCTCCCGCCGCCGCCTAATCCACCTAACCCTCATCCTCATCACCGGCCTCCTAGCAATCTTCTCCGAAATCCTGCAAGCCCTCCTCCCCAACGACCGCGACTTCGACCCCTTCGACATCCTCGCCAACGTCCTAGGCTCCGGGCTCGCCCTCGCGGCTTGCAGCTGGTACCACCGCCGCATGCTCGAGCGCCGCCGGCGCAACAAGCACTACAACGCTGTGCCGGGCGATGATGATGAGGGCCTTGGTGGTGAAGATGGGGATGGAGAGCGGGATTTGGAGCTTGGTGAGGGTGTTGGTGTTGGGGCGCAGGAGACGGGGAGGATTGAGGGTGAGGATGTGCAGGCTGGAGAGGGCGCGAAGAGGACGGTGACGGAGGAGTTGGATAATTGGGATGAGAATGCGGAGGATGAGTGGGAGGAGGCTGACGCTGATGCGTCGGCGGGTAAGGGTGGGAAGTAGGTTGTTTGTGTTGTTAGCACTATCTTGGTTGGCTTTTGCTGGTCGGCTGCCGCCGAGGGAGTGTGATGTGATACTTGATGATATGATTTGATAGCAGGCGAGAAGAGACATGTATTATGAATTTTTCTTTCGAGATTCTTCGTCGAGTACGACAAATGACTATATTGGGTATCATTCCTGTGATTTCTGCGCCAGTAGCATTTTCATGTTGCGGATCCTTTTCCCATTAAAGAAATAGAAATGCCCAGCCCGTCCAAAGTAGAGGGAAATACCACAAATACCAACAAGAGAAAATCATCACATCAAGGTCGTCCGTCGAAAAGGTCATTCTCATCGCAGACTTTTTCACATCAACCAATCTCTTCGAACCTCACGACTCTCCTCTGAGATTCATCGCCATCGCCAGAATCGACAGCGCAGCCCTGTCTCTTCTCATATCTGCGCTGCCGAGCCTCTTTGGCCTCTCGAGCTCGCCACTCGCTGAGCTGGTGTTTACGTTTCTGGCTGCGCGCTTGAGCGATCGCAGGCGTGGGCCTGAAGCCAATACCGTTGATGCCTTCGCCGTCGTCCCCTAGAGCAGCGTGGATATGGTGCCCGGTGATCTCAGAGTCTTGCCAGGTCGTCTCGGCGAGATCGGCAGAATTCTGGCTGCTATCTGGTGAGATTGATGGTCCATTGGCAGACTTGTCAGGTGATGACGGCGATGCCATGGGAGGCGGTGGCGAGCGCATGCGTTTTGGTGTGATTCTGACGATGGGACTGACGTGTTGTTTTGACATTGGCGTCTCGACCTGTTTGGCCAGTGGTGAGGGCGTGGATGGTCGGGCGTCTGCTTCCGGTCTACAGCCAGGCGTTTCTGCGATTTCAAAAACAGCTTCCGATGGTTTGTGTTGATGGTGAGGCAGGTCAAAACGTGGACGAGGCAATTTCTTGGGTGTCACGTCGAATCTAGAGAGCTTCGACGCAGGCTGATGCTGCTGGTCCGTCTTGATCCGTTTACGAGGGGCATCTTCCTCTGCTGCTGCTTGATCGATGTCCAGGGCTTCTAGTTTCTCGGCGACTCTGCTCCGCGGACTGTCGCACTTCCCTTCTGAGAGATGGTAGGCATCGGCTGCAATATCGGGCACGTCGAGGTTGAGAGTAGGCAGCCGTGACGGAAGTGTCATAGCTTCGGTGTATTTGCGCTTGGGTGATTCGCTCCGTGAGCCAGGCGCCGCCACCGCGGTTAGTGAGCTTTCGCGACTACTGCTGTCGGTGGGCATGCGGTCGTGTGAATAGCGATAGATTGGCACTAACGGCACGAGCATACAAGGCAGCTCAAGCGTTGAGGCTGGGGGTATGTGTTGTCTTCGATAAAGCTTGCGAGTATTGGTTTGGGTTGAGTGTGGTGGTGGTGGTTGTTGGTTGCTGATAGTTGGTTGATGATCAGTGGTGGTGGGGTTGTGAGTGGGGAGACAGCAGGGCTGAGGTGTGAGGGCAGTCGCATTCGGGAAGCAACGGCTGCCTGCCTGGCAGACCACGTTACTGTACTGTTCTAGAGCGAACATGCGCTCACAAACCCGTGAATGATTGTTTGTCTGAGACAATGCTCAATCACATGCTGGCCTAATAGAAGGTTTAGTCTTGACCAGATGTGTTTGCTTCCGTCAAGCCCTATGCGCAGTAATGCATTCGCGCAGTAGTGCTTTGCTTACTTAGTCGGCATCACTTCATCGCTAGAAGCAAACGAGCCTCCACTAAGCAAGCACGTGAAATGCATGAGCAAATTAGGGATATGTTTGCACGAGCAATCACATGATCGCATGGTAGTCGACATGTGAAGCTCACACACGCTTGAGACATTGGATGAGCAGCAGCAGCAAAGTAACTCCCGTGGCACAACATCTCGCAGACAGGCAGCTCGCTCCAATCTTGCTGCTATTGGACGCTCCGGCGGAGGAACGCAACGGGTGAGGTGAGGCTGCTGCTACTGTGCTCGTATAGTGGTGTTGTCTAAGGTATAGTTACCACTACTGCGCCTTCCCACGTGCGCATGTCCATATTAGCATATTAGCATATTAGCCTGATCCACGTCGTTTCGCCTTGAGAGTATTCACAGCATGTAGGGCGATTGTCGACCTCAGTGTCGGTCGAGATGTTGTTGCTTCCGTCTCGCTTGCACGTTGCTTCCATGCTCAAGCTTCACTCTGTTGCATTTGATCCTGCCACCAGACAACATCGGCATATTACCGGGATATCTACCACACCACACATTATCCCTCAAGACACACCATACGAGTTGCCGTCTTTCCGCCCACGCCCGCCATCACAGGCGGCACACTGGTGCCCACGTCCATCTCAGGCTGCACAGGTACAATCACGAATCGAAACTCGCCCTCTGCAGGGGCCGCGCGCCACAGGACCGCCATCGCGACTGGCAATGGCCGGAGTAACTGCAGGCAGCGCATCCACTGGTGCACTGGCGTCCTTCACCAAATCCCCGCGCTGTGGAGCAGACGACACCTCTTGACTCTCGCAGTCCCAAACACCGGGGCCTCGCCCATTGCTTGGCTGTTGCTGGGAGGTCAGGTAGGGATGTGCTGATGCGCGCGACGGGCAAGCGGCCCTGGTTCCCTCGCGATTCGCACGCGTGTGGGGACGTTGCTTTGTGTCTGTGTGAGCCTCCAAGGGCTCCTCCACGCCTCCACATCTGCCATTTTACCCACGCTCTCACCTCGACCACAGCCAACCACGCCAGCTGCAACAACTTGCGACCTCTTCAGCCTTTACCGCATGCCGCCTTGCCATGGCGCGCGTGCACTCTCGCACCATCCTGCAAGCATTGCGGCGCATGCACCTGCGGCCTCTGCCCTAGCCTGCGTGGACCGCCTCATCTGTCGCGACGTGTTGCAATCAATGCAAAGCGGAACGGGACAAGAGCCTCCGGCTATACCTTCGTCCTGATCGACGACTGTCTATATTGGGCGCCATGTCCTCCGTCCCATGTATCTTTCTTATCAGCCTCACCTTCACCCCGTGACCTCGTCTCACCCCCAGTAGTGAACCTCATCTACATCCACGCTCGCTTCTGACCTTCTTACTCTCTGCCTTCGTTGCCACAGATTGACTGATCACTTACCGCAAACATGCCTGCTGCTTCGTTTCCTGAAAAGCAGCCTTTGAATGGCTCGACGATCGCAAAGGATTTTGACGTCGACGAAGTGCTGTCAAAGCTCACCACCCCGGAGAAGATCTCCCTCCTTTCCGGCACAGACTTCTGGCATACCGCATCTGTACACAGACTGGGCATCCCATCGATCCGGACTACAGACGGTCCCAATGGTGTGAGAGGCACTCGCTTCTTCGATGGCGTTCCCGCAGCATGCCTGCCATGTGGTATGCTTTCCCAGATTTTCGCTTAATCAGAAGCAGACACTAACATATCGACAGGCACTGCTCTAGCTGCCACCTGGAACGTCAATCTCATCCAAAAAGGTGGCGAACTACAAGGCAAAGAAGCTATTGCAAAAGGCGCCTCCGTCATCCTCGGACCCACGACCAACATGCAGCGATCACCACTGGGTGGCAGAGGCTTCGAGTCGTTCAGCGAGGACCCAGTCCTGGCTGGCAAGATGTCTGTGGCCACAGTGAATGGTATCCAATCGACCGGTGTTGCTGCAACACTAAAACACTACGCTTGCAACGATCTGGAAGACAAGCGTCTTTCAAGCAACAGCATCGTTACCGAACGAGCTCTCCGAGAAATCTACTTGATGCCTTTCCAAATGGCCCAGCGCGACGCAAAGCCAATGTGTTTCATGACTGCCTACAACCTCGTCAACGGTACGCACGCCAGCGAAAGCCCAAAACTACTCCAGCAAATTCTGCGAGAAGAGTGGGGCTTCGATGGCATGGTCATGTCAGATTGGTTCGGTGTATACTCAACATCAGAATCCATTAAAGCTGGTCTCGATCTAGAAATGCCAGGACCGACCTACGTTCGTGGCGCACAGGTCGATCTTGCGCTGAGGTGTGGCAAGCTACTCATCCATCATGTCGATGCGAGAGTCAGGGAAGTACTCAAGCTGGTCAAGAAGGTTTTGCCTCTTGGCATTCCTGAAGATGCAGAGGAACGCACGGTCGATTCTCCCGAGACTGCCGCCTTGTTGAGGAAAATTGCAGGCGACGGAATTGTCCTGATGAAGAACGAAAAGAGCATTTTGCCATTCAGCAAAGAGAAGACGACTGCTGTCATCGGTCCCAACGGTGCTTTTGCTGCGTATTGTGGTGGCGGATCTGCAGCTCTCCCAGCTTACTACACTGTGACGCCTTACGATGGCGTCAAGTCAAAGGTCCCAAGTGCGGAATATGAATTGGGAGCACCAGCGTGGAAGAGAATGCCGCTTCTTTCCAACGTCACCACTACCGAGGGTGGCAAGCAAGGATTGAGCATGCGATTTTTCCTCGACCCGCCCTCCGTTAAGGGCAGGTCGCCAGTCGATCATCTCAGAGTGCGTGACAGCTACATCCACTTGTCGGATTACAAGCACCCCCGCATCCAGAGTGATCTCTTCTGGTGTGACTTTGATGGCAAGTTCACTCCAGATGAGACGGCCGAGTACGAGTTCAGTTGCTCTGTGGCCGGCACTGCTATGATTTACGTCGACGGTGAGCTTGTCGTCGACAACATGACCAAGCAAGTTCCTGGCGACTCTTTCTTCGGCATCGGCACTGTCGAAGAGATCGGATCAATTAACCTCGAAGCTGGTCGCGAGTACAATGTGCACGTCGAATTCGGCACCATGCCCACTCTGACATACAAGAAAGACGGTGTCACCGCTTTTGGTGCCGGAGGTGTTCGTTTGGGCTGCTACCGCAAGATCTCATTCGAGACCGAAGTCGCCCGCGCCGTGGCAATGGCCAAGAAGGTTGACCAGGTTATCTTGTGCGCTGGTCTGAACGGTGACTGGGAATCGGAAGGTTACGACCGCCCTCACATGGACCTCCCACCCGGCTCCGACGAGCTGATCGCTGCCGTCCTCGCCGCAAACCCCAACACAGCCGTCATCATCCAATCCGGCACACCCGTGACCATGCCGTGGCGCGACGACGCCGCGGCCCTCGTCCAAGCCTGGTACGGCGGCAACGAAACCGGTAACGCCATTGCCGACGTCGTCTTCGGCGACGTCAACCCCAGCGGCAAACTGCCCCTGTCCTTCCCAGTCCGCAACGAAGACAACCCAGCGTTCCTCAACTACATCTCCGACGACAACCGCGTGCTCTACGGCGAAGACGTCTACGTCGGCTACCGTTTCTACGACAAGACCAAGCGCGCCCCGGCCTTCCCCTTCGGCCACGGCCTCAGCTACACAACCTTCTCTCTATCCTCCCTCACCGTCTCCGCCCCACAAGACCCAACCTCCGACATCGCCCTCACCCTCCAAATCACCAACACCGGCTCCCTCCCCGGCGCCGAAGTTCTGCAAGCCTACATCTCGCCGCGCACGCCCAGCATCGCGCGCCCGGTGAAAGAGCTGAAGGGTTTCACCAAAGTCTTCCTGCAAGCCGGCGAGAGCACGACCGCCGAAATCCTCATGCCGCGCAAGTACGCCACCAGCTTCTACCACGAGGGCCGCGATGCGTGGGCCAGCGAGGCCGGCGTGTACGACGTTCTGGTCGGCTCGTCGAGCGCGGAGCTGCCGCTGAAGGGCGACTTCGAGGTGGAGAAGACGACGTACTGGAAGGGGTTGTGAGCGGTGAGCAATTGACGTCTGGTATGCTGGATGTCGTTGGTGGGTGGTCGCGCTGATGCACGATTGAGTGTTAGCCTGAAGGGTGTGCGATTCCCTCTTTGCGCTTCCGATTTCGTTTGTGGACGAGACAGGGCAGCAGGTTTCGTATTTTCTCATGAACCTTGGAACGATCTCTCTTGTTTTTGGGAATCCTTTCCCATCACCGTCTCGCGTCTCGCGTCGTTTCTTTTTCCATTTACTGGAGCAGGCGCTGGAGGTTTCTTTGCTTATGATAGAACGCGTAGCTCTCTCCGTAGGCCGTAGGATCAAACGAATCTCCTTGACATGTGAAATTCTCAAGCCAATAACAAGAAAAAGAAAACCGCAATTTGTAAGACGTAAGACATGAAAACTTCTTCCATTCGGCCAACTAGGATATCGGTAACCGTCCCAGTTCTTCAAATTCTACCAACTGATAAACCTTTCCTCCAACTCAAAGAGCAGACAGGGCTTCTTCGAAAACTCTCAATCAATGCCGCGCATTTTTTCCCTTTTTCCATTTCGTCAATACCGGCAGACATGATGCTTCAATCCACCAATTTTCCCGTCTGTCATCTATCGTTCGTTCAATTCCTTCATCTTCATTTCATGTTTCATCAGCCCGCGGCGGATCCATGCAAGTTCCGCGTGAGCTTGCAGCTCTCTCGGGCCCTAGCCGAAGAAAGCGCGCACGGTGGCCTGGGTATCGGGTGACAGGGTGTTGAGCAGCTGGTTGGCGTCGAGGCCGGCTGTCTGCACGAGCTTGCGGGCGGCGTCGACGATGCGCTGGGCCATGTTGCCTTGCAGGGTCTCGGCTTCGAGGGCTTGTGCGATGTAAGTGAAGCATTGCGCGGCCTTGGCGTGGACGGCGGGGTTGGATCTGGAGGTGGTTGTTAGTATGAGTGATACTGTCATGGTGTGAGAAAAGTGTAAACTTACTGGTCGATCAACTCGGCGAGGAAAGAGTATGCGTAAGGAGCGGCTTCCTCGTCGTTGGTGACGGGCAGGGTGTCGACCCAGGCGTTGATGACCTCAGGGACGTTGGGCACCTTGCTGCTGTTGAAGTGGAGGACCTTGGCAATACTGGCGCAAGCGTTCTCAGTGGCGAAAGCATCATCGTCACTGCGAGCGTTGGGTCGCTGGGTGACCTGGAACAGGATGGGAAGGCTACCAGCAGCGAACTCGGACCATGCGTCGCCACCCTTCTGAGCGGCAACACCAGCACCGTAGCAAGCCGCTTGCCTGTTGGCAGGTGCATCGTCGCGCATGCCATCGATCAGAGGCTGAACGATGTGTGTGTGGTAGTGCCAGGAGGCGGGACCGGAGAACTCGAGCACATCGTCCAAGATGCACAGAGCCCACTGGCGTTGTGTGGGGTCGTTGGAGGTCACGAACAGATCGTAGTAGTTGAGCAGGCGTTCCCAGTGGGGAAGGAAGGACTGGCCCTGGTTCTTGAAGATGGTGTGGAATGCCTTGTTCATGTCGGAAAGCAGAGTCTGGTCATCCTCGATGGCGAATTGGAGCTCTTCGTCGAGCTCATCGCCCTCCTCGCGGTCATCAGTCTCCTCCAGGCGTAGCTTGACGCGCTCCTGGTAGTCCTTCAGCACGGTCTCAGCGGAGGTGATGAATGTAGCCATGTGGTCGTTGGACAAGCTGTCCTTGCCAGACACTTCGACAGACTCGTAGAAGCACTGGTACATCTCAGCCAAAGTCTCGATGGCGGGCTCGGTCTCGAGGACCTCGAGGACCTTCTCAAGAGTCTTGCTCCACATGGCGAGGTATTCAGGCGAGGCCACACCGTGAGCGGCCTTGAAAGAGTTGAGCAGCTGAGGTACAGCCTTTGCAGAAGCAACACGAACGGGGTCGTGGAAGAAGAAGGCAAGACCAGGGAAGGCAACCTTCTCGAGGATGTCGGCCGCAAATCTCGAGAAGCCAGCCTCAAGGTTTTGAGCGTAAATAGTAATTAGCTCAATAGCCATGAACTTGTCGTCGAGAGTGCTGGTCTTGATGCCAATGTACTTGCCCTTCAGGGGGACAAGCTCCCAGCCCTCCTCTTGCTCAATCTGGGCTACATTCTCCTCGTCGTCCAGAAGCTGAATGTCGGCCTTGGCAGTTGCAAGCTTGGTGAGAGGAGGCATGACAGCATCGAGGTAAGGAACAAAGTCCTGGCCAAGAACACGGCACATACGTCCCCAGCAGTGAAGCAAGTACTGCTCCTGAGGATCGTCATCGTCGATAAGACTCGATTGGACGTTGCCGAGAACCTGCACGAGGTTGACAGCATCCGCACCCATGCGCTCCTTGCCAACTGCGAGAGCAATCAGAGTGGCGCACTCCATCGCCTTGGCTCTAAGCAATCTCAGGTCACGCTCGTTGGGCTGTTGGAGAACGTTCATGAGAAGCGGCATAAGGCGGTCGTACCACTTGCCGAATGCTGACTCGGCGGAGTCTGCAACGGTGGCAATGGTCGAGAGGGCCTGCTCCTGCACAAAGCGCTTAGGGTTCTGCAGAAGAGCCATGAGATGCTCGAGAAGAGTGTCGAGGTAAGGCTCAAGGATATCCTTCTCTGCCTCCTCGCAGAAGTTGACCAGCGCGGCAGCAGCGTGCGACTGGACTCTAGGCTCAGGCGCACCCAAAACAGGGATGAGTGCTTGGAGGACAGCCTGGTGGTACTTCGTCTGCATGGTGCCCTTGAAATCGGTGCTCATCTGGCCAAGAGCGTTGCAGCCTGCCCAGCGCACACGAGCGTGGGGATCGGAGAGAGCTGGCACAACAAGCTCGAGGACTCTGTCGAGTTCACCCTCCATGAGCTCGTGGCAGCCTTCGCTAATGGCCGAGATAGCCATGAGAGCAGCGTGCCTGTCCCTCCAGTTGGTAGAAGTGATCATCCTTGGCAACCAGGTGAAAGTCGGAGGCAGAACAATTTGACCTCCAAGCCTGTTGGCAAGACGGTCCATGCACTGCTCACCAGCGACATGGTTTGAGTCGCTCTCGTCCAGCTCCAGATCCTCTTGTGCGTTCCACTCCTCTGCGGTCTCGTCGTCGGCACCGACGTCAGTCATGAGGGACAAACATTGGGTGACCATGTTCTCGATGTAAGCAGGCTCCTTCTTGCACATTGTTGGGTTGCAGTCGGCGAAAGTGGCCATAAGTTCCAGGGCGTTCTGTCTGGTCTGGTCTTCGAGGTCCTTATCCGAGATCATGCTGATAGCGAGCTGGACGAGTTGCGAGAAAACTCCCTTGAACATCTTCGGTGACGCTTCGGCCAGATCGATAATGGTCACCAGGGCCTTGGTGAGCTGGTCCGAGTCGTTGGCCTCCTTCAAGGGAACCAGAGTGTTGAGGATCTCGGGGATCAAAGCGTAGTATTTCTGCTGGCTCTTCTTGGTCAAGCTGACGAAGAACGCGGCAAAGGCCGACATGGTCGCCAATCGCACGTCCGCCTCGGGGTCTCTGATACCGCGGTTGAAGACCTCCAGCACAGCAGTCTCGTGCTGCTTCTCTATTATGCCAGGCGTGCTCTCGAAGATCTTGAATGCGCTCTCCCTCATGCCGGCCTCGGGTGAGTTGCTGGCCTGGAAGAGCGCACCGAGCAGCTCTGGCCATGTGTCCCTAGTTCCGTCCGGGCTCATGACCTCTTCGTCGGTGTACTGCCTCGCAAGCTCGGCGACCGCATCGCCGATCTTGTTCCTGACACTGCCCTTGGTTTCCTGCGCGTGTGCCTGTAGTAGTTTCGAGCGAATGCCGGCTCGTGCCTCATGGCTTAGGTGCAAGAAGATCTCCTTGGACTCGCCCGAAGAGGCTTCCTTGAGTGTACGCGCCGACATGCGTCTGAAGAGCACGGCCGAGAACGACCTGGTCTAAATCACGTTGTCAGTGCCTCCTCTCCGCTCTCTTCTGTATTCTTCGTGTGAATCAAACTCACGCCCTCGTCCTGTGAGCCTTGCATCTGCTCTGCCAGGCCCATGAGCAGCATGTCGGGCCGCTGGTTAAGCCAGTCATCGTTGAGCGTCTTCTCTGCCTGCGACCGGACAGCGTTGTCGGTGCTCTGCAGCGCCTGCAGGACCTGGTCCAAGGCGCTGTGAACTTCTGCCGGAAGGATAGACATGGTCCAAGGTCCTTTGGATGATTGTTGTGGATTGTGGGGGATTATCAAGGGCTTTCAAAATGCCACCATAGGCGGTGTTTTGTCTGTGCGATAGTTGGGTTCCAGTGCTCGTGAATTTGCCGAGTGTCTTGTATTAGTGACGTCTGTCAGTGGAAGAGTGAGTAAAGATATGTGTTGGGTGGAAAAGTAGCGGCACAGTCAAGCACAGCGTCGATGCAGTTTGGCGGGACCATCAGGAAATAATCGAGACCCTTGCGCTTCCCTGAGCGACGGGCCGAAGAATTTGACTTGCACGGTGTAAACAACACGAAACCGTGCAATTCTTGCTCATAGAAATGATCACATCTCTGACCTTCGTATGGCATCGCTGTCGTTTAGCAGAGACCAATTGTGATTGTTAGCAAAAAAGATGCTGTTACAGCTATACGTGTATTCAAGAAAAGACATGAGATGGATATGATCGTGTACGCAGATACATGACGTCTTGCTGTATCAAGGGAGATCAAAGAAACATCAACAGTGATTGTTATGTACCATCAGACGATGTTGATCGGCACGTGTCTTAAGAAATATAGATATGAATTACAATTGACTACGTGAATGAATCTGGTATTCTGCTGCTACTGCTACACTCATACACAATTGGCGGCAAGAGGGGAATTTAATGCTTTGCAGCGTCGCCATCACAATAAAGGCAAAAAATGATAAACACAAAGGAAAATCTCAATACGCTCGTAGTCACGCTTAGCGACTCGAGGCACGTCCAATAGCGAATGTGACGATGATCACACCTGCGAGGACGGCGATGGCACCGGGCAGAAGCAGCTCGTTGGGAACGCCAGGAATGACTTGCGGTGGTGCTTCCTGGTTCTTGCCGGCCGCGTTTGCCTTGCGATCCCGTGAGCGTACGCTGGGAGAATCATCTTCGTCCTCCTCCTCGAATCTCCTGCGCCTGATGTGGCTCTCGGGTGGCGTAAGCGGCTGGGATGTCAGTGGTTGCGGCTCCGTGGTGGGAGGAATGGCAGCCTTCTCGGGGTGGTGTACGAAAAGGTCAACCTTGTCGTGGTGTGCGTGTCGCGCAATGGTGATGGCTTCAAGAAGATCGCCGTCGGTTGTGATGCTGACAATGTCGCCCTCGTTATCCATGTAAGCAAGAGCAAATCCTGCCTTGCTAAGCTTGCCCTCCTCGAATGTGGGCACACCACCGAGGCCCTCAGCCTCACTGCCAAGCTTCTCTGCGACAACAGACAACAGCTCGGCCAAGCCAGCAGATGCAACGACCTGCAGTCTGTGCACCCTGCCGCCGGGTGCCTTGAACTTGAATGTGAAAGGAATATCCTCTGTCGCTCCAGCGAAGGTAGAGTGCTCGGGTGACTCGGGGACGCCGGCATGGGATGCAGAGTCGTTAGGCAGAACACTATCCAGACGGTCCATCATTCCTGGGCGGCCGGAGATGTGATCGGGTGACATCAATGATCGCGCGTCCGGAGTGTAAGGGTGGTGGCTGCTTCCCTCTCCAGACATCATCGATCCAGTCTCGTCGTCACCCATTGACATCCAGAATTTGTTCCAAGCAGGGCCTTCGCCATCGCCAGTTGACATGCTGTTGATCTGTGATTCGTTAGTTTCGATCGAAACTGGAGAGTAGGGTTAAGACTTACCTGGTCAAGCGTTGCGTATGTCAGCTTCAAGACATCGACCATACCGACGATCTCGTCGCTCTCCTTGTTCATAACAGGGAGGTTGAGGTAGTGGCCATCGTGCATCTTCCTGAGGGCTTGCTGAATGCTCATGTCTGCAGGAGCAAAGTCTGGGTGGGGAGTCATGACACGGATGACACTGCAGTTTGCAGGGTCAAGTCCAGCAGCAATCACACGGAGGACAACATCCTTCGAGGTGAAGATACCGGTGATCTGGCCGTTGTCTTGCACAAGGACAGCAGTGGTGTGATTGTCCCTCATAGCCTGTGCAGCCTCCTTGACGCTCGTCCTGACTGAAACAGTGGTGGGAGGTCTTCCGTCCAGAACCGACTCGAGCGTGGGTCCAGACATCCTCGAGCGGACAGCCTCGACATACTGAATGATTTGCTGCGGCTGGCTTGAGCCGAGCTCCGCCTGAACACCCTCAAGCGCGTCGTACAGTTTCTTGGATGAGGCGTATGCCCGCTCAAGCTTCTCCATCGCATCGTAGAAACACTTGGTGATATCCAGAATACCAGAGATATCGTGGTTCTCGTCCATGACCGGCAAATGTCTGAAGCCCTTGCGTACCATCAAATCCAGGGCATCGGTGGCACTGGTGTCGGTCTTTGCGCAAAGCGGGTTCTTGGTCATGATATCCGCGATCGTGACATTTTGCGCCTTGAGTCCAGCTCCCACAACCCTGAAAGCCAAATCCTTTGCGGTGAAGATACCGGCAATTCTGTCGTCGTCGTCGGTGACAAGCACGCAGTCCTCGCGCTTGGCTGCCATCAACTGACTGGCCTCTGTCACGGTCATGTTCGGCTTGATCTGCAGCGCTTGGTTGGGCCTGAGAGCAAGTACGGTTCCAGGAGGAATCTTGCGACTCTGGCGGGAGCGAGGACCGCCAGCGCGCTTCTTGCTGAGGTCCTTTTCGAGTTTGGTACGGAGAGCCTGAAGAAGTGGTGTCAACCATCGTGTCCGGGAGTGTTCACATCATGCTTTCTGTTCCTCGTTCATACCTCATCTCTCTTGGACTGCTTCGCCCTGACGGCGCTGTGGCTGGTGCTTGCTTCGCTTTGAACAGTCTCGAGCTTCGGCCTTGGGATGTTTGAGTTTGCCACTGAGGGGCTTTCAGAGTAGACACTCTGAGGGCGACCCTTGGGGGTGCCTCTGAAGGTGCCGGTGGAAGACATGGTGGTGCAGTGGGGGGTAATGCTGCTCCCTGATAGTGGGCTCAGGGAAAGCAGTTATTATATGCTGTCTCTCCCAAGCTCGTTGTTTACCGCACCGGGTCTGGGGTACGCCAAAGCCTAAGGGCCGATCCTTGTTTCCTTGTCAAGCGCGGCTGCCTGGTTTCTGCCTGAGGTTCTAGATGCGCGAACGTCGGTCGCTCCTTCTCCATCGTCTTGGCGCACCACTGCTGGAAATCCAGCTTTGACGCTAGCAGCAGCAGCAGTAGGCCACCCGACACCACCACCGCGATCTCGAAAATCAACTACAGTACCGGAGCAGTTTCAGCAGGTTATTCACCCGCTGATTTTACTCGTCACAAGTCGCAAAGATGGTCAAGAAGAGAGCGTCCAAGTACTGCACCCCACGCGCATTTCGAGCCACCGCAAAATAAATGCTGCTGCATCCCCCGGAGCGACACAGGACCATGGCTAACATCGCTTCACAGCGGCCGCAACAAGAACGGCAGGGGCCACGTCAAGCCTGTC
>Ga0265797_10008070_pt1 | contig 14174 bp, 15 predicted proteins | sample P2T30metagenome_FD_192433 | JGI IMG/M metagenome (GOLD analysis project Ga0265797, IMG submission 192433) | Plant litter microbial communities from East Loma Ridge, Irvine, California - P2 T30 | ecosystem: Environmental > Terrestrial > Plant litter > Unclassified | place: USA: California... | reverse complement strand
CCAGGGGGCGCAACGGCCGGTCGTGCTGTTCTCCGCTGTCTACACTAAGCATGCCGATGGCGGCTTTATCGACCAGTCATCCAGCATGCTTAACGTGGCGGTATCGCGCGCAATGAACAGCTTCTTGATGTTCGGCGACATGGACGTGATGGCGGCTGCAGCACCTGCGAGCCCACGCGGGCAGCTGGCCGCGTTCCTCACCGCTGACCCGGCTAGCGCACTCGCTTTCGAGGTCGTGGCCCGCCATGATCTCGAGCAGGCCGGGGTCCGCCTGCAACAGCTGCAGGATGCTGCAGAACATGACGCATTCCTCAAGCGGACGATCGATGAGGCGCGTGAGACGCTCCTCATCGTAACGCCGTGGATTCGGCTCGACCGCATCCGAGAGATCGGCGCACTCGACCGAATGCAGGCGGCCGTCGGCCGTGACGTCGTGGTGACGGTTTATACCGATCGGCGGATCAACCTCGAGGACGAGCGGCTCGGCAGCGACCGCAGCCGGCGGATTTATGCCGAGGTCGCAGGGGCACTTCGCGCCATCGGCGTGTCGCTGCTGCTGGTTGAGCAGGTCCACAGCAAGATCGTTATTGCCGACGACCAGATCTATTGCGTCGGCTCATTCAACTGGTTCAGCGCACAGCGGACCGGGCCGCACGTGCGTGTCGAAACCTCGCTGGTATACCGGGGCGACGAGCTGCGCGGTGAGATCGACACGATCAAGGCGAGCCTGAAGCGGCTAGCCCTGATCGCAGCAGGGCGATCGTTGCCGGTTCGTACCTGATGGCGGCTTTGGCGCGCACATGGCTAGGGGTGGTGGATGCACGAACCCGCTGCACGGGAGGGTGCGTGCGGCGCGGTTAAAGTGCGGCGCCTCTATAGTAACGACCCCGTCACGTAGCCGGTGCCAGTGTTCCCGAGGCAGCCTCGGTACGCAATCCATAGAGTTATGACGACAAGCGCCGCGGCAAACGGCAATGCCCTGTCATCGCGTGAACCCCATTGTCATGCCGCGCCCTAGCGAGCGCACCGTCTGACGTGCCTGTTGAAGCTGCTGCGGGCTGGCCCTCGAAATCGCCTTTAGAGTGCCCGCGTCAACGTGCCTGATAAGCTGTTCCAGCGTGCGCGGCTTGATTGGAGTGGTGATGGTTTTTACGCCCAATTCACCAGCGATTGCGATGCGTTCACGAAGAATCGCAACGTTTTTAATCCGCTTCTCAGCACGCTTGATTTTTCGCGCAAGGGTGCGGACCTGTAGCTTGGCGGGCGCGGCTTCGCGGAACGACTTGTCGACTTGCGCCATGACGTAGGCTTTGCCCGGATCGCTCATTAGCCAATCTTGTCGAAGCCTTACGTTTAGCTTGGCGCGTGCCACCTCTCGCGCCGCTCGGTCGAGGGCGTGCACTTCCCGGATTTTGGCCCAAATAACGCGCGCCGGATTCCTGATAAAGCTGGCTAACGTCTGGCGTTTCGCTGCGATATTATTCGTGCGTTGCCGCGTGCGCTCTAGCTCGCGCTCTGCTGCGCGAAGCTTGGTCCGGCCGGGCTCGATAATCTCACGGCGAACATCGGCGACGCGCGTGATCTTCGGCGGTTTTGCCGCGATCTGTTCCGCCTTCCAGCTCGCCACTTGTTGCCGCAACGTCTTGTCGCAGTCGGCGAACTCCCTTTGCAAGAATTCGACGTACTTGGGCCGCTGTTCCGATCGAACCGATAGCTCGTCGTTCAGCGACTCAATCTCTTTCCTGATGGTCTTTCGCTCGGCGTTTTCGGCTTTGATTTCCCGGTTCACATCGCCGCGATCACTCTGCTCGCCCTTGCGTTCGATCGCGCTGGCGGTCGGCCCAAGATGGATTGTCGCCTCGCGGTTGATCCCCTGCGCTTCAAGGCTTTTGTGCGTCACCTTGGGGGCGTCGGGGCCAAGCGCCCGCTCAAGGTGCCGGTTCTGTATCTCGGCCCATTGCTCGCGCCACTCGACTACCCGTTCGCGCTTATCCCAATCCCGTTCCTTACCGCCAAATCCTGCCGCATCAACGCTCCGCGTCGTCAGCATGATATGGGCGTGATAGTTGCGCTGGTCGCCTTCGGCGTCTGGTGTATGGAACGCTACGTCCGCGATCATTCCCTTGTCGACGAACGCGGTTTGCACGAATTCGCGAACAAGCTCCTGCCGCTGCGCTGCGTCCAGCTCGTGCGGTAGAGACACCTGAATCTCTCGGGCAACCCGTGCGTCGCTGCGCTTCTCCGCGCCCTCGGCTGCGTTCCAGAGGGTCGCCCGATCGCCGAACTCTGCCGGCGCGTTGGCGGGAAGCATGATCTCCGTATGCTTAACACCGCCTCTCGCGCGGTAGTTGAAGGGCATTTCCAATCGTTCGTCGACAATCCGCTCGCCTGCTCGGTAGGCCGCTGCTGCTACGGCGCTACGCCCGTCAGAGCGCTTAATTACCTGAGCTGAAAAGCGATACTGCGCCACGTCTCGGCCTTCCTCCTTCTTCTTCTACTTCGCGCCGTAGGCGCGGGATCGCTAAGGGGCTCGCCCCTTGGCTCAATCGGTACTGGCCGGTTGATCTGGGGTGACGGGGATTGCCCCGGCCGCGCCACGTTGCGAAGCAATGTGTAAGTGCGCCATTTGCATGGAGCTGACAATCTCCCCCGAACTGAGGATTATACGAAATTGTCTGATTTTGGGAAGAAAGCGCCCCCTACGATATTTCTTACCGCAGAATAAGCCGTAGGTTTGGCAATCTTTGCTCCACCTAACACAAGCCGGTTCTCATCGGAGGGGACGTGATTGCTTTCATCTCGATGCCAATTGTCTCGAACCGTGTGCACCATTTTTTCTCCTGAATTTTCGTGGCTATTAACCTGTCTAATGCTTCATAGTTGCGGCCATTTTTTCGACCGTTTTATCGATCAAAGCCATCCAGCTATTAGCCGATATTGAAAGCTATGATGCGATAGCTAGTACTGACCTGCGGTGTCGGAACGGGGGCTTTTCCCAAGCACTTCTTGATTTAGGAAGCCCCTAACGGTTTATCACAAATCTGTGGACGAACGCGGCAACTAAGATCACCAAAGCCTGCGGTCTTGTCTGATTTTGCGGTTCAGGAATGCGGAACAAAAACCACTTTAATTTCGACGTTCTTGCACTCGCTTCGCGGCACTCATTGCAGCCAAAAAGACCTAGATTTTCTCGAACAATGGAGGGAAAACTGATGTCATTCTGTCAGCTTATTTGGGTCAAACCAATGCGTATGTGGCAGACATAAAATGCAAACTGCTCTGCACTCACGGCTGACATTTTCAGCACGGTTCAGACCTGCGCGCCATGCGTGACATTGACAGAAAAGAAGATCCATTTGTCAGTCCGGCGGGGTACTCCGGACCAACGAAATCGAGAGATCACCTGGAAGCAGCACTGCCATTGAAGCGCTTTTTAAAAGGATTTTCGACGAACGTGATCAGGTCATTCGATCGCACGGAGAAGCCGTCTAAACGCGTCGCTGGCCCCCGATTATTTCGGCTCTGAAATCACTATTGCTCTGTTGTTCGGCGGTGCAAAGTGAAGTCATCCAGCATGCAATCAGATGACGACTACACACCCTCAAGCGCAGCACTGCGTCGGTTGTTGTCGTCAAAGGGAACCACGAAAACAGGCCGATCGGGCGCTGCTGAATGATCGTGAAATCCCACCGAACCGGCCATCATGTGATCGCCTGTCACGTTCGTTTCCACCGACCGGAACAGTCCTCCGCATCAATCTTCCTGGCTGGCTTCCCAGGCTTCGGTTATGTCCAGCAACCGCTTAAACGCCGCGCCTTTTTCCAATCGGTGTCGATAGGCATACTCGTCAAAGCGTTCTCTATCTTCCTCACGGATACGAAGGCTGTAGTGATTGGGATATAGTAACGTCCGCCGCTCCCGCTTTTTCGCCTTCTTCGGCTGCGTGCCGGCTGTAGAAACCTCGGGTGGTTCTGGTTCCGGTTCGTTTTCGGGCGGGGAAGTGGTCATCATAGTGACAGGTTCGCGCGCTTTAATCAGGTCTCGCAAAGCTTCAGTGAGACGCTCTAATGGATCGCCTTTGGACAATTCATCGTGCGTGTTCGCGTCGCCGTTTTTCGCGGCTAAATTCTGGTTAGCGGTCATCGCTGCGGCTCCATCATATTGATGTCGGCAGGGAGATTTCTAGCAGCCGAAACCTGGCGAACCAGTTCGGTATGAGGGTAGGACTTATCAAGGGATCGGGACATTTTACCTCCTGCTGATCAAGAGGCAAGCCCGGCCAAAAGCCGGGCGTTGGAAACCCTGCACGTGGACAAGGCGCTGCCACCTTTAGGCAAGCCTTGGACATGCGTGACAGCCGCCCGGCCGAGAAGCTCGACCGGACCACGTGATTGTTGAGGTTTCCACGCCCCACGGCCGGGATTGACCGCGCCGCGTATCCTCGATTGCACTAGTTGCAGCGGATCGCAATGATGATCGCTCGGAACTGCGATAAAGGGCAGTTTCCGGCTCGCATTGCGTGAGACGGATCAATGCGGGAAACGTGCGCCCCGTGAGACGCAAACCACATTCGAAGCGACTGAGGCACTCGGCTGATCTGCCCGCTCACGATTGGCGAAAGTTGCGGATCACGGCCTGAACACTTTTAGACGCTTAGATGGCACAAGCGACCTTCTGTTCACCGCGAACTGAGTGTGTGCGCGGATATCCCCGTCTTGGCCCGTGCCGCCAGGCATGACGTAATCGCAGAACACGGCTATGTCCTGACCTTGGGCCGTTATGTCGGTGCCGAGGGATATCGAGGACGACGGCCCCCCTCCCCGCACGGTTTGCCGTGGTGCAGACGACGCTGGAGGAACGGTTCGCCAAAAGCGTGCAGGTGACCGAGTTGATCCGCCAGCGGCTCGTGGACATCACCGTCATCGCAGAATAACGCTCGCGTTTTTACACGTCACGTACTATGCGCAAACTCTTCGGCAGAATGTTGATCGACACCCCTGCCCCATGCTGACGCCTAGCTACACCATCCCCGCCCAGCCCCCGCCGGGGCTGGAGGAGACGCCCGCGATGCTCTGTGCACTCGCGCAGGCGCACCGCCACCTTGCCGAGCTGAAGGGCCGCGCCGCGTCGATCCCCAACCAGGGAATGCTGATCGACACGCTCGGGATGCAGGAAGCCAAGGCAAGCTCCGAGATCGAGAATATCGTCACCACGCAGGACGAACTGTTCCAGGCGCGCGCCTTCCCCGAGAACCCGTCGTCCCCCGCAGCGAAGGAAGTCGCGCTCTATGCCGATGCGCTGCGCCACGGCTTCAGCGAACAGCAGCGCCTCGACGGGCTGCTGACCAACACGATGATCCGTGTATAAGGGTGGCGGAACAGGTTGTTGAGCAGGTCCTGCGAATAGATCCAGGCGTGGTCGGGGCGCAGGCGCTGCTTGAAATCGGCCATCAGGCCGTGGATCGCCTTGATCAGGCAGAGCGTCTCCTGCGCGGTCTCGGCGACGCCGCGCACCATGTGGAGCAGCCACGGTTCCCAGTCGCCGGTATCGCGCACCGATTGCAGCAGCCGGTAATAGTCCGCCTTGCGGCTGGTGATGAACCGGCTGAGATACAGGATCGGGATGTCGAGCAGCCCGGTCCGCGTCAGGCACAGCACGTTGATAATCCGCCCGAGCCGACCGTTGCCGTCAGGAAAGGGGTGGATGCTTTCGAACTGGTGATGGATGATTGCCATCTTGACCAGCGGGTCGAGCTCCCTGCGCCCGCGCGCCGCGCCCGTCTTCCCCGATGGCGTCGTCGTTGATGAAGATCTCCAGCGCGTTCATGCGCGCGATGATCTTGTTGGCGTCCTGCGGCGGGATATAGACCATCGCGCCAGTCTGGTCGTTTTTGAGCGCAGTGCCCGGCGTCGCGCGAAACCCGCTGTCGGTGCGCTTGAGCATCTGGAACATGGTGATGATCAATTACGTGCAGACCGAACTGACCGTGTCACGCCCGACCGCGACGAAATATCTCGACGAACTGGCGGAGGGGGGCTTGCTGACCAAGCACCAGCGGCTGGTTGCGTTGTTTGTGGATGGGGCGACGTGATGGATTGGGCCCTGCTCACGCTCAAGCAGACTGGCGGCGCATAAATCAGCTGCGTGAACGCGATGCCAAGTCCGGTCACTTCCACCGATATGTTGCAGTAAATCTTCACGATCGTGCACAGGCCGGAAACTGATCAGTTGAACCATTCGGTAGAACAGCGGATCAGGGTCAAATGGCGCAAGCTCAGGGGGCATGAGCCCACACCCCTTTATATCAATCGTGGTATCGACATTAAGCGGCATGGTTTCACGTCCTGCCTGCCGTTTCAGCCCCCCTCCCCTTTCGTGCGTCGCTGTCCTCTGGGTTGAATGGCAATCGTTAGGCTCGGTTCAGTTGGTCACGCAAACCGGCAACCTTCTTTCAAAACGTCATACCTAAAAATGCCGCTGCTCGCAGCGGAAGGATTCATGATTCAATCGATTCAAATTCAGGGCGAAAAAGCCGAGTGGTTTCAGAAGATTAGCCGGGTTTACCTGACCTGATGGGGGGCTTTCCCTGACCGTGCGGGGGCTCAATCCTGTCCTCGCGGGGGATCATGCCTGACCCCTTGGGGGACCCTGACCTTGTGGGGGATGACGCGCCACGCACCATCACGCGATGTTTTTGGATCGAATAACTCCGCAGGACGGGACGGAATGCCAGATTTGCGTCGCTTTTAGACCGCAGTTTGCGACTCGGTAAATCTCCTCGCTTTTAAACCTTTGGAGCTACAACTTTGTCCTGACCGAATGGGGGCGCAACAGCGCCAACCCACCCTGACCTGCCTTGACGCAGGAGGTCAGGTCAGGCAACAGGTAGTTTCCGCTGATTCATTTACGATCGTATGATGGCATGGAATCCGAAGCAGGCCAAATAGCCGAAGAAGTCGAAGCCGTAACAGACGAAGTCTCGCCTGGTCGAGCGATGCGCGTAGCGGCGGCTCTGCGGGCTAAAGGTGGCGATCAGTTTGCCAAGCCTGGTAATATCATTGAGGTTAAGTTCGTCAAAGGCGAGTCGCTGAGCCTTACGGCGTCTCGTTTGCTGGCGCTTATGATTTTAACGGCTGGGGGTGATGCGTGGGAAGATAAGCCGCATCGAATCAGAAAGGCTGACATTAGGCGGGGCCATAAAGGTAACGAGCGAATCACGGACATGTTGGAGGAACTTCATCGGACACTGTTCGCCGTCGATGATAAATCCTGGCGGGGTAAAAAGGCGACACTTCGCTTCTCGCTCATCTCGCGGTCGCGCGAAGAGACCGAAGAGGATGGAGGCGAAGCCGGCTGGATCGAATGGGAGTTCACGCCAGACGCTCGCAAGATGATCCAGGCATCGGAAACCTATGCCGTGCTGAACCGGCAAGCAGTGCTCGGCTTCAGGTCCAATTACGCGTTGCGGTTGTATGAGCTCGGGGCCCTGCGTTTACACCGGAGGCAGGCGACTTGGCGGGGAGACATGGCAGCGCTTCGCGCCGCACTGGGGATACCGCCTGAGGTTTACACTGACTTCGCCCAGTTGCGCCGCAAGGTGCTCGAAAAGGCGAAGGCCGAAATTGATCAGCTTGCCCATTTTCGTGTTGAGTGGCGCGAGATTCGCCAGGGACGGACGGTGACCGAGATCGAATTTCGGTTCGAGCCGAAAAGCCCCCCGGCAGTTATCGAAACGGTCGATGAGCTTGATCGCCATTCCCGTGGCCGCGGAGAACAACGCTATGGGACGGTCGAGACATTATTGGTAGGGCACGGGGCAGTCGCTGCGCCGACCAACGCGCTCGCTAAACCGGACGAAAAAACCTTTCCTCGTGGGTCGATTCGTTTCGGTCATGATGAACTATTGGCAATCGGTCGGACACATGGGGGCGGTTGGGACATCGATATGATAGCGAACGGATTTCGCGAGCATATGGGCGAGCGAGTCGAGAAGCTTCGCGGGGTGAAGCTCGCCGCGGCTTGGAAAGGATTCTGCGAGAGCTGGGTGACAAGGCGGGGGCGCGCGATTTGAGAAGAATTGCACGCGTGCAATTTTTGCCTCCCCCATAGAGTCAGGTTAGCTCCCAAACCGTCGGAAATAAGCCGAGAAAGCGCTTCACTTTCGAAATATGCGAACTTATTGACTGTAAATCGCAATTTCGTATACCATGCCCCGAAATTCGAAAGGCGGGAGCATGTCAAATAATCTTGAACTAGAGGAGGCTGATCGCCTTGTATCCGTTGCGACCTTAGCGAATCGCACATCTTCTGTCCTAGAAAGGCTGCGGGACTCGGCACGGAGCGCCAGAAGCGATGATCGTCGCGAACCGACCTTCACAATCGGCAAAGCGGCCGAGCTCGTCGGCCGGACCGCGGCGGCGATTCGCGATGCAGAGAAGGACGGGCGCCTGCCGGAACCAACGCGGACTGAGAACAATCGACGCGAAAAGTATACGCTCGCACAACTCAATGATATGCGCGGTGTGTTTGGGACTCGACCGTATCGCAGCCCCGAAGATCCATGCTGCGTTGTCGCCGTGCAAAACTTTAAAGGTGGCGTCGGTAAGTCGACGCTCGCGGTGCATCTGGCGCAATATCTTGCAATCCGCGGGTACCGGGTGGCACTCATCGACTGCGACAGTCAGGCGTCGGCGACCACTTTGTTCGGCTATGTGCCCGACCTCGATCTTGACGAAGACGAAACACTTTACCCCTTTCTTCGCGAGGGGGAGCGAACATCTCTCGATTATGCGCTCCGCAAAACTCATTTCGACGGCCTAGAGCTTATCCCGGCGAACTTGAGGTTGTTCCAGTCCGAATATGAGCTCGCGGCACGCATGGCACGCGGCAGCGGAGGCTTGCTTGATCGGTTGAGAGAAGGGATCGAAAGCATCTCGGACCGCTTCGATGTCATCTTAATGGATCCCCCACCCGCCCTGGGTGCAATTTCTCTATCAGTGCTGCGCGCGGCAAATTCATTGGTCGTGCCCGTGCCGCCAACAGTCATGGATTTCTCCTCCACAGCTGCCTTTCTTTCAATGCTGGACGAGACGATCGAGCAGCTTGCTGAACGCGGTCTAGCGCCTGAATTGCGGTTCCTCCGGTTTGTCGCGTCGAAGGTTGACGAGAATAAGTCGATGCAGAAGGAGCTGTTGAACCTGATGCGGACGCTGTTTGGCCATGCGATGGTGCGCACGCCGCTCAAGGATTCCGCCGAGATCGATAACGCGACCGCTCGGTTGATGACAGTTTATGAACTCGATGGGCCGGCAACCAGCTCTGCAGTTCGTAACCGCTGCCTTGCGTATCTGGACGGCGTAAACAGCGAAATCGAGGTCGACATACGGTCGATGTGGCCAAGCCATCAGAAGCGCTTGCGCGAGGCTGCGCTGGCATGAGCAAGGGAAATTGCACGCGTGCAATTTTCGGTAGAACATGAATCGCATGCGTACAATTGCGAGCGAAGGGAGCTCCCATGAGCAGGAAAAACAGCAGCTTCGCCGCTGATCTCGCGGCTGGAATTGACCTTACGAGCGAGGCGGCACCAGCGCGACGGTCCGGCATTGCAACGAACGTCTTGACCGGTAGGACCAATCGGCTTGCTGACCTTGCATCAGGTGCGGTGGTGACGCGCACCCATGAATTGGTCGATCCGGCCCGTTGCCGCATGTGGGCCGGGCATAACCGTGAATACGGTCTGCTCAATGAGCAGCGCTGTAAGGACTTGATCGAAAGCATCAAGGCGCAAGGCCGGCAGGAAATTCCGGCAATCGTTCGTCGTGTCGTGGGCGATCCAATTTACGACTTCGAAGTGATATGCGGCGCACGCCGGCATTGGACCATCAGCTGGCTGCGGTCGCACAACTATCCGGAATTCAAGTTCCTGATTGACGTCCGCGAGATCGGTGACGAGGAAGCGTTTCGCCTTGCGGATATTGAGAACCGTGCGCGGGACGATCTGACCGATCTAGAGCGTGCTAGGGATTATCTACGAGCGCTCGACGCCTATTATGAGGGGCGCCAGAAGACGATGGCCGAACGCCTCAAAGTCTCTGAAAGCTGGCTGACGCGTTACCTCGATCTGGCCCGGCTACCGATGGAGTTGACGAGGGCCTTTACTGAAACTCAAGAATTGGGAGTCCGCAACGCGATCGCGCTCAAGTCTTTGCTGAAGCCGGAGGATCGTAGGGAGCGTGCCTTCAAGGAAGCGGGGCGTCTTGCAAAGGCGCAAGAAGAGGGCGGACAGCCCATGCCGGTGCTGGAAGTAATCAAAGCCCTGACCTTAGCGGTTGATCCCCCCAAAAGGTCAGGATCCCCCAAGAAGTCAGGATCGACGGTAACGACCGTTTCGAGCGAGGGAGGAAAACCTGTACTCAAGGTCGACGGTGCAGATCGGAAGGGCGTGCGGCTTACGCTCCTGAACAACGGCGGCGCATCGCGTGAGGACGCAGAGCGCGCGATCCGCGAGGTACTGGATCTCTATTGGGCGTAAGCGAGGGGCCGACGAGGCGAGCTCCGTTCACTGAGTTCGGAGGCCGCCGACCTTCCGTCCTGGCCGGAGGCAATTGAGCGGACGCTCCGCAAGGAACATTCCCTGCCGCTCCGTCATCCGTGACCCGCGGATCGCGATGTTGGCTTCGCTAAAGGCGAGCCTGTGCGTATGGCGCGGATCTGAGGGTCGCACACGGTTATCTGGGCGGTCCTATCCGCGGGCATCTGTGCCAATTCGACTCCAGTAGGCCGTCAAAAGCGACGGTGCCGCTTTCGCCGTCCCACGCAACTATGGCAGCGGGCAGCCTGCGTAAGTGGTCGGGCGCTCGATAGCAGCTACGGGTATGAAGTTGGCATACGAAGGTGGCACGAGTTCGTATGCGGCCTTCGGTGTTAGATCCCACGGTTTGATGGTGCGATCCTTTCGTTGGAATGGAAGGAAGCCGTATGGGACAAGTACGTCACGGGAGCGCCACGACCACGCACGCCGTCAGAGCAGCAATACAGCGATCGCAAGCTTCGCTCTCGACGCTGAGCCGAGAGCTGGGGATCAACCCGAAGACGGTGGCAAAATGGCGCAAGCGGGCAACGGTTGAGGATCTGAAGACCGGGCCGAAGGCCTCTCACTCCACGACCTTGACCCAGGCCGGAGGCAGCGGTCGTCGCGTTCAGGCGTCACACATTACTGCCTCTCGACGATTGCCTGTACGCGTTGCAGCCGTCGATCCCGCATCTGACACGGTCAGCGCTGCACCGCTGCCTGCAACGGCACGACATATCCCGTCTGCCGGACATTGAGGGGGACAAGCCAAAGCGACAGCGCTTCAAGCGCTACCCGATCGGCTTCTTTCACATGGATATCGCCGAGGTTCAGACTGGCTAAGGCAAGCTCTACCTGTTCGTCGGCATCGACCGCACGAGTAAATTCGCGGTCACCCAGCTTGTAGGCAAGGCTGACAGGCGAACGTCGTGGGAATTCCTTGAGCACCTCCTGAAGGCCGTGCCCTACCGCATTCACACGATCCTGACCGACAATCCTGTCCTGAGCGAAGCCGAAGGGGGCCCCAGTTCGCCGAGCAACCACGCAACCGCAACACCGCCTGGTCGCGCCAAATGCGTTTTGACATGATCTGCGAGGCCAATGACATTGAGCACCGGCTTACTAAGCCGAACCATCCTTGGACCAACGGTCAGGTCGAGCGGATGAACCGCACGATTAAGGAAGCGACCGTCAAACGCGTTCACTACGAGAGCCACGAGCAACTGCGGGTGCACCTCGCAGACTTCATGGCAGCCTATAATTTGGCCCGCCGACTCAAGACGCTCGCTGGCCTCACGCCTTACGAATACATCGCTAAAATCTGAACGTCAGAGCCGAATAGGTTCATCGTCGATCCGATCCACCAGATGCCGGGACGAAACACCTAGAGCGTTCTAGCAACCGATCGATATCAGCCATGCTTTCATCAAGGTCGGCCGTGGCAAGGGCCAGCGGCCCGTCCTCCAGGATAGCGGGTTGCTCGACCAAAAGCTGACGTTGCGTCGGTTGAATACGACCGCCTGCTGCGAGGGTAACAAGACCGGCACGAGCGAGCGCATCCGCCTGAATATCGGCCCCGGCTCGAGACAGACCTAGCGCACGAGCAAGCTGGATCCGCCGCAGCGGGCCGATCGCAACGATGAGCCCCCAGGCGTCGCGTGCGCGCGCGTTGCGGGATAAGCCAGCAAGAACATCGCGACCGCGCCCGACCATGGTCTCGACGCGCTCCAACTCCGAAAACGCTCCCAATGCCGCATGACTGCTATGGTCAATAAGCGCAGCTGATCGTTCAGTGTCCTCCAGATCAAGGCGAAATGCTGTACGCGGTATGACCCCCGTGACGGACGGCACGGCGTCGCGAGCGACAAGAGCAAGATTTAGCGCCCAGCATCCCGCTGGCTCAGACGCGATGTAATGCCGGATCGATCGTGAGGGCAGGGGGAGTATCGCATCATCCCCGTGCCCTTCGGCGAAATCCGCCGTGGTAATCAGACTGTCGACTGCAGCTGTGGCGCGAGCCAGTCCCTGAAGCGGATGATCTGGACCAAGGTTGGCCAGCCCACAGGCCCGGGTGAGGCGGCCACCGGCAGGCACCTGCGCCACCGCGTCTTGGGCGGCGTTGAGCAACGCTAGCGCATCGGCCTCGAAACCGCGGGTCGCGTTGACCATGCGAACGACCACCGTCGCAGCGTCGGCGATCGGTGGTTCCCCGTGTGCAGCAAGCCAGAGCACGACCGCGTCGCGGCGGGGGTCTTCGGTCAGGAGGATCGACAGGGCGTCAGCGGAAGCCTCGTGAGCAGGGCCAACATCGCCAGCGCCAGCATCGCGCCGATACGCGCGCCACGCGTCGGCCACGGTAGCGAGGCTCGCAACCTTGCGGATTTCTGGGGAGGCAAAGCGAATTGCACCCGCCAGTCGACCGAGGGCGTAGCCCAGCGAGGTATGATCAGTAAACGTCATTGCGATCGCCATATGCTAGTAATCACACAATCACTAGGCCGTGCTATCTGCCAACGTTGTGCACTTTCCATAATCGGACATTATGGTAAGTACAGGGGTGTGCTCTTATGCCGAAATGCAGGATAAATTCGACCAGCCGGCAGGCGCTGCATGAGTGAGATTGTCGTCCACCGTACAGACGGGGAGGCGCTGCCGGTCCGCACAGCGCGTGGGTTGGTCGAGCCAATCGATGCCCGTGTTACCCGGTTGCTTGGCCTTGCGCTGCCCGCTGATGCCGGCCCTGTCAGCGAGATCGGCTTCGCAGCGCAGCTCGGCGCTATGGCAGCAGCGAGCAAGGCGGCACTGGCTTCGGACCTGGCCTGCTATCTGCGCTGGTGTGAGGACATCCGTGTCGCCCCGCTGCCCGCAGAGCCCGAAAACCTAGTCCGCTACATCGCCATGCTCGAGGCGCAAGGCGCTAAGCCCGCGACGGTCGCCCGGCGGGTTGCCAGTCTTGCCACCGCACACGGCCTGTCAGGAATGCAGGAGAGGGGGCATGCGCCCACCAGCCACGTCATGGTCCGCGCCGCGCTCAAGGGCCTGCGCCGACGGCGTGGCGCTGCTCAGCGCCAGGCGGCCCCGTTGCGCTTCGGGGCCTCGCTAGATCCTCATACCAAGGGGTTCACGTTGACCGCGCTGCTTGGCGCCTGTGGCGGCGATTTGCAGGGCTTGCGCGATGCCGCACTGCTGTCGCTCGGCTATGACGCTGGATTGCGCGTCAGCGAGCTCGTCGCGGTCGCCGTCGCGCATATCGATCCACACAGCGATGGCTCGGCGCTCCTGTTCATTTCATCATCCAAGACCGATCAGGAAGGGCAGGGGGCGTGGGGCTGGCTGTCCGCGGACACGATGCGCCGGGTCGGGGCCTGGCTGGTCGCGAGCGCCATCACCGAGGGGCCGGTCTTCCGCCGCGTGGGGGTTGATCGGCGCCGTTTACGCGCCGCGGTCCCGCCGATGGCGTACGAGGCGATTCCAGGACACACACGGCACTGGCAGGAGAAGCTCAAGGGCAAGAGGGCGGAGCCGGCGCGGACGGTGTATACCGTTGGTACGGCCTCGCTTAGCCGGCAGGGCGTCAACGGGATCTATCGGCGGGTGGCGCTGA
>Ga0265797_10008069_pt1 | contig 14175 bp, 9 predicted proteins | sample P2T30metagenome_FD_192433 | JGI IMG/M metagenome (GOLD analysis project Ga0265797, IMG submission 192433) | Plant litter microbial communities from East Loma Ridge, Irvine, California - P2 T30 | ecosystem: Environmental > Terrestrial > Plant litter > Unclassified | place: USA: California... | reverse complement strand
GAGAAGGTGCAGCTGGGCGCCGGCCACGACCACGGGACGGAGCTCGTGTTCCGCAACGGCTTCTGGAACCACGACCCGTTCAGGCTCGTCGGCACAGCCGTGAGGACCGACTGACACCTGTCACCCTCCTCACGTCCCGCTGAGCCGCGAGGAACGCGATGTCGACGACGCCGCCGGCGCCCTGGCAGAAGGCTGCGGTCCGGCCCGCCCCTAGAAGGAGCTCGCGAAGGCCGCCCAGGCGAGGCCGGATCTCGGGAGGCCAGCGCAGCTCCTTGCGCCCCCGCGTCGCGGCCTCGATGCCGAGGAAGAACGACACGACGCAGAGCACCGAGCAGCCGAACGTCCCGTAGAAGAACTGGTACCACCGCGTCGCGATCGCGAGCACGATGCCCGCCGGCGGCGCGACGCTGAGCGCCCCGAGGAGCACGGTGCGCGACCGCGGCAGCCGGCCGGAGTCGCGGGCCGGCGGAGCGGGCGGGTGCGGTGGTGCGGGCTGGTGCGCGGGCGGGTGCGGTGGTGCGGGCGGGTGCGCGGGCGGTGGTGCGGGCTGGTGCTGCTGTGGGTCCCCCATGGGGGCAGGGTATGCCCGTCAACGGCCCGCGTACTTTACGGCATGCATCTCGTCGTACCCGCGGGGACGACCACGTGAATTATCGACCTTAGGGGCTGGGTAAGTCGACCGTGCTCCGGTGCGTCGACCGTCTCGAGGAGCCGACCGGGGGCGAGGTACTGCTGGACGGCGCCGAGGTGCACCCCGGTCCCGACGATGCCCGGCACCGCGCGTCGGCAAGGTGATCTGCACCTTAACCAGTTCCCTCAGAGGACCGTGCTCGACAACATTGCGCTGTCCTCAAGGCGCTTGCGGGCACGAGCCCGGTCGACGCCCGCCCCACGTCGTACGAGCGCCTCGACGACGTGGGCCTGGTGCTCAGTTACGCGCACCCGCCTGAGGCCTCGACCGGGAGCGCCTAACTATCTTGGACGTACATTCACGTCTGACAGGTCGACTGCGCCGAGCTCGCTTTCCTCAGGAACGACGACAGGTCCGGGCCCTTACCGAAGTTCAGTAAGAGGAAGGGGCTTAAGGCCTTTAGGGTCCTTCGCGACCGGGCACGTTTAGTACTGGACGACGAGCGTCGCGAACTCTTCGTGGGTGACGGAAAGTCCATGAGATTGACCGATTTACTGAACGTAGAAGTCGGGCACGGGACGCCTATGCAGTTACGGCGTCGCCTTCTGCTACGGGGTTATCCGTATCAGCCGGAGAAACACGAACTCCGAAGTTGGGGTCTATGCCCGCCTCCACGACGCCAAACACCCACGAGCGTGGACAAACTTCGCGAATATCGCCGCGGGGAGCGCGCGTGCCGCGCGCCTAAGCACCTACTCCGGTGAGCGGGTTCGGGGCCAAGCTGGCAGCTAGGCAAGACGTACTTGCGGAAACCCGTCGCGGACAAAATATTCTGCCTTGGAAATCGTTAGCTGATCTTAGAACGCAGCCGCTGTGAGGCGAATGCTTCGTGACGAGCGTGGTCCTCCTGACCGCGGAACGCACGCCATTCACCTAGTCGGTAGGTTGGCACGCTTCCACGTCGGCGTACATCAATTTCGAAATCTCTGCTGATGAACTCAATGCGGCGTTGGATCTCGGTGTCATCCAGGGCGCCGCCGAGAGCCCTACGCACCCTGGCGATCGATACGTAGCCGTCTTGCTCACGCAGTGCCCGGTATACCTCGTCATGGTACTGACCGATTGCACCGTGCTCTCCAGCGGGCTGTCCATCTTTACGAAGGGCTGAGGCTATTGCGGAACCGACGGCACGTGCCACAGGCGGCGGGAATGCGTTTCCGATCTGACGGTAGGTGGACGTCTTTCGCCCCTTACCGTCCGCGAAGTCCCACTCGTACCCAGGCCCATGCCACCCCTGGATGCGCGCGAGCATCTCGTTGGTGAGCTTAGGAACGAAATCGACAGGAGCATCAGGGCCAGGAGCCGCGTCTGCAACCCCAAGGCCATCAACTCCCAGTGTTCGCCACTCGCGCTTCGCGCGAGTGGGCCCGAGGTCAGGACCACCGTGCTTCTTGGACCCGCCAACAACGGTCGGCGCAATCCGGGTCGCATTTCTGGCCCATGCCTCCGCCCCCGGCCAGCCGTTCGCCGCCATCAGGTCGTACAGCGCAGCACCGACGGTGGGTACTGCCGGAGTCGGTTCAGGCCACGCGAAGTACGGCGCGAACTCGTCGCGTAGTGCGACGAGGATGAACCGTGGACGGAGCTGCGGAACCCCAAAGTCTTTTGCTTCGAGTAGTCGCCAGTCAGCGCGATACCCCAGCTCGGAAAAACGGTCAAGAACAGCTTGGCGGTAACCGGCAAACCGAGGCATCGACAGACCCCGGACATTTTCTAGCAAGACCGCGTCCGGCTTCATCTGGCCTGCAGCCTCAACAGCCCAAGCGAAGAGGTCACGCTCATCGGAGGAGCCCAGCTGCTTGCCTGCGATCGAGAACGGAGGGCAGGGCACTCCCCCTGCAAGCAGTGACACATTACGGTGCTCCCGGGGGTCCCACACCGATAGATCTGCAACGTCACCGACTGCAACGATTGGCTCTGCATTGCCCTCCTCAGTGGCTAGACGCGAGAGGTTTCGTTTGAGCGTGGCGGCCGCGTCGGGATCAAGTTCGACGGCGAGCGTGTGCTGAAACCCCGCGAGATGAAGACCCAGGCTCTGGCCACCGGCGCCGGCACATATCTCAATTGCCGTAAGTTTGCGCCCGCTGCCGTCAGTCATTTGTCCATTTTCGCACCAGCCGCCGACATTCGGCCCGCACGCCGACAGGTCCCTCTCGACTAGACGCGGACTCGCCGCTCTCCGTACCAGACCGGGTCAAACCCTTTACGGGACTCCTCAGTCGCCGCGCTCAGCAGCATTCCCGTTGGCCCCCGCGCGACTCGCCCATGCAGTCCTGGCAACGGAGCCGACACGTACCCTGCAACATATTCGGTCCTCCTTGGGACAGGAAGGCCCAGCTCTCGTGCGGCCTCCCTTTGCCAGTCGTAAGCGCCGCCCAGGATCACGATGCCTTCCGAAGCGAGCGGGTCTCGCGAGCCACTCTGCCCACCCCGCACGCGACGAGTCACGTCGAGCTGCGCTGCCGCCGTAGCCACGGCCGCACGGCCGACGACCTGGCCAACAGTGCGGCGGAAGAGTTCCGACACTCGCGACGTGCCGGCCCCGGCGGCAAGAACCGCCGCCACGTCTTTAGTCGGCATCTGCAGCAGGGTGTTGGGCGGGAGCGCTGCATCCTTTTGGAGCCACTCAATGGCAGACCGCCCAGCTGCGGATAACGTGCGCTTGGCGTCCCGATTACTGCCGCCATTGAGCAGGGTTTCGGACGCCCGGACAACACCTACCGAGAATTTGGAACGCAAATCACTGGCCGTGATGACCATGCACAGCTCGCCGACAGCTTCAGGAGGGAGCATCCAACCGCCGACGGACTGGCTGTACTTAGCATCGACCTCATGGCCACTGATCCTGTAATCCAGTTTGCGCCCGTCGGCGTATGCGAACTGTCGCTGAAGGTTGATCTCAATCAGCGTGCCGAAATGAGTCTTCTCGGTTTTAAATAATTGGTCCCACCGATAACGCTGCGTCCGCACCCCGTCGTAGAGCTGATCGAAGGTGTCACGGAGGACCTGACCCGTCACCTGCGCGCCGGGATCCAGCCTCTTTAACTCGAGTATCACGGCATCCCGTGCCGGGTCGGCTTGCATATCCTTTCGAGCGTCAAGGGGCACGCCGTAACAGTAGCGAGAACTGGCTTCGTCGGGACAGAGGTACTGGTATTACTCCGTGGGCTTGACGTGCGGCCTGATTAAGAATCCGGGTGGCAGACCCGTGGCCGACGAGGACGTTCGATCAGGATCTAGAACCTGCGCCGCATGGTCATATGTATGGTGTCTCCTGGGGAGGCCGACGTATGAACGATGACCGCTACTTGTGGTGGCAGAACGCGCTCATTGGCGAGTTCTTCACGTCGCAGGCCGGCCCCCTCGTGGTGTTCATCGACGACGACGTGCTACGCACGATTGCGCCTGGGATGAATGACCCCGCCGCCGACCTTGCACAGGCGGTTAGGAACGCGAGCTCGCAGGCGCCGGGCGAATACTTCAGCCGGGTCGCGAGGGCGCTAAGACAGTGGCAGCTCCATGACCGTGGGTCGCCCCCACCCGTACTCCCGGTGCTAGCGATCACCGTGCTAGCAGCGACTCGCATGCGCTCTGACGGGCAGGCGCTCTCGACGAACTACTACCGACGTCTTGCTGAATCGCTTGAGCCAGGGGCCAGTGGTACGCGTGTGGCGCAGCTGAGAGCCGAGGTGGATGGGACTGCGTTCTTGGACGTCGTCGACATGTGGTGCTCCCTCGACGAGTGGATTAGCGAACAAGACGGCCGCGTCGGCGTTTCAACCATCCGGACGCACGAGAGACTGACGCGTATTGGATACCCGCAATCGCAAGCCCTGCTCACTAGGAGTGACCGGGCTGAACTGACGCGGTTCTTTGCTGCACTCAGCATCGGTGAGGCGGGCCTTCCGGACGAGACATCCATGCTGCGGGGGCTGGAGATCTGGACGTCAGCCAGCTCGAATCGCCTCGGGGACACTTTCATGGCAGCTCTCACCAGTGCAGAGACCAAGGGGCTTATTGCCTCCGTCGTGCTGGCGTGCGCGGCCGCATGGGACGGCCGGATCCTTACGAAGGACGGCCGACGGCGCATAGCCATCCGGCTGGGCATCGATCTGGAAGAGTGGACGACCGCATGGTTATTTCCAGTTCAGGAATCGTCCGAACCGATCCTCCTCGGCGGCCATCTCGTCGCGGATGCACCCGTTCATCTTGTCAGTGATCCGCCTTCGAACTACTACGTCGCGAAGAACGCCCCAGGCGTGAACAGAGACCTCGTCACGCGTGGTTTTCGTCTGCGGGGGGCCGCATACGCTGCAGAGTTCTCAAGAGCGGAAGTGCTCATTTTCGCTCGCGACGCCGACACTGGCGGATGGTCCTCCACGTCGGGCATCAGCCCCTTCGAAACCCACCTGATTGCTGTGACGGCGTCCGAGTCGGCAGCCGTATCGCGCGTGCTCACTGCTGCTGCCGAGAAAGGGTGGGTACCGAGAAGACAAGGGGCTCGGCCACTGCTCGCTGGGTTCGTCCTTTACGAGGGTGTGCGATTCACCGACGACGCAGCACTCCAGAAAGCACTCGCCAATGAGCCCGGGCTGCGGGCTCTCGGCGTCGCCCCTACGCTCATCCCGCGGGCAAGGTTCGTCCGTGGCCTCCCGCTAGATCGTGACTTCGCACCGAGCCATTATCTGCTGGGTGGCGAGCCAGACCTTCTACTGCCAACCGACGAGGAACCCAAACTGGTCGTCCTCTCGCTCGGTGGCAAGGAGGAAATCGTCACCTCGAACGGCTTCCCGCTCGAGGTGAGACGCTTTCCGAGCCCCGAAGGCGCGACGGAGATCATCGCGGACGGGCAGAAGCTCACGTTCACGCTCCTCAAGGAGTCGGTAATCGATGCCATGCCGAACGGCACGGCCACGCTCGGCTGGAATGACGACGGGAACCTGTCAGCGGCGACCGGCGCTCCGAACGTCATAGGCGCCGTCGTCAGCGCGGCGTTCACAGCCGCGTCCGTCATGTGCCGACGCGGGCGCGACGAGACCTGGCTCCTGCTAGACGGCGGCGCGGCACAGCCCGTCGCCGAACCGACCCCACCCGTTTTTACGAACGCAGCTGGCTTCACGTTCGCGTCACAGTACTTCGAGGCCCCGGCGCCGAAGGCCGCACAGTGGCTCGCGCAGCGAAGCGGAACAAGCTGGCACCTGACTCGACTGGGCCTTGGCGACCCTCAAATGGTGAAAGCTTCGTTCGATGTTCTCGCCACGTGGGCGCGGAACTCCGAGCCTTTGGGGCCCATGCTCTGGCATATACAGCTGGGACTCGCCCATGGATGAAACCATCGGCGACCTTCTTCTGCGTTGGATGAGTGAGGTCGGCGCGGGGACGACTGCCGATGTTCGCGGGCGCATCGATTGGATTGCCCGCACGGCGAACATCGAACCCCGTTCCTACACCAGTGGCCGCTGGCTCCGTGACCTCTCATCTCTCGGTCACTGCGAAGTCGACTGGGAGAGGGGGCGTTGGTCTGTAGCACCGCCAGCACTCGTCCGGCTCCCCTTGGCCGGCGGGCTGGCGGTCATCGCGGGCGCCCGCAGACCCCGAATGATGCGCGCGCTCGACGACTTCTGCGGTTGGCTTCCTCCAGCGCGGCGCGAACCCCCCGCTGGCGAGGTGCCGCTGCCCACTACTTTCTATGTCACTTTCACGCGCGAATCAGACCTGGTCGATGTCGCGGAAGCGGCCGGGATGATACTTGCCGGTCACTCAGCTGAACGTATTGCAGGCGCCCTTTCTTCCGCCCTCCCGCACGTTGCGACGGGGCCGCCTGCTCACGGTGCCCAGCTCAAGCGCCTCGAGGCGATGCATCCGCGGGAATGGCAGATTGCCAGGGCTACCCAAGTGAATCCGCCAGATGGCCTGTACTCCGAGCAGGTCGATGGGAGGACGAGGCACATCACACGCCGTGAGGGCGAATGGTTTGCGTGCGACCTGTCTACGGGTATTTTCGCGGATCTTGCCCGACGGCACGAGTCGGCGCTGCGATGGCGCCCCGATGTCGGCCGGAAGATCACGGGCACGGGCACGCTCGTCGTGGATTGGGGTGCTCCGCTTCCTCCGTTGCACAGCCGCGCGCTCGTCCTCTGCACCGGCCTCCCTCCGAGATTCGGAATCACCGCTACCACCGCCATCTATGAGAATGTGCCCCACGACGTCGCGGAGCACGTGTGTACTTCCCTCGGCCAGTCGCTGGTCATCGAAGAAAGGCCTGCCATCACATGAACGTCCCTGCTCCGCGTCACCTCGACGCCGTCAAGACCTTCGAGCACCTGCGACAGGCGTACTTCAAGTACTACAACACCCCATTCGGGCTGGCCGATCCGAGCCTCCAGGCGGAACGTCAGAAGTTACTCGACCGCGATGGCGGCGTCTTCCGTGAGCCCCTTCTCGAACTACGCCCTGAGTACAACGGCACTGGACGTTCGCTCGCGGAGTCGGTGCTCGCTGCAGGGGCGGCGCCCGAGCTAGCCGAGTTTGCCTCGCGCGGCCTCCTCAAGGGCGTGCCCGGACTCCATGGTCACCAGGAAGCGGCGCTGACTGCTGGGGTGACCGCCGGTAAGAACATGGTGATCACCGCCGGCACCGGCTCGGGCAAGACCGAGTCGTTCATGCTCCCGCTGATGTCGTCACTGCTTGAAGAGTCCCGTACGTGGAAGGGCTCCTCGAGTCTCGGAGCGCGGTGGTGGGACAGCGCGAGTCCCTCCTTCGTCGCCCAACGGCAGTCCGACTCCGGGCGGGCCGCGGTCCGCGCCATCGTCCTCTACCCGATGAATGCCCTCGTGGACGACCAGCTCATCCGTCTCCGACGTGCGCTCGACAGCGATGATGTCCGCGCTTGGCTAGACGAGCATCGGAACGGGCACCGCTTCTACTTTGGCCGCTACACCGGGGCAACCCCCGTGACCGGGACACGCACGAATGGCTTAAGGGTGCGGGAGCTCGCCAAGTACCTGCAAGCCACTCAAGCGCGTGGCGATCGCGCGCGTGAGCTTGCTGGCCAGCTCGGAGACGACGACCTCCAATACTTCGTACCGCGTCTCGACGGCGCGGAGATGCGCTCGCGATGGGACATGGTGGACGCGCCGCCGGACATCCTCATCACTAACTATTCGATGCTCAACGTGATGCTGCTCCGCGACCGCGACGCGCACTTCTTCGAGTCCACTCGTAGATGGCTGGAGAATGCCGCGAATCGCTTCACCCTCGTCGTCGACGAGCTCCACACATACCGTGGCACCGCAGGGAGCGAAGTCGCCTACCTCCTCCGGCGCCTCAAGCGTCGCCTCGGGCTCGACGAGCACCCCGAGCAGTTCCGCGTGCTGGCTGCGTCAGCCTCTCTCGACGCCCAGCGAGACCAGGACTACCTTCACCAGTTTTTTGATGCCAAGCCCGGCACGTTCGCGTTCATCGAGGGCACAAACACAGTGCCCTCCTCCCAGGATCCGGCGTCGCCGAAGGACCCGTCCGTACTAGCCGCGCTTCCAGCGGGGGAGGCGGCGGTCGAGGCGCGCGCGGCCGGAGTGGTGGAATCTCTGAGAACCTCACTCCACGCTGACAACGGGAGGGCGAAACGTCTCGGTGACGTCGCGGCCGCCATGTTCCCCGAGGCGCAGCCTGATGTGTCGCGTGCGGCTGTCGCGCGGGTCCTTGAGGGTCTTGCGGCTGAGCCGGAGGAGTCCGACCCCAAGCTTCGCGCTCACCTCTTTTTCCGCAACGTCGCCGGCATGTGGGCCTGCTCTGACCCCTCATGCTCGGCAGTACCAGACCCGTCTCCCGGCCGCACCATAGGGAAGCTTCACGCGGAGCCCGCAACGCGCTGCGAGTGTGGGGCCCGCGTGCTCGAGCTCCTTTACTGCCAGAACTGCGGCGATGTCTTCCTCGGCGGTTTCGCGCCAGAGGGCGAACTTCAGCAGCAGGGCGTGAAGACGATGCTGCTGGCTGATGTCCCGGAGCTAGCCAAACTTCCGGATCAGGTCAGCCTTCAGCGAACCGCCGACAACTACATCGTCTACTGGCCTCGGGACGAGAAGAACCTCGACGCCCTCGACGCGCGGACTTGGACCCGTGACGGCCAGGCCGTCGAATATTCATTCCGACCGAGCACACTCAACCCAGGTTCCGGAGAACTGAAGAACGGCGCGAACGGTCACACCGGCTGGAGCTTCCATGCCAAGGTCGCGCGGAACAGCCGCACCGGAGAACTCAAGCGTGAGATGGCGACGGTGAGCCCCTTCCCGACGCAGTGCCCTGCATGCGGAGATGACTGGGAGCAGCAGTACGCGGGGCCCGAGCGTCTCAAGCCGACGGACCCCCGAACGCAGCGCTCACCCATCCGGGCCATGCGCACCGGTTTTGAGAAGATCAATCAGGTGCTGACGACCGAGCTCGCTAACGACCTGAGTGAACGGGAACGCAAGCTCATCGTCTTCACCGATAGCCGTCAAGATGCCGCGAAGCTCTCGGCGGGCCTCGGACTTAGGCACTACCAGGACCTCCTTCGCCAGCTTATGTATCTCCGGCTGAAGGAGGCGGGCGACCCCGCGTCCGATGTCACGCTCGCCCGCGAGTGCCTCGCGGAGGGCTTGAGAACTCCCGAGCGGTGGAAAGCAGTCGCTCGGCTGCGTGAGCGGGACCCTGGCAGCTTCAACGCCCTAAGGGATATCTGGGAAGGAGTGCCAGACGCTGACCCCACTGCTGAGCCAGCCCTTGTCGCCGGCCTGTCGAACGGGCTCACCCTCAGCGAGCTTTCGGCGCTCGTCTCCCTTGACTTGCTCGACTTGGGCATGAACCCCGGTGGCCCTCACGCAAGCCTGCGGGAGCGTGGCGGAGACAGCTGGTCGTCGCTTTTCAACTGGAACGTTAGGCCGGTCATGCCGCGCAGCGGACTCTCCGCCGGCGGACAGTCACTCATCGAAGACATCAGCGCATCGCTTGAAAGCGAAATCCTGGAGGGCTTGTATGCCGGCGGCGGCCGCGACTTCGAGACCACCGGTCTCGGCTGGCTCACCCTCGCGGATGACGTAGCCCCCGCGGACATGCCAGGCACCAGCAGCAATGCGGAGGCGAGGTCTGCCCTTCGCATCCTCGCGGACCAGCGACGATTTAGAAAGATTCGCACCGTCCGCAGCGAACCGACCCCGCGACTACGCAAGTTCTGGGAGAAGGTCGCCAACGAGACGCAAGGCGACCCGGACGCACTGCGTCACGATGCGCTGAGTCGCTTCGGAAGCGCTGTTGTCGACTACTTGATTGACCCGTCGAAGGTATCCATTCGGCTCAGCGACGGACGTGCATGGACGTGCGAGAAGTGCCGTCGTCAGCACCTGACGACTGGTAACGGCTACTGCACGAAGTGCGCACGGAAGCTTCCGTCGGAGTTCAGCGAGGTCGTCAACGAGACGGACTACTACGCTTGGAAAGCGACGAGTGACGACGGAAGGTTCAGGCTGAACACAGCTGAACTAACCGGTCAGACCGACCGGGTCGACGCGCAGAATCGGCAGGCCCGGTTCCAGGGTGTATTCCTTGCAGGCGACGAAAACGAGAAGACGGACGCCGTCGACCTGCTCTCCGTCACGACCACCATGGAGGCTGGCGTCGACATAGGGTCCCTCTCGGCCGTTGTATTGGGCAACATGCCGCCAACGAGGTTTAACTACCAGCAGCGTGTAGGGCGTGCGGGCCGACGGGGCTCTCCGGTTGCGATTGCGCTGACCATCTGCCGAGGTCGCAGCCACGACGAGTACTACTTCGAACGCCCCGACCGCATCACCAACGAACCAACACCAAAGCCCTATCTCACTCTGAACCGTCCTGAGCTTTTCGCTCGCTCCCTACGAAGCGAGATACTGCGGCTCGCGTCGGCGAACTATCTATCGGCCGCCGATGGAGACGACCTGTCCTCAAATGTGCACGGAGAGTTCGGCAAGACCGGCGATTGGGACCTGACCATCCGGCCGCGGCTCGAGACGTGGATCGAGAGCAACAGAGAGGCCGTGGACAAACTTGCCACCGCGCTTAGCTCGGGCACTTCATTCCATGAATCAGCTGTGGAACAGGCAGCCGCCGTTCTCAGCAGGCTGGTTGATGACATCGCGACCGCGGTATCAGCACGGAAGCACGATGACCTCAGTCAACTGCTTGCGGAAGCCGGTTTGCTGCCAATGTTCGGCTTCCCGACGTCCGCGCGTTACCTATACCTAAGCCGTCCGCGTTCGTCGAATCCGTGGCCGCCAAAGGACGTGATTGACCGTGACCTCAGCATGGCGGTCAGTGCATTCGCACCACTGAGCGAGGTCGTCCGAGATGGCAAGGTGTACCCGGTCGTCGGTATCACCGAGTTTCAGCCTGCGGGCGCTGGTGCACCGCAGCCGATCCCCGGGCCGCTGGGGAACGCGACTGCGCTCTTCATTTGCCGCACCTGCTCCTATCTTGGTGATGAGCGTGCCGGTGACGACACTGACACATGCCCCCGATGCGGCGCCGGGCCTACTTACTTCAGTGAGATTCCTCTCCGGGAACCGCTCGGCTTCCGGAGCGGATCTGCCACTGACTTCGATGGGAACTTCTCGTGGTCACCGCGGGCGATGGCCGCTCGTGCCATGGCCGACCCGAAGAAACTCACCGAGTCAGCATTTGGTCGGGCGCTGGTATTGGCAGGACCGGCCGAACGCTATGTCATTAACGACAACGGCGGGCACCTGTTTGCTTTTAGGCAAGCAGCTGCGGGCGTCGGTAACTGGGGAGGGTATGTTTCGGTGCAGGCCATCGAGCAGGATTTAATTCCCGCCTCCTCCGCTTCAGGCGACGTTCAGCACGTCGCTCTCGGTGCGGTGCAGCACACCGACTTCCTGTTCATCGGTTCTGTCGCCCCGACTGACCGACGCCGGGGAGTAAGGCTCAACCTCGTATCGGGCATTCGCCAGCCCAATTCGGCGCCCGACGTCACCGAGGGCCGCCGCGCTGGCTGGTATTCGCTTGCCTTCTTGCTGAGGACGGTGGCTGCGACAACGCTGGACATCCAACCTCTCGAGTTGAATGCCGGCATTTACTCTGGCGTCACGGCAACCGGCGAGCCGACCGTTCAGGCGTTCCTTGCGGACACGCTCGAGAACGGCGCAGGCTTTAGCACGCACCTCGGGTCCGAGCAGTTCCTCCCAGAGTTCCTCGAAGCAATCGAGCGGTACCTCGGCGAACTGGAGAGTGACGACCACCCGCAGACGTGTAACTCGTCGTGCTACCGGTGCCTGCGTGACTACGGAAACATGGCATACCACGCGCTGCTGGACTGGCGCCTGGCCAGGGACCTCTTCGGTCTACTTCGCGATGGCGAACTTCGCTTCGATCGCGCGGACGAGGCGAAAGCGCTGAGCCGGTGGGCTGAATCATTCGGCGCGACGGTCCTTAACTTCCTGGGCGCGTCAGCGGCGGTGATCGATACGCCTCAGTATGGCAAGTTCGGGGTGGTTCTTCGCCACCCGTTCGAAGGGTCCGACGCAGACGTGATGTCCGAGCGTCTCGCGGACGTTGCAGCAGACATTGAAGTAACTCAAAACTGTGACGGTGTCGTGTTCGTCGACTCGTTCACGCTTGACCGCGACCCACGACGCGTCCTTCAGCTCATCGCCGCTGCGGCCCAGGCTTTGCAATGACGCCGGGGGCGACATGGTTGTCCGCAACGTCGGCCGGCCGTCTGCTGCACTGCCCTGCGTCCGCTTCGTTCACGTCGGCGTCTGACCCCGTCCCGCCATCGCCACCCGAGAACGCAGGAACTCTGGCCCACTTCGCGGTGAGTGCATGGGTCGAAAGCGAGGCCTGGCTGTCAAACGACCCCGGAGGAGCTCTCCGAGACTGCTGGGACAGCGAAGCGGTGCGGTGGGGAGTTGACGCGAGGAGCCTTGATGAATCGGTGATGACTCGGTCTCGACTGCGGTCGCGTGGTGCCGAACTTGCTGCGCTCCTCCCATCCTCCAGCGGGAGTGCGCGCTCCGAGGTGTTCTTACGGGACAGCGCTCACCTGCTCTACGGTCAGGCCGACATCGTTGTTGATCGTGAGGATGGCGGCGTGGTTATCGACTTGAAAACAGGAACAGACAGCCAAACCCAGAGCGTGCGGACACAACTGCTCGTCTACGCCCACCTATTCCGTCAGGAGGCGGACCACTTTCCAGCCACCCTCGTCGCCTTTAGCCTTAGGCACGGCGCCGTGCATATTAACATCTCCGAGCGGGACATCGACGGGTTGCTCGAACGGTTACAGGTGGCGCGAAGTCAGCCGTCACTTGCCTTACCCGACCCTGCGGGATGCAAGTTCTGCCGACGCCGACTGCGATGCGAACCTCACTGGAAAGCCGCGTCGGCGTGGGAGGACCCCGATTGCGTCGAAGGCGTCATCAGCAGGATGGAGGCGGCGGCCACTGGCTTGGTAGCAATCCATGTCGACACAATTGAGGGCCCGCAATGGGTCACGGGTCTCGCTTCCTCAGCGGGGGGAGGGCTCAAACCGGGCGACGCTGTCCGGTTCACAGAGGTTGTAGGCCAGGGTGAGCTGCTCGCGAAAGAGTGGCGAGCTACGCGGTCGACCCGGATGCAACGGTGTGACAGCTGATTGAAGGCTTGGTCCGTTCCGGGAGCGTCTCGAGTCAAGCTCGAGGTCGTTTCCCTCGGGATTCGGCACGAAACGACCCGTGTGCAGCCCCCGGAAGCTCGGAGATGAGTGGAGCGTATGTCGGAGTGAGATTCTCCATGCGCTCTGCCTCGAGGGAGCCAAGCAGCCTTACTTCGCCCTGGACGAGTGGCAAGCTGCGACGGCAGCATCGCTCGGCTACCAACCTAAAGACACAGCCCAAGCGGTCGCTCGCTGGCTCTATGGTCGGCTGCCCTGGTACGGGGAGGTCCTCGTACCGCAGGTTGTCACCTCGTCGGTGCTTCGTCTCCTCGACTGGAGGTCGCGACGGTCGATAGCCTCGCGCCTGGCCACGCCCTTGGGCTGCGAACTTCTGACGCTTCGCCCACAACTTAACGGTCCGCATCGCCCAGCAGGGAAGAGTCGGGCAGCCATCCTTGCGAGCCCGCGTGACTGGGAAGACTGAGCCCTCACCCTCGGCACGCTTTTCCGGGCTTCTTTATCGCTTGGGACCAAGCTTCCTTAAGCCTGCTTGATTGAGCTTCTTCATCATGTCGTCGTCGAACTTGTACACGAGCCCAATGATCGTGAAGTCAACTCACGTAATAGTGTCGTACAACGCAAGAACCGCATGATCTCGCCAGAATTCACAACCAGGCGAGCTCATGCGGTTTCCTTGCGGTACCGGTGGGATTTGAACCCACGGTGGAGTTGCCCCCACACATGTTTTCGAGACATGATCCTTCGGCCGCTCGGACACGGTACCGAGAGCGAGTGTAGACCATGTGACCAGATCGGGCCAAAA
>Ga0265797_10008066_pt1 | contig 14179 bp, 15 predicted proteins | sample P2T30metagenome_FD_192433 | JGI IMG/M metagenome (GOLD analysis project Ga0265797, IMG submission 192433) | Plant litter microbial communities from East Loma Ridge, Irvine, California - P2 T30 | ecosystem: Environmental > Terrestrial > Plant litter > Unclassified | place: USA: California... | reverse complement strand
CTTGTACCAGGCTCTCTTCGAGTCCTTCAACGCCAACCACCAGTCCGAGCTCGCGGACGGCCTTCTCGCAGACATGCGTGCCCGCCACGTCGAGTACACCCCGTACATCGCCAACGCTCTCATCCACGGCTGGACCCTCGAGAAAGACCTCAACAAAGCCAAGCAAGCCTTCGCCCGCGTGCCAGCATCCAAACGCGAGCCTAGCACCTACGAGGCCATGGTACGCGCCTGTCTCGCGGCCGAGAAGCGCGACGACGCCAAGCAGGTCGTCAAAGAGGCACTGGGCAGGGGCTACCCCAGCGCCGTCGCCGGCAAGATCGCAGAGCTCGTGAGGTAAATTTTTCACCTGCTCGCCTGCGAAACAACTGCAATACCGAACTACCAAAATTTGCTTTTCCAGCGGCGTTCTATTCCGATTCTTTTCTTGAGCATGGCATTGCTCAATTGCGGGACCTGCGGGACCAGTGTCAACTACCGCCGATACTTGCCCCTTGCATGGTTCTTCTTTTCTTCATAATACATCATTGTTTTGCATACTAGCGACGGCGTTTTTCTGGAAGGTCTAGGTGGGCACACATACATGCCTCCCTTTACCAGGGCGGCTAATCCGGCTGGCTTTGTCACACGTTGAACGACAAAGCTCAGCGACGGTTTTTCGGGAATACTTGGAAGGGAAGGAAAGGGACGAGACGAGACGAGATGAAATGGGGAAACCTTTTCGACAACAACAAAAAGTTTGCCCCATTTGTGGCCTGGCCGAGGATTTTTTTGATGATGGGAAACGGCCGAGGGCGAAATGATTGTGCTGTGGAGCAGCATGACTGATTTTCGCTCGAATATTGTAATACCAAGATACCCGATGATAGAAACTCTCCTCTCTGCTGGATCTATGTATTGGCCGCTTTTGGGCGGTCGATGGAAAGATCTGGGATTTCATTTTTGGAATGAAATGACAGTTAATAACAAAATTTGCGCCTTTCCATTTTCACGTTGTTTCTGCTGGGTTTGTGGACGATGAGGCAATACACCTTACGCAAGGCTGGGCTCGTTGTCCAGGCGCCGTGGCGCGAGCCTCCAGTGTACTGCCGCAATACACGGCAGCGCTAATGCAAAGCGACCTCAGCCACACCGTACTTAGACCTCATCTAGGTTTCGCGCACCTCATGGGAAGTACAGCAACTTGCTGCCATGTCGTCCGACATGTCTGATCTTGTCTTGATTGCGCAGAGCGCTGCGAGAGGGACGGCGGGATCATGTCGCGTACATGTGCCGTTGCGCGATGGAGAAATCCGTGTTCTTACACTACACGCTGGCGATGTGCCGGATCCGATCGCTTGCTCTTTGCAAGTGGCGATGTTGGAAGAGAAGCCTGTGTATGAGGCGTTGTCGTACACTTGGGGAGATCCGGAAGTCACGCGGCCGATTTGGGTGAATGGTGTTGAGATGGACGTCACCTTGAATCTGGAGGTTGCGCTCCGGTGAGTGCAGCTTGATCCTTGCACATGACAATCGTCCTTGATATCTGATCAAACCCCCCCGTAGGCATATACGCCACGCTGAGAACGACATCATAATCTGGGTTGATGCTGTACGTCTGCACTCGCAGCTAGATGGCTACCGGGCTGGAAACTGACTTCGATGTTTGTGGCACAGGTCTGCATCAACCAGCAAGACAACACGGAGAAGAGCGCACAAGTAGCTCTGATGGGAGACATCTACCGGCGCTGCTCTCGGGCCCGGATCTGGCTCGGATGCGATGCCAGCGAATGTAACCTTCGCCACCAGAACAAGGACGAGCGCAAGACGACCCGAGAGCGGACTGATCCGTTCGAATTCACCCGTCTCCTCGAGAATCACGTCAACGAATGGCCATGTTTCGTGAAGCACGGAGAAGACAAAACGAGGATCCGATTCGAACCCAGAGCAGCCTTTCTAAATGTTTGGAATAGACACATGAAGATCTACCAGTCACTTTGGTGGAGTCGCATGTGGACTGTACAAGAGGCTGTACTTCCCCCAAAGGCTTCAATCATGTACGACACCTGGAGCATGCTATTCGAGGAGTTTCTCGATCATGGCAACAAGGCCCTAACTTCGCACGTCAAGGAGTGTTGCGGGGAAGCTTTCTTATTGCTTCCGGTCAGAATGAGAATCGAAATGATTTTGCAAGTGACGAAAGGTGATTCTCTCAGATGCGATCTCGGCAGGCTGAGAAGAGAAGCCCTGCTTAATCTCGACTCGTGTCTTGTAAACCACGGTCATCGCCAATGCCATGATCCTAGAGACAAGATCTATGGCATGCTTGGTTTGATCAACGATGAATCTCGAAAGATCTTACCCGATTACTCAGCCTCTCTTGCATCGGTGTTCTACCATGCTACCAGTGATCTGCTGGAAGCGCCGGGCGGGGGCTTGCATAGCTTAATTGGAGTCCAGCATGGCCCATCCGTCCATAAATGGGCGTCTTGGGTTCGCGACTTCGACCAGCAGTGCACTCAACACCACAACTCGATGAATACGATGAAGAAAGAAATCTATACGATATTCAATGCTGGTGGCAGCACACCATCGAGCTACGAGATATGGTCTTCCTGGCCCTGCTTACCAGACCTGAAACCCAACCAGGTCGCGCTTGCTGTGACGGGAAGATGCGTCGGGACGATCACGGCGATTTCTCAGGAGACTTGCGCCCTCCGCGAGATGCCTGTATACGGACAAGCCGGAGCCTCGTCCTGTTTCAAGGCCTGGATGCACTTCGCAGAGTTTGATTCTGAGGCCCACGCTACCGGTCGGCATTCAACAGCGAACGAACAGATATGGCGCACAATCTTGTGTGGAGTTGTCAATGCCGGAAAGCCATCTGATTCCTCCAATTGGCGCAGATTCAAATCGGACGACATGAAGCTGCTGGGCCCATTCGTGCACTTTCTTGAAACAGGAATTATGCCAGGACTGTATGAACCCACAAGCTCAACGCACACGACCGCCTGCTCGAAGACGTATTTTCGGACACGAAGCGGCGGCCACGGACTCTGCTATCCTACTTGTCGGCCTGGCGACCAAGTATGGGTGCTCCACGGAGCCAGAGTGCCGTTCGTTTTGCGGTCCATCGACGTGGACACGAAAATTGAAGAAAATGTTCTCAGACCTCCAGAAGCGTACATCAGGGATAACACTGGGTCCATAATTGGTGTCAAGGAAGGCTTTGAGCCGCGGACTGCGCATTACCAGCTCATAGGGGATTGCTATTATGACGAATTCATGGATGGCGAAGGGCTGGATGATGAGAAATACCATGCGCAGCCTATACTGTTGGTATAAAAGTGATTGATATTTCGTTCATCGGAGCTATGACATGTTTTGATCAAAAGAAGCATACTTCCTCCGGAGCTAAACTTGAAGGGCGAGTGTAGGATCACGTTATGTAGTTGTATTGTACACAGCCCTAGCATATCACAACGCCTTTGGAAGAAAGTGCAGTGTTAAATCATTTATCATACGCAATTCGTGCTTAATAATTCATCTATGTTCGTGTTACATATCCCGGTGATTTCATGATCACTCCTTCGCTACCTAGTAAACACCCTCCCTCTTCTCCCAAGCTGGCTGCGGCGCAGGCTCAATAGCTCCAAATCCGCTCTGAATCACCGGCCCAGTGACCAGCGTCAAACTCTCAACCTTAGCACCATCCTCCTCCTGTACCCACAAACTGACCGCCACAGTGTTGCTTCCCTGGTAGTTCCAGATACCCTCCGGAACAGGGAACACATCCTGCGGTCCGACGTTGTGCACGTACTTGCCGAACTGGTAGCCATTGACAAACAGCTGGCAGCGGTAAGCAGCCGGGCGAGCAGTGCCGTTGGAGAAAGTGTACTCTCCCTGCTGGGTGGCATTGGCAGTGCCGTTGGCGAAAGAAAAGGCGAGAGGGATGTCGTAGCCTGTGGGGAGGTCGAGGTCGAATGTGGTCGTGTAGAAGGCGATGCCAGGACCGGAGAGGCCTTCTTGGGGACCGGCGCTGGATTTCCAGTCGGAGGTTGGGGCGCCGGGGAGGTGGAAGCCGGCGCGCTCAGCGTAGAGGCCGCCTTCGTTGAGGGGACCGCGGGCTTGGTCGATGTAGTGCTCGCCGCCCAAGTTGCCGGTGAGCTTCCAGGTGACGTCTGACTTGGGGTGGCCGGCCAGGTCGTAGTCGAGGACGCCACGAGGGAGCTTCATCTCGTCTTCGCCGACGATGTAGTTCTCGTTCAGGCTGTTGTTGTCGACGATCACGGTGATGACGTGCTCTGAGCCAGAGGTGAGGTTGCTTGGGAGATCGTAGGTGGCGTTGTAGGTCGGAAGGACATCTTCTCCCGTGAAGGAGGCAATGTAAGCGCCGTCGAGATAGATGGTGTGGCCGAATGCAGCACCGCCGTAGGTAGAGAGGTAGAGAGTCGACTCATGACCGTTCGCCTTGAAGTGTCCGCGGTAAAGCAGAATACCTGTGTGGTAGCCGTAGTCGCTTGAGTAAAGTGAGGTGGGTGTGGTGAGGTTGAGCACAGTGTTATTTGTGGTGGTGTGGTCGGCCACAGTCCACGCCTTGTCGTTGTAAGACGACTCGATTTCAGGCAGAGAGTCAATCACCTTCCACGATGCCGTGGTCAAGTCTGGCACAGAGAATGTGGGCTTCTCAAAGTCTGCAGTGGCAACGATGGAGTTGCAGCCAGTAGTGCTCTGCTTGAACTCAAGATCCTTTCCGTTGAAAGTCAAAGACTTGACGTTGTCTGGGCCGCCAATGACCTCGACAGTCGAGGTGGCGTTGAGATCGCCAGTAAGGCGAATACAGTCAGAGGTGATCTCGACAGTGCGGAGCAAGTAGTCGGTGCGGACGATAGGTGCGGAAGTCAAGTGAGACGGGTTCGTGTAGTTGCCGAAAGTGTCATCACTGGGCAGGTCAACAACCCAGTAGTTGTAAGCCGAGTTGCGGTCTGTGATCGTCAGTCATTGCACTCATCATGATCTTTTCCAGGTTCAAGAACTCACCAAGCAGGTAGACGTATAGGCCATTCTCAAGCTCAACGACTCTACGCTCCGAGCTAGTCGTGTAGTGCAGCACAGTCGCGCCATTCTTGGTCTCAGTCTTCACATCAGAACCTTCAACGGTGTTTGCCTTGCCGCCCTTAGACACCGCAAGTTCATGCTCCTCGTTCGGGCCTCCGTAGACGACCAGAACTGTCTTGTCGCCGTACTTCTTCCAGGTGAAAATCTCGGCAGAGGAGTAGAGAAGGTTGATGCCGCCAAGGTCGTAATCGGCAACATGGAACTTGGAATCGCGTCCGTTGAGAGACAGCTTGCCGCCGAGCTGAGGAATGGTGAGGTTGCCCTGGCTGGTGGGAAGAGTGATGCTGTAGTCGGTGTCCTCGAGCGAATTGAAAGCGGCATGCCTGATGACGAAGAACTTGGTAACGTTGCCGTAGAGAGCTGTGACAGCAAGGTCGGCGTTGCCGGTGTAGCTGCCATTGACATTGGTGCTGTTCTGGTACTCTGCTGTCAAGTACGCAGGGGAGGCTTGGATGAAGTTGGCTTCGAGCTTGGCTTCGCTGTACTTCTCGCGATCAACAAGACGCTCTTCGCTGATGACTGCAGCATAGTCGTAGCTGGTGTAGCCGCCAGGGTGACCAAGGTTGCCCCAGTTGGTACCGCCGTAGGTCATGTACAAGTTGAGGATAGTGACGCCTTGTGCGAAGTCGTTCTTGTAGAACACTCTCTGGAACTCGTAGTTGACCAGTTCCTGGCATTGGGCAAAGCCCCAGCCACCCCAAGGATCGAAGGATCCGCCTTGGAACTCGAGCAGGGAGAAGGGTGTGCCACCCCCGTACGCAGCATGCGAGTCGGCGTAGCCAGTCGGGAGAGCCTGATCGGGCCATGTCTGAGGGTTCGCACAGTCGAAGCCCAGAGGGTATCCGTCGAAGCCGTAGATATCGATGTCAGCCTTTGTGTCAGGCGTAACATATCCCTTCGCACTAGCCTCGTTGTTGATCAAAGGTACCACAATGCCCGCCTTCCTCAACTGCTCCTCAACATAGATGAAGTAATCCTGATCCGGCTCCTCATCATTAGTGAAGCTCGTATACTCGTTCTCTGGCTGCACCAAAATCACGGGTCCGCCATTCGTAATCTGCGCCTTAGCAATGATAGCGCCCATCTGCGCCATATAGTTCTCGGTAGCGTCGAGGTAAGACTTGTCCTTGGTCCTCAAAGTGCCAGGGATCCGCTGGAGCCAGCCTGGGAAGCCGCCGCCACTGACTTCGGCGTTGATGTATGGACCTGGGCGTGCGATGAGGTAGATGCCGGCTTCGGCGGCGGCGTCGAAGAACTTCTCGAAACCGAAGATGCCTTCGGCTGTGAAGGTGCCGGGTGTGCCTTCGAGCAGTGCCCAGTGGGTGTAGAAGGAGACTGAGTTGTAGCCTAGGGCCTTGATCTTTTGGAAGACGTCTAGCCAGAGGGCTGGGACTGGGAGGCGGAACTGTTTGACTGTTAGCTGGAGTTGCAATCAATCGTCCTGCCGATTTAAAGACCTACCGGATGAAACTCTCCAGAGTAAAGCATCACACGCTCTCCACGGATCAACAGCGAGTGCTCATCCCAAGTTACGATATCTTGCAACGGCTCGCCGCGTTTGTAAGGCTGGATGAAATGCTGCGGTTTGCCCGCCAGAGCGCGAGCAGAAACATCCTGCACCGCAACAGTAGAGAGTAGAGCCGCTTGTAGCAGCTTCTGGAAAAGCATCTTGCCTTGAAGGTCCTGTCAACCAAAACGATCGACTGACTGAATGGGCAAGCAAGCAGAGTTAAGGATAAGAAAGACTTGAACAAGAGATTCAAGAAACGCCAGAAAAAGCACCCCCAAGCACTGCTAAGCAATCATACTTAACCCACTTTCTCAATCGCCCAAGAACCACAAACCTTGACAGACTAGCAGTACGATCGGCTTCATCCAGTACGACATATCCCCGCTCTGTATAGTTTTGGCTCGCTGCATCTCCACCCGAGAGCCTCGCGAACGCATGATGTCGCCATGTTCGTGTTGCAATGGTGCAACCGATCATCAGGAACCCTCCGGATAGCTGTCGAGCTCCACTGTAAAAAGGTAAACAAGCACACGAAGGTGACATCAATGGCGGAGGAACTCTTCTTCCGGACAACGCTAGAGCATGTCCGGAGGGTGGAGTTCTGGAGGCGTGCGGGGAACGTGGCACTGGCGATGATATTCTCCTCCACTTCGCGATGTCGATCGACATCATTGACACAACGTTAGCCAGGGTCAGGAAACCATGCTTAATTCGTGATGCCGAGCTTCCGTGGGTTGCTTACTGTTTCTTGTTTGGAGGCCGCGCTTAAGGTGGCTTGTCAAGTAGACTGTCAAAACCCCATTTGATCACCGCGGGAAGTGGAGATATCAGCTACCTGTCTTGGTCTTTGGATTGGATATCTCTACGAGTCTTGCTGATAATGGGATCAGAACTCATCTGTTCGAGTCGTAAAGCCTTCAATCCTTCTGCTTGACTATGTTGGTAGCATCTGGCAATCGGGGCATGAGTCAAGCAATGGAGCTGTATAAAGATTTGTGCGCAGTAAAGGTACCTCCTCGTGACAATACTGACTGTTTCTCGTACGCAGGCCGTGGTTTGTGCAAAAGACTAAACGCCGCGGGAAGTGGAGATAGTGATTGCTTGCATCGCTTTGCGATCGAGTAGGTTTCGACATCGCATGCCTTGTTCGCATGATATGCTCTCTATTTCCTGTACACTAGCTGGTTGGCCGCGGTTCATCTAAGAAATCATCAACCGCATGTCAAAGGGCAGCGGGAAGTGGAGATACCAACCATCATCTTGCCTCACGCATCAAGTAAGATCGACATCAATCTACCTCACTCGCAAGCAGGGCACAAAAAACTCTGGCTAAAAGACAGTACTCGCGTGGCAAGGCTCGTGGCATAAGCTGTGTAAGGTAGCATCCAAACGCGGGATCACTCGAGAAAGAAGAAGGAAAAAAGTTCAGAGTTCAAAAAACCAAGTTCAATTACAATTGTCATTTGTGTTGCGTTGCGCCTGCGGGATATCTCGTGTGTTCGTATGCTTTTGTCGTTAAATAAAGACGATGACCGCCCTCCCTCCTCGCTGGATTAGAACAAAAGAAAGAAAAAGACATCGGAGATATGCTCGAGATGCGGCTGAAGGATTAAGACGCACATCTCCGGTGCCTTGTACAAGATGTCGCGAAATGCACACTGTCGTGCATGTCCAGCTCCGGGCATCAAAAGCGCTCCTGTAAGGCGAATGAGCCTCTTCCTGGATCCGAAGTCCTGCTGGCGAGCGCATGCAATGCATGAATACTCGCTTTCAAGAAACAGATCATACCGCCTAAGTAGGCGACTGCGCCCGGCAAGGAACGCTCAATATGCCGCCTGATCGATCAATGCAAGTAAGAAAGTCGTTAGGCCCTCTGCCTTGAAATCATGAGACAATTCTCATGGGACGCCGCTCCCGCCACCCCAGACAGTACTCAGCCACCCTTGTCCGAAACCGCGGCTTGCAGCCATGGAAGCCCAGTCTTCCATCTCGCCGCCATCGACGAAAGCAGCGACATCGTCTCCACCGAGACCGGTGTTGAGGGAGTTGAGCCATGCTTCTTTCGCCAAGGGGTCGTAGAGTCCTTGTGGTTCGGCCATTTGTTGAGGCGGCCCCATGGATTGCACTTGTGACCCTGGCGTTGGGTATGCATGTATGGCGTTGAGCATGGGCTGCGGATGACTATTAGCATAGCCTGGAGGTGGTGGCTGCATGCCGTAAGGGGTGCTGTGAGAATTCCAGGTGCTGTAGACGTGATGGTGATGGTGATGGTTGTAAGTCGGAGAACGCTGCGAAGTTGTTGAAGCGGTGCGAGGATCGGGAGAGGGCGATGTGAGCGATGGCAATCCGACGCCAGGTGGCGCGGCTGCGTCGTGATGTGGATATACAGGTCTGAAGCTGTTGACTTGCGGCTGGTTGTAAGTCGAAGCAGGCGCTGACGTAGCTTGCGCGGCCACAGGTCCAGTACTTGGCAATGGCTCGTAGCTGCGCCATCCGCCATTCGATGTCGGCGCAGATGTTGGAGTTTGGCGACCAGCTCCAGGCGCAGCATTAATCGCGTTCCAGGGGCCATCTGGTTTGGCCGGGTCTGGATGTAGGAGGCGGTCACCTTCTTCACTCTTCACAGTCGTTCCCGAATTGCTGTTGTCATCGTATACGGTATCGAGTGGTTTATTGCCAAATTGTACATCAGCCATCTCGACGTCGTGGTCATCAAGGTTACCGAATTCCTTGAGCGTCCTCTCAAGAAGCTTGTACTCATCCAGTCCGCCACCAACCCCGCCCTCACGGAGACTCAATTGACGTGATGAACCGGGACTACCGCCGCTCTCGGACGCGGACTCGTTTGCCTGAGTGTTCTTGGCGAAATCTTTCTTCATCCGTCTGAGATAGCGATGCATCTTGTTTATTGTCTTGAACCAGCCAGCAGCCATGTGGAGTCGAGGGCGCATCTGACCGATGATCTCCAGTGCTTTCCGTGCTGCTTCGAAGCCCCTGCTCTCGATAGGAGGACCACCTGGATTCTGTACCAGTTGTGTGCACATGTAGCCATTCGGGTCCATCCAGGGAAAGTTGATGCAGTACACGCCCACAAACGCCACTGTGTAGATGGCGAAGCCAACGATAGGCGACTCCACGAGCACTTCCCATTCTTGGCAGGTTCGGACCAGGTCAACAAGGTCCCGAGCAGCCTTGAAACACTGCTGAGCGCTGTCCTCCCAATAGCCGCTTGGGACATCGTATTTCGTTGGTGGGAAGAGAGGTGGGTCGAGAGGTCCCTCAGGCTTCTTACACCTCAGAGGAATGAATGGTACATACTCTCTGTGGAGCATGATTTGGCAAAGAAGGTAGACCGTGTGCACTAGAGTGTAAGGTGTTGACTCATGGATGGTGATGTGCGATTGTATGTTCTGCGGAGTGAGTGTGTAGTTTCGAGGAAGACTGGCTTTGAACTCCTGACATGAGCGCAGGAGCTTATAGTGGTCAGATCGTGGGTCCCAAGGAGGATGCTTCTCGGTCCTGCAGTAAGTGTCAGTGAAAGTTTGAACGCCATGAAATTGTAATTACAAACCTTCGTCCGCCAGCACACGACCACTGCACCACCTTGCCATAAATCTCCAGAATTTTGATGTAGCGACTAAGGAGACCTTCATCTGCGCCGGCTTGCAGCCTTCCCTTATCAGTGTCGCTGTCCTGCATGCTGTTAGGCGAGAGCGCATCTGCAGGCTCACTTTGGTGGCCAGCATTGAGCATGGCCTGGCGATGGCTTAGGACCTCTGCGCGGTTGACGCCATTGCCGTCAAGGTCATTGAGCATCAGCGTGCGCACCTTCTCACCGAACGCGAACGATCGGTCACTAGCCGGAAGTTGTGTCCGCAGTAACGGTGCGAAGAGCATTTGTGGACGGTATTTTCCACTGCTCAGGTATCGATCCATGATGTAGCAACTCCAGAACGTGCGCCGACGGATTTCCTGCGCAATGTTCTCATCCATTTCGGTCGTCGTTGAAGTAGTAGGATTCATACGATCCGTATCAATGCCCATGCGCTCCGCTTCAACGCTCAGTGCGAATGATTTAGAGTTCGGCTCGTCGTCCAGATCTTTTTCGTACTGGAGACCCATGGACTGCGCAGATCTGATGCACATTCCAACCCGCATCCACGCCCTGTGACCTCGGCACATTCCCCAGTCGTGTAGACCCAGCATAAGCCCAGCTTGAATACCTTCGATCATGTTGGTGTGGTTTTCTTGTTCGGGCCAGAGGGTCATTTGCCTCTCATTGGCGCAATTGGCGTAATATTCCGAAGCTATCAGCGGATTGCTCGGTCGTGAAGCAGTTGGAGGCGAGTGATGGGCGACGAGACGTGGGTGGAAGCGTGCTGTCAATGCTAGGAAAGCGAGCAGAAAGTCGTCCGATCCTGGTGGGCGAGCTTCAGACGCATCAGAAGTCGACATTGAGCCTCCCAGATGCTGTGTCGAGACATTACGCAGTGGCTTCAGAAAAGGTATTCGATGTAGGAAAGGCAAATCTGCTGAGAACTGCTTTTGATAGATTTCGAATAGCTCCTGCCAAACGGTGGTCGTCAACAGACGAGGATCGAGAGCATCCAGCATGGGACGAGGGCTTTCAAGAGAGCCCAATCCAGCGGCGGTTCCATGGTGGTGGGTTTGTACATTCTTGCGCGGCTTCGGCCGCCGGTCTGGGTCTGGCTGTTGATCCTGTCTGCCAGAGACGCTACCCTCGCGACGTCTCGATCCAACAATCGCAGGTGGAGGATACTCGCAATCCTTCCCTCCGTGCTCGCACGCCCTGCACGTCGTTCCCACGCCGTTATTGACGCATTTGACCTTGGAACGCCGACAGCGTCTGCAGGCGATGCTGGAGCGCATCCGTCCTGTGGGTTGGGTGGGCGACGGCCCAGCCGTGGCGCCCTGCGGGCCAGTCGTCGAAATGGTCGCGGTGTTGGAAGCCCGAAGACTGGCCGGGGTGTCGATGGAGTGTAGCAAAGAGTCGGCAAGCCGAGCGTGATCGTGGGCCAGGATGGGCAAGGCGGGTCGCAAGCTGCGGCGGCGGGCTGTGTATCGGTGTCGGTGTCGGTGTCGGGTGGGGAGGTGGTATCAGATGGATGGATGGCGAGGCTGGCCACACGCAGCACAGTGCAGCAGAAGAGAAGAACAGAGCAGCAGCAGTGGCTCCGGGCCAGGCGCAAGAGCGACAGGCTCGCTCGCTCGCTCAGGACGAGAAGGAGGGCGTTGCTGGAGCGGCAGTCGCAACCTTGAATTGGCGCCGATGAACTCTTGGGTAGGGTGCCTGGGTAGCTGCACTACTGCGGCACGATCGGGCCGAGAGGAGCAGCGATCGAGTGGCACAAGCGACGTAAGTGGTGGGGGCGCGAGGCGGGGCGAGCGCGTTCAGTGGTAGAGAACAAGCACTGCGGTAAGAGAGTCGTGAGTCCTCGCGCTCATGTTACACGAGGAGAGACGGGAGAGCAGCAGTAGTCGCGTGGGAAAGAGGCGCAAACAGCACGCTTCATGCGCACCCAAGAGGAGACCTTAGACCTGGGCTCGGTCCCGATCGGCCACGGCCTGCTCTCAAGTAGGGCTATCAGGGCTCTCGGCGGGACGGCAGGAGAAGGCTGCTTGCTTGCTTTCTTGTAGCAGTAATTCTGATAGGCATGTATCGAATCTGCAGACGGTTGCCGCGCCGCTCGATCGCCCAAACACACTTTGTGTCTGATAATGTAATGATTGTGCCGCTCAGACGGACCGATCTCCGTTGTAATACCAGCTCTTTGAGTGGTTGCAACGAACAGGGAGGCTCCGATCTTTGATCTGATCGCACAGTAGCGTCGCAAGAGTGTGGGCCGCAAGCTTTCGGCTCCTCACTGTGCTCATGGACTTGCCGGCGAACTAAGGTAAGATCCAGGAGGCTGGCCAGATTGAGTACAGGGCTGATATGGGAAGAGAGTGTGTGTTTGGATGTGTGCACGCACGCACGCACGTCTCGACTCTGTCTGTACATGTATATTCCACGTCCATATAGCATGGTCGGTGTGCACTTGCAGCAACCTCATACAGCCGCCTCCCGCGCATGCCATCCTTCGGCTGCGCGCCTATATTCCCAGCATGCTGGGTGGGAGTCGACTGAGTGGGTGTGCTGTGGTGAGCCGTCTCTTCTTCCCACACGCCGATCCTTGCCGTCGGTACCTCCTAGCATCCCACAGTGACAGCACAAATCAATAATGCAATCCAACCTCCTCCGCGGGCCGGCCAGGAAAAGTTCAGCCCATCTCCCGGAAAAGCCCTCGAGTACCGTGGATACCGCAGGGCAGACCAATCCGTGTGCGGTATACATAATACATACAGTACATACCGCAGTACCCACTCTCCCGAGTCCCGATGATGTGCGGCTCTTCTTCTGAAGAACAAGCCGTGGCCGTGCCCGCGTAGAGCGTTTGGTCGGGCGTGGAGAAGCGAAACCTTAGCTCAATCTCCCGACCACTGCCCGGCAGCGAAGAACGCCGAAGTCGCAACAGAAGACTGCAGCTGCACGGCCATCGGCGTCTGCCTGGTATAATTGCGTGCCCTTGAGTCGAGCGGCAGTCTAGGCGTAGAAGACGAGAACAACACGCCGCGGAGCCCAAAATAAGCCCTCACGGCAAGGCAAGCAAGGCTGAAAGCCAAGCCCATCGGCAAGTCCAACGCAAACCCGAAAGACTCCAGTAGAGTCCAGGTATGTTCTCGTCTGAGCACGCGATGCACACTGTCCAAACTATCCTGCTCCTTCACAAGGACCAGAAACCCCTCCAACGCCGAAGTTATCCCACGGACCCATGTCCTTCACCTTCATCCGTGACAAGCCGCACATCATCATCAACATCAATACCACCCGTCAGAGCAGTAATGTAAGGGACCTTTTTCTTTTGCCCACCCAACGACACCACCCCCCTCCCCTCGCCAAACATAACCCTCACGAACCCGACGTCAAATTAGCCTCACAAACTTCCATGTCGCGTCAAGCCCCAAACCCAGCAGTTTGGTTTCTGGAACCGCGCGGATAAATGTAGTTACATTCCAAAGGACGTTTTGACAGGCCGTTGCAGTCACTGTGACGATCTTCAAGGGACCCAGCTAGACTTCTGCCAGTGCATTCCAGGGAGTCTGCAGGCGCTGTTCCTTCGTACTATAAGCTGGGTCATTTCTGCTGGGCGACAGAAAAAGTTGGAGCATTCTGCCGACCCGCTTGAGCAATCAGAACTTGGGAAGCATATGAGAAATCCAATAACGAGTAAACGACAAATTGCCCTTGCTTTGCTGCTTGCTGCCCGAGTCAGTGAGCGATTAACCTGAATTCTTTCACGACAAATGAACCAAGAATATTCTGAATTCTTCATAATCATTGTTGTGACGCTATCTACAATTTTTTGTCTTGCGCCTTCCACCACAGGAACGCGCGATTTACGTGCTGCCAGGCCCACCGAGCAAGGCGAACCTCCGCACAATGCTGGGACCAATCTCCTCGTACTCTGCCTTGGTGTGGCAGTAGCTCTTGAACTCGGGTGTCTGACCCAGGAG
>Ga0265797_10008064_pt1 | contig 14180 bp, 19 predicted proteins | sample P2T30metagenome_FD_192433 | JGI IMG/M metagenome (GOLD analysis project Ga0265797, IMG submission 192433) | Plant litter microbial communities from East Loma Ridge, Irvine, California - P2 T30 | ecosystem: Environmental > Terrestrial > Plant litter > Unclassified | place: USA: California... | reverse complement strand
CGCGTTTTGTGCCAATTTCTCAACTCTCTCTCTCCTTATCGCATCGAATTCGGCGGCCTCATCGGCGGCGATGTCATGGTGTTGCTTGTTGGCGCACGGTGAGCGCAGGCTTGTTCGTGTCGTGTCTGTTTCCCCGGAAGCTGAAGAGCGAGTTGGGCGATCAATTCGGACGGTTTCGGTGGAAGAGGAGTCATTCAGGGATGACTTCGTGGTAGACTGTATGTGCCTGGTCGCGTTTCTGGTTGCTGTGGATGGTATCTTAGCTTTACAGCAAGTGCAGTCACTCACACCAAATTCCATGTGAAGATGTGTGCTCTTTTTCTAGCAGTCGTTTCACATTTGCCACGCGACGACAACCTTTACTGTCATCTTCGTTGACACACATTCACTCTCGTCAGAACTTCACACATGCTGTAGCTGATTTGTTTTTGCGTGGCCCGCTTAGCCTCCACTCTAATCAGTCGCGGCAATCTGGCCCGTGAGGACGTCACTAGGGCGAAACGCGGGTCTCCCTCAATGCTTTTCCACGATCAGCACCACTCCTACGAAATTGTAAAATGACATCGGCGTTGCGCTTGTAGACGCATTACGTTGCGCCGGGAAGCGTTGATACGATACAGTCTTCAGCTGCGAATTTCCGAGTCCATCGAAACGAGGGAACGTCGCATGATCTCCGCACAAGGAACAAACCATACGATCACTTCGTCCTTCAGTAATGCAGGTGGATCCGGCGCACGGCTTTCAATTCACATCGGTAAACGTGCGCAGCCGCCGCCATCCACATCCGCTGACATGTGACGGACGTTTCTTGACCGATCGATTCACTGTTTACGATAGGTGCAATCGCAAATCATGACTCGCCGCTCTAGCGGCTAAATCTCATGTGGTGCACGGTGGTCGATCAATCTAGTCCGTGTGAATGAGGTACATCCAAGGACTCCATCGCTTCTATGCAAGCCGGAACTTCATAGTCCTTCGCTTCAGGTTTCGGCCGAGGAACGACACTTTTCCGGGCGGATCCACATTAGATTGGCCCATGTAAAGCTTCATCGTGTGGAGCGTGATGAACACCGAATCTCGCTTTAGGTTTCGTGACCGTACTAAGCGCAGAATCCTTGGAGGTACGACCAAGCGAGCAACATGTGGCGTCAGAGCATACTGGATCTGTCGGCCGAGCGCACGGACGTTGTCAATATGGTGAAGCCCGGCCGCAACACGTCGGCTACGACACAGAATCTTTGTTAGCAGACTGATTGACAGTATAATACAATCCAGAGAATCATACTCTGGAGCATTGTATCAAAAAAATCGTCTCAAAACAGACTTCGAGCATACACTGCTGCAACGATGTCGATCCCTTACCTTCCCTCCTCGCAAGCCAATTCAGGCTATCAGCAGCGGGCCACCCAGCCACACCACGCCCTGGCCACCCCCTCGCAGTCCATGGTCGTTCTTGAAACCCAACGCGTTCTCATGATGGAGCAAGCCACTGGCGGTCAATCAGGCCTTTGCCAGCATTTTGCAAAGGTTTGTACGAGTACACACCAGTGGATGCCGGTCTCCGAAACAGATATGCAAAGGCTTGGCGCTCTGAATGTTCCTTCTCAAGTTCTAATTGGGACGCCATCTGGTGTTTCGCCCTCCGCTGGCAATGGACCAGAACAGAAGTATGTTTCAAAGCCTTCACAACATTTCCTAAACAGTATTGTAAATCTTACAAACGCATGTAGGGCTCAATGCGGTGCCTCACAGCCAACACAGGTCCCCAATGAAGGCGTGAGAACGACCGCCTCACGTGGCCCGGTTTTCTTCAACTATAAGTCGCAAGCTCGCGCCTCACAGCTCCGAGCTAGCGGGATGGGTCCTGCGTCGTACGTGGGTGCCCCACATGAAGGAAGAAGAAACCCTGAACCGAACAAGGGGCGATGGTAGCACGGGGTCTACCACGTGGTTGCGAAGGTGCACCTCGCGGCCGCAGCCATATTCGAGACACCGCGCAAGTGTCCCAGACGCTGTTTCTCTCTTACTCTGCCCCGATTTTGGCTTCGACTGCGAAGGTGCACATCACTTTCCTTAGCTGCATGTAATTCAAGTCGTTTCCATCTATACTCGAGCGGCTCGTTGAGAAATTGCTGGTACGCTCGTCTACCATCTCACATCATGTTGGTCGTTTACACCTTCTTCCATTTAAACATTCATTCCACACTTCTGCCCGCTCTGCCAACTGTGCGCCTTCTGGCAATGGCCTTGGCTTTCCGCTCTCAGTAGTCGACGAAGATGACGAGTGGTCCGGCGATGACACTGCCTCAATGGCAGATCAGCTCTGGCTATATGAGCACGAGCCTCACTCTAAGATAAAGGACTCTCCTATCACCTACTGGATAATCAAGCGATCTATCTGGCCGCAACTCGCAGAGATGGCAATCGACGTCTATTCGACACCTTGCATGAGCGACGAGCCGGAGCGTGTGTTTAGTACTACCGGAGCCTTGCTACAACCACGGCGAAGGACATTAAAGGGTGACATCGTTGAACAGATGATCTGTTTGCAGAGTTAGGATAGAGCTAGCATTATCGCACTTAGCTAAGGCCTATACAACTCAGCCGTGGTAACAGCCTCAACGCGTGAGGACGACGACGATGACGACGAGCCTGCGGAGTTGAATGAAAGCAACCTCCAACACCTCGAACAGAGCTATATAGATTGACAATATCAACAACATAGACGACTCCATGAACGACTCCACAGGACTACGTGATCTAAGGAAAAAGCTGACGGCTTGGCATTATTTACCAATTAGGACAGAGAGCTAGATTCACCGAGAGGAGTCGATTGCCGTGTAGTTTGATGGAATACCTCACCTTTTTGCAAGGTAATTACGTCATTCCAAGGAACCCAAAAAACACCTTCCCCTGGTTAGCGATTGTGAACCAACCACCAATTAGATTAATTATTCCTTACATCAGTTTCATTTACTCGACGAGCACTACAACCTTAGCTATTCAGATCACCAAAAGGTTGCGTGGTTGTGGAGTTATTAGACTTCAAAGGTATGCTGAGAACCTGCTGACTAATGCCAAGGATCGAACTAAATCACTCAAACAAATCAAATATTTGATAAATCTACCAAATCAAACAAATCAAGCCCTTAGATTAAACAAACAAACAAATCAGAGGCCTGATTTTTGTTTGATTTGTTTATTTACACGTCTGGGACTCTGTGATCTGGATCGAACACGGTTGGCAACGATGCTGGGACCGGACGCGCGCTCCAAGAGAAGATCGCAGAGAGCATAGAGGCTCTGAGTAGAAAAGGGATAGAAGCCAGATTCAAATAGTCCTCAGGCCACGAAAGTGTAGTAGGAAACGAAGAAGCTAACGATACAGCTCGGGAGGCGTCGAGTCAAGAGGGTAAGCCTACAGCTCAAGCACGGGAGAGGGTGCGAGAGGTGGTAGGCGTCATCCGATTGATAAATCGGGATAAGAGTGAAAATCCGACCCCGTTCGACACTACGAGGCTGCCGGGCCAATACACGTGGAAGATGGACCGAGCCTTGCCAGGGAAGCATACCTTACAGCTGTATCGGTCGCTTACCTCGGATCAGGCGGCCATTCTTGTTCAAGCCAGAACAGGACATTACAGGTTAAACCAGTACCTCTCCCGAATAGGAGTGGTAGACGAGGCAAAATGCAGTTGTGGAAACGACGAGGAGACGATCAGACATCTCATCCTCTCGTGTCCGAGGTGGACAGACGAGCGTAGAGAGCTACGCAAAACCTTAGGCGCAAGGTCAGGAGACGTATCCTGCCTCTTAGGAGGGTGGAGTTCGAGAAAGGACGTGAGGACGGGACAGTTTTTGGATGGTCCTAAAGAGAAATGGAAGTCGGATATCGAGGTAGTGAAAGCCACTATCCGGTTTCTAGAAAAGACAGGCAGGTTGACCTATCAGCCGGAGGCTGAGTAGGCAACCATAGGGATGGATCACTCTCATTCATGAGCGAAGGCAGCGAATTTCTTTTGTAAGCAAGCTCACCCTCTAGGGACGGCTCATACGGTCACCGTGAATAGCCTGAATGGAACACTCACTCACTCACTCAATAGCGGGTAGAAACCCGTCCATCCTTCTCTCCACATGTACCTGAAGCTGTCGACCCGCTTAATATCCTATTCTCTTTTGAAATGGTAGTTTAACGTGGTGATGCAAAATTCAAAACTGGACCGGCCCCAACACTAACCCTCAAATTGTGATATTAGGCCGGTGGGCATGCTACCAAAACCCGTTCGCTCTACCCACGTTATCCATCGACATTATTTTCGCTTTCAAATACATCAGATAGCACCTGAGCCCTTGTCCGGGATATAGCATCGACTGCTTTTTGGTGCTGACCAGCCGACACGTACCCTTGTTCCGGGAAGAGGTCTCCTAAGCTCTCGCGCACCCTCCGCATTGCATCTATACCTATCGCTGCACTTTCCATGTCCGTTTGGATTGCTTCGATATCTGCAGGTGAGAAGGAAAGGGGATAGACGGTGCCTTGAGCGCCAGGAAGGGTGTCCCAGATGCTTTCCAGTTCGCAAGCTTGCGCCATATACGATGCTTCTCCGTCGATGAGTATGTTGCGCGCGAGAAGAAGAAGCGAGAATGCTGAGGTCTCCTGAAACTCGAGACATCCGAAAACCTTCGGGCATTCTTGATGCATGATTTTCCTATACAATGCGCAGAGGGATTGTTGATAGAACAAGGCCTGGGCTGCCCTCTTACCGCCATCATCCAGCTGAGCGAAACCCGATGGCAAGGTGGGCCGTTCGAGACCATGCATGGTTGGCCCTTCGTGGTCTATGAAATGAGGCTGACGAGCTTGGAAGTATAAAGGGGACAGCTCGGTGGATTGCCAATCAATCAACCCTACAATCCGAGTGGGATTGGATGGATCGACGACGATGTTGCCTGCGTGAAGGTCGCCGTGCCAGAGATGGGGTGATCCCAGGCATCGATCGGCGGGCAGAAGGTGTGTGAATAGCTTGAGATATGTTCTGAGGGCGTGTGTCTTCTTCTCACGTGTCGGCTGATAAAGCCCGGGACCACGCAGAGTCACAGGAGACGAGGGGAGTTGTGGAATGTGTTGTACACATGCAATCTCTCTCTCCCCAATGGCAGCATGGTAGTCCTCCAACGACGTCCCTAGTTGAGTCAGCTTGAGTCCGGTACAGAGAATGGCTCAGAACTTACACGGACCCCGATCGAACTCAATATCGGCTCTGCCATCATCGAACATTTCGCGTCCTGTCGAGGGTCCAATGACAAATCTTGAGTCGTTCACTTTCCGGCCCTCATGATCTAGATAAGTCAATGGCGACGAAGCGAGCCCATCAACGTCTTCGACAAAGTAGAGGCTTCCGAATTGTTCAAACGAGACAGACGCCCAGGATTTCTGGTAGCCAGCGATAGCTTTCACGACCTCTAGCCTGTCTTGGATTTTCATCCTTGGTAGGAAGTGTCCGAGCTCTACACCATCCATTTTCTCCATCAATATGAACTCAGCACCAACGAGAGTCTCCTGCGCCCTTGAGCTCCAAGCGTATACTTCAGGCAGTGGTGTGCGAAGCACTTCGCGAGCCTGTCATATATCAGAACATGTTCTATGCAGCCATGATGGTGAACTCACGAATTTCATTGTTGCAACCTCACTGGCAGTGGTGAAATGCGGCTGACCGGAGTTCGGATTTGGTATTTTGGCGACAACTTCCTTTCCATTGTCCATGGAGAGCAGCAGTACTCTGTTGTACATGCCATCGGGGTACTTTTTGATGCTGAGGCAGCGATCCGCCTTTACGGCGCGTGCTGCGTGTTGTACAAGCTCGCTAACGTTGAATGTGCGATGGCGTCGCGCCAGCTCGTGTTGCTCGTTAGTCACGAAACGGCCTTTCGTAAAGTTGAAAATCTCTGCAGTGTATGACAGATCTGTTCCGATGTTGGCTTCCATTTTCCGCGTTGAGTAGAGTCTGACAGATGAACCTGGCGTCCCGTTCGAGTTGCTTGAGGAAAGCGTCCGTGTTGAACCATGCATTTTCCTTAGTGTGGCGGAGCCAGATGCGGTCGCATGAGGTGGTGACCACTCAAGTGCTGAGCAATCTTGCTTCCCTTTTGCCGCTGCTATCTTCCCGGCTCGAAAGCGTCGATATAAGCGATTCATGGCCCTGTGCTAAGGTGAATGTATTGGTTGGGTCTCGTTGCGCGTGTACATGTACAAGTTTGTGTTAGGGGTGCGAAGGCGGCTGCCACGCGAGACGGCGTGTGACGTATGCAGCCAAGCGGCACCAACGACCAATCAGTGCAATGACGCGGGGCTGGATGTCTGCTCACACGCCGTCTAGCCCACGACTTGATGAGCATGCAGTGAGTAGCGTTACACTCACAGTTCTCATTCGCCCTAGTGCTCGTTCGCCCACATGTGCTTGATGTGAGATACTACGGATGATGGACACATTCTAATCGCCATACTGTCCTGCACATGCAAAATGATTGAGGAACCAGTCAGCTACCATGGCACGTTGCAGTCTCCAGTGTACATATGCATCTTGGTAAGCGCCCATCACAGCTGAGTGACCGTATATAGATGACTATTCGCCTCCCTTGAAGTATCCGGATCGATAGACAAAGGTGTTTTCAATAGTGTACCACGAGGTTAGTGTACATTGTCCAGACACCAATCATCTTGTTACATCTTGCTAATGATAGCGAAGCGTGAACAAATTTCTATGTACGTGCTCCCAGTCATTGGAGCTTCTTACCAGGATACCGCTAATGAAAGGTAGCCACAATGAGTCGAGCGTTGAAGGAGTCCCTCAAGGGTCTCAAGACTTGGGTATTGGCGAGCCCATCTCGAGTGGCAAAACTTGCTAGAGGCGAAGGTACACCTGGCACTAGAGCAGCCCCCGCACAGGCTGGGAACAATGACAAGAAGATTGGGGTCCGCCTTGACAACGCCGATACAATCGTCAAAGATGGTAAAAAGTTCAAGCGCTACAAGTTCCAGGTCAACAAGGGTGCGGACAATCCAACACTCAAGACTCTCGCGGACAAGAACTCGCATGAGGTTTGGTCGCAGGCCGACATGCCTGTCGACGAGGGAGATCCGGAAGAGGTGGTGAACAACCTTTTTGACGATCTCGAGAAGAATCTAAAGAAGTGATCACTGGCTTTCGAGCAGCGAACAGTCATCTCTTAGGTAGCATCTCCTGCATTCCGGGTCGCTGCGGCAAATTCGCCGAATTAACAAATCGTTCCGGCCGTCTACTTCCCTAACGTCAATGACCCGGAGGTCGGTCAGAATGTCAAACCTTTTATCTCGAAACTGCTTTACTACTCGCTACGATGATACAATCGCTCTCGCTCTCGGATGTAACCTCCTCGGAACTCTTTCCTTCCTCGTTCTCGGTTTTGGGAGTGGTAACGAGCAGTGGCCACTCATCATAGAGGAAGGAGCTTCCACTTGTGCTTCTAGCTGCGACTTTCCTCTTTGATGCCATACACAGCAATAGCCTGCATGGATCTGTAAGACACTTGCAGTAGGATGATGGAATATCAAATCGAATTTTATTGATTAGGTGGCCACAGGCTGCGGATTAAAAGTCGTAGGACAAGAGTAGGAACCACAAACACCCGAATTTGAAGCAACACAAGCTCAGCCATGATTAGTCTTGGATAATCAGCTCTTTTCTGAAGTTTCCAAGTAGTAGTTCAATCTTGACTGCGCAGCCAAGTGAACCCGCCTTGAGTTCTTCGAGAGAAGTCCTCCAATCGCTGAGTGTGATACACGTCCAAGCATTATTCATATCTCTTACGCAGTTTGTCAAAGTCTGACGCCAGCGGTAGAGATATGGGCAATCGGAGTCCATGAAGTTGTGGTCGATGAAAGACGCATCGTATCTGCCTGACGTCCAAGGCTTAGTGTTTAGAACACATTCGCCCACTCTCTTTACCAAAGGAAATGACCCAGGAATCGAAGCGCAGTCGAGCTGGATGTTTTATTCTTGCGCTGCTAGCTTGGCACGCAACTTTGCTTGTAATCTAATGCGCTGTCGTTGATTCTCGATGTGCGCAAAATTTTCGGCGTGCAAGCGGCTTACCTCCTGTAGGGACAGTGCAAGCTTGTTGTAATTTTGACCTACAGCTCCCTGCAGACACTGGTGATATATTTCTCTTGAGTTGGTCGCTTTCGAGATCTCTGAGAAAGCTAGGTCGGTAGATGCCGTAATAGATCCGACGGCTTCTCTTATGCTCTGAATGGCAGCATGTAGATGGTCGTCAGGTCTGTTACTATTTTGCGCTCTCTCACCTATAATTATGTCAGTAGTATCCAACAGAATTTGCCAGGAGAATATCAAGTACTGTAAAGCGTGGCGCAAGTGACTCTGCAGCGCTCTCTAAATTCGTGCATCCAATTCTCCTCAACCCAATCACCGCTGTATCGCCTGCAGACATGGATCGCTTCGAGAAGCAGCAGTTGCCTGAAGTCGGGCTCCAACGGATGGTGGTTAAGCGCGTAGGATGGGTGGAAAGCGTTCACTCTGTGCGGTTGCCCATGTTCTGCACTGTGGTGCTCTGGCATGGTTTTGCCCACACCAAGACTTGCGAAGCACTCCAAGGGACCAGCCTTGTCGAACGACCGAGATGCACACATGACTACCGCAGGACTACGCGCTCTGATGGTCTTGAGTAGATGATGCTGCAATTGCTTCCGGAGTGATGGGTCAAGTCTCTTACTATCGGAAGGTCGAACGAACGGCTGTATGTCGAGGACGTTGAGATCAGCAATCCCCACGGTGCCATGAGAAACAGTGTGAAAAACATTGTGTAGCTCTTGTAAAGTCGTGCAGCTGTGAATAGTAGCAGCTGTTCCTTCGCAGAACTCATGGGTTTCTGCAGGCTGCTGCAACAAGACCAAGATTCCTCCAGTAACGCCGTACGGTCCAGCCAGTCGCTTGGTGACATTGATCTCGTCCGGTTCGAGTGCCCGGATATGCTGTCGCGCGTATCCAACAACATCGTCGAAAGCTTCAGCATCGTAATGATGAGGAAAAGCTTTGCCCACAGGAAGTTGCATCGCAACAAACAGCCGCTGGATCCTATGATCTACTGCTATGTTCAAGCAAGCCGTTGGCGAAGACATGTCGCTGAGTTAAGCTGAGGCCTCCTGCGGCTCTATGTCTCGAGTTTTCAAAAAAGCTGGAAGCAGAGATACTTTTTTGGTCGCAGGGTGGTTTTAGGGCGCGCCGGGGAAAGCTGGGGAAAGCTGGAGAGGAGCAAAGGCCTGGGGAATATTCAGATAACTGACGCGGGTCAAGAAAGCGGGGCCAATGAGGCGTACACGAGCACATGCAAGACGGCATCGCTTTCCCAGGGTGCAGCTTTCTCCCATCTCGATTCTCATGCAAGTATGCGCTGTCAAAAGCAGTGAAGGTTGCACGACCAATCTTAGCGATAAGCAGAGTGGGAATACGCTTGGACTGTTTCCTGATCGTCAGAGCGGCTGGATAACACCTTTGCGATTTTGCAAATTGACCTAAAGTTACTGACGCGGTAACGAGAACTGTACATACAAAGGTCAGACACAGAGACGTATGGACACGTTTCCGTTGCTATAGTGAGTTGACTCGGTGGTTCAAAAACCCGAACCTCAAATCTTATTCCAATTAGATATTGCATAGCTGCGAAGTGGAATGACCACACGCTCATGCGACATCTGCCGATCCAAAGATGAACAGTCTAAGATTTGGAACTAAAATCCCCGGCCTTATCCATGTAAGTTACTCCTTCCTACTCGGTCTGCTCGGGAAATTGCTGGCCTTCAGTCCATTTTAATAGCTGGTCTCAAATCATCTGCACGCCGAAGATGGAGATCTCCGTGATAGGTTTTGGAAAAGATACAATCAGATCCTTTGCTGCAATGTTGAATCGGACAGTGATGGCTAATTGGCTATAATAGCAATCAAAGTTTCGGCACGAGGGGCCAACAGTGCAAGGGCCCGATCGAGCTCTGTATCGGTGGATAGCAATCTCTTCACTCGTAAGGATCTGCCTATGCTCCCTTGAGCACGAGGAACCCCAACGGCAATCTCCTACAAGGTAGAAGTCGTTGCAGAACGCCCTTGGTTTGATTTGTTCCATTTTGTTGTTGTGTGTTTGCTGGGAAGCGGCTCCCCAAGTACGATCGTTAGGCATGTCCAAGCGTTGTTGTGCCGCATTGTATGAGATACATCGTGATCTTCTGGCCCTCAACGTGGGAAGGACAATGTTCTGTTGCTGTGTGTTTCGTCCCACGGAGGCGTAGTTGATGGAAATTCCACCGTTGCTCGATACGTTGACATTATCAAGAGGCCGGCTGATCCCATCGTTCCGATCTCTTTCCAGCACATCTGGCGTAGAAGGTACTTGCGAAGGTGGTGTTGAGCCCGCACTGACCGGAGACGGTGTCGTGGTTGAAAGCGTCTCTCCAGAAGGTGGTGCGGCGATGAGCGGCACCCGGGATTGTTTTGTCTCGTTGCCAAGTGGCGTGCTGCGAAATACAGAGTCGAAGCGAATGATGGGAAACCCGAGTTGTCTGAACTGCGGCTCTGCCGGGGTGGTTTCAAGCAAGACAACTCGCTGCTTTGCTTCCTCCATACCTTCCTTCTCTTGCAGGTCATGAACATATCCGGCGTCGTGGCATCCAGCAAAGATAATCTTCCTGCACTGGACGTTGCTGTAGTAAAAGTTGAACATCTTCCTCATCTTGCTGTCAGCGTTCTCTTTTCCTCTGCCTACATTGACAAAATAAAATTCAGCTCGACTCCTGCTAAAGCTTTCGGCGAACTCTGACATCTGACATTTAGCTCTGATAGAGCCGTTGCTGTAAAGAGCACCAGTCAAACCTCCCAGATTGGCCCAAACTCTCACGATGATAGGTGTATCTTCTTCTGAGAGTTCGGGATCTGTCCTACTGAGATAGTCACGAACGGCCTCTTGAAGGCGGCGCGCGGCCTCTACGCCACCTCTTTCTTGAGCCTCAAAAATTTCTTCCGTAAATTTTGCGCCATCGCCATTAACAAGAACGGCAATAAAAGAAGCTTTTGCCTGGGATGATGTCAGACGATGGCACCCGTAGTAACTACATCTGGCGTACTTACAATCTTGCGGCTCAGACCATTGAGCTTGTTCTGAAGCTCTTTGGCTTCCTGTTGATAGTGACAGCGAGAGGATTTTTGGTCTTCGAGGTCCAAAGTCATCGAGTTCAACATGGACTCTCGATCTATCAGTTGTTCTAGAAGTTCCTATGAGAGCGTTAGGGAGAGACTACTCGATGCTAGAGAGATATTTGCAAGTCTGCACTGAAGTGGATCGAGTGCTTGTGCGACTGACCGTCATGAACTGATTGCGGTCCTCGTCGATCGCGATGCGGTCGGCTAAGCTTTGGGCGAGTTGCAGACGTTGGGCTTGACTGTTGTCACGGTAGAGCGACATCTGTGCGCACTCTTGTCCCAACTTCATTCATTGCGCCACCTTGCGCTGCGAAACGTCAGTCTCTTACCCACAGGGGGCATCTGGGAGTCTATCTTTCAGCTATTATCTACTTCTCTTCGATTGAAAAGTGCAGATCTAGCTGGGTTGGAAGATGTTGTCGATGGATACCCTCGGTTACTCTTACAACCCCAAGCGTCTGTCTGGAACACCACCACCACGACACACGGACACTACCAACGGTACGAGAGTGCTATTCTCGATTTCGTGCTGCGCAGGTCAACGTTACTGCCACCAATTTGTCCGGCAGAGTTTCTTCGTCAACGCGGTTGATGGTATGTGAGCTGCAGACTTGGGTATCAATGCTCATATGAGACTTGCCTGGAAGAGTGACAACTGTGTTCCCGCCAAGGTGCTTGGCAATGACCAATGGTGGTGAACTAAGGCATCCTCGGCCAGGGCACGACCACAGCACATGTCTGAGACTTGTAACCTCTTGGAAATAGTGATACTGTCGAAGATTGTGGAAGGTGTATTGCTTCGCTGAGTTTGCAGCAGTTCCAGTCATGGTGCGTTAATAGCAGATAATGCGATAACACAGCTCGATCTATCCTGCCCAAGCTTTCACAAATTTCTACATCTCTTTCTTCCTCTTGAGTGTTCGCGATCACTGTCGCTGCAGTAAGCGTTGCCGAGATTTGGCTGGACCGCCCAACCTTTCACATTCCAATGATTCTTTAATTCCGTAGCATGTAATGTCGGCGCGTTATCGAAGTCACTGCTCGAATCAACGTCCGATATCGCGGAGTCATTGCTGACAGATTGTCCAATTGAAGTACTCCTCTTGCGCTTGGTCGTCGCATCGTAACGTTGTTTTGCACTGTCGGTATGCTCGTACACCTTGCCATCAGGCCCACGACTTCTTTTGGTGGGGCTCGCGCTGCGTCCCCGACCCTGATTTCTGGTAAACTCCTTGCACTCTTGTGTAGAGAAAGTCCGTACCTCCACTTCGCCATCCGCTCGTCGGACGGCGAGTCGCCTTGGCTGTGTGCTTTGAAGGAAGCCGATGACCTTCGGAAAGATATCCCATGCAAAACGTGCATAGAAGTATTCAACAGCTCTGCCCGTCATCGACTCGGTAGGCCGATTGTGATAGTCTGTGAACAACTCTTCGTCCTGGACCATGCTATGCGCACACCATCTTGTTCCATCGTTCCCGCCATCCTGTGACTCTTTCGGAACTACGCTGAAGAACAAGCTGTCCCACAAGATGTGTACGTCTCGTCGAAGTCTTATGGAGTTCGCGGGCGAGTCTGCTACATCCTGGCCAGTGCGTCCACCCAGCTCGCCATATCGATCCATCTCATTATCCGCGAACCAACTCTTTTCAGCTGACGGGATGATGTGCGCGTTTTCGCAAGCGAGGCGCTTGTTGGTAAGTCGGCAGGTCTCGGTGGCTGTTCGTGGCCCAATTGCGACATCACTTTGTGCCGACTTATTCCACAAGTAAGGCAAATCATCGTGTGGAAAGACCCAGGCACGGAAATTCGGAACAACGGGATAGGGTTCCGTGTTAGGTTCGGAGTCCACATGAAAGAAGTACACTCCTGCTGGTATCAAGCCTTCAGAGTCTGCACATGTGCGTGGTTGGCCAGAGCGGGATGAAGAGAGCCAGCCATCTTTTCGGTTGTTGGCGATAATCGCACATGCGCTGTGTATGGTTGCATAGTGCGCTTTCCCGCTTGCGTCCGCACCGTCGCATGCGGGCAAGGCGAGGATAGTGTTGTTACCGCCATACCCAGGGTGTTTGACTGTGATGCGCTGAGTGAACAATGGCGGAGGCATGCGGCGCGTAGGGTGACTGTTGCAGTGTGTGATGTATCATGTGAGCTAAATTTTGAAAAGCAGTATCTTACAACTCATGTGAATGTTGCGACAATGAATGCAGAGACATGTACAGCGCGATGCCGGTGGTTGTTTGGAATACTTGGTAAACAAAGGTGCTCGCTGCAACGCTCAGCCGCACAAGGCTCGGGCCGCAACCAGATTTGTACGCTTGACCTAGGTTCAAAGATGCAGCGGGGCCCGCTGAAATCAACGGGCCCCGAGGCAGAATCATGTATTAGGTACAGAACGCTTGTGAGACATTGTGCCAAAAGGGGTCGAGGATCAGTCTTGCCCGAGCGCACATGGGCTCTACGAACTTCACCGTTGGCACTAGGGCGAATCAGTGGACGCTAAGCCCCAGTCTGGTCGGGGCCCAGTGCAGACTCGTACACTAGGCCCCTACGGGTCATACTGGGTAGGGTTATCGTTTCGATGTGACCCTAAGGGTCGGTCGGTTGCGGGCGAACAACTTCAGCGGTGGTTGTTCGCGGGATTGCGGGTAGGGGCGACGACGAGATCCACCTCCACGTGGTGCCGCCTGGGAACCTCTAGGTGTTACGCACCTAGAGAGCCGAGAGATCTCACGAACGAAAGGCCCCCAAGGGCTTCCGCCACCAGCCGACGACCGACACTATGACGCCGAAAGCAGTAGCCGGAGGACCTATCCCCTTGGGCGGGATCGACGAAAGTCCTCGACAGAGGCACGACGGCATGACGAGCAGAACGAGCTAAAGCCGCTACTACAAGGCGCCGTACCACGGCAAAAGAGAAGGGAAAGAAGATGGAAAAAG
>Ga0265797_10008063_pt1 | contig 14182 bp, 15 predicted proteins | sample P2T30metagenome_FD_192433 | JGI IMG/M metagenome (GOLD analysis project Ga0265797, IMG submission 192433) | Plant litter microbial communities from East Loma Ridge, Irvine, California - P2 T30 | ecosystem: Environmental > Terrestrial > Plant litter > Unclassified | place: USA: California... | reverse complement strand
AATTGCGGAACCAATTATGCCCTTGGGAGCCTTACCGACTTGCATTAGAAATGCTCTGTCGCCTTGCCTTACTTTCTTGTGGCTACTACAATTCCATTCTTCAACCACAGAACCAGTCTTATACAGTTGGTCTATGCTTTCTTGTCTGTGTGTCCAATCCCAAACTGTCGGATTCCAAGTAAAAAGATATGTATTCATTGATAGTAACAGTTACAATTGCTTCATTTACAATGTAATTGGGTTGGTTAATTAATGTTTTTGGTATTTCATCAATATCTTAGTCAACTCCTCAGCTACCTTCCTATTCTCTCGCTTCATACACAAAGTCCTTGGATGTTTAGTTTGAAATGTAAGTCCCGGTAAACTATTGTCCGGTGTTAAAAGCTGAGTTAGCAAGCCTCCTCCAAGTATATTGTTCCAAGTTGGCTGAAAAACAGATTTAATCTTGTCGTTGTACTTCGTACCAGTACAGAAGATAACAATATCCGGTTTCACAATTTCGATCTCAGCTTTTAATAGCTCGAACCCGGCGGCATTTTCCTCTTGTACATTCTTGCTTGGTGTTGTTCCGTTAAGATCAAACTTTGAAATATTGGTCCATAGGAAACCGCTGGTTTTACGGGACACGCTGCTGTCTTCGTAATTTAAATTGTAAAACAGGGTCCGGAAAAAATTCCAGAATGGGCTGTTTAGCTGTCTTGACTTATTACTTTTTCCAAAAGTTACATTTTTGCCCAGATCAAAATTTTTGTAACAGGTCTGTAGTGCGTCTACGTCATGATGTTCGTTCATGTCTCCCATCTACGTATGTGTTTCCTGGCCAACGAATAGAATTTTTCTTTTCATGTTCAAATAATCGTCCGGAACATTCATCAGTAGAGGAGAAGAAGTATTTGGTTCCCAGTTTTTTTCATGGGTCAGGGCCAAATAGGGCAGGTAAATGTCTTTAAGCTGTTGATTAACAATTGCTGCTGTCATAATTTTATTAAGGAGGTTAAATTGATTTGTAATGTATATAAAATACTTCACAAACGCGATGCTGAAAATTGTCGGCCAACTATTCCCAACATTCCACTCCCACCATTCATTATACCAAACCACAGGATTTCATTCCGAGGGAATTGCCTATTTTTGCTATACAAAAACAAATTCCACCCATGCCTTCCTTTTCAACCATCCCCTACGGCCCCGCACCATCCTATGCCTATCCGATCGTCGAAATCGGAGCTTATCTGTTGTTTATCCTTTGCTTGATACATGCGGTTAAAAAAGGGGCAGGCAATGTTGCGTATCTGGTGGGCGGGATGCTTTTTGGTTTACTGCTGGAATATGTGAATGTGGTGAACAACCTGGGTTATGTGTATGGCCGCTTCACCATCATGTTTGGAACGGCGCCGAAAGATATTCCGCTTTGTATCGGTGTTGGCTGGGGAATGATCATGTACACGGCCCGACTGTTTTCTGACTCACTAAAGATGACCTTATGGGCAAGCGTAGCCCTGGATACATTGCTCGCCATCAGTATCGATCTGAGCATGGATACTGTTGCCTACCGCCTGCACATGTGGCACTGGAACTGGTCAGGGACGGGACTCGATCCTTTAAAAGCCGACTGGTTTGGCATACCCTACGGAAATTTCTTTGGCTGGGTTTGTGTCGTGTTTTTCTACTCTTCCGCAAGCAGGCTGTTTCAGAAATGGTTTTCTATCAAAAACCGGAATTCAGCCATATTACCGGCGCTGTCGCCTTTGCTGGCTATCATCGTTTCACAAATCCTGTTGTATGTTATGCTGGTTTATGTCAATGGTTTCCTGAAACAGCAATTTGGAATCACCAGCCGGCACCGGTTTGTATTTGCTCTTTTCGTACTTTCACTGATGCTGATTAACGGTTTGCGGAAACGCAAAATTCAGTTTGCTCCTTTACCATACATCACCTGGCTTATTCCGGCTTTCTTCCATATTTACTTTTTAATCTTTTTGTTTACCCAAAACTTTTACAAAGAGCATGTGCTGATGGTTGTCGTTCCGGTTATGCTAATTGTAATCAGTATAGTAATTCACCTGCTGCCTTTGGTGAAATGGAGGAAGAAAAAAGTTGATTTGGTTGTTTCCGGGCAAACTACCTGACTTTTGTTTTCCTTTTTGTAATTAATTACCTCCTCATTCAACGATCCATGAAAATAAAAAAGATATTGCTGTTCTGCCTTTTGCCGCTGATGGCCGAAGTGATATTAGCTTGCTGTAATTGTGAAGAGCCGCCGCCATACGAATATAAATTTAATGAAATGTTTGTTTACAATTTGGACAATAGCGGCAAGAACGCGGTTGAGACATCTGCAAACGAAACCAATAAGGCTTCCTATGGCATAAGGATAAAATTCACAACCCTGATGGCGGCTGCTCCGGCTGTTAATAATTCCTTTTTTATATCTTCTTCTCAGGCTAATAACTGTTGTCCACCACCATACTGGGCAAAAAACCGTATTGAAAGTCTTAAAATTATATCAATTTATGACTTTAATGAAAGCCACAAATCGGGATCTGATGTAACTGAATATTTTGCTGCGTTTTATCTGAATCAATACTATGCAAATTCCAGTATTTTAGAAAGTGAGCTGTTTGGATACAATTTGGATGAACAGAAAAATGTCTCGGTTGATTTACTGCTCATGACCAAACCCGGCTCACCAAAGCAGCAATTCAGGGTTGAAATCAAATTTGATAACGGCCGGGAAATGAAGGAAACCACATCTCTAATTAATCTGATCTGATGAGAAATGGTTTGCTTTTTCTACTTGCTATTTTAACCAGCTCTATTTCTTTTGCCCAGAGAATGTCGATCGGTCAGGTTGGAGGATACGAATTTTCTGTTGGAAAAAAAGGTGGTTCAGGAAAGGTCTATAACTTTAATCAAAGCATGGTTTTTGGACAGCCCGTGGCACTTGGAATTCAGCTTAACCACAAATTTGGTATCCAGGCCGACGTGCAGATGGGGATTTGTTTAGTATATAGAAAAGTTGAGAATGTGGAACTTCCTTCATCGGCTATCAATGATCCTTTTGTTTTTAAATCTGAAAATTATTTATCTAGTGGTTACGAAACAGTTAAGCTTCGGCTTGGTGTGTTCTATAATATTGAACACAAGAAATGGTCTTTTAAGCCAAAGTTATTAGCGGGAACATTGATACTGGATGCAGAACGAACTCAACTTACATTAAAAGAAAAAAATACGAATATTTATTTTTCAGATGTTTACAGGCCAGGTTCAAATTCGTTGCACCTTTTTTTGGTTTCCGGCGGAATGAATGTCGGCAGAGCTTTGTCACCCAGATTCAGTCTTACTGCCGAGGCGATGTATTCCCATGCAAGAAAAGACTTTTCTGTATCCAGAACACTGACAAACCTGTATACCAATGAGGGATCTGAACAAACTTTTCGTGAGAAGATCAGACTAAATTCCATTGCTTTGGGGATTGGTTTTTCAATAAAAATCGGAAAAATTAAGGAAGAAGAAGGTTTGTTACGGGAATGAAGGCTGAATAAATAAACACTTCTGATCCTCTGATCTTATTTTAACCGGATTATTTTTTTAATTTTTTTTCTTCAACACCTGTAATGTTTATCCAACTCAGTCGTCTTTGTCATTGATATGGATTTACAGGCTTTCAATCAACGCATACTTCCGGTACAGGGCCGTCTTTTCAGGATGGCAATGCTTTTTCTGCGCAGTCGGGTAGAAGCGGAAGATGCGATGCAGGATGTACTGCTAAGGCTCTGGACAAACCGTGAACAGCTGGAAAATTACAACAGTCTGGAAGCGCTGGCGGTAAAAATGACCCGCAACGTTTGTCTGGACAAACTGAAATCCCATAACAACCAAAAAATGATGCACGGGGCTGAACTGCCGGATGTACAAACCGCCGATGCTTCGCCTTATCAGCAGATGGAACAATCCGACAGCAATCAGTTAATTCACCGGCTGATCGGAGAGTTGCCGGACCAGCAAAAGCTGGTGCTGCATTTGCGGGATGTGGAAGAGTACAGTTTTGAAGAAATTGAGGAATTTACCGGTTTGAGTATCAATAACATCAGGGTAATTCTTTCCCGTGCAAGATTGAGGCTGCGTGAGAATTATGTAAAAGAGAACGACTATGAATCAGGATATTGAAAAGTTACTGGAGAAATATTACGACGGCGAAACGACTGTGCAGGAAGAAAAGGAACTCCGGAAGTTTTTTCTGGCAGGCAATGTACCGGTTCACCTGAAAAGTCATGCAGCACAGTTTGGCTATTTTGAATCGGCAAAGGCGCAGCAGCCTTCTATGGGTTTCAATAGTAAGCTGGCCGCAAAGCTCGATCCGCCAAAGTCCGGGCCGGTCCGCAATTTTACCAACTGGGTGATACGTATAGCCGCAGGGTTAGCGCTGCTTTTGGTTGGATTTGGCGGGGGATGGATTTATTTCCGGACAATGTCAGGAAGTACAGAACTATCACAGATTTCAGGTGATACTTCATTGGAAATGAAAAAGGTTTTGGCTTTTGAGCAAATGTCGGCAACCTCGGCCAGTGACCGAATCCAGGCTGTAAACCAGAGTCTGGAAATTGGAGCAGCCGATAAGGAAATCACACAGCTTTTAATCAATACTTTAAATTTTGATCCCAATGTAAATGTCCGTCAGGCTGCCTGTGAGGCTTTAATCCATTTCGAAAATGAGCCGGAAGTAAGCGAAGCACTGATACAGTCCCTGGGAATTCAAACCGACCCGAACCTCCAGATCACACTGATCGAGGCTTTGGTGGCCATGAAAGAGAAACGGGCGATTGATCAGTTTCAGCAGCTTGCTGCCAATCAGGATGTGCTGGGTATTGTGCGGCTGAAAGCCAAAGAAGGCGTGGGGCGGCTTGTAAAACCGGAGCAATCATCAACCTGATTTTTTAAATAAATAATTGAATTCCTGCCTTTGCAGGACAGGATAACTATGTCTTTACCAACTATTAAATTTATCTGTTAGCTATGAAAAGATCATTTATGTTAAGTGCCGCTATTCTGTTGAGCGCAACACTCGCTTTCGCCCAGGAATACAAAACCAAACTCACCAACAGCAAAGACCGGAAGGTCACCATTGAAATGGCAGGAGGTGATATCAAAATTGAAGGACACAATAGTGACGAAGTCATTATCCAGACGACTTCCGCCTTCGAAGCACCTCCTGAACGGGCGAAAGGCTTAAAGCCCATTTATTACAGCGCGGTTGATAACTCAGGAATCGGTCTGTCTGTAACGGCTGAAAGTGGCGGTTTGAAGATTGAAAAGGCAACCAGAAAGGATGTTAAATACACCATTAAGCTGCCGAGAAAAGTGGCTGTTCTGTATCAGGAAACAAACTGGCAGGGATCAAACATTTCAATCAGTAATATGGACGGAGATCTGGAGGTTAAAACAAATAACGGCAATATTAACCTGACCAACGTAACTGGACCTATCGTTGCCAATAGTACGGCCGGAGAAATAAAGGTTGTTTATTCAGCGCTTAACCAGGAAAAACCGTCAGCTATTTCCACGATCAGCGGAGAGATCGATCTTTCGCTGCCAGCCAATGCCAAAGCCAATCTGAACATGCGCTCTATTAACGGGGAGATGTATACGGACTTTGATCTGGGGGTGAAAAATGCGAAAAACGGTTTATTGAAAGTAGGCGGTGGTAATAACATTGAAGGAACTGCCAACGGCGGCGGTGTGGAGATCCAGCTTAAAACGATCAGCAGCAATATTTATATCCGTAAACAAAAATAACCATCCTAAACTTCCGAAGCCATGAAAGAATTAATCATTTCTCTATTGCTGGGATTGCTTATAAACCCGCTTTTTGCACAAAAGATCATTAATAAAAATATATCCTGGAACGCAGGACAGACAGCCAGCCTGAATCTGAAATTTGCAGACAGCATCCGGGTACGCTATTGGGACAAGCCTGAAATATCCGTTCGTATTGCCGTAACGATAAACGGAGGAAAGCTCAACGAGGCGTTGCTTGTTACATCAAACACAACAAATGAGGAAGTAATTATCAAAACCGATTTTGATCAGGAGCTGATTCAACAGGGCAAAGCAGAAGATTGTCCCGGTAACGAAAAGAGCGTCTGGACATCTAAAGATAAAGTGAAAAATTATATGTGCAGTGAAATCAACTATGAAGTATACCTGCCAAAACAGGCGAAGCTAAAACTGGAAACGATAAACGGAAACATTGATATACAGGGAGCAACTGCTGCGGTTTATGCTAAAACGATCAGCGGGTATGTGGATATGACCTGGCCAAAAGCCAAAGGTGCTAATCTGGCGATGAAAACCATAACAGGTGAGGTATATTCCGATCTGGATATCAGCTTCAAAAATAAAGACAAAAATCCGATTGTGGGTTATCTGCTAAAAGGCGCTGTAAATGGTGGCGGCCCGGATGTTCAGCTGGAATCGATCAGCAACAATGTCTATCTGCGGAAGCGCGACTAACATAAACTTCATGATGAAGTAAAACCATTTGTACTGAATCTGTTTAACTTTACAGGATTCAGTGCAAATGGTTTTTTATTTTCTGAAAATGCAAAACGACTCATTATTAAAGCAGATCGAATTCCTTAAAGAGATCGATAAAGTAAAATACATTCAGCGCAAAACCAAGCTGCTGAACAGTGACAGAAATGAAAATGATGCCGAGCACAGCTGGCACCTGGCCATGATGGCCATCATTTTATCCGGGCATGCCAATGTACCGGTTGATATTTTGAAAGTCGTAAAAATGGTGCTGATTCATGACATTGTGGAAATCGATTCAGGCGATATTTTTATTTATGACACGGTTCAAAGTCATTCAAATACTATACAGGAAAGGCTGGCTGCCGAGCGAATTTTTGGATTGCTGCCCGGTAAGCAGGCGGCTGAAATGATTGCCATCTGGGAAGAATTTGAGGAAGGTATCACCGACGAAGCAAAATTTGCCCGCTCCATGGACCGGCTCGAACCGCTGCTGCAAAATGTCTCTAACAACGGCGGAACCTGGAAAGAATTTGGCGTCGGATTTGAAAAAGTTTATGAAAAGAAAAAAGTGATAGCCGATGGGTCAGCAGTACTCTGGGATTATTCGGAGCAACTGCTGAACGAAAGCGTTGAAAATGGGATATTAAAAAAGCAAGGCTGATTAAATCAAAGCCCGGATCAAATTGGAATACGCAGCAAACCATGAAATTTAAAGCTCTTTTAATTCTTCTCATTTCTTTATCGTCTCAGGTACTCTTTGCACAGGAAGTTACATTTTTTGTTTCTTCCAAAGGCAATGACCGCGCCTCCGGCAGATCTGTAAAAGAAGCGTTTGCAACTTTACAGCAGGCGCAGCTGGCCGTACGGACCGAAAAAATAAAAGGGTATGCAAAGACTGCGATCAGGGTTTGGATCAAAGGCGGGGAATATGAATTAAAAGAGCCGCTGGTTTTCGGGCCGGACGATTCAGGTACGAATCAAATGCCGGTGATTTACCAGGCTATGCCGGGAGAGCAGGTCAGGATTAGTGGCGGAGAGAAAATTACGGGCTGGAAAAAAGCACAGAACGGGCTTTGGGAAACAACACTTCCAAAGGTAAAAGCAGGACAGTGGGATTTCCATCAGATTTGGGTAAACGGACAAAACCGCAGACGCGCACGTACACCCAATACCGGATTTTATACAGTCAAAGGATTTCCGGATGGCGGGGCAGAAGTGAGTTACAATCAGGCAAGCCAGCGGTTTGAATTTGCAAAAGGAGATATCAATCCCAACTGGACCAACCTTAATGATGTGGAAGCAGTCGTGTATCATTTCTGGACCGACTCGCATCTTCGTATTCAGTCCGTTGACGAGGCAGCTGGTATCGTTACTTTCAGGGATAAAACCGGCAAGCGTTTTACCGATGATTATACAAAGGAAGGAGCCCGATACATTGTTGAAAATGTTTTTGAAGCACTCGATGCACCGGGTGAATGGTATCTGAACCGCATTACCGGTGTGCTTTCTTACATGCCCATGCCAGGGGAAGACATGGCCAAAGCCGAAGTGGTCGCACCGGTTACTTCTGCATTGATGGTTTTTAATGGTGATCCTGTTTCGCAGCAATATGTGGAGCATTTACATTTTAAAAATATCCGGTTTGAACACACCAACTTTATTCTTCCCGAGGGAGATGTGAATAATGGCCAGGCTTCATCCGGTGTTTCTGCTGCGTTCAGGTTAAAAGGCGTACGTCATTCTTCCTTCGAAAATTGCAGGATCAACAACATCGGCAATTATGCTTTTGAGCTGGATAAAGGCTGTTCATATAACCTGTTTTCCGGAAACAGGCTTACGCATCTGGCGGCGGGCGGTTTTCGAGTAAATGGTGGTAATACTTCCAGTTCACTACTGGAACGCACTGGTTATAATGAATTTAAAAATAATGTGATTGCTCAGTTTGGAGAGATATATCCTTCGGCTGTAGGGATTTTACTGATGCATACCAACGGTAATCTGGTATCGCATAACCTGGTCCACCATGGTTTTTATACCGGTATTTCGGTTGGATGGAGCTGGGGCTACCAGCCGAGTGTGAGCCGTGATAATATAATAGAGTTCAATCACATTCATGATATCGGCCAGGGTTTATTGTCCGACATGGGTGCCATTTATACACTGGGTCTTTCGCCCGGAACGGTCATCCGGAACAACCTGATCCATGATGTGCAATCGCACGGTTACGGTGGCTGGGGAATTTACATGGATGAAGGAACTTCGCATCTTCTGGTAGAGAATAATTTGGTTTACAAAACAAAATTCGCCGCATTTAACATTCATTACAGCAAGGAAATCACCGTGCGGAATAACATTTTTGCATTCTCAAAAATGTTCCTGCTGAGCAGAAGTGTGTCAGAACCGCACAAAAGTGTCTTTTTTGAAAATAACATCATGTACTGGACAGAAGGCGGGCTGTTTGACGGTGACTGGACAGATAAACCCTATTCCTTTTATCTTACGCCCGCCGACAGAAAAAAACCGAAAGAGCTTACCCAGACTTTTGATGCAGACTGGAATATCTATTTTAATCCCGGCATGCCTGTTGATTCCGTGGAGTTCGGAAAGCAGGATCTGGTGCAGTGGAAGGCCCGTGGAAAGGATGTTCATTCTTTATATACAGATCCGTTATTTGAAGATCCTGCAAAATTCAACTTTCGCTTAAAATCGGATTCCCCCGCACTCAAACTTGGATTTAAGCAAATTAACCTACAAAATGTAGGTCCGCCAAAAAGGTAAGTCGTACTATTCCCGTGATATTCTTAATTGTTTGAATTATACAAGTATCTGTTTGCAACTGATAAGCGTCCGGCCTGCTGTACAGGCTACCTTTGATGCATCAAAATCAGAAACAGAAAACACAATTTAAACAAGAAGATCATGGAAAAGAAAGTATGGTTTATAACAGGGGCATCAAAAGGTTTAGGCCTTTCATTGGTAAAAAAATTGATAGCTGAGGGTTATTTGGTAGCAGCTACTTCCCGGAATGTGGATGAGCTGGAAACGGCTGTGGGTGCAGACAGAAAAGTTTTTCTTCCGCTGGCAATGAATCTGACGGATGAAAACAGCATCGGAGAAGCAATCAAAGAAACGGTTTCTCACTTTGGCCGGATTGATGTGGTTGTAAACAATGCAGGTTACGGGCTTACAGGTGCGCTCGAAGAACTGACGGATGTAGAAATCAGACAGAATTTTGATATTAATGTGTTTGGTTCGATCAACGTGATTAGGAAAGCGATGCCTTATTTGCGTAAACAGCAGTCGGGACATATTTTTAACATTTCTTCTATTGGCGGTTTCAGCGGTTTATTCCCCGGCTTTGGCAGTTATTGCGCCACGAAATTTGCGGTGCATGGTTTCTCAGAATCGCTTTATGAAGATGTAAAACCCTTTGGTATTCATGTAACCATTGTTTCGCCGGGATATTTCCGAACCAGCTTTCTGGAAGAATCATCGCTGAGTGTACCAAAAAATGAAATTGCGGAATATGCCAATGTAAGGGCTTCACAGGATGCGCATCAAAACAGCTACAACGGAAACCAAAACGGAGATCCTGAAAAAGCTGCTGCTGCTTTTATTGAAGTAGCAAATATGCCTGAACCGCCGCTACATCTGTTCCTGGGGCAGGACGCCTATGATTTTGCCACTGCCAAGATCGCCATGGTGCAGGAGGATATGGACAAAGTGAAGACACTTGCAGTCTCCACAGGATTTAATTAATTTATATTTTAAGTAGATTGAATACCAGCTGGTTAGTCCCGGCTGGTATTTTGCTGTATTTAACAGGCCATGTCCGGTTATTTTATAAATCGTAAACGTAAATTCTGTCAAATTTAGTTGAAACATAATTATTAAATTGTTTTAATTTTACAAGATGCCACGGACTGAAACACTCGAAGATTTGTACCAGCAAAAATTTAGCTGGATGCCGGATAACCTCAAAGAGGATATCGGGCATTTCAACGTTTTCAGAATGGAAGATTGCCTTGGACCGGGAAAAGTGCCGGTTACTTACAGCAGGAGGGATTATTTTAAGTTTTCGTTGATGCGCGGCCGGCATGTTTACCATTACGCCGATAAAAGTATTGAAGTTTCCGGTACGACACTGCTGTTTTTTAACCCGGACGTCCCGTACAAATTTGAATCTCTGACTGACGATTCAACCGGTTATTTTTGTATTTTTAAAGAGGCTTTTTTTGCAGGTCATTTGCGGGGAAGTATCCGCGAGCTGCCCATGTTTATGCCGGGAGGGAAACCGGGATATGAATTGAATAGTGCTCAGGATATTCATGTAGCCGGTATTTTTGACAAAATGATCGAAGAAATCAGTTCCGACTATATTTATAAATACGACCTGATCCGGAATTATATAACAGAAATGATCCACTATGCGCTGAAATTACAGCCCACGGAAAATCTCTATCAGCACGTGGATGCAAATACAAGGATTACAGCCATCTTTACAGAATTACTGGAACGTCAGTTCCCCATAGAAACACCCACACAAAGATTTGCACTCAGGTCGGCAAAGGATTTTGCGGATAAGCTTACCGTTCATGTGAACCACCTCAACCGCGCTATCCGGACGACTACGGGAAAAACTACTTCCGAACATATCTATGAAAGACTTGCCGGCGAAGCAAAGGCTTTACTGAAACATACAAACTGGAATATTTCAGAGATCAGTTATTGTCTTGGTTTCGAGGAGCCGGCACATTTTAATCACTTTTTCAAAAAACAAACCAGTCAGACACCTTCTGCATTCAGGGTTTAATCAGGATATTTCGAAATTGTTCAGGCCTTTGTGCAAAATGAGAAACTGTACTTTTGCGCATCAAAGTAAATGGAATATCCGATATTTATTTGATAATCAGGTCTCCAATCTGGTTACCTTCTTTATGAAATAGTTTTCTGCTGAAAATTACTTATTTCGACAATCCTGCCAACATACTTTGACTCATCCGGATATTGAGCAGATACTTTTAAAATATTTTGATCAGATCGTTGTGTTTCAATACTAAAAAACGATCTTATGTTATATTAAACAGCATATAATTAACGTTTTCTATAGGATAATTCTACTGCTATTAAGTGTTCTGAATTATCACCGGGAAGGCTGCGGAGAAGAGTACGGCGATCAGGCAGATATGGTTTTGTGCAATACACTGGTCCGATTATAATCATATCACAGACTACCGGCAAAATCGCTGGTTTATTACTAAGAATTATTCCTTTCATCATGCTAAAAATTGCTGTTATTGAAGATTATTTTGTTTTTCGTTTTGGACTAAAATGTCTGTTGGGAAGGAGTTTTCCGGATTTGGATCTGATGGAAACGGAACATTCTGCGGATTATAATGATGCATTGGAAACGTATCAGCCGGATCTGGTTATTCTGGGAATTAACGGACTGGGGAAATCAAACGGTTTACAACTGGTAAAGAAGATTAAAACAATATGTAAAAAAGTGCCTGTTATCATTTATGATATTCATGCTGATTATGCCGCCGCTGTAAAATACATTAAGGGTTCAGCAAACGGATACCTATCCAAAACGGATGGAGAAGATGAGTTGCTGGCGTGTATTAAGATAGTCAGAACCGGGAAGAACTATGTGTGCCGCAGTATTCAGCAGAATATTATCGAACATCTGATTCTTGACAAACCGCCATTTAAAGCATTGAAGAAATTGTCGATACGTGAATCAGAAATAGCGCATCACATCAGTGATGGTGAAAAAACATCAGACATAGCGCATAAGCTGGGTCTTAAATCATCCACCATCAGTACAATGAAATCCAAGATCTACTCGAAGCTGGGGGTTTCCAATGCAGTGGAGTTAAGGATGCGGATTAAAGCATAATTAACTGTTTTTTTAGTTTATTGACAAAACAGCCGCTGGATTTACTTCCGGCGGCTGTTTTGTTTTAATTAAGATTTTTGGTTTAGAAGATACTATTGCTTGATTACCTTAAAGCTGTCTTTTCTTCCCTGACTTTCAATTTGCAGAATATAGATTCCGGAAGTAATCATTCTGATATCTACTTCCTCTTCATTACTCTGTGTTTTTCCTTTTTGTACCGGTATTCCCTGAATATTGAACAGTGTGAAACTTCTTGGCAGTGCCGTTTCAAATTTCAGCCTTAAAAAATCCTGCGTCGGATTTGGTGCGACAGTTATCCTGGATGAAAATGCAGCAGGCTCGGCTGTAATTACTTCCACCCTTACCGTAGCAGGCGTGCCGATTGTTCCAATGCCACAACTATTCTCTACTCTGAATAATTTATAATACTGGTTTGGAGAGGCCTGTAACAACGTAATCGTATCAGAAGCATTTCGTACCGGCCCTCTTCCAATACTTTGTAGATCTGTTCCGTAATAATAGTACCAAGGACCTCCTCCTTCCAGTAAAACTACGATTTTTGGATTTTTTATACCATCATAAAGTACACTTTCCGAGGCAAACCGTGCTTTTGCCTTCTGACTGAAAACGACAGGGTACTGATAAGCCCCGCTGCCCGTATTGGGATCTGTTGCAGCAACCCGAATTCGGTAATTTTTTCCTGAAAACAAATCAGATGCGATCACTGCCTTTAAAGGTGAGGTATTGCCAATCGTTGTAATAGGCCGGAAATTCTTACCGGTACTGTCCGAAATCTGAACGGTCATCAGATTTTGCGCTGAGAAGCTTCCTTTAGTATCGTAGTACACAAAAATCGTATCACCAATACAGGAACTGCGGCCGTTAATACTTGCAAAATTGGTCACATTAATACTCCGCTCACTTAAAGGATTAACTTCTACGGTTGCGCTTCCCTTTGCTATGCCTTCTCCGCAGCTGTTGGTTGCAGAAGTGAGGGTATAAGTGGTTGTTTTTGAAGGAGTTACTGCAATGTAATAATTCCCGGTTCCGGAGTAGTTCGAAAGGAAGCCATCAGTACCATCGGAAAGCTTATATTTTATTTGATCAAAACTGCCTGATATTTTATTGTTTATAATAACAAGCTGAGCGGATTGTCCGGCGTTAATAGTTGTATTTCCGGTCAGTGTCAGATCAGCTTTGGTAGTTACTGTTACATACAATGCGTTGATGATGTTATAGCTTTTTACAGTACATCTTATCTGATACGAGCTTCCGGACAAGATTGCAGGAATGTTAAGCAATCTTTTACCAGATAGTGCTTTTGTTGAATCCAGAACGAACACTTTTTGAGAAACATTGTCTATAAGCTCAAAACGTATATAGTCGGAAGTCAGATCGGCATCTCCTTCCAGAGCATACGTCACATTAAAGGTTCCCCCCTGGCAGACGTTGTAACTATCGGTTGAGGTAGCCAACCTGGGTTTTACTTTAACTGAAACTTTACCGGAGGCCGTTCCATAGCCACAGCTATTATAAACCGTTTTTAACGTGTAATCCTGTGCATTGAGAGGGGTATAATAAAATGATGTTGGATTGTTAAATACTATCTGACGGGTGTTGTTTTCATAAACTACGGTCCAGGGGCCGGAGCCGGTAAAACTAAGTTTCAGTTCAAGTGATTGGCCGCGTTCAATCTCAACAGGTTGTGGTAAAGCTGAGCTCAAAGTTGCGGTAGGCAGGCTT
>Ga0265797_10008062_pt1 | contig 14182 bp, 10 predicted proteins | sample P2T30metagenome_FD_192433 | JGI IMG/M metagenome (GOLD analysis project Ga0265797, IMG submission 192433) | Plant litter microbial communities from East Loma Ridge, Irvine, California - P2 T30 | ecosystem: Environmental > Terrestrial > Plant litter > Unclassified | place: USA: California... | reverse complement strand
AACCCGCCACCGCCAATGTCTCCGCAGAAGGCATGAAGAACGTCGGCGTTGGCATGTGCCCTATGAACCGCACCGGCATGCCTATCGAGATTGCGACCGCTTTCATCCAGCTGGCTTCGCCTTTGGGATCATACTTCACTGGCGAGTGTATTCATAGCACGGGAGGAATTGAGATGCAGGGATAATTGGTCTGCTAGCTTGCTAGTAATTAATCACTTGTAATTTTGATAATCAATAATAAATACCTTAATAGCTTCTTAATCAGAGGTGTTTGTAACTAAACAATATAACTTAGAGACTTTTAAATTATTCATTCAGTTAAATCTAAGATAATCTAAAAATATCGAATCTAATATATCCGTATTAGATTTAGCCTCTATACAAATTTCGTTAGAGCTATACTAGCCTAGAGCCTATTAGATTTAGGCCTATTAGAGTTATTTAGAGTAGTACTAATTTCGTCTAAATTTTAATTTATTATAGTATATAGTAAGATAAGTAGGTTTTTGTCACGGGTGGACCACGCATACGCAGAGAGTCCTCGTGGTATTCAACAAGTTCGATACAGGAAGGAGTCTAGTTCTAAGCGGATTCCGGGAGGAAATATGCGGACGCCGCGCCAAGTCTTATAGCACAGGCCAGTCTGCCAGTGCTTCACTCACAAGGGGCTAGCCCTTCACAGCGTTTATAGTGTGATTACACCTTGCGCAGCCTGATCAGACGACTTAGCTATATCCTCTGCACCTTCATCTTGCTCTATCATGAACTTAGGGTTCTCCTGGTTCTAGGCAGTAGGTGAGGCTTCCATGCTATTCCTATGAGATACTAGTGCGATCTGATCGCGGCTAGCTCTTCTGGTTCCTAGTGCCATTTTAGGCCGAGATGTTTGAGAGTTCGAACTGCTACCTTCCCGAAGGCATAGAGGCAATCGACTGTGAGGATATAGTAGGTAGGGGTTCTGAACAGTATCTCTTAGGTAGATTATCAACGATTGCCTAAGGAGTCTAAGTAGGAGCAGGAGCAGAAGAGAGCCTCCTAAGGCACTGTGTGCCAAGCCTGGGGATCCTGTGGGATCCGCATGCGTTCCGCATGCGGATCTCGCGCGGGAAGCCTGTGGTTCCCGTCACGTGACTGGTGTTTCCTCACATACACAAGCATGGCGCGCTGGAACGTAATACGTTCCCGCGCCCGTCCCGGATGCTAATCCGTGCGTCAAACGTTCGAGCTTGTTGCTCAGTTGGAATGTCTTACGTTCCGGCGAGCCCTGAGGTACGTTTTATCCCCGCGATGGACACGCGAAAAGCACACGACGCGCGCAAGCCAGTCCGCTGCCACAACACCTCTGCCCTATCTCTCGTTCCTCCACCTGTACTTCCTCATTGTGATGACCAGCAAACGGCTTTACTCTTTTGACGTCTGCTCATGTCGCGTTCCATACCCTACTCCGACCCATCTGCCAGTGGCATCTGTTTGCCCCAAGCCTCCAAGTACCTGAGCAATTTAAAGCTGCATTTCAACACCCCAGAACCAGCAGTTATATGCACGATCTGCAAATATGCCCTCCATCCTAAGTAGTATAACCAAACGACTCGACTCCTCAAACGACTCGACTTCGCTTTTTGCGCTCCTCCGTCCGAAAAACGTTCGAAACACTTATATCGGTCCTCCTCGTCGACTTTTGTATGCATGGCGTGCCTATATATCTTCAGACACGCCACCAATCTATGTCTTCACCTCCAGCGTCCTGTACCAAGTCTCTATGTTTTGAAGTTCTCCTCTACCCTAGTCTCCCGAGCGGCGCTTTCCACTGTTCCCGCTCGCCATGCATTCATCGTCTAGCCCTGCTCTGAGTAATAACTTACAGCAAAGAAATCCTGTGACTCGTCCTTTGAATAGACGGGAAACCCATCGCAGGTCTCAATAAAGGCCGTACGCTCGTCCAGCCTTAGCAATCAAGATATGGTCTGTATCAAAGCTGCACATCTCCCTCAGCTCTTCTCCTGAACGCCGTTTTTGCTTTGCTCTTCTCGTCATGACCTGTCAGCCTTTCATCGGTACGTTCCGCGCGTCCAAGGGTCTTGCAGCGACCAACATGTAGCAGCTTCTAGTGGCGCGACACAGCCTCATAACATGCGCACAGCCACCCTTTACTCACCGCTCAGCACCAATGCATGAGCTTGAAGAGGGGTCCCCACGTAGCTCAACATGTTGGTTGTTACCATGCCAATCTGACTCTAGACTCAGCAATATCCAGCATCCGAAATGGATCCTCTTAGCATCACCGTCTCTGTACTCACCCTCCTACAGCTTACCGAGAAGATCATCAAATACGCAAGGCAGACCAAAGACTCGCCTAAAGAGCGGACCAGAGTCCTACAGGAAGCTTCCGGGCTTTTCGGATTGCTCGTAACGCTCAAAAGCCTCGTGGATGACTGCGACCCTCAAGATCCATGGCTGCAAGCGACTTCCAGGTTGGCCACGTCTCATGGTCCCCTCGACCAGTACAGGTCTGCCCTCGAAAAGCTGATCGGCAAGATCATGCCCGGTGACGGTCTTCGCAAAATCGGCCAAGCGCTTGTCTGGAAGTTCACTAAGGAGGATATCTCAGATCTATTGTCACAAATCGAACGCGTGAAGAGTCTCGTAGACATTGCGCTAGGAATGGACGACATGTTAGTTTCCAAATCTCACCTATGCTTCTTTGTCACATACTGATTGCCACAGTACACTATCGCGTGCGATCAAGGAGGATCTGCAATCAGTTCAGATAGGCATTGCCGATCTCAAGGTGGACACAAGTACCATTGTGGACGCCACATCAGATATCAAGAGCGACACGACAGCTATGCGGGATGACACCACTAGACGGCACAAGAATGATCTGATGAGGTGGATCTGCCCTGTCGACTATCACGTGCAACAACAGGATTTCATCGACAGGCATCAGGCTGGCACTGGACAATGGTTCCTACATGACACCAAGTTTCAAGCATGGGATCTGTGGAAAGATAAGACGCTGTTTTGCCCAGGCGTCCCAGGTGCTGGAAAGACCATCATGGCGGCTCTTGTCATCAATCATCTGCTTCGAAGTCAACATCTGCCCAGCGAACCGGTTACATTCATCTACTGCAACTACAAGCGGCAGAGCGAGCAGTCAGCGAAGCACATGCTAGCCAGTATATTCCGTCAGATCGTGGACACTCAACCCGTGGTTCCCAAGCTTGTTCAAGAATTCTACACATCTCACGTCACAAAAAGAACTACCGCTTCGTTTGACGAGATCAGGAAGATTCTTGAAGCAGTTTCGAGGGATCTACACCGACTGACCATTGTTGTTGATGCTTTGGACGAGTGCGAGACACGCGCGCGTCGGGGCTTTTTGTCGGCAGTCCAAACTTTGCGCGGACAATGCGAGATAAGACTCTTAGCAACTTCAAGGTTCCTTCCCGCCATCGAGTCCCACTCCACCTTTCTGGGCAAACCGAAGCTCGAGGTTAGGGCTTCTGATGAAGATCTCGAAAGTTATATAAGATCACGGGCTGGTGAACTCCACGGCCGGGTCGTATCGAAGCCCGACCTATTGGAAGACCTTGTTTCTAGCACAGTCGATGCCGTGGGAGGAATGTATGTCCGATTTTTTCTCCGACGAGTCGCAGAGAAATTTCACTGATGTAATTTGTACTAGGTTCCTGCTGGTGCAACTACTCATGGACTCCTTCCGGGACAAGATGACCGTAAGGGATGTGAAGTCTGCTATACGAAACTTGCCACAAGGTTCCAGTGCGTACGATGTAGCCTATCACGATGCCATGGAAAGGATATTCGCGCAAGGAAAAGGTCCAAATGAGATGGCGAAAAAAGCATTGACTTGGATACTCTGCGCATGCCGTCCCCTCAGCACTCTCGAGCTACTCCACGCTCTGGCAATTGAGCTTGGCGACACGGAGATAGACGAAGACAACGTCTTGGAGACCGATCAGCTTCTCACCATGTGTGCAGGACTAGTGACGGTCGATGAACAAAGCAACAACGTAAGATTCGTTCACTACACCACGCAAGAGTACCTGCAACGAAATCAGGAGACATGGTTGCCGGACGCGAAGATCGAGATTGCTCGCTCTTGCATAGCTTATTTGTCCATCGACGGCTTAGTCGTCGACCCGTGTCTGTCGCAGGTGGACTATGAAAGTCGACTCGAGAAGTTCGTTTTGCTAGAGTACGCTGCGGTACACTGGGGCGTACATTTGAATTTGCTCATAGGAACAGACTGTATGGCTGCGTTGAACGAGATCAACACCGAGGCCCAATCTTTACTGCTGGACGACAAGCGTCTCGGTGCTGCGAGCCAAGTGTTGTTCATGTCGAATAGATGGAAATCCTCTGAAGAGCCTGTAAGAGAAGAAGGAGAGGGGTTCTCTAGCAGTCACTGGATAGGAAGGTTTGGGCTTTTACCCCTGCTTCAGCAACGGCTAGACAGCCACTACGAGTTGGATCAGGGTGACTTTAGTGGGCGGACTCCATTATCGTGGGCTTCTGAGTATGGACATGAAGCAACAGTCAAGTTGCTGCTGGAAACCGAGAATGTCAATGTCGACTCGAAAGACAACGGCCACAGGACTCCACTGTCATGGGCTGCTCGGAAAGGACGTGAAGCAATAGTGAAGCACCTGCTGGACACTGGCAAAATCGAGGCCGACTCGAAGGACAACAATGGCCGGACTCCATTATCATGGACTGCCGAGCGGGGACATGAAGCAATAGTGAGACAGCTACTGGACACCTGCAAGGTCAATGTCGACTCGAAAGATATGTATGGGCGCAGCCCACTGTCATGGGCTGCCGAGAACGGACAAGAAATAACAGTGAAACAGCTACTAGACGATGGCAACGCCGAGTTCGACTCGAAAGACATATATGGTCAGACTCCGCTGTCATGGGCTGCTCGAAACGGACAAGAAGCAACAGTGAAGCAATTGCTGGACACTAGCAAGGTCGATGTTGACTCGCAAGACAAGTATGGCCGTACTGCGCTGTCGTGGGCTGCTCGGAACGGACATGAAGCAACAGTGAAACAAATGCTAGACGATGGCAACGCTGATGTCGACTCGAAAGACATATATGGCCGTACTGCGCTGTCATGGGCTGCTCGGAACGGACATGAAGCAACAGTGAAACAAATGCTAGACGATGGCAACGCTGATGTCGACTCGAAAGACATGTATGGCCGTACTGCGCTGTCATGGGCTGCTCGGAACGGACATGAAGCAACAGTGAAGCAACTGCTAGACGATGGCAAGGCCAATGTTGACCCGAAAGATAAATGTGGCTGGACTGCGCTGTCATGGGCTGCTCGGAACGGACATGAAGCAACAGTGGGGCACCTGCTAAACACTGACAAAGTCGAGGTGGACTCGAAGGATAAGTATGGCTGGACCCCACTTTTACGGGCTGCTCGGAACGGACAAGAAGCAACAGTGAGACAGCTACTGAACACTGGCAAGGCCGATATCGACTCGAAAGACAAGTACGGCTGGACTGCGCTGTCATGGGCTGCCCGGAACGGACATGAAGCAATAGTAAAGCAATTGCTGGTCACTAGCAATGCTGATGTCGACTCTAAAGGCGACAATAGCTGGACTTCGCTGTGAAAGGCTGTCGAACCTACCCGCCATCGTTTTTTTGTTTTTTTGTTTGTTTGTTTGATTCAATTAGGCTATTCACGGTGACCGTATGAGCCGTCCCTAGAGAGTGACCTTACTTACAAAAGAAATCCGTTGCCTTCGCTCATGAATGAGAGTGATCCGTCCCTATGATTGCCTACTTAGCCTCTAGCTGATAAGTTAACCTGCCTGTCTTTTTTAGAAACCGGATAGTAGCTTTTACTACCTCGATATCCGACTTCCATTTCTCTTTAGGACCATCCAAAAGCTATCCCGTCCTTATATCCTTTCTCGAACCCTACCCTCCTAGGAGGTAGGATACGTCGCCTGACCTCGCGCCTACGATCTCGCGTAGCTCTCTACGCTCGTCCGTCTACCTCGGACACGAGAGGATGAGATGTCTAATCGTCTCCTCGCCGTTTCTATAACTGCATTTTGCCTCGTCTACCACTCCTATTCGGGAGAGGTATTAATTTAACCTATAATGCCCTATCCTGGCTTAGATAAGAATGGCCGCCTGGTCCGAGGTAAGCGACCTATATAGGCGTAAGGTGTGCTTCCCCGGTAAGGCTTAATCTATCTTCTACGTATATTGCCCCGGCAGTCTCGTAGTGTCGAAGGGGGTCGGATTTTCACTCCTATCCCGATTTACTAATCGAATAACGCCTGCCACCTCTCGTACCCTCTCCCGTACTAGAGCTATAGGCCTACCCTCTTGACTCGATGCCTCCCGAGCTGTATAGTTAGCTTCTTCGTTTCCTACTATACCTTCGTGGCCCGAGGACTATTTGAATATGGCTTCTATCCCTTTTCTGCTCAGAGCCTCTATGCTCTCTGCGATCTCCTCTAGGAGCGCGCGTCCGGTCCTAGCATCGTTACCAACTATGTTCGATCCAGATCACAGAGTCCCTTGCATGCTCATCAAACATTGTGTGCAACCCAAGCCATACGTTGTGACGTTGTACGTGTAGTGAAGCAAGGTGCTACTTATGTAACGTGCGACTTCGTGTAATCGCAGGCAGTTCCTCGGGTTGCATAACATGCAAGGATGCGCGCCGTCAAATTTAGGTTACTATGGTTTGCTAGCAAAACAGCATCATATAACAGATGGTCTGCGTGCCTCTTAATGATGATGAGATCCCGTCCATATCGTCTTATTGTCAAAGTGTCTAAACACGAAAAGACGCATAGCTAAAGACCACTCTTAGCACCTTCGGGCTTTCAGGATGACGAGCAACGACCGAAACTCACCGCCTGCCATGATCTTGCAACCAGTGACAGTCATGGCCGCCGCCGAGCGCCGGAGTCCCCATAAGATTACAGTAGCGTCCCTTTGCTGTGATGCCGATGAAGCAAACTCTTCGTTCACCGCATCGACTGGGGATCATCAATCCTACGGACTTAAGGTATCTTCCACATCACATGCGGCCCCAACCCAGGCAATAAATTGCCAGCTCGAGCGCCCTGGGCTCGCTGCCACCCTGCCTTTGCCCATGTTTGCTCAATCTCGATACCCCAACGGCTTCGGACTCGCGACCCAGGCTTCTCCTTCCAATTACTTCGACGCCACAAGATCCCTTGGCGCCGCATCTGATGTGATGGATTTAGCCGGCGGTAGTGTCGTCCAAGCAGACAGATCTGTCGATCACGATGCCGACCTCGGAGTACAGCCAACGGCCCAGACGGCATACATTGGGACGCCTCAGCGCGTCCTTAGGCCTGACAAATCCTCTTACACGGACGAACAGAGGGTTGTCATCCTGTACTACCGTATTGTTGGGGAGCTCTCGTGGCCGAGATAGAGGTCGAGTTTGCGAGCTTCTTCAATCTGGGCACTAAGGATGCCCTCACCAGCGTTTACTACCGCGCACGCAAGATGTGGGGCATGGACAAAGTTCTCGACACCGACCTCCACTCCATAGGTGATCGTAACAGGATCGAGAGCGAGGCAAGCCGCTTTTCTAGCGACTTCCTGGTGGACCTTGGCTATCTTGACTAAGCTTATGGGTTGGATTCGTAGAGGAACCGTGACATTGGCTAGCTCTGGATAGGTCGTCGGGGTTGGTCATCGGAATTTGGATATAGGAATCCAAATATCAAGCCGTACAATATGAGTCACTCATAGCATCATTTGTCGAGAACTCGAGATCGAAGTGACCGTTCATTTATGAGACGCAGCGTTAACACAGGTAACGTCTCCAGGCAATACGTCTTTATGAGTTTTTGGACATTGAGGGTTTATACACAGTACAATTGGCCTTTTGCTTGTGCTATAAGAATGAGGGATGCAAGCTCTCCGAAAGCCTCCGTCCTTGTCAACCCTCCGTCGCGACCAATCATCTGAGTGATGTCCCAGCAAAGTGTCTGCGTTGGCTATTCGTTGCTACCCTTGTCGATTGCACTTCGTCCAACGCACCACGTGGGCGGCAACTGCGTTGCACCAGAGGCACGCTGACTTCCGCGCTTACACCCGATCCTTGCAAATCGAGATGTAGTCGTCTCGAGTGATCATGATACATGGCTGGACTCGCGGAAGCTCCTGCGACGGGTGACCTGCCGGATGTTCTCCTGAAGGATCTCTGCCCTGGGAAGCTCCACATCCCTCTGAAGGTGCGTGGCCGGAACAAATCTCGACAGTCTGCGGATGATCCACTTCACCGCAGGTGTCACGACCGCTGCACGCTCGTCTTCGAGATTCGGGTTCATGGTGACCAGCAGCGCGAGTATCGCCAGTAGTATCAGGGCAAGTATGATCGCCTTGATAACTTAGATGGCTGCAAGCAAGATGAAAATGTTCTTGGTAGTTTGTACGGCTGCGAGAAGTGGCGTGAGTTGGTCGACAGCCCCGTAGATCTCTTGGCTGAATAGAATGCCCATGATAGGTCTTTTTCACTTCTTGTATCTTGCACTGAAGGGCGGCGTGGGTATGCAAGCTGTGGTCGAGACATGGGGCTGCAGGTAGATGTGTGTCGAGGGCCTCGCAACCGGAGAGGCAAAGCGAGGAATTGAATGAGCTTCTGTGTGGAGACTCTGCCAAGGGCTCGGGCTACACAGCGTGATTTTGGACCGGAGATCGATACTCCATCACGTATTTCACCAGCGAGAGGGTGCACCGTGTTATGACCATTATGATTGGTTGACTGGTTGATTCTGTCAGGCTATTCATGGTATGAGCCGTCCCTTCATAGGCGCCTTACTAAACAAAGGAGATTCGCTGGCTTGTCTCCTACCTTGCAAATCGAGTATAGAACGATTATAGGTCCTTGCCCTTCATCCGGCTTATATGCGAGCTGGCCTGTATCATGTAGGTACTGAATTGTAACCTCAATGACTGTAAGGTGGGGTTTTCCATTCCCAATATTTGCATTCTTACACTTTCCCTATCCCGCTAGAGGTAAGGCACGTCGCACCTTCGATCGTCGGCAATAGCTTGTAGTGTTCGTGAGATGATAAGGTCAAACTGATGCAATGACGTATAAATGCACAAGCGAACGTGCACCAAAGCGGCTCGGCAGTATATGAGGTAGGTGTGATAATCCGCTAAGCGCCAGCTTCAGGATTGGCTGTAGACGTCTCCACGACGCGTGCAGCTCACTCACGTGACAGTGATCGAGGAATCACTTCACGTGAGCGCGAGCAGTCGCACACGTGGCTAGTGACACGAGTGATCAGAGTGATCATTCCACGAGTCTCCTCAGTATGTAGGGCAGTTAAGTTTTGATCTTTCATAGGAGCCTCGTGCTCAACTCATGTGTTGGAGTCAGTGATTACAACGAACCGTCTTCATTGTGCCAACTACTTCTTTCCTCGCCTGAATCGACTCTTGGTTCAAGCCGATCATCCCAGCGGCATACAACCCCGTTGCAGTAGGTAGCTTAACTCGAGCGGTGGAGGGAAGATCCGAACGTCGAAATAAACACACGTATCAGCAAATAAGAACACACAGCAGATCGAAGCGCGACGAGAAAACGCATAAGGAGGCATATAAGGTAGATTGCTCAGTGGCAACGATAAAATCAGAACTTGAAACCGCCAGCCACCGTACCGTTTCCTCCTAAGACGTGACCCGGGATCTTCTCACTGTAGCAAGCCGCACTTTGGTCGTGGTGGCGGTATCGGCAACTACTCACGCTGGGCGTGCTCATGGTGAACCCCCTACCTCACCGCATGAGCTACGGTCGCCAACCCGGCGATAGCCCCACCAGTTTGTACCACTCCGTTGACAATGGCGACACCATACCCGCCCATGGCTGCACTTTGAATTATGGCCGCAAGTGCAGGCGTTCCGCCGATGGTGGATTGTAAGAGTGCAAATGCACCACCTGAACATCGATCAGACTTCGAATCATCAAAATGGAAGTGGGGGAGAAGAAGATCACCAGCTACTGGACCATTTGATGCCAGACCTGCTGCACTAAAAGCAGCGACGGACAAGAGTGCCGGGCAAGCCACTACCGCAGCCGAGCCTGTAGCAATTGCGATTGTCCCGGGATTTGCATGTGCGTAGTGTATAGCGGTGGTGAGTGCTACCGTAAAGTTCATGTTTGGCAATGCTGATGCTCGTAGGCCAGGCTGACGATAAGGTAATAGTAAAGACTGACTTGGAAAGAGTTCCGTGCGAAGTAAGGATATCTTTTGTCAACACTGCTTAGGCTGGGCATAGAGGGTATCACAGCCCCGCACATGTGACAAGGGGCTGCATGTGATGGCGTTGCAGGAACTTGATAGTTGTATCTTCACTGGATCGCTTGCACGACCTCATTATCGTACGGCTAGTCTGTAAAGTTGCCTTAGTAGCGCTGGCGATACGACCTGCCGCAGAATGCGACCGGTGAAACGGCTTGTGCATCCGACGAGGAATCATAGGACGGTGCTGACTTGCGGCGCGGGCTGTTGGCTTTATTTATTGGCAGCCAGTGATTGCATACACCGCCTTATATTAGATTGTGGATCGTTTGGTGTTTGGTGTTTGGTGTTTGCTGAGAGGATTAGCTCCATCGCTGTCAAGGTTACGGCGTTGCTTTCCCTTTTGCTCTTTGCTTGTGACCACTCGACGCGCATAGCACGTCATTAATAGTCCTCACACGCAGTGAGACGGCACTTAGCGGGCATGCATCGAAACCCAAGTGGACTGCATCATATATGCAAATCGTTTGTGAGGATGTGTTACCTGCAGCTTATATTGCGGCGTGTTAGTGGTCCTGACCGAGCTACGAATGATTGCCTGTTTCAGAACCATGAGGTATATTCGGAGGCCTAATTGACCCTCAACAGCTCCACAACCCTTTTACCTTCAGACGTTTTTTCGTTCTCCACCGTACAGCGCGCACGCACGACCAGAATCTAAACTGATACAGTGACGATACTACGGACGATATAATGGATCAGGGAGATCTAGCTACTCGTTTGAGCGGAATCAACCTGAGTCCTCCGGCTGCGAGTTCTACACAAGGCGAATGCGGTGACGTTGTCCGCCAGAGGCAGGACTCAGTCTTATATCATCAAACCCCTCCCGCGAGTCATGACGGCAAGATCCTCGCGGATGACCCTGACATGAGGCTTCGGGAGGTCAACGGCGAATGGAGACTTTCCATCGGTGACTATGATCACCCGGAGAAATGCTTATCGCAGGTCGACATAGTCTTCTATGACCCGCGAAAGGCGATCGGATTGCTCCATAGCGCCTACGATCAACCTTTACAGATAGCAGTCAGCGGATACAAGTCTACCAAGGAGACAGCGTATCAACAGTCGAACTCCGAAACTACAGACAAAGCTCTAGCGATTATCAACGAGCTCGAAATAGGCTTTCGGTCGAGATCGCTGGCGAGTCACGTGGAGCCACAACTCCTCACTCGAATTTGGTCTGATCCTGATTCCGCGTCCAGGACATACACTATATTCATCAACAGGGAGATCTGCTCCTCCTGCAAGCCAGTACTCGAAGCTGCGGCCCGGAAATTGGGTACGCACATAGATGTCCTCACATCTATTGATGCCAAAAGCAAGGCCATAAAGGTAGTGCAATTCCACCCTTCAGGGAAGACGGAAGGGCAGCTGCAAAGGTAGCATGCGCATAGGGCTAGACAAAATTGTATAACCGAAGGACTCGGCTCTACTTTCTACTCCTCGCCGCTCGAAACACGTTCCAACGTTTACATCGGCCCTCCTCGTCAACTTTTGTATGCGTGATGTGCATATATCTCTTTAAATACGCCTGCAATCTGTTTCTTCATCATTCGCGTCTTGTACCGTGTCTCTATTTTTTGAAGTTCTCTCCTCCCCTGGCCCCCCGTCGCGTTGTCCACTGTTTCCGCTCGTTATGCACCTACTTCTCAACTCTTTCTGGGTTCTAGTCTTTCCTATCTCGTGGCACACTTATCGTTTCTATGACTGAGTGTGTTTGTGATACTAGAGATAGTAGAGCAGATACAGATGCCCACAAAGTGCGACGGCAGAAAAAGCCAACACCCATATGGGCAATGCTGATCTCACGTGACGCCAAGGTATTCCGTTGGACAATCCGACTGAATCCCTTGACGCTTTGTCTTTAGTCTTCTGACTAAGGTGTAACATCTTCGCGCATTAGGGAAGCTAGCGAGTGCAAGGGAAAGTGTGCAATCGAAAGCCCTTGGGTTAAACAGAAAGTGGCCAATTCCACGCGTTAGGGAAGCTTAAGAGTGCATTGGAAATTCTGCGGTCGAAAGTCCTCAGGTCAAGAAGCAAGAGGTAGCGAATTACCTGCAGAAAGTTCTTTCGGCGAGGGAAATCTAATTAAACAAGTACCGATAATATTTCGTGAACCCCTCGCTCTGTACCACATTATGCTTAGGGTTAGGGTTAGGGGTTCATTGACTGTTATATAGGCCGGTCTACCTTTACACCTGATCTAGTGCGCGCTGAAATGAGTCAAGCCTTGTTTCCTAAGCAGTAAAGTAAGGTCTTCCAGAGGGGAGATCTCTCCGACGAACGACGCTCCTCTAAAGAGGTCCACGAGAGGGGTTCCGCGATGCTTAGGCAAAAGGGGTGCTACCTCTATACCGATCCTGTTTCCCGATGATTTCCGTAGATAAACAAACTCTATCCTATATTCCCGCTAAGGTAGATAGAGCGTCTACCGGTTAGAATAGCCCGATTTCCAAAAGAAGGAGACGCAAACATAATCGTCCTCCTAATTCCACCGTGACTAGCTTAGGCGACCCGAGAGGTGTGTATCTCTAACAAGGGCTAGACGTTTTAACCCGAACGTCATTAACGGGGTGTGTTTTCCGCGATTCCGCTCCCCTTGTTTCTTAGCTCTAGAAGAGAGGGTGTAAAGCGTTAACCGATCACACACGGTAGAGGACATAATGTCCCCTACGCGGTTTCGGACGGGGTATCTAACATCAGCCCGATCGTCTAGGAGAGTCCGCTTCCCGCGACGCCGCGGACGACGCCTTTTACTGCTCTATAGAGGTACTAGTTATTCTATGACTAATAGACGACCGCCGGATCGAGAGCGAGTAAGATCCGATAGACGGAGGGTTCCGGGTAGATATTAAATCGACCGGTTACGAAGGCCTTAATCCGTGTAAGTTTCACGTCCCTTCCAGACGTGATCTCTTTAAGCGTCAGACTAAAGACGAGGACGGTTTAACGTCCTACCTCAGACGGATCTCTTTCAGCGTTAGATCAAGACGAGGACGGTTTAACGTCCTACCTTAGACGTGACCTCTTTAATCGTCAGATCAAAGACGAGGACGGTTTTACGTCCCACCTCAGACGTGATCTCTTTAATCGTCAGACCAAGGACGAGGACGGTTTAACGTCCCACCTTAGACGAAGCCTTTTAAAGTCATGCTCGGGACCGAGGAGAAGTAGATAAGAGTAAAGACAACCTTAATCCTCCTCTCTATCCTCTTCCGACGGTGAGTTCGTCTTGGCTAGAGTCTTCGTGATATGTCGAAGGATCTCGTACGTACGGTAGAAGCGACCGGTGTTTAATAAGAAATCGACATCCGTAAGACGCATATCGGAGCCTAGACGTCGCTCGGCACGGACCTTAGCCCGCACTTCTCTCCCCGATAGCTAGGATCTACCGTTCGTTCGGAAGTAGACCTCGTAACTACGTCGAAAGATAGGCGAAGAAGGATAGATACACTTACGGTAGGCGTTGAACGTTCCCCTCCGGTACTAGAAGAACTGTTTCTGATAAAGGAGAGGCGTACGAAAGATACCGTCCGCCCCCCTTATATTACGCTTTAGGCGGGAAGAAGCCGGGATTAGACGGGTGAGTTTCCTCCGGAGGAGTTCACGGGATAGAGTTAGATCTCTCCGTCCGCGGAGGAATAACCGTAAAGACCGCTTCACCTTATCGGCCGTAGAAGTATCTCCTCTATCCGATACCCGAAATTCTCGAAAGACCGAATCGTCGGTGAATCGCCGATAAAACGAGCGTTCGGGCTAGTCTAAGGAACCGAGAGTCCTTAGGGCACTCTTATCGGTCGTACGGGAGACGATGAGCTAGAAGGAAGTCTTAAGGT
>Ga0265797_10008061_pt1 | contig 14184 bp, 13 predicted proteins | sample P2T30metagenome_FD_192433 | JGI IMG/M metagenome (GOLD analysis project Ga0265797, IMG submission 192433) | Plant litter microbial communities from East Loma Ridge, Irvine, California - P2 T30 | ecosystem: Environmental > Terrestrial > Plant litter > Unclassified | place: USA: California... | reverse complement strand
TCCCATCCCGAACAGGACCGTGAAACGACTTTGCGCCGATGATAGTGCTGCAACCAGTGTGAAAGTAGGTTATCGTCAGGCTAAGTAATAGCAGTAAGTAGTAAATAAGCAGTAAGCAAAAACCCCGTCGAGTGAACTCGCCGGGGTTTTTTGCTTTATGCGCCTGCTACGCTATCCAGCGCAGCCAAAGCTTCTTCGCTCAATCGAAGATCGGCCGCCGCCAGGTTTTCGCGCAAATGCGTCACCGACGACGTCCCTGGAATCAGTAGGATATTCGGTGAGCGTTGCAGCAGCCACGCGATCGCCACCTGCATCGGCGTCGCGTCGAGTGCATCTGCCACCTTCGATAAGGCATCCGATTGCAGCGGCGAAAAGCCACCGAGCGGGAAGAAGGGGACATAAGGAATGTCATCGCGTGCCAGGGCATCGATCATCGCATCGTCACCGCGATGGACCAGGTTGTACATGTTCTGCACGCAGGCGATCGGCATGATGCGCCGCGCTTCCTCGACCTGCGTCATCGTGACGTTGCTGATCCCGACATGGCGGATCAGCCCGCGTTCCTTCAATGCCGCCAATGCCGTGAGTGGCGCCTCGAGCGATCCCTCGGCCGGCCCATGCACGCTGATCATGCTGCGGAAATTGACCACGTCCAGTACCTCCACCCCGAGGTTGCGCAGGTTGTCATGGACAGCCTGCTCCAGTTGCGCCGCCGAATCCGCCAGCAGCCAGTTGGCGTCGGCATCGCGGCGGGCGCCGATCTTGGTCACGATCGTCAGCCCCTCCGAATACGGGTGCAGCGCTTCACGAATCAATTGATTCGTGACGTGAGGCCCATAAAAATCCGAGGTGTCGATGTGGTCGACACCGAGCGCAATCGCTTCCCGCAGTACGGCAAGCGCCGCGGCCGGATCCTTGGGTGGTCCGAATACACCCGGTCCGGCCAGTTGCATGGCGCCGTAGCCGAGGCGCCGCACGGTACGGTCGCCAAGTTGATAAGTGCCGGCCTGATCGATACTGGTCATGTCATTCTCCTTGTTGGTTGAACAGTGTCTATACGATAAAGTCAGGCACCGTGTAAGACAATCCGCTATAGTCCGGATGGGTTGTACGAAAAAACGAACAATGAAAATCGATCTTGGAGATCTGTCCGCCTTTGTTGCCGTAGCCCGCGCCGGCGGCTTCCGCGACGCTGCGCGCGCTAACAACACAAGTGCCTCCGGCCTGAGCGATGCCGTACGGCGCCTGGAAGCGCGGCTGGGCGTGCGCTTGCTGAACCGCACCACGCGCAGCGTCGTCCCCACCGACGCCGGCAAGAGCCTGCTGGCACGCCTCGCTCCCGTCCTGAGCGAAGTCGAGAGCGCTTTGGACGTGGTCAATGGTTTTCGCGACACGCCGAGCGGCACCCTGCGCCTGAATGTGCCGGTCAGCGCCGCACGCCTGGTCCTGCCTGCCATCGTGCCGCGCTTCCTTGCCGCCTATCCTGAAATCCGTCTCGAGGTCACTGCCGACGAAAACTTCGTCGACGTCCTCGCCGCCGGCTGTGACGCCGGCATCCGCTATGAAGAGCGGCTCGAACTCGACATGGTCGCGGTGCCGATCGGCCCGCGCGTGCAGCGCATGGCCGCGGCCGCATCGCCCGCCTACCTCGACCGGCGCGGCCGCCCGCAGCATCCGCGCGATTTGCTGCTTCACGCCTGCATGCGCGGACGTTTCGCCAGCGGTGCCATGATCGAATGGCAGTTCGAGCAAGCCGGTGAAACGCTGACCATCGATCCGCCCGGTCCCCTGCTGGTCCAGGTCGGCGGCGCGACCGACCTGGCGGTCGAGTCGGCGGTTGCCGGACTCGGCATCGTCTATTTATTCGAAGACTGGCTGCGCCCGTACATGGCGCGTGGCCTGCTCGAGCCCGTGCTCGAACCCTGGTGGCCGCGGTTCTCCGGTCCCTATTTGTACTACCCGGGACGGCGCCTGGTGCCCGCGCCGCTGCGCGCCTTCGTCGATTTCATCCGCAACGACACATCAACCCGGTAGCACAACCGGCGCTGCTCGCTGTCACTCTTCCATCACACCCTGTCCCGCTAACGGATCACCGCTGTTCAGTTTTTGAACAACTGAAGCGCACGATGCCCGTCAGATCGCTTGGCACATCCCTTGCTGATATGTCCTGACAAGACCAACAGCAGGGGACGATCGATATGACGCAGCCGTGCCATTCCAGCGGTGCCTCCATTCCCATCGATGCTCATGCCGGCCCTGCACGCTGCAGCGCCGGCTGTCGCCTTACGTTCTGACTCACCATTGATACTGGAGAATCCATGAAAACGCGAGCCGCCATTGCCTGGAAAGCCGGGGAACCCCTGTCGATCGCCGAGGTCGACCTCGAAGGACCGCGCGCCGGCGAGGTGCTGGTCGAGATCAAGGCGACCGGCATCTGCCACACCGATTACTACACCCTTTCCGGCGCCGATCCCGAAGGCATCTTTCCCGCCATCCTGGGCCACGAAGGCGCCGGCATCGTGCTCGAGACCGGTCCCGGCGTGACCTCCATCCAGCGCGACGATCACGTGATCCCGCTGTACACGCCCGAATGCCGGCAGTGCAAGTTCTGCCTGTCGCGCAAGACCAATCTGTGCCAGGCGATCCGCAGCACCCAGGGCCGCGGCCTGATGCCGGACGCAACCAGCCGCTTTTCGCTCGAAGGCCGCCCGCTGTTCCACTACATGGGCACGTCGACCTTTTCCAATTACATCGTCGTGCCGGAAATCGCCCTGGCGAAAATCCGTCCCGATGCCCCGTTCGACAAAGCCTGCTACATCGGCTGCGGCGTCACCACCGGCGTCGGTGCCGTGGTGTTCTCGGCCAAGGTCGAGCCGGGCGCGAACGTCGTCGTGTTCGGCCTCGGCGGGATCGGCCTGAACGTGATCCAGGGCGCCAAAATGGTTGGTGCCGACAAGATCATCGGCGTCGACATCAATCCGGGCCGCGTCGACATCGCGCGCAAGTTCGGCATGACCGATTTCGTCAATCCGAACGAGGTCGGCAACCTGGTCGACCACATCGTGCAGCTGACCGACGGCGGCGCCGACTATTCCTTCGAATGCATCGGCAACGTGCAGGTCATGCGCCAGGCGCTCGAGTGCTGCCACAAGGGCTGGGGCCAATCCTTCATCATCGGCGTCGCCGCGGCCGGCCAGGAAATCAGCACCCGTCCGTTCCAGCTGGTGACCGGGCGCCAGTGGAAGGGCTCCGCTTTCGGCGGCGCGCGCGGCCGCACCGACGTGCCCAGGATCGTCGATTGGTACATGGACGGCAAGATCAATATCGACGACCTGATCACGCACACCTTGCCGCTCGAACGCATCAACGAAGGCTTCGATTTGATGAAGGCCGGGGAGTCGATCCGGTCCGTGGTCCTTTATTAGTGGTGAATACCAATCAACCAGGGAGAACGATCATGAGTGATGCAGTCAAGATCCACCCGGCTGTCGATTCCGGCATCGCGCCGGCGCAACCGGGCTTCGAGGGCGGGACCCTGTCCTGCCATTGCGCCACCGACCGGGTCACGGTCGAGATCGGCGCGCAGGTGGCCTACAACCACGTATGCGGCTGCACCAAGTGCTGGAAGCCGGATGGATCGCTGTTTTCCCAGGTGGCTGTGGTCGGGCGCGACAAAGTGCGGGTGACGGCCAATGGCGAGAAGCTGAAGGTTGTCGACCCAAGCGCCACCATCCAGCGCCATGCCTGCGAAGTCTGCGGCGTGCACCTGTACGGCCGCATCGAGAACGACCAGCACGCCTTTTACGGCCTCGACTTCGTGCATACCGAACTGTCGCCGCAGACCGGATGGGCACCGCCGGAGTTCGCCGCCTTCGTCTCGTCGATCATCGAGTCGGGGGCCCGTCCCGAGAACATGGGGGCGGTGCGTGCGCGCCTGACCGAGCTCAACTTACCGCCCTACGACGTGCTGTCGCCGCCGCTGATGGATGCGATATCGACCCATGTCGCCCGCCAGCGTGGTGTGCTTAAAGATTGACGATAACGATAAAGATCACCGGAGACCGGAATGAAGCCATCCCGCTTGCCGCAGCTGCTGCCGATGCTACTGCTACTGCTGCTACCCACGTCGATTGCGCTGGCAGCCCCGGCGGCGGTGCAGGCCGACGATTTTCCCACCAGCGGACGTGTCGAATACGTACTGGAGTGCATGCAAAAGCACGACGGCAAGTATGAGTACCTCTACAAGTGCTCATGCGTGGTCGACCGCATCGCCAGGGCCTTGCGCTACGACGACTACGTGGCGATGTCGGTCGCCTTGCGCAACCAGAGCCTGGCGGGGGAGCGCGGCGGCGAGTTCCGGGATGAAGTGTCGGTCAGGAACATGGCCAGCAAGTACAAGGAGATCGAGGCCGGTGCCAACAAGGCCTGCGCCGTACCCCAACGCTGAGGAGCTGAAACCCACCACGCTGTACCACCGATAAAAACCACGAGGAGACGTCATCATGTCATTTCAATCGCGACTCACCTGTCTGGCGGGGTGCCTGGCCGGGAGCCTGGCACTCATCGCCGGCGCAGCATTCGCAGCCGACTCGGACACCGCAAAGCTGACCAAGGATCCGAAGAACTGGGCAATGCAGGCAGGTAACCTGAACAACCACCGCTACAGCGAACTCAAGCAGATCACCAGCAAGAACGCCAAAAACCTGACCGTCGCCTGGACCTTCTCCACCGGGGTGTTGCGCGGTCACGAAGGCGGCCCGCTGGTCATCGGCGACACGATGTACCTGCACAGCCCGTTCCCGAATAAAGTGTTCGCAATCGCGCTGGAAGACCAGAGCATCCGCTGGAAGTACGAGCCGAAGCAGGATCCGACCGTGATCCCCGTGATGTGCTGCGACACCGTCAACCGCGGCCTCGCCTATGCCAACGGCAAGATCTTCCTGCAGCAGGCCGATACCACGCTGGTGGCACTCGATGCCAAGACCGGCAATGAACTGTGGAAGGTCAAGGTCGGCGATCCCAAGCTGGGCGAAACGACCACCAATACCCCGCACGTTTTCAAGGACAAGATCCTGACCGGCATCAGCGGCGGTGAATTCGGCGTGCGCGGACGCATCACGGCGCACGACATCAACACTGGCAAGGTGCTGTGGAAAGCCTACAGCACCGGGCCCGACAACGAGCTGATCGTCGACCCCAACAAGACCATGACCTGGACCGACGGCAAGATGGCACCGATCGGCGCCAACTCCTCGCTCAAGACCTGGCAGGGCGACCAGTGGAAGCTGGGCGGCGGTACCACCTGGGGCTGGTACAGCTATGACCCCGATCTGAACACGGTGTACTACGGCACCGGCAACCCGAGCACCTGGAACCCGCGCCAGCGGCCGGGCGACAACAAGTGGTCGATGACCATCTTCGCGCGCGACCTCGACACCGGCATGGCGAAATGGGTCTACCAGATGACGCCGCATGACGAATGGGACTACGACGGCGTCAACGAAATGATCCTGGCCGACATCAAGGTCAAGGGCAAGCCGCGCAAGGCGCTGGTCCACTTCGACCGCAACGGTTTCGCCTACACCATGGACCGCGTGAGCGGCGAACTGCTGGTCGCCGAAAAATACGACCCGGTGGTGAACTGGGCCACCCACATCGACATGAAGAGCGGCCGGCCGCAAGTCGTTGCCAAGTACAGCACCGACAAGAACGGCCCGGACGTGAATACCAAGGGCGTCTGCCCGTCGGCCCTCGGTACCAAGGACCAGCAGCCGGCCAGCTATTCGCCGCGGACCGGCCTGTTTTACGTGCCGACCAACCACGTCTGCATGGATTACGAGCCGTTCCAGATCGAGTACACGGCCGGCCAACCCTATGTCGGCTCGACTCTCTCGATGTATGCGGCGCCGAACAGCCATGGCGGCATGGGTAACTTCATCGCCTGGGATGCCGGCACCGGCAAGATGGTCTGGTCGAAACCGGAGCGCTTTTCGGTGTGGAGCGGGGCGCTCAGCACTGCCGGCGACGTGGTGTTCTACGGCACCCTGGAAGGCTACCTGAAGGCGGTCGACCTGAACGGCAAGGAGCTTTGGAAGTTCAAGACCCCGTCCGGCATCATCGGCAACGTCACGACCTGGGAATACAAAGGCAAGCAATACGTTGGCGTACTGTCCGGGATCGGCGGCTGGGCCGGCATTGGCCTGGCGGCGGGCCTGACCAAGGGGAACGAAGGGCTGGGTGCAGTCGGCGGTTACAAGGATCTCGCCAAATACACCGAACTGGGCGGCGTGTTGACCGTGTTCGCATTGCCCGACCGCTAAGCGCACTTTGAATCCGGCAGTGACTGGCATGACGCTGGTCGCTGCCCAGCCTTCCGGCTTATCCAAGGAATTTATATGAGTACATGTATGAAAGCCACGTTGTCAGTGGCAATGGCCGCCGCTTTCCTGGTCGTCTCCAGCTTTGCCCCTGCGCTTGCCCAGGCCGCGGATGCGGCGCCCTACCAGGTCAGCGGCGGCAACAAGGTGGATGCCCACACCCTGAGCGGCTGGCGCACCTGGCGCGCGCTGGCATGCGAACGCTGCCATGGCGCGGCCCAGGAGGGCATGGTCGGCCCGTCGCTGGTCAACAGCCTGAAAGTATTGAGCAAGGACCAGTTCAAGGACACCGTCCTGAAGGGGCGGATTGACAAGGGGATGCCCAACTTTGACGGCAGCAAGATGGTGGTCGACAATATCGACAACCTGTACGCCTATCTGAAGGGACGCTCGGATGGGGCGATCCAGCCCGGGCGCCTGCAGGAGATGGACAAATGAGTTCGCACGCGCGCCCGGAGCGGCAGTTGCCGGCTCGCCGCGGCATGTTTCATCGTGCCTTGGCAGGCATGGTGCTGGGCGCGCTGTGCTGGCTGGGGCAGCCCGCATTCGCCCAGCCGGCGCCGGCGCCGGCAGCTGCGACGGATGCGGCCGGGCCCGGCCAGGACAAGGTATTGCGGGTCTGCGCAGATCCCAACAATCTGCCGTTCTCGAACCGGTCCCAGACCGGTTTCGAAAACAGGATCGCGGCGCTGTTTGCCCAGGAGCTGGGCTGGAAGCTGGAAACCACCTGGTTCCCGCAACGGATCGGCTTCATCCGCAACACCCTGCGTGCGAAAGAAGAGAATTCGGAGCGCTTCAAATGCGACCTGGTCACCGGTGTCCCGGCCGGCTTCGAGATGGCTGCCACCACCCAGCCTTACTATCACTCGAGCTACGCGCTGGTGTACGTGAAAGACCGCGGCAAGGGTCTGGACGGCGTGCGCGACCTGGACAGCGTGCTGGCGCTGAATCCGGCCCAGCGTGGCAGGCTGAGGTTCGGCGTCTTCACGGCATCGCCGATGATCGACTGGCTGCTGAAAAACGAGCTGATGTCGCAGGTCGAGTGGTACCAGATCCAGTCGGGCGATGCCGAGCAATATCCCGGCCAGACCGTGGAACGCGACCTGGCCAGCGGCAAGATCGACCTGGCTTTCGTCTGGGGACCGATCGCCGGCTATGTGGCGCACAATGCGCGCAGCGCGCCGATCGTCGCCGTGCCGCTCGCCTCGCGGCCGGGCATGAAGCTCGATTTCGAGATCGCCATGGGCGTACGCCAGGGGGACAAGGCATTCCGCCAGCGTATTGATCAATTGATCAGCGCTAATCAAGGCAAGATCAACGCCATCCTCGAACAGTATGGCGTGCCGTTGCTCGACCAGAAAGGGCAGGCGCTGCGCATGTCCCAACGTGCCGGGACACCGTGATGGCATCGTTCCTGCACCTGTCCGCGTACCTGTCCACGCGCCTGTCGATGCCGATGCGCCCGCCGTCCTTGTCCACGGGCCGCCGTGCTTGCGCCGCGTCTGTGGTTCCGGGTCGTGCCTGGTCTGGTACCGCGTTATGGACACTGGCTGCGGCCTTGTGCATCGCACTGGTGCCGGGCCGCGCCGCTGCCCAGGCCGTTTCTCCGGCCGAAACCCTGCTGTTCGAGACCGATCACCTGGCGCGCATCAAGCCGCCGGCCGTGCTGGTCTATGAATTCCGCAAAGTGAGCAATGTCGAAGCGGGGTTCAGCGACAAGGTGCGGCTCGACCTGGCCAGCAGCAAGGGCAAGACCAACGCCACCCTGCAGTTCCTCTCGGGCGTGCACAAGCACGATATCCCGGCACTGGAAGACGCGCATGGCAACCCGGTCCTGCTCGGCTTTCTCGAACGCGACATCGCCGAGATGAAACGGCTGACCGGCGGATCGAGCGCCTATTTTCGCAAACGGATCCGCATGGCGCTGGCCGAAGGCGCGCAAATCAGCACACAGTCGATCAGCTACCAGGGCCAATCCCTGCCGGCGCAGGCGGTGCGTATCCAGCCCTACCTGAATGACCCGTTGCACGCGCGCTTCGAACCCTATGTGCACAAGGCCTATACCTTCGTCGTCAGCGAGCGGGTGCCGGGCGGAATCTATCAAGTGCGCAGTTCGCTCGAAAATGGAAACGGCAAGGCAGCGGCTGGTGCGGAGCCGGACAAGACCGTCGCGGCTGACGCGCGCGCCAAGGGGACGACGGCGACGGCAGCCCTGGGCGCTGCGGTGCCGGCACCGCGGCCGGGAGGACCTTTGCCGACGATCGAGGAGACACTGACCCTCGTCAGCCTTGCACAACCGGCGCACTGACGGACGTGGCCGGCGCACCTGGACATTCGAACCTGCTGGAGGCATGCGATGGCGCGCATGAAAGTGTTCGTGTTCGACCCGATCGCGGCCGGCAGCGCACCGCCGCGGCCGCTGCCGGGAACGCTCAGGCGCCAGGGCGAGATGCTGTTTCAGGCGCTGCTGGCCGACCTGGGCGCCTTGTCCGGTGTCGAGGTGGTGACGACGGCGAGCCCGGGCCTGGCATCCGGACAGGCGCCTCACCCGGAATCCGGACCCGCGGCCTGGATGGCAGCGGACCCCGATGGGGGCCTTACGAAGGATGGGGCGGAATGGACGCCATCCGCAGCGCGGACGGATACGCCGCCGGGAGCGCAACCAGCATTGGATACGCCGCTGCGGGCGTTGCCGGGATTGCGGCAGGACGCGCATCGATTCGGTGACCAATTCGCGGCAGGTCTGCAAGCGGCCGATGCGGTCTGGCCCCTGGCCAGCGAAACGGGCGGCGTACTGCAGCAGCTGTCGCGCGGCATCCTGCGCGGCAAGCGCATCCTGTTGGGCAGTGCACCCGGTGCGGTGGAGGTCGCGGCGAGCAAGCTCAAGATGGCGCAGGTGCTGGCGGAAGGCGGCGTGGCCGCGGTCGCCACCTACAGTCCGCATGCGCCGCTGCCGCGCGACGGCGGCCCTTGGGTCGTGAAGCCGGACGATGGTGCCGGTTGCCTCGATACCCGGCTGTTCAGCGACCGCTCGGCAGCCTTGGCCTGGATCCGCGCCAACGCGGCAGACAGCTATGTGCTGCAGCCTTTTGTTGCCGGAAAATTGGGCAGCCTGTCCCTGATCTGCTGCGACGGCACGGCACGGGTGCTGGCCTGCAACCAGGAGCGCGTGGCGATGCGCGATAACCGCTTCCATTTCCTCGGCAGCGTCGTGAACGGACTGCGCGATTCTGATGGCATGCTGGCGCGCCTGGCCCAGCAGGTGGCGGCGGCCATTCCCAGCCTGTGGGGCTACGTCGGGGTCGACTTCGTGCTCACGGCACAGGGCGCCCTGGTGCTCGACGTGAATCCACGCCTGACGGCAGCGTATGCCGGCCTGCATGCATCGACCGGCTGCAATCCGGCCGGACTGGTGCTCGATCTATTGAAGAGCCCAGCCGCAATGGGGGCACCGGTCGGCATGCGGCGTGCCGTCAGCGTCGATGTCGGCACGCCCTGAGCATCCTGCCTGACCATGACTGGCTACCTGATCACCACGCCCCAGGGCAGCTTGCCGACCGCGACGTCGCGCAGCCGGGTGCGGCTTGCCGTATCGATCACCGACACGCTGTTCGAACGGCCATTGGCGACATACAGTTTCTTGCCGTCGGGTGTCAATGCCATGTTCCACGGACGCTGGCCGACCGGAATCGTGGCCACTACCTGGTTGCTGGCGGTATCGATCACCGCGACATTGGCATCGCCGCCATTCGATACATACACTTCACGGCCGCCCGGGTGCACGGCAATGCCATTCGCACGCAAGCCTGCCTTGATGCGGGCGAGGATGGCAAAACTGGCGGTATCGATGACGAAGACTTCATTTGCATTCTCGGTGGCCACGTAGGCGCGGCTGCTGTCGGGCAGGAAGCCGATGCCGCGCGGCCGCGCACCTACCGCCACCTGCGTCACCTGCTTGCGCGCGCCGAAATCGATGACGTCGACCGCTTCGCCCTCTTCGGCACTGACGAACAGCAGTTTGCCGTTGGGGCTGAATACCGCATGCTCGGGATTCTTGCCCTGCACCTTGATCGAAAACGCCAGGGCATTGCTGCGGGTATCGGTCACGGCGATCTCGTTCTTGCCTTCGACGGCGGCCACCACCCAGCGGCCGTCCGGGGAAATCGCGACCCCTTCCGGGGATTCGCCCAAGGCGATCGTGTTGCCCAGCGTACGCGCCTTGAGGTCGACCAGTTGCAGGCGATTATTGGGTTGGTCGCTGACGTACAGCCAGCGCCGGTCGGGGCCGACCGCCAGGCCGCGCGGCTTGCCGCCGCCGGGCAGTTCGGCGATCACCTGGTCGGTATGGGTGTCGATGACCGAGATGGTGCCCGAACCCTCGTTCGGGACATAGGCAAGGGCGGCAGCGGGTTTCGAGTTCGATTGCGCAGCGGCCTCTGGCGCCGCAAGCAGCGACATCAGCAAGGCCGTGGCCGCGGCCAGTACAGCCGGAAAGGTGGCATGGTGGGGGCGGGCGGTCATCGGGTCTCCAGGGACGGGTCGGAACGGGAACGGGCATCACGGGTGGGGCGCGCTGGCCACATGCGCAGCAACAGACCGTCGCGGTCGATCAGCATGTGCTTGGCCACGGCGAGCAAGTGCAATGCGACAAAGACGGCCAGCAACAGCGCGGTCAGGTGATGGGTTTGGTTGAACAGCGCATACCAGGCCTTGTCGTCCGGTCCCCACGGCTGCCAGTGGACCAGGTTGAAGAATTTGACGCCATGGCTGCTGAAGTTCGACGCCAGGTAGCCGGACAGCGGCAGCATGACCATGCACAGGTACAGCGCGATATGACTGATCCTGGCCGCATGGCGCTGCCAGGCCGGCATCGTGGCGGGCAGTGGTGGTGGCGTGTGCATCAGCCGCCAGCCGATGCGCAGCAGGATGAGCAGTCCGATCAGGATGCCGCTGCTCTTGTGCAGGTTGACGTACATGCCGCGTGCCGGGGTGCCGCGCGGAATGTCGTCCAGCAGAAGACCGAAGGCGAACTGACCGAGCAACAGTAGCGCGATCAGCCAGTGCAGGGCGATGGCGGTGGCGGTATAGCGCGCGTGCATGGGCTTGGCATCAGTGAAACAGCGATTTGTCGGGCGGCTTGATGTGTAGCCGCTGCAGCTTGCGGTACAAGGTGTTGCGGCTGATGTTCAACTCGCGTGCCACGCTGCTCAGGTTCCAGTCGCGCCGCGTGAGCTCCTGCATCAACGCGGCGCGTTCCGCGCTTTCGAGAGGATTCAATTTCTCTGTAATCGCGACATCGTTCTCCAGGACGGCACCTGCCGCATCATTCGGCGCCGGAGGCGGGCCCGCTGTCTGCATCGGGGCGGCTACCTTCGCCGGCACGTTCGGCATGCTGCCATCGCCGTATGCCGCAGCGGCGGGGAGCAGGGGATCGGTACGGTATTCGGCCGGCAGGTCACGTGGAGTAAGGCTGTCGCTTTCCCGCAAGGCGATCATGGTGCGCAGCAGGTGGCGCAACTGCCGCACATTGCCTGGCCAGCGCTGGCGGTCGAGCAGGTCCAGCAAGCGTTCGTCGAGCTCGACCGGACTACCGGCATCGCTTTCCTCGTCGGCGAGGTGGCGTATCAGGTCGCGGCGGTCGGCGCGTTCGCGCAGTGGCGGCAGGGTGATCGTCACGCCCTGGAGGCGGTAATACAGATCCTCACGGAACTCCCCCTGGTCAATCTTCCTTTGAAGATTGCAATGGGTGGCGCTGATCAGGTGGATGTCGAGCTTGAGGGGCTGGTCACTGCCGAGCGGCATGACTTCGCGCTCTTCGAGTACCCGCAGCAGTCTGGCCTGCAGGGCAACCGGCATATCGCCGATTTCGTCCAGGAACAGGGTGCCGCCATTCGCCTGCAACAGCTTGCCGCGCTGCCCCTCCTTGCTGGCGCCGGTAAAGGCGCCCGACCGGTAACCGAACAGTTCGCTTTCGATCAGCGCTTCCGGTATCGAAGCGCAATTGATCGCTACGAAAGGACGGGCCGCTCGGCTACTGGACAGGTGAGCCGCACGCGCGAACATCTCCTTGCCAGTGCCGGTTTCTCCATACAACAGGATGGCGACTTTGCGTTCGAGCACGCGTTTCGCGGTTTCGATGCTGGCAGCCATCGACGGGTCGCCGAAATGCAGCGCATCGAGCGCCGTTTGTGACGTATGCGCCGCTTTCACGGTGCGCGGCGGCGTGACCGCATCGGTATCGCTGCGCAGTGCCGGCCGGGAGCCCACGCTTGCGCCGGCACTGGATACCGGTTGGTACATCACGGCGAAAAAACGCGCCCCATTGCGGGTTTCGAAAATCGGCACCGGGTGGAAGGCTTTCCTGACACTCGAGTCGATCAGGCCGCAGAAGGTGACATTGAAGAGTTCCGCGATATCGCGGCCGACGATGTCGCTGCGACAGCGCAGGCCCAGTTGGAACACGGCGGAACGTGTAGCGGCCAGCACCTTGCCGGTGACGCTGAGGGCGATCGCTCCCTCGCTCAGTGTGCCGACGAATTCCGGGCGGTTATGGAAACGCAGGATGTATTCATGGCGGAACCGGTGCAGGAACACACGGTTCTCGATCATCTGCACCGACATGCTGACCAAGGCGAGTGTGTGTTGCTGCGCCAGATGCGACTCGCCAGAGGCGTCGAGTACGCCGACGAGCTCGCCCTCATGGTCGAAAATCGGTGCAGCGGCGCAGGAGAGTCCGATATTGCGCGATAAATAGTGCTCGTCTTGATGCACGGTCAGTGGCCGTTGTTCGAACAGACAGGTGCCCATGCCGTTGGTGCCCTGGACGCGCTCGCTCCATAAGGCCCCCGGCATCAGGCCGCTTTTCGAGGCCGCATGGGTAAAAGCCGGATCGCCAAAGTAATTGAGCAGTACACCGTCGCGGTCGGTGAGCATGATTGCGTAACCGGAGCCGGCCAATTGCTGGTAGAGGTTGGCCATCTCGACCTTGGCAACCGTTTGCAGGTCGGCCAGACGTTCCTGACGCGCCCGTAATTCGCCAGGCGAGACGACCTCGGGATCGTTACAGGCGCCCGGGTCCAGCTGGTACTCGTTGAGACATCGAATCCAGGACTGCGTGATCCGGTTCACTGCACCGGAAAAGCGCGGCTCACGCTCAGGAGGCGTGGCAGGGCCCAATGCAGGGTTTGACTCGGGCCGCCCATGGACGACCGAGTGGACACGCTTAACGTGTTCCACGGCAATCTCCAGCATGCTGTCTCCTACGTCCTTTGCTGACGGCCTTGAAGGCCGTCGCCACTAGATATATATGGACTGTTGTCTTGGATGCCCAGAATCATCTGAATGATGTCTGTACATCTTTGTTATAGAGCATAGTACTACGTTCTGTTTTGAATAATGCAAGTATTTTGAACGAAGGAACCCGTGACTACTGTCCGACTAGCTAGGTTTCAGATAGAGATCAGATATGAATGAATCATAGGGAACTGACATAAAAAACGATGGTCATACATGCTACGCTCCTTGTGTTGGCTGCGATGAGTTTGCTATACTCCGCCTCCGCTTTACGGCACATACAGATCCTAAGGGAATTAAAGTGCCGGTTTGCAACACAGAAACTGGTGTAGCGAGGAAGCCAAAAAGAAGTTGACGGTAAGCGCGAAACACTGCATAATCTCACTTCTCTGCTGCTGACAAACAAAACGATTTGTCGCTAACAGCAAGATGCAGTACCGAATAAAGTTCTTTAAAAATTAACAGTCGATAAGTGTGGGCGTTTGATGAAGGTGCCGGCAGTTGCGTAAGCGCT